>UMHI01010666.1_pt1 | contig 110862 bp, 92 predicted proteins | sample 1965481 | NCBI WGS metagenome assembly UMHI01 (sample SAMEA4836093, study PRJEB28245) | human gut metagenome | biome: gut microbiome; material: fecal sample | place: Denmark | collected 2008 | reverse complement strand
CAATCGCGTGAAAAACGGATGGTTATTCAGTAGACATTATCTATAAACATGGGAGCGGACAAGCGGGTCAGCATTTGGCCGGTATACGAAGCTTATCAAAAGGAACTGACGGAACATCAGCCGCCCGAGATGGATTTTGACGATATGCTGATTCACGCGCTGGAAGTGCTGGATAATCCCACCACGCAGGCTTTCTGGCAGCGGAAGTATCCGTATGTCTGCGTGGACGAGGCGCAGGATACCTCTCTGCTCCAGCACGCGATTGTTCAAAAGCTTCACCGGACTGGGGACAGCCTGTTCATGGTGGGAGACGACGACCAGAGCATTTACGCTTTCCGAGGCGCGATGCCGGAAGCCATGCTGGCCTTTGATCGGCGCTATGAGGATGCCGCTGTCCACCGGATGGGTGTGAATTTCCGCAGTGATCAGCAAATCGTTCTTTCCGGAGATGGCTTGATCCAGCGCAATAAGGCGCGTGCAAAAAAAACAATGGAAGCATTCTCGAAACAGCCTGGAGAGATTCGAATCATCGACATCTCCGCTGCGATGCAGGGGCAGTTCCTCTTGGATCAGGCACGCCGGTTCTGCAAGAAACAAGAAGGGGGGGAGAATCCGGAGAGCCTTGCCATCCTGTACCGAAACAACGTTTCCGCCTTACTGCCACTGGCTTACTTTTTCAAAAACGACGTTCCCTTCGTCGGCAATAAGGTGTTCGATGTTTTGACCCTTCTGTACAGCCGGACTGCCATCAATATTTTGGCGTTTCTCTGCTTTGTTCTGGAGCCAGACAGCTTCCAAGCGTACAGCAGCGCATATCCAGTATGGAACCACTATCACGGGCTGTTTCTGAACAGAGAAACCGCAGTCGAGAATCTGCGAAAACAGATGGGTGAAGAAAATTCGGGCGGGCCCATCCTCCCTAAGCTTCAGGCTCTCCTTCGCTCTTTGGGCGAGATGGATAAGGCACGGCACATCGGGGAAATATGGACAATTCTTCAAAGAATCCAAGCGGAGGACAAACCGGATTTTGCCATCATGGCAATGTTGAAGGAGTTGGAATACAACAAAAACGGCTCCATGAAGCAGAAAAACGTGCAGCTTCTTGTCATGGCGCTGATTCGGATTGCGTCCTTGTACGACAGCATATTATCTTTTGTGGAAGCGATGCTTGCCTTGCGGACAAAGCGAAAATGGGACGAGCATAACGCAGACAAGCACCCTGTTGTTACGCTGTCTACCATGCATTCCGCCAAGGGACAGGAATACGACCATGTGATTATTATCGACGCTGTGAAAGACCTGATGCCGGGAGATCCCAGCAAACCGCTGCCTTTCTGGCATGCCTCCTGGCAAGCTCATGTGGAAGAAGAACGCAGACTTTTCTATGTGGCAGCCACTCGTGCCCGGCATGATCTGCGAATCGTGGTAAATGGATTGAACAGCAGCAGCCCAAAGGCACCCAGCCCCTTCATTCATGAGATGCTGCGGGACAACCCGAATATCCCAGTGGAAAAACTGGCTGCGGATGACGCGCTTGAGGAGCAGATCGAGGAAGCAATGGGCATTCCGTACTTTGCCGTTCGGAGAGGAAAAACGCCAGGTATCCACAGGGAATATGAGAAGGCGGGCGTCGAAGGGTATTCCTGCCCTGTATACCGCAGATGCACGACATGGCGGAAAGCGAACCGGTTTCTGAACAAAGCAGTGTCATGCCCGGTTCCGGAAACAGAGACAGCGCCGGATCTGCCGCTGCCTGTGGAAAAGGCACTGCTGCGGCTGTTTTCTGTACAGCAGCTCAAAGAGCTGGATGCAAACAGGTTGAAAAAAATCCGCCAAAAAACAGGCTACCTGTTCTCCAAAGAGGCGATTGCGGCGAAAGCAGTGGACTATGCTGCCTGTGCGCCAGAGTATGCACTGATATATCTCCCGGTGAATCTGCACAAAGTATGGCAGCCACTGATAGAACTCCTGCGCGACGAGATGCTTCCTTTGTTGGATGAATTCAAATACCCCGATGGTGCGCATCCTATCCGGATTCTTGAGATGGGTGCCGGCCCGGGTACAGCCACCATAGGTCTGCTATCTTTCTATGCGAAGATCGCAGAAGCAAACCCGTCACTGGAGATCCATCTGGAATACCTGCCGGTAGAGTACGAACGGGCATTCCGACCGATTTTTGAAGCGCTGACCGCCGCAATGCTTTCCACACTGCCTGCCAATCTCCATATATGCATGAAACCGATGCAGATCAGCGATGCTTTTGCATTCCTCCATACTTGCCAGGCGGACAGCTTTGATCTCATCCTGGAGAGCAATATGCTCAACCATAACGAGCATGTGGAGAGCAGACTTTTGAACGGGCTGCTCCATGACATGAACCGCACGCTGGTATACAGCGGTAAAGTCATCGCAATCGAGCCTGCGGATAAGGAGACGGCTGATTTCCTCAACCAGTTGACCGGTCTGGATGAAAAAAGTTGTGGATTTAGCGTGATGGAGCCCAAGAGCGAGAGCGCCGCGTGCGACGTATCCGGCATTAGACTTTATCAGGAAGCGGTCGCCTGTGGGCTTCGCCATCCCTTGGAAAAGGATTGTCACAGGTTCCGCTATACTGTTCTGACCAAGAAGCAGGAGGTATCCCCATGATCCTCAGCGTAAGCCGCCGCACCGATATTCCGGCTTTCTATATGCCCTGGTTCATGAATCGGCTGCGAGAAGGCTATGTCATGGTGCGCAACCCTATGAATTACCATCAGGTAAGCCGCGTGTCCCTGTCACCGGAGGTCATCGACTGCATGGTGTTCTGGACAAAGAACGCCATGCCCCTGACGCCGCATCTCGGGGAGATTGCATTGCAGTATCCATTCTACATTCAATATACCCTGAATCCATATGGCAGGGATCTGGAACCGGGGCTGCCGCCGCTGGCACAGCGGCTGGCGAGTGCCTGCGCCATCGCGGAACAGTTCGGCTCAAAGCATGTGGTGTGGCGGTACGATCCCATTATGCTGACGAAGCAATATACAGCGGACTGGCACATCGAACAGTTCGCCGCCATGGCAGATGCCCTGAAAGGCTCCGCCCATGACTGCGTGTTCAGCTTCGTCGACCTGTATGACAAGGTGCAGGCCAATCTCCGGGGGCTGGGCGTCCGGATCTGCTCAGACGGGGAGATGGATCGGATTGCGGCCGCTTTCGCTGCCATCGCGCGCGAGAATGGCTTCCGGCTGCGCACCTGTGCGGAGAAGGTGGATCTGCAGCGGTATGGCATCGCCCACGGCTGCTGCGTGGACGGGGATTTGATCGCGGAACTGACCGGCTGGACGATGGCAGCGAAGAAGGACCCGAACCAGCGCCCGGAATGCGGCTGCCTGGAGAGCATTGACATCGGCCAGTACAACACCTGCCGGCATGGATGCCGCTACTGCTATGCCACCTTCAATGCAAAGACCGTCGAAACCCTTTCTGCTCGGCACGACCCGGCTTCTCCTTTCCTGATCGGTCAGGCTGAGCCGGGCGACAAAGTCACCGAACGAAAAATGAAATCATTAAAAAAGGCGCCATCCGGACAAATCAGCTTCTTCTGATTGTCCGAAGGGTGTCCTCCGTTGGATTGGCGGGAATGGACAGTCTGCTGTCACAACTGACAGCAGAAAATGCGAAAGAAACCGTAATATCAGGGAAAACGCACCATAGAGATGCTTAATGCGGCCTCAAAGCCGCTCGTCGCGCACCGCATTCAGCAAGCGTTGAGTTTCCTTCTGTACCAAGGCTTTTGCGCCCTATGGCTGCTATGGCAGTCATGGGGCATTTTTGTATGCAGTCATTTGCTGGGAAGGGGATGGCACTCGTTCGGGTGATTTTTTTCTGACATTGCCGATGCTTTTGCGGACGTAACACCATTGTATTTCAAGCGACGAGGGCATTCTCCACAATATTCGACATTTCACCTTGCCGAATGTCTGCAAGTGTGGTAAAATACACACGACATAACGAATTATGCCATTTTGGGCGATGCTATCAGCAAGGGGTGCACCATGATTATCAAGTGCAAGATGTGCGGCTGGGACATTGTCTTTGAGCTGCCCCGCGATAAGGGGTGGCCCCTGAACGGTTCATCCGCCAAATTTAATCATCCATTGCATTCTCATCCAATCAGGAGCGCATCACCCCATGCAACTCCCTGTTCCCTCAATTGCATACAACCAACTAAGCCCGCCGACCGCCTGTACAAATCACAGGCAGCCGACGGGCTTGCTTTCTTGCTTTATACTATTTCCGGATTCAACTGCGCCATCTGCTTGTGCCTTTTCATCCGGAAATAGTATTATTTCGCTTGATACACCATTTCCGCCTGCTTCTGCGCAATCAGGCACAGTTCCGCCGCCTTGAAGGCGTGCGCCTGCGTCATCGCGTTTTCCGTGCGGTTCAGGCTGTCCAGAATCAAATCACCGAAGAACGGGTAGCCCGTCAAGCCAGTTGCGTTGATGTACTGCTCGCCTTGGTCGTTGACGAGGAACACATGGTTGCCGCCGTCGCGCTCCGTACCGACATCCACATACTTGCGGATTTCAATGTACCCCTTCGTGCCGATGATGATGGTGCGCCCGTCGCCCCACGTCCGCAGGCCGTCCGGCGTGAACCAGTCCACGCGGAAGTAGAACGTCGTGCCGTTCGCACCGTTGATGGCGCAGTCGCCGAAGTCGTCCAGCTCCGGGTACTGCGGATGCGCGTAGTTGGCAATGCGGCTGCGGGAGACTGTGCCGTCATCCTCGCCCGCATAGAACAGGTACTGCTCGATTTGGTGGCTGCCGATATCGCAGAGGATGCCGCCGTACTTCTCCTTTTCAAAGAACCACTGCGGCCGCCCTGCCGCGCCCAGCCGATGCGGCCCGAAGCCCTCCACATGGATGACCTTGCCGATGGCGCCCTGCTCAATCAGGTTGCCCGCCAGCACCGCGCCTTCCACATGCAGCCGCTCGCCGTAATAGACCATGTACTTCTTGCCCGTCTGCGCCACCATCTTCTTGGCGCTGTCCAGCTGCTCCAAGGTGGTGAAGGGCGCTTTGTCGGTGAAGTAGTCCTTGCCCGCCTGCATGGCGCGCAGCCCCAGCGCACAGCGCTCGTTTGTAATCGCCGCGCCGCAGACCATGTTCGTTTCTTTGTCGTTAAGCAGTTCTTCCTCGCTCCGGGCGACTTTCACCTGCGGGTACGCCTTTACGAACGCCTCCACCTTCTTCGGGTCGGGGTCGTAGACGTACTTCAGCGTGCCGCCCGCTTCCAGCAGGCCGTTCGTCATGCCGTAGATGTGCCCGTGGTCAAGGTGCGCGGCGGAAAAGATAAATTCCCCCGGCTTCACGACGGGCTGCGCCTTGCCTTTGGGCGCATAGTTCATGCCGTCTGATACTTTCATCGTAATGACCTCCAATTATTTCTGCTGATAATCGCTGCCGAGCGTAATCGTGCCGTCAAGCGACGCGGCAGACGTGGTTTTCTCGTAGAAATGCGGCACAGCGCGCATCATGCCTTCCACCGTGTAGAACGGGTCGTCCTTTTGCAGCGGCAGCGTGACTGTCTGCTTTGTCGCGCCTGACTTGTAGACGGCTGTAATCAGCTCAATCGTCCGGCGGCCATCCTCGCCGCCAATTGCGGGCAGGGTGTCCTTTTCCAGCGCGGAGAGGACGTTTTCCAATTCGCCCGCGTGCCCCTCGTAGGGAAGCTGCGGCTGCGCATCCACAAAATCGCGGATTTTCTGCTCTAACTCCGTATTTTCAATCGGGAAGCCGTTCGGTTTGGAGATGGACGCGTACACGCTGAACGGCGCGGCGACTTTCGCCTTTTCGCATTGGAAGACCAGCTCCTGCTCTTCGCCGTGATGCACAACGGAGGCTGTCAGCTGCGCCAGCGCGCCCGGATATTGCAGCACGGACAGCGACAAATCCTCCACCTCAGCGTTGTCGTGCGCGACGTTCGCCATCACGCTCGTCACGGCCTGCGGAAGACCCATCATCCAGCACAGCATGTCAATATGGTGGACGGCGTGGTTCAGCGTACAGCCGCCGCCCTCCTTCTCCCATGTGCCGCGCCACCACAGGTCGTAGTAGCAGTGCCCGCGCCACCATGCCGATGTGACGGATGCGCACAGCACTTTGCCCGCAAGTCCGCTGTCCAGCAGTTTCTTCAGGTTGCTGATGGGCTGGCGGAAGCGGTTCTGGGCGATAATCGCGAGTTTCTTGCCGCTTTCATCGCGGGCGCGGAGCATTTCGTCGCACTCTTCCAGCGATGCCGCCATCGGCTTTTCGCAGACGACGTTCTTGCCCGAACGCAGGCTGTTGATGGAAATGCTGGCGTGGACGTACGGCGGCGTGCAGACGTCCACCAAGTCAATATCCTTGCGTGAAAGGATTTTCTGGTGGTCGTCGTAGACCTCCGCTTCGGTCAGGTGATAATCCTCCTTCATCTTCTGCGCCTTTTCCGGCACAATGTCCACCAGCGCCACAATCTTGCAGCGCTCCGGGAAGCGCAGGTAGGCCTCCACATGGGCGTGGGAAATGTTGCCCGTACCCACGATGGCAATCCGAATCATGGCATTCGCTCCTTCTACAATACTCAACGCTGCGTGATGCGTTATCTGCATGATAGCACATTGACATCAGGATTTCTATGCGAATCCTGTTTTCAATTCGGCGGATTTGGCAGATTGTCGTCCTAATCAGACAAAACAGCAATTAGTGTCCGCCGCTGCGCTGCTTGCGGTAGGCGTTCGGAGCCATGCCCGTCATCCGCCGGAAGCTGCGCAGAAAGCCGGAATAATCGCCGAATCCGCTGCGGTCGGCTACTTCACTCAGGCTCATGTCCGTCAGCAGATTCTCCTTCGCCAGCTGCACGCGGCGGTAGAGAATATATTCGTAGACGCTGCGCCCGGCGTAGCTTGTAAACTCGTGCGAAAGGTACGATACGCTGATGGCGAAGCGGCGCGCAATGTCTTCCAATTTTAGCGGTTCGGTGAAGTGGTCGTTGATGTATTGCAGCACATCGAAAATCACATCGTTGACAATGCTTGGCTGGATAGGAGCGGTTGTTCCCTGTACGGCTTGGCAGACCATGACCATGAAGTCGATGATGCGCCCGTAATTGCGGAACTGCACCATCTCGTCCGCCATGTCCTGCTGCGCGGAAATGTCTATCAGCAGCTGTTTGCACGCCAGCGCATCCGCCTGCGGCAGTTCATAGTAGAATTTTCCGGACTGCAGGCGGCTGTCGAAGTAACGCTGGAGGTCAATCTGCCCGAAGCCGAGCTTTCGCAGCGTCGCCGGGCGCAGATACAGGAAGCCGCGCTCGTAGTTCTGCAGCGAATTGCCGCCAACCAGCCCGTGCATCCGGAACGGCGGCATGATAATCAGCTGATTGTTTTGCAGCGGAAACACGCTGCCGTCTACATAGTAGACCTTGCCACCTTGATAGTGGATGTAAAATTCGTAGAAATCGTGGCAATGCAGTCCGCTGATGGTGTGGTGCTCCGCTACGGCATAGCACGCTTCGTACTCCGCGTTCTCGCGCCCCATCGCGTTGTAGCCGTTGATGGTCTCCGCGAATTTCATCGTTTCAGCTCCTTTCTGGGCTCGGATATTTTGATTATACAGCAGGATTCACATATTTTCAAGCAGGATTTACATTGATTGTGCAACTTATGTCGGCTATAATCAAAGCAACGATACGGAAACGGAGCGTGACGTTCCCGTAACAGGCTGCCTCGTGCAGCGTCTCCTGTGGTTTCCCGTTGGCAGTGCTGGTCAAGTGTCGGCTGATGCTGCTGAAAAGGCAGGTGTTTTGCATGGATTCTACTTTGCATTCCGCAAAGGAGACTTGTTTTTGAACACCTTGAAGAAACCACAATTTATCAGAAATGGAGGTTTTTGCTTATGACGAATCCTGCGAAAGCCCCTGCAACGGTGCAGCCGCGCCGCAAGCGCAGGAAACACTGGCTTCAGCGCGACTGGCGGCTGTACCTGATGCTGCTGATTCCAATTGTCTGGTACATTCTGTTCTGCTACAAGCCGATGGCGGGGCTTCAAATTGCTTTCCAGAAGTATAACATGTTCAATCCCGCCAAGAGCAAGTGGATTTGGCTGGACAACTTCAAGTTCGTTTTCGGCATGAGCGACTTTGGCATCGCGCTGAAGAACACACTGATTCTCAACGGGCTGGACTTGCTCTTCGGCTTCCCCGTCCCGATTATCCTCGCCATCCTGCTCAACGAAATGCGAACGCCCATGCTCAAGAAGTTTTCGCAGACGATGCTGTACCTGCCGCATTTCCTCTCGTGGGTCATCATCGGCGGCATGGTGCTGCAGATTTTTGCGCCGACGTCGGGCGTCATCAACTCCACGCTTCTGCGCTGGGGCTGGATTTCCGAGAACATTCCTTTCCTGACGGATGGCCCGACGTGGACGTTCACCTATGTGCTGGTCGGCGTGTGGCAGTCGATGGGCTGGGGCACGATTCTCTACCTTGCGGCGATTACCGGCCTGGACATGAACCTCTTTGAAGCGGCGCGCATTGACGGCGCGAACAAGCTCCAGCAGATTTGGCATGTCACCTTGCCCGGCATCCGTTCGACCATCGTCGTTCTGCTGATTATGAACATCGGGCGTATGATGTCCATCGGCTTTGACCGCCCGTTTATCATCGGCAATACCAAGGTCAAGGACTACTGCGACGTCATTTCCACCTTCGTTTACCGCGCCGGCATTACCAACAGCCAGTTCGCCCGCGCAACCGCCATTGGTCTGTTCCAGTCCATCGTGGGCCTGGTGCTGATTACGGGCGCAAACACCGTTTCCCGCCTGTTCGACGAACAGAGTATTTGGTAAGAGGGGAGGATTTGTCATGACTGCGATTTCCACACAGGCGCATATTTGCCCTGAGAAGAAAAAGAAACTCGGTGTAGGGCAGATTATCCTCATCATCGTGATGATGCTCTTCGTGCTGATCTGCACGCTGCCGTTCATCAACGTCATTGCCATGTCGATGTCCTCCAAGTCTGCGATTCTGCGCGGTGCAGTGTCGTTCTGGCCGGTGGAATTCAACGTCGATGCCTACAAGCTCATCGTCAGCGACAATTCGATGTGGCACAGCCTGTTCTATACCATCGAACTGACGGTAATCTACACCGTGCTGGCGATGGTGATGACGATTCTGGCGGCGTTCCCGCTGTCCATGCGTCGCCTCAAGGGGCAGCGCGTCATCATGTTCTTCATCGTCTTTACCATGTACTTCTCCGGCGGCACGATTCCGATTTACCTGAACGTGAAGGAATTCGGAATGCTTGACAGCATGTGGTCGCTGATTATTCCGGGGCTGATTTCCACGTTCAACGTCATCATCCTGAAGAATTTCTTTTCTTCCCTGCCGTATGAGCTGGTGGAGGCGGCGTCGATTGACGGCGCGACGGACTTCCAAGTTCTCACCCGCATCTTCCTGCCGCTGAGCTTCTCCTCGCTGGCGACGCTTTCCCTGTTTTACGCAGTCGGCAAATGGAACAGCTTCAACGACGCGCTGTACTACATCACCTCGCGTGACCTCCAGCCCTTGCAGCTCAAGCTGTACAACCTCATCAAGGGCAGCCAGTCGGTGGAAGTTGCCGTCGCGGAGGGCAGCTCGAATGACCTGAGCACCAGCGTGTCCGAATCCATTCAGTCCGCAACCATCATTTTCGCGACGCTCCCCATCCTGATTGTGTACCCGTTTGTGCAGCGCTACTTCGTGGCGGGCGTTACGATGGGCGCAGTCAAGGGGTAAGCATCCCCCCCGTTTCCATGGTAACGGACGGCAACAGCCGTTCAAGATAGAAAGGAGTTATCCCACATGAAAAAGATTCTGGCTCTGGTTTGCACCCTGTGCCTGCTGCTGACGGCGCTTCCGCTGACGGCACTGGCGGCGGATGACGATTGGGTAACGCTCAACGTCGAAATGTACGACCGCTCCATCGCAGGCTTCAACGTTGAAGACTGCTGGCAGCTGCACTACATTCAGGAAAACTTCGGCGATCCGAATCACATCAAGATCAACTGGATTCCCGTCTCCCGCTGGGAGGAAGGCACGATCCTCTCCACCCGTCTGGCGGGCGGCACCGCGCCGGACATCTGCATGACCTACGGCACGGATTTGGTGCAGCAGTACATCGACATGGGCGGCATTATGCCGCTGGATGACCTGCTGGCGGAATACGGTCAGGAGCTGACGGCATTCCTCGGCGACGAAGTGCTGCAGTACGGTCAGTACGACGTGGGCGACGGCAAGGAGCAGTATTACCTGCCTGCGCGCCGCATCGTCGTCGCGACGCAGAGCATGTTCATCCGCAAGGACTGGCTGGAAAAGCTGGGCATGGAAGTTCCCACGAACGTGGAAGCGCTGTATGCCTACCTGAAGGCAGCGAAGGAGCAGAAGCTGGGCGGCGACAACACCATTCCGTATTCCTCCGACCTGTACGCGGCTGACCCCTTCTACGGCTGGATTTACCAGATGGATGCGTTCCTTGATTACAGCCAGATTACCGAAGAAGACTGGGTGGCGAACTTCAAGTTCCACTACATGCTGCCCGGCGCGAAGGAAGCGCTGCGCTGGATGAACAAGTTCTTCAACGAAGGTCTGGTTGCCGATTACTTCGGCATTGAGAACTCCAAGCAGACCGACAGCGACCGCGTGAACGGCTATGACGGCTTCTGGGTCGGCAACTGGGATGCCCCGTGGCGCATGGAAAAGTCCTACGCGCAGGATTTGGCGAAAAACGTCCCCGGCGCGAGCTGGATTGCGTGCGACCCCTTCAAGCCCGAAGCCGGAACGACCCCGCATGAAACCTACACCGCCGCTGGTCAGGCGATTTTCATCCCCGCGTCTGTGGATGAAAAGGTTGCGGTTGCCGCGATTAAGTACCTGAACTGGATGTGCAAGCCGGAATCCCTGTACGCGCTCCAGAACGGCGAAAAGGGCTACAACTACACCACCGTCAACGAAAACAACATTCCGACCGACCTGAAGAACATCAACGACACCGACGACGCGCACAAGATGCACGCGACCGACGGCGCGCCGATCTGCAACGGCTTCTACTACGGCTCTGACGAGCTGAACTACGCCGCGACCGCTATGGGCTTCCCCGGCTACGAGGATGTTGTGGCGGACAGCCTTGTGATTTCCAACGACGGCGCTTACGAACCTGTCAGCTTCACCCGCACCATTCAGTCCCGCATTGACTATGGCACGACCATCATCTCCAAGGAAGCGGAACTGCTGGTTCAGGTTGTGACCTGCAAGCCGGAAGATTTCGACGCAACGTGGGATAAGTACACCAATGAAATCCTTTCCGCCGGCGGTCAGCAGATTATCGACGAGCAGCGTCAGGCGTACAAGGATGGCGCATACCGCGGCTTCTATCCGATGGCGCAGGAGTAATAAGCGCACGCAAACTTCACAAAAAGGGGGCTGCGTCTTGGACGCAGTCCTTTTTTTCGGAATAACCCCCCTGATATTTCTGTTTTTCCCTGATTGAAATTGACAAAGAGTCTGCTTGGCTCTATGATGGGAGTGTTTCGGTATGCTTCGACTTGGAATCATCGGTGCGGGCGGCATTGCCAGCCTGCACACCCACAACATCCTGAGCGGCAAATGCCCGGAAGTGCAGCTGACCGCCATGGCAGACCGCAAGGAAAGCCGCCGAGAATGGATTCGCGCAACCGTGCCGGACGCTGCGGTTTTCTGCGAGGGCAGCGACCTGATTGCGTCCGACACCTGTGACGCGGTGCTGATTGCAACGCCGCATTATCAGCATCCGACGCTGGCGATAGAGGCGTTCCGCCACGGAAAGCATGTGCTGTGCGAAAAGCCGGCGGGTGTGTACACCTTGCAGGTGCGGGACATGATTGCGGAGGCGGATAAGCATCCCGAACTGACCTTCGGCATGATGTTCAACCAGCGCACGAACTGCGTCTACCGCAAGGCGAAGGCGCTGATTGACAGCGGCGCGCTGGGCGAAATCAAGCGCATGATCTGGGTTGTGACGGACTGGTATCGCACGCAAAGCTACTACGATGCCGGGGCGTGGCGCGCAACGTGGGATGGCGAGGGCGGCGGTGTGCTGCTCAATCAATGCCCGCATCAGCTGGATTTGCTGCAATGGCTCTGTGGGCTGCCCGTGCGGGTGCGCGCCGCCTGCCATGAGGGGAAATGGCACGACATCGAGGTGGAGGACGACGTGACCGCTTACCTGGAATTTGCAAACGGCGCAACGGGCACGTTCATTGCATCCACGGGGGACGCGCTGGGCGAAAATCGGCTGGAAATCATCGGAACGCGCGCGCGGATTCGCATCGAGAACGACCAATTGACGCTGGATACGCTCAGCGTGGATGAGCGCGACTGGTGTCCCGTGTGCAAAGAGCCGTTCGGCGTACCGGATATTCAGCACGAAATCGTGCAGACGGACGGCGAAAATCCGCAGCACGCGGGCGTGTTGAACGCCTTCGCAGCGCACATCCTGCACGGTACGCCGCTTGTTGCCGACGGGCGCGAGGGCATCCGCGGGCTGATGCTGTCCAACGCCATGCACCTTTCTTCGTGGACGAATCAGACCGTTTCGCTGCCTATTGACGAAGAACTGTTCTTGAAGCTGCTGAATGAAAAGCGCAGGACATCCCGCCGCAAGGACGAAGTGGAAGCTGCCATCGACGTTTCCGGCAGCTTTGGAAGCACGAGAAAGTAACCTATTCCAAGGAGGAAATCAGCGTGGAGAAGATTCGCCTCGGTATTATCGGCATTGGCAACATGGGCTCGGAGCACTGCCGGCTCATCCTGTCCGGGCAAACGCCGGAAATTGCGCTGACCTGCGTCGCTGATCCGCGCCAAGACCGCCGTGACTGGGCGCAGCAGACGCTCCCCGCCGGAACGGGCATCTATGCCGACGGCATGTCGCTCATCCGCGCCCATGCGTGCGACGCCGTGCTGATTGCCACGCCGCACGAGCTGCATCCGCCGCTTGCGGAGGCGGCACTCCGGGCAGGGCTTCATGTCCTGAGCGAGAAGCCCGCGGGTGTTTACACGGCGCAGCTGCACCCGGTCATCGCCGCCGCACAGGAGACGGGCAGGACGTATGCGCTCATGTTCAACCAGCGCACGAACTGCGTCTACCGCCGCCTGAAAGCGCTGCTGGATTCCGGCGAGTTAGGCGCGCTGAAGCGTGTGACGTGGGTGGTGACGGACTGGTATCGTTCACAGGCGTATTACGACTCCGGGGCTTGGCGCGCAACGTGGACGGGCGAGGGCGGCGGCGTGCTGCTCAACCAATGCCCGCATCAGCTGGATTTGCTGCAATGGCTCTGCGGACTGCCGACAACGGTGCGCGCGTTCTGCCACGAGGGCAAATGGCACGACATTGAGGTGGAGGACGACGTGACCGCCTATTTGGAATTTCCGGGCGGCGCGACGGGCGTTTTTATCGCCTCTACCGGGGAGCTGCCCGGCACGAATCGGCTGGAAATCGCCTGTGATCGCGGCAAAGTCGTCTGCGAAAACGGTCAGCTGACGCTATGGCGCTTGCCGCAGAGCGAATCCGCCTATTACCGCCGCAGCGCATCCGCATATCCTCACGCTGAGGTGCAGGTGGAGATTTTGCCGCTGGACGGGGAGAATCCGCAGCACGTCGGTGTGCTGAACGCTTTTGCAGCGCATATCCTGCACGGCACGCCGCTGGTGGCGGACGGCGCGGAGGGTATCCGCGCGCTGATGCTGTCCAATGCCATGCACCTTTCCTCGTGGACAGGCAAGCCCGTGCATCTGCCGATTGACGAGGGCGAATTTGCGCGGCTTCTGGCGGAAAAACGCCTGCATTCAAGGAAAAAGCAGGTGAAAGAGGTCACGTTCGCGACGGATCACAGCGGGACGGGAAGAGCGGAAGGCTGATAGAGGATAGGCGACACCGCACAACTCGGCGGCACGTTGGACGCGAATTTTCTCCGGGCAGGCACATACGCCTGCCCGTTTTTTGCGTCGTTCCTATTTCGGAAACCTTGCTGAATTGCTTGAAAAAATGGAAATAAAGGTGTATAATGAAAGCAGAATGACGTTCTCCGGTAAGCGGCGCGCTGCTTGAAAGAGAAGGTCTGACATCGGACGATAAAAAGGAGGAATTATCATGGCAGTGAATTTGAAGAAGGGTCAGAAGGTTGATTTGACGAAGGGCAACCCCGGCTTGAGCAAAATCATGGTCGGCTTGGGCTGGGACGTGAACCGCTACGACGGCGGACATGACTTTGACTTGGATGCCTCTGCATTTCTGCTGGGCGCGAATGGCAAGGTTGCGAACGATTCGAACTTCGTGTTTTACAGCAACCCGGCTGATCCGTCCGGCGCGGTACGGTACGGCGGCGACAACAGAACCGGCGCTGGGGAGGGCGACGACGAGACGATTTTCGTTGACCTCGCTACGGTTCCGGCGAACGTGGAGAAGATTGACTTCACCGTGACCATCTACGACGCCGCCGAGCGCCGCCAGAACTTCGGGCAGGTCAGCAATGCGTACGTCCGCGTTGTGGATGAATCCACAGGCATGGAGCTGATTCGCTACGATTTGGAGGAGGATTTCTCCATTGAAACGGCGATTGTTGTTGCGGAAATCTACCGCCACAACGGTGAATGGAAGTTCAACGCCATCGGCAGCGGCTTCCAGGGCGGACTTGAAGCACTCTGCATCAACTTCGGCGTGAATGTATAACGGTGCGGAAATAACCTGACAGAGGAAGAGACGTACCCCGTTTCCTCCTCTTTTTTTCAAAATACAGCGCGTCTGCGGAGGAAAATAGGAGCATGAAGAACAGCAAACGCCTTCGGATTAGTTACAACGCCCCCGCCATCTTGTCCTTTGTCCTGATTTGCTTTGCGGTGCAGCTGCTGAATGTCCTGACAAAAGGGGCAAGCAATCGGGCCGTGTTCAGCGTCTATCGTTCCTCGTTTCTTGATCCGCTGGCGTATCTGCGCTGCGTCTGCCACGTCTTTGGCCACGCAAACTGGAATCACCTGATGGGTAACATGATGTATATCCTGATTCTGGGGCCGATGCTGGAGGAAAAGTACGGCACATCCAACATGGTGTTCATCATGCTGGTGACGGCACTGGCGACGGGGCTTGCGAACCTGATTTTCTTCCCGAACATTCGCCTGCTGGGGGCGAGCGGCATCGTGTTCGCGATGATTCTGCTCTCATCCATTACCATCACGGAAGAGCATACGATTCCGCTTTCGTTTATTCTTGTTGCCGCGATTTACATCGGGCAGCAGGCGTATCAAGGGCTTTTCACGGCGGATAACATCTCGCAGATGGCGCATATCGTGGGCGGCATGATCGGCTCGGTGCTGGGATTTGTGATGAACAAGTATAAAATGAGCCGTTATGAACGAGGCAGCCATGGCTAACAGAATCAACGCAAGCAATCTTTCTGATTTGTTCCTGCCCATGCGCCAAAGAGGAAATGCGCCGGGGGTATACTTTGTGCGCCTGTGCCAATGGAGCCCGGAAATCAAGGACTTCCTCTGGCACTACCACGAAGCGGCGCGCGCAAAGGGCGTTATCATTGAGGGGCAAATCGGCAATCCGGATGAGCGGCAGCTGAGTTACCTGACGGAAATGCTGGGCAGTGCGTTTGAACCGAATCCGGCGTTCATTACCCAAGCGCTGCAAAAGTGGATGCCGCGCATGAGTCAGGCAAATCGCGTTTCGTTTGCCGAAGCAATGTGCGACCAGATGGATGAATTGAAGCGGAAGGGAAAAACGGACAGCATTATCCGGAACATCTACATGAAGGTGATGTGCTGGCTGTACTACAAATTCGAGCGCCTGATGCCCTTTCTGGGCGACGACAATCCACCCCGTATTCTCTACGAATGCAATGCGGTTACGGCGCATGAGCTGATTCTCCTGCGCATTTTGTCGATGATGGGGACGGACATACTGCTGCTGGAGCCGCAGGGCGACGCGGCGTACTTGAAGCAGGATGCAGCCTCGGCATGGTCGCAGCTGCTAAGCGTGCAGGGGATGCCCTTCGCGAAGGATTTCACACTCAAGCAGTTCCGCAAGGAAATGGCGGCGGCAGCGGCGGGAAACATGCGCCAGCCGTCGCAGCCTGCGCCGCGCCCGGTGACATCCGCGCAGCCGATGCGCCAGCCGGCCCCCGCTGTGCCGCGTCCGGCGATAGCGCCGAACCAGCCGATGCGGACACCGCCGCCCGCTGTGCCGCAGCGGCGCGACCCCGAAACATACTTCCCGAAGCCGTCGCGGATGGCGTGCACGAATGCGTGGATGAAGGAAGCATCCTATGAGGAAATCCTGACCCCCATTGCGGAACGCGGCGACGACTTCCGCCTGTTCTACCATGCGTTCATCCGCTTAAAAGGCGTGCCGGATAAGCAGACGTACATCAGCGACCTGTTCCAGTTCTACCAGAAGTTCCGCAGCACGGGGCGCAGAATCGCCATTGTCGACGACGGATTATCCCTGCCCGGCCCGGAGGAAGCGGCGCAAATCCGCCGTCACCCGTACCGCTCGCAGGAGGAGCTGATAATCGACATTGCCGGGAATCTGCCCGCGTGTGCGAATGTGGAGCTGCAGCGGCTGATGCAGCAGGCGTTCGTCCGAACGATGATGGCGGCGGCAAAAGCCGAACCGAACCTGAATCGCCTCCTGATTTCCGCCGTGTATTTGCTTTGCTGGATTCATCAGTATCAGGCGGCGCTGTTTCAGGGCTACAAGGGCAGCGAAATTCCGTGCTTTGTGCTGATGGGCGGGTGCAGAAATCAGCATGACGCGCTGTTTGTGCAGTACCTTGCCCAGCTCCCCGTGGATATCCTGATTCTCGCGTGCGATTTGAGCCGCCCGTGTACCGTGCAAAGCAACCAGCTGCTGGAATTGACGGGCAAGGACTCCATGCCCGTACCGAAATTCCCGCGCGACGGCGGCAGCGTGCAGATGCGCACAATGGCATCGAACGCTGAGCAGGACTTAACGTCGATTCTCTACACCGATTCGGGCATTTACCGCAATCGTCAGTTCTCGCGGGCGGATGCGATTACGCTGCAAACCACCTACGACGAGGTGTTCATCCTCTGGAGTCAGGAACTCAAATACCGCGCGAATTTCAGCACGGTGAATCAAGTGGCCAACATGCCCGTGGTGTATGCAAAGGTTTCCGGCGTGGAGGATGGCAAGGTGGAGGCATACTGGCAGAAAATCAAACTTCTGCTGGGAGATGACACGATGCTGATTCCCTCGCTGCCCTATGTTGTAACCGGCGCAGCCAACCAGTTTCAGCCGCTGGCGGTGAAAACGCTGCGAAACGGCAGGCTGAAGCGCGAGGAAATCAAGGCAGACCGCCAATATCCGTTCGCTCTGCTGCGCGAAGAACTGCAGGAGCATATGTTTGACAAGGTGCAGCTGATGCTGGATGAGCGGATAATCAAAGGCACGTTCACCAACGGCACGGAATACACGGTGCTGGCGACGGTGCTGAACATGAACCGCGATATCGTCCGGCGGCTGCAAAGTTTCGATTTTACGAAGAAGAATCCCAAGATGGTCGTGCTGTGTACGGGCGAACAGCCGTGTTCGCTGGAGGATGCAATCCTGATGACCTTCCTGAATCTGGTGGGCTTTGACATTGCGCTCTTTGTCCCGACCGGGTATCAGACGATTGAGCGCTACCTCAATGGGAATTATCCGGTGGAGCACCAAATCGGCGAATACGTCTACGATTTGCAAGTGCCGGATTTTAGCGCACTGACCCCAGTCAAACGTTCGTGGCTTGAAAACATACTGAAAAGAGGTAACTGACAATGGCAATGAATTTCAACCGTCCCGCAGGCGCACCGACCACGGCCGTCGCTGCCAAGCCGGAAACGGCGCTGATGGAAGTGCAGCCCTATGACATCATTGCGGATCAGCAGGCGACGCAGAAGCAGCTTGCGCATTCGCCTGAAATCGAGTCGCTGACCGCCGGCATCGACGTCAACGACTTGAACACGATTGTTACCTTTGGGAGCCACTCGGCGGAAGAAATCTCCAAGGCATCGGATGTTGTCCTGCGCAGCATGAACATGAGCCAGCTGGATGAATCCAGCAAGATGCTCAATTCGCTGGCGAAAATCATGGATCAGTTTGATATCAACGAGATTCGTGACAACCCGTCGCTGTTTGGCAAACTGTTCGGCAACCTGCGCAAGCAGCTGGACAAGATTCTGGCGAAGTACAACACGATGGGCAACGAGGTGGACAAAATCTACGTCCAGCTGAAGCAGTATGAAGGGGAAATCAAGCAGTCGAATCAAAAGCTGGAGACGATGTTCCAAGCCAACGTGGGCTACTTCCATGAGCTGGAGAAGTACATTGTCGCGGGCGATCAGGGCTGTCAGGAAATTCAGAACTACATGACCCAGCTTCAGCAGCAGATGGAAGCAACGGGCGACCAGTCCATCACGTTTGAGCTGCAGTCGCTTCAACAGGCGCTGGCGATGCTGGAGCAGCGCACGCAGGACCTGCGCACGGCGGAGAGCGTCGCTTTGCAGTCCATCCCCATGATTAAGACGATCCAGTTCAGCAACATGAACCTTGTCCGCAAGATTAACTCGGCGTTTATCGTCACGCTGCCTGTCTTTAAGCAGGCGCTTGCACAGGCGATTATGCTCAAGCGGCAGAAGATTCAGGCGGATGCTATTTCCGCACTGGATGAGCGGACGAACGAAATGCTGCTGAAGAACGCCCGCAACACGGTGGAGCAGGCGAAAATCACCACGCGCCTTGCCTCTGGCAGTTCTATCAAGGCGGATACGCTGGAAACCACTTGGCGCACCATTATGACGGGGCTGGACGAAACGAAGAAGATTCAGGAGAGCGCCCGCACGCAGCGCGCGCAGGATCAGGCGAAGCTGGAAGCCATCAAGAAGGACTTCATGTCCCGCTATAACATGCCCAACAGGTAAGGAATAAAGGCACTACCGCACAATTCGTTGGCAGCGCTGGCGATGCCTTTTCTGCCATCTGCTTCTTGCAGAAATCTCGATTTACCTCCAGTAAACCTTCGATTTCTGCAATCGCATCTTACAAAAAATGCATTCGCCATCGCACCAACTCATTTGTGCGGTATTGCCTAAAGCAAATGAGAAAACTATTTGCGCTTATCCTGATTCTGGGTGTGCTGGCGTGCGCGCTGGGCTTTTATGCCGCTGATACGTTTGAAACCAGCGACTACTACCGCGTGCTGAACCCCGTTTTCCGCACCGCCGTGGGTCACGACATTGACCCTGACACGGTGAAGGATATGATGGCGATTCATGTGGACGGCAACCTGCCCGGTGTCGGTGAATTTAACTTCTCGCTGAATGCCCTGATTGATGGCGGCGTTGATTTGCCGGGATTAGGGCATGTCTCGCTGTCCGATTTGCTGGGGAAGGAACTGAACTTCGGCCAGCGCCTGCAGGCAAAAGCGGTGATTGCCGGATACGGCTGGAGCCACGAACTCAAGCTGTACGGCGGCATTGCGGCAGGCGTGATGGCGTTCCTGCTGATTGGAACGCACCGCCCGAAGCGCAGAAGGTAATCAATACAAAAACCCATACAGGGCGCGTAAATGCCCTGTATGGGTTTTCTTTTGATATGAGATTACTTCAGCCAGTCCGCAAATTCTTCCTGCGACTGCCCGTCAATCGTCAGAAACGTGCACGTCGGATGCCCAGCATTGAGGTACGCTTGGTCACTGCCCGGCAGCGGCGGATCCTGCTTCATTGGGGAGAGCCAGAAGTACGTCTGCTTGCGTGGACTGATGCGCTGCTCGTAGCTGTCGCGGTAGCCGGCGCGGTTCAGCGGGCACAGCACCTGACTTTTCAGCTCCGCGCGGGAAATCGGCGGCGCGTTCAGGTTGCATACCGTCAGTTCCGGCGCGCCGCGCGTGACCAGCTTCTCCGCCATCTCTACGGCCCAGTCGGACAGGTACGCCAGCGTGTCGTGCGGAGTCTGCTTCTCGGCGGATACGGCAATGCCCGGCTTGTGCAGGAATGTCGCTTCCCGCGCCGCACCGACGGTTCCGGACACATACACCGACATGCCGACGTTGTAGCCCAAATTGATGCCGCTGATGACGGCGTCCGCGTCCGGCGCAAGGTTCATTGCTCCGATGCGGCAGCTGTCCACCGGCGTACCGAAAATTGCCCAAGCTTCATCCGCATCGGGCACTTCGCGCTTCTCCGCCAGAATCGGCTGCTCGATGCTGAATGCATGTGCCTTTGCGCTCTGCTGCGTCGCTGGCACGCAGACCGTCACCCGATGCCCGGCACGCTTGACCGCCTGCGTCAGAATCGGCAGAAACGGGCTGGTGATGCCGTCATCGTTCACAATCAGAAAGTGCATGGTTATTCTCCTTCCGCAGGGGTCAGCGCGACCAAGAGCGTCTGCATGTTCTCGCGCATCCGATCCTCATAGTAGGTCAGCGGCACGTCGGTTTCCGGGCCGGTCACAACGGGGTCAAGCGTGTAAATCGGCGCGCCCGTCTCGCGGGAAATCGTCTGCGCCGCCATGTCGTCGTACTGCGGCTCGGTGAACAGCGGCGGATTGTTCAGCTCACGGATAGTGCGCACCAGCTCCGCCAATTGCGCGGGGGACAGCGCGTCGCCCGGCTCGTGGTTGACGACGGCGGCGACTGTCAAGCCATACGCCCGCGCAAAATACGGGAATGCCTCGTGGAAGGTGACGATGTTCTTGTTCGGCACGGCTGCAAGGGTGGCTTTCAGCTCCTCATCCAGCGCCGTCAAGCGCGACACATAATCCGCGCGGTTTTGCTCAATCTGCGCTTCGTACTGCGGCATGGCGCTGATAAGCCCGTCTGCCAGGTTGTCCACCATCTGGATAGCGTTCTGCGCATCAAGCCAGATATGGGCGTTCGCTTCGCCCGCGTGGTGATGCCCATGGTCGTCGGCGTCTTCCTCCTCGTGGTCATGGTCATGGTCGTCCACATACTCGTCCATGCCGTCCTCGGTCAGCAGCGTGATGCCGGCGGACGCATCCACCACGGGCAGCTTCGGGAACGTGTCCATCACGCGGGTGAGGTAGCTTTCCATGCCCGCGCCGTTGATGAGGAATACATCCGCCTTGTTCAGCACCTTCATATCGCCGGTGGAAAGCTGATAATCATGCAGACAGCCGGTGTTCGGCGCGGCAAGGTTGCGGATGGTGATGCCGTCGATGCCCTGCGTGAGGTTGAGGGCGAAGAGGTAGATGGGATAGAACGACGTGACGACGGTTTCCGCCGCCGCGAAGGTGGGGGAGAGGAAGATGAGCAGCGTCAAAAGGGCTGCAAGCAGCTTTTTGGTTTTCATGTGATGATGATTCCTTCCTAAAACAGTGGTTGATTGGGGGATGCAATGGCTGCCTGCGGCGCATTTTCCCGAAGGATCCGCTCCATCAGCGCTTTTTCCGCCGATGACAGCGGGTAAAATTGCATCAGCGTCCGCATAGCGCACAGGCTGCCGGAGGTCATGGCGAACGCCATCAGCGTGTCCTTCGGCATTCCGGTTGTGCCGAGGGATTCAAAGAGGACGGCAAGCAGCTCATCCGCCAGCAGGGGAAACTCCTCCATGCGGAAACGGCGGGTTCGTCCGTCCGGCATGGAAACGCGCATCTGCGGGCCGAGAATGGCGTATAAATCGCGGAACAAGCCATCGCGAAGCGCTTCGCACAAGGCGGAAAGGTCGTCGCCCACGCGGTAGTGCCGCAGCCGTTCTGCCGCATGTGTTCCGGCCCCGGAATGCGCCAGCGCTGTCCCGATTCGCATCGCCAGCACCTGCTGCACCCGGTCAAGCGGAATTGCAATCGCCATAGCCTGTCCTCCTTTGGGGGAGATGCAGAATCCCCGCCCTTTTCATTTCGACATCCAAAGGCAAAATCCCTTGTTTCCAAACTTTTTTTGCACTTTTTTTCGGGCGGTAATTCCCAGAAAAATATGCAGGATTCAGCATAAAATACGCCGCCGCATGAAATTATCCACAGGAACTTGTGGAGAACATAGCTTCTTTCCACAAGATTTTGTTCCGCCGGGCTGCAAAACGGCATGGGTCATGCACAAAAATGACGGAATCGGAATGCTTGCGATTTTGGCGAACCTGTGGTATGATACAAAAGGATGCGAATGGACATGAATGCAAAAGCATCACAGGCTCACGGCCGCAGGTCGGTCGTGCGCCTTTTTCGCCCCCTTGCGTCCCCAACGCGGACAAAAAAGCCGGTCGGACAATGCGTCCGCGCAAAGAATACGGAGGAATCCCCTGATGGACATGGAAGAGCTGTGGTCAAAGACACGCGAGGTGCTTCGCGCGGAAGTCAACGCCGTAGTGTACAATTCTCTACTGGGCAGCAACAACCTCGTTCCGGCGCTGCTTGACGGCGATACGCTTGTGCTTCGCGTGGTGATGGACAATCTGAAGCTGCTGATTACCAACCAGTGGTATTCGACGATTGTCCGTGCGCTCAGCCAGGTGGCGGGCCATCAGATGGATGTGGAAATCCTGACGCAGGAGGAAATCGAGGCGCGTCCGCAGCTGAAGCAGAAGGCGGTGGAGGAGCAGGAGACGGTGCTGGAAAGCTCGGTCGCCCTGAACCCGAAGTACACCTTCGAGACGTTCGTCGTCGGCAGCGGCAACCGTTTTGCCCATGCCGCCGCGCTGTCCGTCGCCACTGACCCGGCTCATTCCTACAACCCGCTGTTTATCTACGGCGGTGTAGGCCTTGGCAAAACACACCTCATGCACGCTGTCGGCAACTTCATCCGCGAGCATGACCCCAGCAAACGCATCCTCTATATCCCCGGTGAAACCTTCACCAACGAGTTGATTTCCGCTATCCAGCAGGGGCGGAACATTCAGTTCCGCAACCGCTTCCGCAGCGTTGATGTGCTGATGGTGGACGATATTCAGTTCATCGCCGGCAAAGAATCCACACAGGAAGAATTCTTCCACACCTTCAACACCCTGCATACCGCCGGGAAGCAGATTATCCTCACATCCGACCGTCCGCCGCAGGAAATTGCCCGCCTTGAGGATCGCCTGAAGAGCCGCTTTGCGTGGGGGCTGACCTGCGATATCAAGAAACCGGACGTGGAAACACGAATCGCCATCCTGCGCGAAAAGGCACGGCAGGAAAACATCACGATGGATGAGGACGTGTACGAGGCCATTGCGACGCGCGTCGAATCCAACATCCGTGAACTGGAAGGCAGCCTGACCCGCCTTGTCGCCTATGCGCAGCTGACGAATCGCCCGATTACCGTGCAGCTGTGCGAAGAGGCGCTGCACGACATTTTCGCCAAGAAGGTGCGCAAGGAAGTGACGGCGCAGGTTATCATGCAGGCGGTGGCGAACTACTACTCCATCACGGTGGATGACCTGATTCGCCCCACGCGCCGCCGCGAAATTGCTGTTCCGCGCCAAATTGCGATGTACATCACGCGCGACCTGACGAACCTCTCCCTGCCGCAGATTGGGCAGGTGTTCGGAAACCGCGACCACACGACGGTGCTGCATGGCTGCAACCAGATTGCCAACGCCATCAAGAATGATCCGTCGATGGCGAGCGTGGTGAATGATTTGAAGGAAATCATTGTGGACAACAAGTGATTGCATCAATATGTATATTCCCCCTCACACTGTGTTAATACAGGCGAGGGGGAATTTTTTTATGCGGCTTGATTTGCGTCGGAAGTTTACACCGGAGCATCTAATACGAACCGTAGGTTCGCTGGATAAACACGCGGGTACTGTATGAAAGTGTCACCAACTGAATCGCGCGGAAGGGTCAAGGGAGGAACTCCCTTGCGGAGTCCAGAGGCAGAGCCTCTGGTGGGGTCAAGGGGCAAAGCCCCTTGGGTCACTCCTTCAACATCTCTTCAATCTGCCAGAAAACATCTTTCGGTATTCCCTTCTCGTTCAGCAGCCCGCTGTGCGTGCCGTTCATCTTGTAGGTGTAGGAAGTCGGCTGGTCATTCGGGAAATCGAACATGCCCCAGACGGATACGCCCGTCAGCGGCTGCGTGTCGCCGCGGTTCACGGCGCAGAATACCTTGAAGAGACGAACGTAGAAATCCGCGTGCTCTTCGACTTTCGCCGCGTCAAAGTTGCGCACTGCCATTTCCGTCAGCTGCACCTCCAGCCCTTCCGCCGCATAAGTCTTGATGGCGGTGCTGATGAGCGCAAGGTCATTCACATTCATGCAGCCCGCCTGCGTGCCGTAGCCGCCGATGTATCCCTGCATCCCAACGCCGTCGCAGAGCTTGCGCGGATTCCCGTCCGCATCCACTGCGAAGCTGTTGATGCTCCGCGTCAGGGCGATAATGGCATCCCGCTTTTCGGCGTAGAACGTGTTGTAGTCGTTGTAGAACAGGCGGATGTCCGCCCCAAGCGCATCCACCGTGTTGCGCGCGTAGAGGAACGCATATTCCACATAGTCGCTGCCGATGGTGTCATAGAACACGTTGCTCACGCCGCTGCGGGTGGTGCGGATGTGCCGCGGGTCGGTCGGATCGAACTCGCTGCCTTCGCCGACGGCTTCATTCACCACGTCCCAGCAGTACACCACGCCGGGAAATTTCTCTTCAAAGTGGGTGATGACCTGCGTGATGTAGCTCTCCAGACGCTGGAGCATCACCTCCCGGCTGACAAGCGGCTTGCCTGCGTCGTACTGCTCGTGGAAAAACCACGGCGTCATATAGGCATCCCACACCAGCACATGCCCGCGCACGCCGAGGCCATTCTCCTGCGCCCAAGCGACCATCTTGTCCGCCGCGCTAAAATTCATGCGCGGCATCCCGTCGCTGCTGGCGCGGCTTTTGCTTTGGTCAAGCAGAGAGTACGCCTTCATCTCGTTCGTCGCCGTGATGCTGTTGCAGTGCGTTTTCAGGAAGTTCAGGTAGTTCGTGTCCCATAGCTGCATGTAGGACAGCGCGCCGCCGAAGCGGAAGCCGTGCGCCATCGTCAGCTCATGCATCGGGGTCACGGGTTCGTCCTCCTCCTCAGCCAGCGCCGCGCACGGCACAAGCATGAGCATCAGCAGGATGGACAGCATTCGTTTCATGGGATTCTCCTCCTTTTTGCGGCGATATACCGCTTTTCTGCTGGTAAGATTCGCCACGCAAGTGGAAATATCCTGCTGATTTGTCCGCTTTTCTGCCATATTCACCATGCACGAATTTTATCGCGGAATCAGCATATTTATTCATAAAATCGCTTGACAAACTAATAAATATGCAGTATAATGCCTTCCGTCAAACACAAGGAAGGATGGTGGCAATCATGGCTCACCTGAATGCAAAGAAACTTTTCCCGCTTTTCTTGGCGCTGGCACTCTGCTTGACGTCGGTCAATGCGCTTGCCTGCACCGCTGTTTATGTTGGTTCTGACCTCACCGCGGACGGCACGACGATGTTCGCCCGCTCGGAGGATATTTCCAACAGCTACAACAAGCTGCTCTACGCGATTCCCGCTGGCGTCCATACCGCCGGCGAGGTGTACAACGGCTGCTACGGCTTCACCTACACCTTTACCAAGGACAGCTACGCCTACACGGCGTTCCGCGATGACAACGGCGCGGCGAAGGATGGCGTCTGCCCGGACTGCGGTCAGACCCATGCACACACGCCCTATGAGGCAGGCGGAACGAACAGCATGGGCGTAAGCGTGAGCGCGACCGAAACCATCGGCTGCTCCGATGCACTGTATGAAGTTGATCCGTACACGGACGAGGGCATTGAAGAGGCCGAAATCACGACCGTATTGCTGAGCGAATCCGCGACGGCGAAGGAAGCAGTCGAACTGCTGCTGAGCATTTACGATTCTGTCGGCGCGGCGGGCGGCTCCGGCATCTTCATTGCGGACGACAAGGAAGTGTGGTACGTCGAAAACGCTTCCGGTACGCAGTATGTTGCCGTCAAGCTGACCTCGACGATGGCGTTTTCGCAGCCGAACATGTCGGTGATTGGTCTGATTGACCTCGATGATACCGAGAACGTGATGGCCTCCGCGAACCTGATTGCTGTGGCGGAACAGGCTGGCTCTTATGTCGGCGACAAGGAAGCCAACACCATCGACTATGCCGCTTCCTACAATGCGGATCAGGGCGTCGGCTCCCGTATGGTGAACGCGCTGAAGTACTTCAACGCCGCAACCGCCAAGGAAGAACCCGCTTATGCGGATTTCGCCATTTCCAACGTCGCGGCGGATGGCAGCATCGTGCCGATGTATACCAATATCACGCTTGACCATGCATGGAGCGTCGCGGATGTTGTCGGCTACTATCACATTGCGGGCATTGGCTCGACGCGCAACCTTGAAACGCACATCTTCCAGGTCGCCAAGGAGGACAGCATCACCGACACCGTGGAATGGGTCGCGATGGACGACGCGGCGCTGAGCGTCTTCGTGCCGTATTACCCGATGCTGACCACGGATACCTACGCTGGCTATCAGCTCAGCACCGCAGCGGCAGATTTTGTGGAAGCGCAGCCGGAAAGCGGCGTGTACTACGCAACGACGAAGAACAAGCGGAACGAGAACGGCGAACGTGTGAAGGTGGAAGGCTTCTGCGTCCTGCCGGAGAACTGGGCGGATTCCGTCTACTGGACGATGGACGCGCTGTCCAACCTCTACGAGTACGGTACGCTGACGGACGAAGAAAAGGCGCAGGTTGAAACGACGCTGGCGGATTTGCAGGCTGAATGCTACGAAGTCTACAATCAGCTGAAGGCTGACCCCGACAACGCCACCGCAATCAGCGCCGCTGCCGCGCAGAAGGTTCACGAAGCCTGCGTCGCGCTGGTGAACGCCGTGAAATAACCGTTTCAGTTTCCAATGCGGTGTTCATCCGAAGACCGCATGAAAAAAAGCAAGAGGCTGTGAGCAAATTTCCGCTCACAGCCTCTTTGCAATTCAGGGGAAAGGAATGCGTATGAACAACGCCAAGGGCAGTTTCGGTGGTAATACTATTTCCAGATTCAGCGGCGCATTTCATTTGGAAACAGGATTAGCATTCCTTTTTCATGGCGGAATAGCCAATCAGCACCGTCCACACATAAGCGCAGGTTTTGGGAATCATCAGCATACCGATCATCGGAATGGTATCAGCCAACAGCACCACCGGAATATAGAAACCGAAGCTCAGCACGATGGTCAGCCACATCCAGCGGAAGGACTTGTCGCCGTGTTCCTTGGCGCTGCGATAGAACAGCACGATAATCAGCAGACCCATCAGCGCAAAGGGAATGTTGCGGTAAATGCCCCAGGCAAGCGGAGATTCAGCGCTCAGCCACTGGTTCTGCGGCATCATGCACAGCGCAACGCGCACAGCAGCCAGACCATACACCACGGCGGTCAGCCCCTTCTGCCCCTTGACCTGATAGCGCTGACGCCAGACGTAGTAGAGCAGCACATAGAACACGGTCATGGTGACAGAGGTAATCCATTTGCCCAGCCCTAGCGGTACGGTGAAGTTTTCAAGTCCTGTGGTGCACAGTGCAATCGCACGCGGAATCAGGTGGAACGAGTCGCCTGCGCCCAGCACAATTGCCATCAGACCGAACAGACGGAACTGCTTGTTGCCCTTGCTTCCACGAATCATCAGAATGCCGATGGTGATGACGGACACCAGATAAACAGCGTCAAAGAGCGTTTCAACAATAGCCTGCATAGTAAGTTACTCTCCTTTTTTGTTCTCTTTCCTGTTGGATGCTGCGGCGAAGAATGGTTCCCCGAACCCAAGGCGGCGCGCCGCACCCCGCACGGGATTTTGATACTATTTCCAGTTTGCTCGCTTTGTTCCTGCTTATTCCCCCTTTTTGCTGAACAATGTTCAGTTTGCGCTTGAAAAAATGCCTACCTTATCAGTAGGACTTTTAGGAAGCGCTGCGTGTGGAAGATGCGCCGCGTTTCTGCGGGTGCGGTCAATACAGAAGCCTGCGGATGATTTCCAGAATGGGGGAGGGATCGTAGTCCTCCCGCAGCAAAGCGGACAGCATCAGGGAAAACAGAACGTTCGCCAGCTTTTCCGCCGTAAAATCATCCGTAAAGGCGTCCTGCCGTATTCCTGCATCCTGCTTCAGAACAAAGCACAAAACGTCCAGAATGTGCCGCCACGCATGCTGCATTCGCAGTTTGCCTTCGCTCTTTTCCTTCTGCATGAAGCTGAGCGAATGAAGCGTGAAGAAACCGGGATACTGCCGGCTGCCATAGGCCATGCGTTCAAACATCCATGTGATGCAGCTCACGATATTTTGAAACATATCCGCATTTTCCGGGCGGTGGAAAATTTCTTCCCAGACGCTTTCCACAGTCGCACTGACCAATTCGGTCTTGGAATCAAAATAGTTGTAGATGGAGCCTACCGATACGCCGCACGCCGCGGCGACGGAGCGGATGCTGATGGCCGACCAGCCCTCCTGCCGAATCAATTCCCGGCTGGCTTTCAGAATTTCCTCCCGGGATGTCACGATGGTATTCACACGTCGTCTCCTTACTGAACAATGTTCACTTTGAATGATAGCATTCACGATCCGCTGTGTCAAGGGGTTTTGAAAATTTTTTTGAAAAAAGCGCCTGCCGAAAAAGTCCGAAAAGAAAAAAGGAGAAGATGGATTCCCCTTGCTTTCCGCAAACGCCCTATGGTATAATGTCAGCGGATTTATCCATCCGGAAGGAGCAGCGCATGAGCAAGACCAAGGAACGCATTCACGACAGCAATCTCCGCTACAAGCAGGGCTTGGGGCAGAACTTTATTTATGACGAGGATCTTCTCGCCGCGCTGGTGGCGTCCAGCGAAATCACCAAGGACGATGATGTGCTGGAAATCGGCCCCGGCGCTGGCAGCATGACCAAATACCTCTGCGATGCGGCACACCACGTCCTCTCCGTCGAGCTGGATGAACGCCTGATTCCGCTGCTGACGGCATTCCTCGCTGAACGCGATAATTTCACCCTCGTGCAGGGCGACGTGATGACACTCAACCTCGCCGACGTGACGAAAGACCTGCGCAAGCCGCTCTCTGTCGTCGCGAATATCCCATATTATATTACCACCCCGCTGCTGACCATGCTGCTTGCCAGCCCGATTCCGATTCAGCGGATGGCGCTGATGGTGCAGAAGGAAGTGGCGGACAAGGTGCTGGCGCAGCCCGGTGACGATGGCTGGGGGATGCTCAGCGTTCGCAGCCAGTTCTACTGCGACCCGTATCTGGCCATGGATGTGCCGGCAAAGTGCTTTACGCCCGTGCCGAAGGTGGACAGCGCGTTCATCGTCCTGCCGTGGCGGGAAACGCCGGCGGTACAGGTGCAGGAGGAAGCTGACTTCTTCCGCGTGGCGCAGGCGGCGTTCGCGCTTCGCCGCAAGACGATGACGAACGGTCTGTGCGCCGCGTTCCACATGGAGCGCGCTGACGCTGCCTCGCTGATGCAGACTGCCGGGCTGGATGAGCGAATCCGCGGCGAAAAGCTGACGCTGGCGGAATTTGCGCGGCTGGCGGACGCGTTCACAGCGTGGAAGGCGAAACAGGCGTAACCTGCTGTTGTAATTTCGGATCATTCGTGGCATACTGCAATTAGCTCCCAACGGGCATTATAGGAGGGAAAACATGTATATCAGCAATATCGACCATCAAAAGGTGCAGGCACTGACGGCACTTGTGAATGTCATGCCGGGGCAGATTGTCTCCCGTACGCTTGCGCAGAACAAGGCGGTCAGCATCACCCTGTTCGCGTTCGACAAGGGCACCGAAATCAGCACCCACGAATCCACCGGTGACGCGATGGTGCAGGTGCTGGAAGGCACAGGCTGCTTCACCGTGGATGGCGAGGATCACCTTGTGCATCCGGGGGAAGTACTGGTGATGCCCGCGAACGTGCCGCACGCCGTGTCCGCGCCCGAAGCGTTCAAGTGGGTGCTGACAGTCGTTTTCCCGGAAGGATTCAAGAAGTAATGGCGGATTTGCAGACACTTCGCCGGACGCTGCTGGGCAGTGTCATCGGCTTGGCGCGCACCTGCACGACTCGTCCGCCGACGGAGACGACGCCCGGTCTGATTCTCGCTGGATTGCACCTCTCGGACGATGCTGTTTCCGCGGCGCCGGAGCAGCTGAGTGCCCTCACCGAGCGGATTCAGCGCAACAAGTTTGAGGTCAGCCCGAACTGCGCGACGTGCGCAAGCCCCTGCGGGAAGAACGCAGATTACGACTTGCGCCGCTTGGACGACGCGCCGGAGGATGTGCGGCAGGCGAAAACGCGTTTGATTGCATTGCTGCAGGCCTGCGGGCATCGCGGCAAGATGGCGGACTGCGTGATGGACGCGGTGTTCGCCCTTGCGGAGGACTGGGACGCGGCGGACTTCAAGGTGTATGAGGAACAATTAACGGAATTATTGGCAGGGTGAGGGCACGCTCATCTGAAACGCAGCAGACAGTCATTTTCTCCCGTCTGCCGCGTTTTTTTCGTGTCCTTTCTCCAAAAACTATGACAATTTGATTGCAATTTGACTTGATTTTTTTCACAATTCAGGGTACAATAAACAAGCAGCCGTTCGCGGCAAATTATACTGAGGTGAACCATCATGGGAAAACGCATTCTGCTGGTGGATGATGAGCCGCTTATTTTGAAAGGCTTGAAATATACGCTTGAACAGGACGGCTACGAAACCGATACCGCCGTGGATGGTCAGGAAGCGCTGGACAAATTCTTTTCCGGGGTGTATGATCTTGTGCTGCTGGACGTGATGCTGCCGAAGGTGGACGGACTCAGCGTCTGTCAGCGCATCCGCGAAACATCCAGTGTGCCGATTATCATGCTGACCGCCAAGGGCGAGGATATGGACAAAATCCTCGGTCTGGAATACGGCGCGGACGACTACATGACCAAGCCGTTCAACATTCTGGAGGTGCGCGCGCGGATTCGCACCGTGCTGCGCCGCGCCGGGGGACACGTCGTGCAGGAGCAGAAAATCATCCGCGTGCATGATATGGAGGTCAACCTCGTCAAGCGCACCGTCACCCTCGGCGGAGAGGAAGTACGCCTGACCGCGAAGGAATTTGATCTCCTGCAAATGTTCATCACCAACCGCGGCCGCCCGTTCTCCCGCAAGGAGATGCTGGAAGCCGTGTGGAAATACGACGATTATACCGGCGACGCGCGCACGGTGGACGTGCACATCCGCCGCCTGCGCGAGAAGATTGAGCGCAACCCCGATGAACCGGAGTTTATCTTCACGAAATGGAAGGTGGGCTACTATTTCACCGACAAGGACTAAGCCGCTTGCGGCGCTCGTGCGCGGCGCAATGTCGCTGCGCTGGAAGCTGATGCTCACGTTTCTGGTGGTCATCGGCGCTTCCTTCGCCATCATGGCATCTATCCTGACCGGTATGGTCAGCAGCACCTTATATCAGCAGCGCACCCGTCAGGCCACCCGCTCTCTGGAGCAGCTGGCTTCGTCGGCTGCGCCTTTTTTGGCGTCGGCGCAGATGGATAGCATGTCCGAACTCCTGACCGCGCAGGCAGGTGAACTCGGCGGGCGGCTGCTGGCGGTGGATATGGACGGCAAGGTGCAGGCGGATACCTTCGGCGCAAGGAGCGGGCAGCGGCTCAGTATCCCGGAGACGGTCGCCGTCCTCCTGCACGGGGAGAAATCCGCGTTCGGCATTCACCGCGTCGATTCGGAATCGGGTGTGTCGTATGTGGCGGTCGCGTCTGCCGTGATGGAGGTCAGCGGCAAGACGCTGGGCGCACTCGTGCTGTCTCTGCCGGTGGATGAATTGCAAACCGCGCTGGAAACGGTCAAAAGGCAGCTGATGACAGTGTTCCTGATTGTCGCGGGCGCGGCCATGGCGGCGGCGCTGATGCTGTCGGGGATGCTCACCCGCCCGGTCAAGGCGCTGACGCAGACAATTCGCCGCATGGGCAAGGGCGACCTGTCCGCACGCGTGAACGTCCGCACATCCGGCGAGCTCAAGGAGCTGGCGGAAAGCTACAATGCGATGGCGGAGCAGATTGAGCACCTCGACAAGAGCCGCAGTCAGTTCGTCGCCAACGCCTCGCATGAACTGAAAACCCCCTTGGCGACAATGAAGCTGCTGCTGGAAAACATGCTCTATCAGCCGGATATGCCGCAGGAGCTGCGCACGGAGTTCATGCAGGACATCAACCACGAAATCGACCGCTTGAGCGGCATCATCACGGACCTGCTGACGCTGACGCAGATGGACAGCCACTCGTCCCCCCTGCGCGTGACAAAAGTAGATTTGTCCGCACTGACGGAGGAAACCGTGCATACACTGCAAATCGCCGCCGAGCAGAAGAAACAGACGCTTACCGCAGACATTGCGCCCGGCATCACCCTCGACGGCGATTCAGGCAAGCTGATGCAGATTTTCTACAACCTGACGGACAATGCCATCAAGTACACGCCGGAAAACGGGCATATCGCCGTGCAGCTTGCGCAAAGCGGCGCAAACGTGCTGTTCGCCGTCACAGACGACGGCATCGGCATCCCGGAGGAAGACCAGAAGCACATTTTCGAGCGCTTCTACCGCGTCGATAAGGCACGTTCCCGCGCGACGGGCGGAACGGGACTGGGGCTTTCCATCGTCCGGCAGTTGGCGGCGATGCACGGCGGCACGGTCAGCGTGTCATCCCAGCCGGGGCAGGGCGCGACGTTCACTGTCACCCTGCCGATGGATGCAAAGCGAGGTGAAAAGGCATGAAGCGGCTTCGGTTGACTTTGCTTCTGCTCATGCTGATGATGCTGCTGACGGCCTGTGCACCGTCCGGCAATTCGATGGAAGCCCTCTCCGTGACCGCCGCGCCGCAGGAGGACGAAATCCCCCGCGCGGATGGCGACGATGCGGCAGCGACAGACACATCCGCCCTCATCTGGTACCGCTATGGCGACGAACCAATGCTGGCGGCGGAGCGGCGGACGGTTTCGCGATTGCCGAATGAGCCGTATGAGACGGCGCTGCTGCGGCTGCTGCTGGACGGGCCGAGTCTGAATGCGCCCGCGCTGCGCGAATTGTTCCCGGCGGGTACACGCGTGATTTCGACCTCCCGGCAGGGCGAAATGCTCTTCGTCACCCTGTCGTATCAGCTGATGAACGGCTATTCGGACGAGCCGAGCAACTGGCGGTCGGACACGGCGTGGGCGCAGGAAGTACCGCTCCGCCGGAGGCTGGCGATGCAGGCGATTGCCGCGACGGTGACGGAAAACACGACTGCCCAGCAGGTCGTCATTCTCTTGGAGCAGCGCGGCGAAACGACGGATTCCATGCGGCTGCGGCAAAAATACTATACGCTGAACGCGGCGGACGACGCGCTCGCTAATCCGCTTCGGCGGGATGAATCGCTGCTGCTGACCGCTTCCGGCACGATGCGGACGATCCTGACCTGCATCCAGCAGCGCGATATCCGCCGCCTCTACCGCTATCTTGCGCTAAGCGACCCGGACACCGGCGAAGCGCGCATGGAATATGAAGCGTTCGCATCCAAATGGACGGAATATCCCGCGCTGACCGCGTTCGACTTCTCCGGCGGCAGCGCCTCCGGCACGCGGGCGGTTTTCACCGTCAGCGGAACGAGATTAGCGGACGGCGTATCGCAGAAGTTTACGGGGCGAAGCGTCCACCTGATGAAAACGGGCGGACTGTGGTGCATCAGCATGAGCCAGCTGACCGCAATTGTGGAGGGAACGCCATGAAAAAAAGCAAGTTTCGCTTGATGGCGCTGATGATGGCGCTGCTGCTGACACTTACTTCTTGCAGCCGCGAAAGCAGCTTGGCGCCCGCCGAGACGCTGCCGCCGCCATCTGCCCCCTACGCCGCGCCGACGGATGATACCGGCTTGGATTATGAGCAGGACGTCGCCCTCTACCTCCCCGCGAAAAACGGGCAGACGATGCTCTGCTTCTGGCGCACGGCGGCGCTGCGCTACGACCAGATGCCCGCTGAAGCGGTGCTGCAGCTGCTCTTGCAGGAGGAGGGCGACGGGAGCGCCGTGCCGCTGAAGGAATATGGCAATGTGTCGCTTGCGCAAGGGAGCGCCGTCACAACTGCCGGACACGTCTGCACGGTCGATCTGTCCTCCGCTGCGCTGCAAATGGGCATCCACGAGCTGTACATGGTGTGTTTGTCCATTGCCACCACGCTCTGCGCGCTGCCGGATGTGCGGTTCGTCAATATCCTCGTCGCGGGCAATCCGGTCGCGATGGATGTACAGAATCTGCTGCCCCTGGGGGCGCTTTCCTCCGCGGAAGGGGAGAACCTCGTCACCCGCTGGGAGCAGCTCGTCGCGCAGCGCACGGGCGCGGGCGGCATTGCGGCGCAGACCCCGCTGAGCAGCGCAGCCGTGCTGTATTTTCCCCTGAAAAGCGGCAGCGGCATCACCTGTGAAGTCAGGCAGCTTTCCTTCGATGGTCAGAACGCCCAGCAGCTGGTTTATGGTCTGCTGGATGCGCTCTCCGCCGGGGCGAATGATGCCGCGAACGTCCCGGATATGCCCGACCTGCGCACGATGCTCCTGATGGCGCCGGAAGTCACGACGCTCTCCAGCGGCCGCCAGTCCGCCGCCATTAACCTTGTCCCCGATGCGCTTCAGAGAATTTCCAGCGCGGGTATCGACCCGGTGTGCTTCTTCGCTGCCCTGACGATGACGCTCACGTCCTACATTCCCTCGCTGGAGCAGGTTGTCTACCGCGTCGGTGATTCCGCACTGACCAGCCTGTATTCCACCATCCACGGTACGATTGTCCTGCCCGGCGGCATGATGACGCGCGCGAATTTCGGCGGCTTGCTGACTGACGAAGCAGTCTGCTATCTCTCGAACGGCACAAAGCTGCGCCAAGGAAGGCTGAATCTCCCGGCATCAGAGGCCTGCTCGCCGCGCACACTGCTGACGGCTGTGCTGGCGACGGAGGGCTTCCCGGCGGGGCTGACGGAAGATGATGTGTTAGGCGTCGCGATTGCGGACGATACGGTACTGGTGAATTTCTCGGCGCATATGGCGGATGCGATTCGCACAAGCAGGCTGAATCAGCGCATGATGGCGTATCAGCTGACGGGCGCGCTGGTGCAGCGGTATCCGGTACGGCGGGTGCGGTTCTTCTTTGATGGAGAAGCGAAGAATGCGCTGGATGGCGACGTGATGTGGGCGGGGGAGTTTTTGATGGATTATGTATTGTGTGAGTAACCTGTGGATAAACGCGTGGAAGGAGCAGGGGAGATTTCATCCCTCTTCATCTGCCTCCTGCAATCACGCAAAGTTCACGAAATTCCACTGAATGTTCAAAAATCGTTCATGACAAAGACAAAAAAGGCGGATATAATAAAAGCATAGCCAGTTGGAAAGACTGACTGGACGCCGGAAATGCGAACGGCGGCATGAAATTCGATTTTTGAACCTGAAGGAGGTACAGCAGTTATGAAATTCCGGAAAATGATGGGCTGTATTGCACTGGGCTTGACCTGCGCGATGATTGGCGCGGGCGCGACGATGGCGGCGCAGAACACGTCGGCGGCGGCAGAAGCCGTCACGGCGGCGAACTCGACAACGACGGTTGTTACCAGCCCGTTCACCGCGGCGGTGCAGCAGGTGCGTAACAGCGTGGTCGGCGTGAGCAACTATCAGACCGTGCGCTATGGCAGCTATGGCAACAACTTCTATTTTGGCTATGGCTTCGGTTATGGCAACGGCCGCAACAATGATCAGCAGATTGAGGAGCGCGAAGAGCTGGCGGCGACCGGCTCCGGCGTGGTTATCGGTCAGGGCTTCGTGCTGACGAATTACCACGTTGTGGAGGACGCGAGCAGCCTGCGTGTGACCGTGACGGATGACAGCGGCAACACCGACGAGTACGCCGCGACGCTTGTTGCGTATGACGAATCGCTGGATATCGCCATTGTGTACGCGACGGGCCTTGACCTGCCGGCGGTCACGCTGGGCGACAGCGACACCCTGCAAGTCGGCGACTGGGCAATCAACATCGGCAACCCGCTGGGCTTCACCAAGACCACGACGGTCGGCGTCGTCAGCGCCCTGAACCGCGCGATTGAGTCCGAATCCTACGACAAGTACGGCCGCAAGTCCACCATCACCAACGCCATGATTCAGGTGGATGCCGCGATTAACTCCGGCAACTCCGGCGGCGGCATGTTCAATGTGAATGGCGAACTGATGGGCATCCCGACGCTGAAGTACACCGGCTCGTACTACTCCGGCAGCACCGTCGAGGGCATCGGCATGTGCATCCCGATTAACTCCGCCAAGCCCCTGATTAACAAGGTGCTTTCCGGCGAAATCACCTTCACCGCGCCCGAAGCGCTGGATAACAGCGACGACAACAAGGCGGATAGCAACACCGACAGCACGCTTGTCGGCAAGCCGCGCATGGGCATCACCATGAGCAACCTCGCCAACAGCCGCGCACTGCAGAACGGTCAGATTCCGAAGGGCGTTTACGTTGTGAACGTGGAAGAGAACAGCCCGGCGGAAAAGGCGGGAATGCAGGTTGGCGACATCATTGTGGATGTGAACGACAACGTGATTACCTCGACCACCGAGCTGGCGGCGCAGGTTGCGGACTGCAAGGCGGGCGACGTGCTGAAGATTAAGGTCTACCGCGTGCCGGGCATCACCGATCTGACCGGCAGCGACGACATCCCCGACGGCGAGTACATCGACCTCGAAGTGACACTGGCAGTTATTGACAACGTAAAGCAGTAACAACGGAAAATAGGAAACCGGGACGGAACACGATGAATGTTCCGCCCCGGTTTTGTTGTGGGGGAAAAAGACAGGCAGTCTGGTCGCGACCCTTTGACGCGGCAATGTGCAAGCGCGCGGCAAATTTTCCCACTGCACTCATTCCCCCAGATGCTTCCTCATATTCATCAGCGCGTGCTTCTCCAACCGCGACACCTGCGCCTGACTAATCCCAATCTCCCCAGCAACTTCCATCTGCGTCCGCCCCTCAAAGAAGCGCATCCGCAGGATCTTCTTCTCCCGCTCGTTCAGATGTCCCATTGCGTCCGAAATCGCAATGTCCTGCACCCAGTCCTCGTCCCGCACGCGCTCGTCCTTCACCTGATCAACGATGCACAGCGCGTCGCTGCCGTCGCTGCAAACCGGCTCGAACAGGCTTACCGGGTCTTGAATCGCTTCCAGCGCCAGCACGACGTCCATGCGGTCGATGTGCATGTCGGCGGCAATTTCCTCGACGGTGGGCTCGCGGGAAAGCTCCGTTTGCAGGCGGTCACGCGCACGAAGGGCTTTGTACGCCGTGTCGCGCATGGAGCGGCTGACGCGGATGGCGTTGTTGTCGCGCAGATAGCGGCGGATTTCGCCGATGACCATCGGCACGGCGTAGGTCGAAAAGCGGACGTTCTGCGACACGTCGAAGTTGTCCAGCGCCTTCATCAGTCCGATGCACCCGACTTGAAAGAGGTCATCGACGTTTTCGCCGCGCCCGGAAAAGCGCTGGATGACGGACAGCACCAGCCGCAGATTCCCCTGTATGAACTCGTCGCGCGCCGCCTTGTCGCCGCTATGTACCAGCGGGTAGAGCTCCTGCATCCGCTGCGGCGTGAGAACGGGCAGCTTGCTGGTGTCCAGCCCGCATAAATCGACCTTGCCCCATGCCATGTTCTGCGTCCTCCTTGCATGTGAAGTATCCACAGTATGGCAATTTGCGGCGGTGGCTAATCACTTAGGCGAAAGTAGTGTTTTTTCGGCGATGCACGCTAAAATCAGGCATATCCTTCTTCTCTCACCAGCTCCCCATGCAGCCGATGCAGAATCCGCTTTTCGAGGCGGCTGATGTAGCTCTGCGAAATGCCGAGAATGTCCGCCACTTCCTTCTGCGTCATTTCGGGATGACCGTGCAGACCGAAACGCAAATCCATAATTTGCTGTTCGCGCGGGGAAAGGTGCGAAAGGGCAGCGAAAAGCATCTGCCGCTCGGCGTTTTCCTCGATGCCGCGCGAAACCATGTCCGGGTCAGTGCCGAGAACGTCAGAAAGCAGCAGCTCGTTGCCGTCCCAGTCGGTTTTCAACGGCTCATCCAGCGAAACTTCCATGCGCGTGCGGCTGTGGCGGCGCAGGAACATCAGCACTTCGTTCTCGATGCAGCGGCTGGCGTAGGTGGCGAGCTTGATTTTCTTCGACGGGTCGAAAGTGTTGACGGCTTTAATCAGCCCGATCGTGCCGATGGAGATGAGATCCTCCAGCATGATGCCGGTGTTGTCGAACTTTCGCGCGATAAAGACAACGAGGCGGAGATTGTGTTCAATCAGCGTCGTGCGGACGGCAGCACCGTCGGTGTCGAGCCGGGCGAGGAGCGACTGTTCCTCTGCCGGTGCCAGCGGGGCAGGCAGGGGTTCAGGGCCGCCGATGTAGTAAATCTCGCGTGGCGCAAGGCTGCTCAGCAGGGCGGAAAGCTGCGCGGACGCGGCGGAAACGACAGAACACAAGGTGGACATATTGAATTCCTCCTATTTGCATAAAATTGCGGACACCATGCTTTCCGGCATCACCGGCTGATGCACTCCGCCGTCCGACAGCGCGCAGCCAATCAGCCCGCGAAGCGCCGTCACTTTCCGCCCTGAAAGCAGGAAAATGCCATCTGGACGGAGAACTATCATCAGCGTGATGCCCGATGCGGTTCGGGCACGGAGCAGGCGCATTCCGGGCAGCAGCGTGCTGCCCTCCGGCAAGTGCGTCAGACGGCGGAAGGTATTTCGCGGCAGGATGAGCACCGGGTCGCCGGAGAGCGGGTCGCAGAGCAGGTTGCCGGAATCAACGAGCGCAGTCACGGCGGATTCGCAGCTGCCGCAGCGGATGCGGACGCGCACGAAGCGGCGTTTGCCGTGCTCCAAGCGCGTCAGGCGGCGCAGCAGGAGCAGCAGCGTGCACGTCAGCGCCGTTTGGACAGCACCCGGCAGCGGCAGCAGCGCCGATAGGCCAGCGCAGCCCCATTGCATCATCAGCATTGTCAGGCAGAAGGGCAGCGTCCGCCGCGCGGGAAATCGCCCGATGAGCGCGAGCAGCCCCGTCAGCGGCAGAACCATCACCACCTGCAGCAGTGGCGGAACGGAGAGCGACAGCAGGGTGAATCCGGCGTAGAGAATGGCGAATAGCAGCCTTCGCCAGCAGTTCACGCGCGGCAGACCGAGCGCGGCGGACAGCGCCGACATCAGGCAAATGCCGCACAATCCCTGCTCCAAGAGGAACAAAAACCCGCTTGCGCGCAACCGGCATCGTCTCCTTTCGCCTTTGAGTATAGCGATTGGGGACGAGCAGAATCGTCGAACGGGCGCGCAGAAAATGTCCGAGACGGAAAAATGAAGGAAATGAGAGAAGCATGAAAACAAGGACGCTGACCATCCGCGGCATTGCGGTGCAAATCACCGAGCGGGAGAATTGCCGGCGCTTCATCCTGCGCAGCCGCCCGGACTGCCCGTATGCGATGCTGTCTGTGCCGAAGCGGTCGCGGGAAGCGGACATCCGCCGCTTTCTGGAAAATCAGCAGGAGTGGCTGCAAGCGCATGTCGGTGCGGTGAAAAATCCGCCGACGTTCGCGTCGGGCGAGGTGCATCGGCTGATGGGCGCGTGGGTGACGCTGGGAGCAGATGTGCCGTCGGGCGCAGCGTTTGTCGAAATGCGCAATGAGCGGCTGATTCGCGAAATTGAGCGCGATATTGCGAAGTGGGCGAGCACCCTGCATGTGAGCATCACGCACGTTACCCTGCGGGAAATGACGAGCCGCTGGGGAAGCTGCCGCAAGCAGACGCAACGCCTGACGTTCAACACGCGCCTTGGCGGTGCCGACGAAAGTATGATTGAATACGTCGTGGTGCACGAACTGTGCCACCTGATTTATGCTGACCACTCGGCGCGGTTCTGGGCGCTGGTGGCAAGCTGTCTGCCGGACTGCAAGCAGCGGCAAATCGCGCTGAACCGCATGGACATGACTCCGAAAGTCCCCTAATCACCGTATTACACACCGAAATCCGGGAAATCATATGCTGAAAGCAGCCGGAATACCGGCTTCTATGAAAAAAATCAAAAGGCGGCGGCAGAAAAATTCCGCTTTTGCCTTGACATCCCGGACGGAGTGTGACATCATGAAACGTGGCGACGTATACCAGGCGAACCTTGACCCGGTGATTGGGTCGGAGCAGGGAGGCATCCGCCCGGTCGTCATCATTCAAAATGACCGCGGCAACCGATATTCCCCGACCGTCATCGTCGTGGCGGTCACGACGCGCAGAAAAAAGCCGCAGCTTCCCGTGCATGTGCTGCTGACGCGGGAAGAAAGCGGCTTGAAGGAGGATTCCATCGTCCTGACCGAGCAGGTTCGGACGCTGGAGAAAACACGCCTGACTCGCTATCTGGGCACAGTGACGGCGCAGGCTATGAAACGCATCGACCGCGCACTGGGCATGAGCATCGGCAGCACATGATACTATTTTCGGATTCACCTGCGCCATCTGCTTGCGCCTTTTCCCCTCTGGCGTCCGCTCATTCCACTTAGCGTAGCGCTGCTACGCTGCGTTTCATTCGCGTTAGCCAGAGTGAAAAATTCGCGGCGCATCTTGGCGCATTTTCATCCGGAAATAGTATGAGTACGCAAACAACAAAGGAGCAGAAATCACCATGAACAAGCAATGGAATTGGAAAACGGTTCTTCAGCACGAGCAGATTATCGTGTGGACGCAGATTGTGCTGGGCTGCATCATCGGCGGCGCGGCGTATCCGCTGTTTCTCACGCCCTGCAACATCGCGCCCGGCGGCTTGACCGGCGTCGGCATGATTTTGAACTACCTCTTTCAGTTCCCCATCGGCACAACAGCGCTGGTGCTGAATATCCCGCTGTTTATCATGGGCTATCGCAGCATGGGGCATGTGTTCGTTGTCCGCTCGCTGGTGGCGACGGTGCTGTTTTCCCTGGCGATTGATATTCTGCAGCTGCAGCCGCTGACGAACGACCCGATGCTTGGCGCGATTTTCGGCGGTGCGCTGATGGGCGTCGGCTTGGGACTGATTCTCCGTGGCGGCGCGACGACCGGCGGCACGGATATGCTGGCGAAAATGGTGCATCAAAAGCTGCCTTTTATTTCGACCGGTATGTTTCTGATGATTATCGACTGCGTTGTGGTGATTTTTGCCGCCGTCTGCATCGGCACGACCGAAGCGCTGTTTGCGCTGGTATGTATTTTCATCAACGGCAAAGTGATTGACATGGTGATGCTGGGCTTGTCGAAGAACAAAGCGTGCTTTGTGATGAGTGACAAGTGGGCGGAAATTTCGCATCAGGTGCTGCACGACATGGACAGAGGGGCCACTCAGCTGTCGGCGCGCGGGGCGTATTCGGGCAAGGAACGCCCCGTGCTGCTGTGCGTCCTGCCGCCGCAGGAGGTTGCGCGGTTTAAGGAGATTGTGCGGAAAGAGGATGACCGGGCGTTTATGTTCATCACCGAAGCGCATGAGGCGCTGGGGGAGGGCTTTGATAGGCTGGCGGAAAAAGACTGATTCTAATTGGAAATAAACAATTAAAAATTAGCATGCTTTTTCGGCACAGAAGCGTAAAGCGTTTTGATTTTGTCCAAGCAGCTTTATCGCGGCGGATGAGGTCGTTTCTTCATGAAAATCCTTTCGATGGGCAATTTCTGTGCGAAAAAGTCATTTTGTGGTATTTTGCGTTTGACAAATCATCACACTTGTCGTATACTATATTGTGTGTCATCCTGACGGTGACCAAAAGAAACAGAAGCTCGCACACAGGGGAAGGAGAAACATCAGCCGCCCCTGCTGTCCTATCTGGAAAGGAATGAAACGGACAATGGCGTTGCGGAAAAAGGTGGTTTGCCTGCTGGCAATGGCGCTGGCACTGCTGATGCTCTGCAGTACGGCAATGGCGGACAATTTCAGTTTCCTTCCGTCGCGGACGGAGAACGGCAAGGAGTACCTTGCGCACCCTTCGTCGGAATTGACGACGATTCTGCTCATCGGCTATGACCACTACGCAAACGGTCAGATTGAGGAAGAGCCGAGCCAGTATCACCTCGGCGGGCAGTCGGACTTTCTTTTGCTGCTGGTGATTGACCATAAGAATCAGCAGATTCACCAATTGCAGTTTGACCGCGACACGATGACCCCCATCAAGCTTGTTGCGACCAACGGCAAGGACGCGGGAACGCGCCGCCTGCAGCTGTGCTTGGCGCACGCCTACGGCCGGACGCGCGAGGAGAACAATCAAAACACCGTCTGGGCAGTGGAAAAGCTGCTGGGCATCGAGAAGGCGGATGATGGCGCGGAGATTGACTATTACATCAGCATGGATATCTCCGGCATCAACAAGCTTAATGAGCTGGTCGGCGGGGTGACCGTCACAGTTCCCAACGATGACCTGCTTGCCCTTGACCCTACGCTCAAGGGCGGCGAGACCATCAAGCTGACCGGGATGCAGGCAGAATACTTCACCCGCACCCGCTATGATACCGCCGAACCGACGAATGAAGCCCGCATGGCACGCCAGCGCATCTATTTGAACAGCCTCGAAACGCTGCTGGAGGAGAAGATTCGCGCGAACGTGAATTACGTCAACACGCTGCTGAACGAAATGGGCATGATTTTCGACCGGACGACAACGCTGGATTCCGGCTTCGGCTTTACTACTGACGATGCGACCGGTACGGCGATTACCGACACAACCGACCACTACCTGATGGCGAACGTGAGCATCGATAATCTGGCGCTGCTGGCAAATCGCGTGATGGACTACGAAGTGCTGGACGTGGAGACGCTGAACGGCGTGCACTCGCTGGGCAGCGACGAGCACATCCACTTTGACCTCTACGAGAACGAGGCACTCAACTGGACGCTGAAGACCTTCTACACGGAGGCAGACGGAAACTGACGTACTTCAAGCACTTTCTTGAAAGGACAAGAGGAGGATACCATGGCATCTGAACATCAGGCGATTTCGCAGCATCAGGTGGAACAGGAAGAAACAACCATTGACTTGGCAGAACTGTTCTACCGTCTGCTGGATAAGGCGAAGTTCATCATCGTTGCGGCACTGCTGGGCGCGATTATTGCCTTCTGCGTGACGAAATTCTTCATGACGCCCATGTATCAGGCGTCGGCAAAGCTGTATGTGCTCAACAGCAGCGGCACTTCGCTGAATCTGTCGCAGATTCAGCTGAGCAGTTCGCTGGCGTCGGACTATGTGCAGGTGTTTGACAACTGGCATGTGCATGAGATGGTCAAGCGCCGCCTGAACCTCGACTACACCTATGCACAGATGGGAAAAATGATTTCCGTGGAAAACCCGACCAACACGCGAATTTTGAAGGTGACGGTACAGAGCGACGATCCGCAGGAAGCTGCGGACATGGCGCTGACGTATGTGCAGGTGGCGCGCGAGTTTATCGCCGCGAAGATGGACATGGATATGCCAACCATCTTTGAAGAGCCGCAGCTGCCCACGCGCCCCTATTCGCCCAGCACGATGAAGAACACGGTGCTTGGCTTTCTGCTGGGCCTGCTGCTGATGTGCGGCATCGTGGTCGTGCAGTTCCTTGCGGATGACCGCGTCCGCAACGCCGACAAGCTGGAGAAGCAGCTGGGTCTGGCAACCATCGGCATGATGCCTGTGCAGAGCTACGATTTGTCCCGCGAGCATAAGAACGGCAAGGAGGGGAAGTAAACCATGAAGAAGGCAATCATTCATCAGCACTATCCCCTTGATTATGCGGGAGAAGAGGCGCTGAACTCCATCTGCACGAACCTTGCCTTCATCGGCACGGATAAGCGCAAAATTGTGATCACCAGCAACTCCCAGAGCGAGGGCAAGAGCTGGATGACCATGCACATCGCTGAAAACATGGCGCGCCGCGGCCGCCACGTTGTGCTGGTGGACGCGGATATGCGCCGCTCCTTCATGGTGCAGCGCTATAAGCTGGAACTGGAAGGCGAAGGGCTGGGCTTGGCGCATTTCCTCGCCGGGCAGTGCGACCTGAACGATGTTGTCTACGAGTCGGATGTGTACGGCATGTGCCTGATTCCGGCGGGGCGCGACGTGGTGAATCCCATCAACCTGATTGACTCGTCGTACTTTGAGCAGATGCTGGAGGCGCTGGCGCAGTCCTTCGACATGGTGATTGTGGACGCACCGCCGGTTGGCATGGTGATTGACGCGGCGGAAATCGCGGCCTTCTGCGACGGCAGCGTGCTGGTGCTGGAGTATAACCACACCCGCCTGCGCGAAGTGGCGGAATGCAAACGGCAGATGGAAAAATCCGGTACGCCGGTGCTGGGCTGCATCATCAACAAAGTCAACTTCAACGCGCTGAGTGCAAAGCGATATTACAACAAAAACTATTACAGCCACTACACGAAAGGCTACTACAAGCACGACGACAAGGACAGCCAAGCCAAGGCGTAATGGCATAATACGATTTCCAGATTCACTTGCGCCATCTGCTTGCGCATTTTATAAATTCATTAAAATCAGGAAAAGCAATATCATGTTCGTTGACATTCATCACCATCTCATCTACGGCGTAGACGACGGCGCGCAAACGTGGGAGGACACGCAGAAGATGATTCTGCGCGCCGTGGACGAGGGCATCACTGACATCGTATGCACCTCCCATGCGACACCGGGCATTACCCCTTTCCCGACGGAAAAGTACCTTGCGCATTTCGCCCAAGCCCAGCAGTGGTGCAGCGAAAATCAACTGCCCGTGACGCTGCATACCGGCTGCGAAATCCTCTATACCGATGCCAGCCCGCATCTGCTCAAAGAGGGTCACTATCCGTCACTGGCAGAAACGTGGACAGTGCTGGTGGAGTTCTCCGGCGACGTGCCGTACAGCCGCATGTGCGAGGCAGCGCGGCTCTTTGGCAATGCGGGATTCACGGTCATCTTCGCGCATGTGGAGCGCTTTGACCCGATGCGCAACTTCAAGCACGTTCGTGAGCTGCGCGAGGAATACGGCGTGTATATGCAGATGAACGCGAACACGGTGCTGATGAAGAAGGGCTTTTTTGCCGACCGCTGGACGCGCAAGATGCTTGATGAGGGCTACATTGACTGCATTGCGACTGACGCGCACAACACGACGTCGCGCCCCTGCCGGATGCGGGAGTGCTTCGAGAAGCTGAAAGCGTCCTATGGCGTGGAGGCGGCGGAAGAACTCTGCGGCGGCTTCCAAAGAAGGCTGCTGAACCTGTAAAATCGCAAAATAAGACGGCTTCCAGTCCCGTGATTTTGGGATTGGAAGCCGTCTTTGCGCTATCATTCTTTGGGCAGCATCGCCGCACTGCGCACGGGCTTGTCCAGCCGCAGCTCGATATACTGCCGCATCAGGCGGTACGGCGCCATCATCTCTGGCGAATCCACCCATCCGGCGGAACCCGTCGTCAGCATTGTTCGCAGCCAGTTCACTTGCGCCGCTGAAATCGGCACATGCACGGGCAGGCGGCAGTCGCGGCAGACCAGCCCGCCCTCGGTCAGGTCGAACCACGTCGATTCGCCGTCCGCAATCCGCCGCTGACAGTGGACGCAGTGGTGCAGGCGCGGCACAAATCCCTCGCTCTGCGACAAGTGCAGCAGAAAGCCGGTCAGCAGCGGCCGCCATGGCTGATCGGAGAAGGTCAGGCGCGACAGCGTGTGCAGCAGGAGCATGAAGGTTTCCTGCGCGGGGACGCCGGGCTGGATGACGTTCTCGACGACGCCAAGGAGGTACGTTCCGACGGCCAAGCGGTCGAAATCAGCGCGCAGGGGGTAGAACGTCTCCATCAGGTTCGCGCTGATGACGGTAAGGTGATTGCCGCGCTCGTACAGCTCGAAATCGCCCAAGGCGAACAGCTCGCTGGCGTTGAGAATAGGGGAGCGCGGTTTGCGGCATCCGCGGGCAAGCGCCTCAATGCGCCCCTTCGTCGGGCTGAAGAGGGTCAGCATCCGGTCGTTGTCCCGGTAATTGGCGTAGCGGAGGACAATCGCGGTGTGTTCGGTCTGTTTCATAGCATCTTACCCAAAAGGCTGCGCACAGTCGCCCATGCGCAGCCTTTGCTTATTTGCTTACTCGTTCGGAATCAGGGTCGCGAAGTAAATGCAGTCACCCACCTCGCGGCGCTTCGGGTTCGAGGGGGAGTTAATCTTCTCGTTGTTCAGCACCACGGTGCAGGAGGAACCGCCATCGAGGTTGTAGGCGTTCTGCAAGCCGAACGCGCCCGCCAGCTTTGCCGCGCCCCACAGGTCAAAACCGATGGACTTCGGGCTTTGGCTTTCCGGGCCTTCGGTGCAAAGGATGACGAACTCCATCGGGGTAATCTGTCCGAAAATCATGCGCTGCGCCAGCGTCTTGGGGCCGTTGTCCATGCGGGAGTCAAACTCGTCGCGGACAACGCCGTCAATCACCAGTCCGGGGCCGAAGCAGAACGTGTGGGCGACCGTGCCGCCGTTTTCCAGATAATCCTGCCATTTTTGATGCGTCGTGCCCTGAATGATGTGCATACCGCCCTCGGTGTCGATAATCATCGTGTCGCGGTATTCGCGGGGCAGTTCACGCAGACGGTGCGTGTTGCGATAGACGATTCCTTCAGAATGGTAGATGAAGTAGTCGCCGTTGATGGCGAGGACGGCGTTATTCTGCTTTGCCATGCGTTCGACGCGCACGGTGTTCTTGGACGGGTAGGGGAACGCCAGCGCAGTGCGAATCTGCGTCGGATCGGTGATTTTGACGTACACCGCCATGACGGTCGTCGTGCCCTCGCCGGGTTCATCAACGCGCTCGATGTCCTGCGTCCAGTAGGACGTTTCGACGCGAATATCCAGCGAATCGTCGTGATATCCGCCCTGATCGGGCAGATAGCAGTCCGGATTCGGCAGATACGGCGCGGCAAGGAGTTTTCTGCCCGTGCTGTCCAGCCAAGGAAGCGGTTCGTAGGTCGTTTCCTCCGCCAGCGCAGGGCAAAGCATCGCCAGCAGCGCACACGCGGCGATGAGTTTCCGCAGATATTTCATTTGTCTATTCCTTTCCGTAGAGAAGGGAGCCCCAAGGGGCGCTGCCCCTTGACCCTGCCAAAGGGTCTTCGACCCTCTGGACTCCCTTTCGCGCGATTGAGTTGGATGCGGCTGCATACAGTGCCCGCGTGTTTATGAGGGAAACGGGCGAAATTAGAAGCGCATCCGCTCCTCAATGTAGCTGCGCAGGTCTTTCAGCGCCACGCGCTCCTGCAGCATGGTGTCGCGGTCGCGAACCGTGACCGACTGCGTCGCTTCGGTGTCAAAGTCCACGCAAATCGTGAACGGCGTGCCGATTTCGTCCTGACGGCGATAGCGCTTGCCAATCGAACCCGTCTCGTCGTAATCCACCGGGAAATACTTCGCCAAATCCGCGTGGATTTCGCTCGCCAGCGCGCCCAGCTTGTTCTTTTGCAGCGGCAGAACGGCAGCCTTGTAGGGCGCCAGCGCCGGATGCAGGTGCAGCACCGTGCGCACGTCGCCGCCCTCCAGCTCCTGCTCCTCGTAAGCATTGCACAGGAACGCCAGCACCATGCGGTCAACGCCCAGCGACGGCTCGATGCAGTAGGGGATGTAGCGCTCGTTCGTCACCGGGTCGAGGTATTCCAGCGACTTGCCGGAATGGTTTTGATGCTGCGTCAGGTCGTAATCCGTGCGGTCGGCGATGCCCCAGAGCTCGCCCCAGCCGAACGGGAACAGGAACTCGAAGTCCGTCGTCGCCTTGGAGTAGAACGCCAGCTTTTCCGGCTCATGGTCGCGCAGGCGCAGGCTGTCCTCCTTGATGCCCAGCGAAAGCAGCCACTGCTTGCAGAACGAACGCCAGTAATCGAACCACTGCAAATCCTCGCCGGGCTTGCAGAAGAATTCCAGCTCCATCTGCTCAAATTCGCGGACACGGAAGATGAAGTTGCCGGGGGTAATTTCGTTGCGGAAGGATTTGCCAATCTGCGCGATGCCCGCCGGAAGCTTCTTGCGCATGGAGCGCATGACGTTGGCGAAGTTGACGAAGATGCCCTGCGCGGTTTCGGGACGCAGGTAAATCTCGTTCTCCGGCGTTTCCATCACGCCAGCATGGGTCTTGAACATCAGGTTGAACTGGCGGATGCCGGTGAAATCCTTCTTGCCGCACTTCGGGCAGACGATGTCGTGCTCGGCAATGTACTTCTCCAGCTCAGCGTTCGTCCAGCCGTCGCCGGTTTCCGCGCCGCCGGTGAAGTCCTCAATCAGTTTGTCTGCACGGTAGCGCGTCTTGCACGCCTTGCAGTCCATCAGCGGGTCATTGAAGCCGCCGACGTGGCCCGACGCCACCCACACTTCGCGGTTCATCAGAATAGCGCAGTCAAGCCCCACGTTGTACTTGCTTTCCTGCACAAATTTCTGCCACCACGCCTTTTTCACATTGTTCTTAAATTCCACACCAAGCGGGCCGTAGTCCCATGTATTTGCCAAACCGCCGTACAGTTCGCTTCCGGCAAAAATCAGACCGCGGTTTTTGCACAGCGCAACCAGTTTGTCCATCGTCAAATCAGCCATCGTGATTTCCTCCTGAAAAAGTGAGAATCTAACAAATGTAATGATAGGCGCAAACGCTCACTTTGTCAAGGCTGGAACGCATTTTTTCCTCCGAAAACGCTGATTTTCCGTGCTGAAATCTGCTGATTTTCCCGCAAACGATATTTTTCGCAAATTTCCCGAAAAAAATTTCATTTTCCCTCTTGCATTTTCCGAAGAAGTGTGCTATTATATCAATGTTGTCAGTGCGATTCACTCGCCGGCACACGGATGCTGATATAGCTCAGTTGGTAGAGCGCATCCTTGGTAAGGATGAGGTCACCAGTTCAAATCTGGTTATCAGCTCCATAAGCCTTGCATTTTGCAGGGCTTTTTTCGTGTTTTGGGGCAGATTTTGCATTTTTAAGCAGCACACCATGCAGTCTTGACATTTTCCTGACCTCATCCCTATTTTTCTGCACCTGCCGCTTCCTTGACGGTGAATTTGCCTCAAAAGCAAGGTGCGCAGGTCTGCCAATCGCCTGCGCACCGCGAGGTTCACTTATTTTCCTCCACTTCTACCGTCTGTACCGACTCCTTCTCCCGCCACGTCTCTTCCTTCACCAGCGTCGCGAACCAAATGCAATCCCCAACCATGCGGTTCTTGTGGCTCGACGGCGAGTTGATCTTCTGATTATTCAGCGCAATCGTGCTTGATGAGCCGCCGTCGAGGTTGTAGGCGTTGTCCAGCCCAAACTGCACGCACAGGTTCGCCATCTGCACAAGGTCGAAGCCGACGGATTTCGGGGCGGTGCTTTCCGGCCCCTCGTTCGTCAGTATCAGGTATTCCAGCTTGCCGATCTGCCCGATGACCATTCGCTGGGCTTTCTTGGCTTTGCCGTTGTCGATGGTCACGTCATCAAGGCTCGTGAGCGGAACGCCGTCCACCACCAGCGCAGGGCCGAAGCAGAAGGCGTGCAGAACGGTGCCGCCGCCGGCAATGTACTCGTCCCACTTCGCCTGCGTGGTGCGGGTGATGAGGTGGAAGTCGCCATTTTCGTCCACAATCAGCTCGTCGCGGCCCTTGTGCGGGCGCATCCGCAGCGTCTGACCGTTGCGGACGACGATGCCTTGCTCATGGTAGAGGCAGTAGTCACCGTCGATGCCCATGACGGCGTTGAAGCGCTTCGTCATGTCGTTAACGTGGCGCGCCTGCTTCGACGGGTACTTGTTCGCGAAGCCTGTGCGGAACTGGCTCACGTCAGTCAGCTTGACGCGTGCGGACATGACGGTCGTTGTGCCTTCGCCGGGTGCATCAACCTGCTGCAAATCCTGCGTCCAGTAGGTGACGTTAATCTGGATGTCGATGGAATCATCATGGTAGCCGCCGTTATTGGGCAGGTAGCAATCCGGGTTCGGCAGGTTGGGGGAAACCTTGATATCCCACGGAATTGGCTCGAAATCAGACGCGTCCTCCGCCAAAACGGGTACAATCAGCAGCGCGCAGAGCAAAAGCGAAATCAGGCGTTTCATCGGGAAATGTACCTCCTACGGTATTCTACATATCAGACGAATCAAAAGGGAAAAACGTTGTCATGTACGAAAATTTAATTTTTTTGTAACAATTTTGCGGATGCGCACCATTTCGCCCAAAAGTTGAAATTCCCTCTTGCATCAGCGCGCAAAATGGCGTATAATAAGCCTGTCAAATGACCCCGCTTGACGGGAGAAAAGCAGCTTTTGTCCTTCCAGAGAGCCGCCGGATGGTGCGAGGCGGCAGGGCGCGGGTGCTTCTTCCACTCCTGAATGGGGGCAGACGAGGAGTCTGCCGGGTTCGCCCGATACAGCGAGCATGAGTGGTCTGACGTGCGTCAGGCAAACTGGGTGGCAACGCGAGCTTCTCGTCCCGGAATTTTACGGGATGGGAAGCCTTTTTGGTTTCCGCCAAGCAAAAAAGGAGGATTTTTTCCGATGCTGGACATCAATCTGCTCCGTACCAATCCCGAATTGGTGAAGGAGAACATCCGCAAGAAGTTTCAGGACGAAAAGCTCGTCATGGTCGACGAAGTCGTCGAGATGGACAAGGAGTACCGCGCCGCGATTCAGCAGGCGGACACCCTGCGCAACCAAATTAAGGTTGCGTCCAAGCAGATCGGCATGCTGATGGGCAAGGGTCAGAAGGAAGAGGCTGAAAAGGCGAAGGAACAGGTCGCCGTTTACAAGGCGGATCTGGAGGGCCTGGCGGCGAAGGAAGACGAATTGCAGGCGGAAATCCGCAAGCGGATGCTCGTTATTCCGAACATCATTGACCCGTCTGTGCCGATTGGCAAGGATGACAGCCAGAACGTGGAAATCGAGCGCTTCGGTGAACCCGTCGTGCCGGATTTCGAGATTCCGTATCATGTGGATATCATGGAGCGCCTGCACGGCATCGACCTTGACAGCGCCCGCAGGACCTCCGGCAACGGCTTCTATTACCTCATGGGCGATATTGCTCGCCTGCACTCCGCAATTCTGTCCTATGGTCGCGACTTCATGATCGACCGCGGCTTCACCTACTGCATTCCGCCGTACATGATCCACGGCGACGTGGTGACGGGCGTGATGAGCTTCGCCGAGATGGAGAACATGATGTACAAGATTGAGGGCGAAGACCTCTATCTGATTGGTACGTCCGAGCACTCCATGATCGGCAAGTTCATCGACACGATTCTGGACGAAAGCCAGCTGCCGCAGACGCTGACCAGCTATTCCCCCTGCTTCCGCAAGGAAGTTGGCGCGCATGGCATTGAGGAGCGCGGCGTGTACCGCATCCACCAGTTCGAGAAGCAGGAGATGATCGTCGTCTGCAAGCCGGAGGACAGCCCGATGTGGTTCAACCGCCTGTGGCAGAACACCGTTGATTTCTTCCGCTCGATGGACATCCCGGTTCGCACGCTGGAATGCTGCTCCGGCGACCTTGCTGACCTGAAGGTGAAGTCGCTGGACGTGGAAGCGTGGTCTCCGCGCCAGAAGAAGTACTTTGAGGTCGGCAGCTGCTCGAATCTGGGCGATGCGCAGGCGCGCCGCTTGAAGATTCGCGTCAAGGGCGACGACGGCCGCAAATACTTCGCGCATACGCTGAACAACACCTGTGTTGCGCCGCCGCGTATGCTGATTGCCTTCCTCGAAAACAACCTGCAGGCCGACGGCCGCGTCCGCATTCCGGAAGCGCTGCGGATGTACATGGGCGGGAAGGAATATATCGGCTGATTGGGCTGAAGGGAAAATTGCAAAGGGACGGGTGCGGGGGGTGCAATGCTCCCTGCCCCCGTTTTTTCTTTTCCACACGCCCTTCTTTTCCGCCGCCCGCCCGCATACCATCCATCAGCCGAATCAACGGGCAAGGAGGCGGACAAACATGAAACTTCCCAAACTTCCGAAACTTCCATCCCTCAAATCCCTTCATCTCCCCAGCCGCATCACGATGGAACGGCTGCTCATTGTCTCTGCGGCGGCGCTTGTAGTTGTCCTCGCCGTCCGCGGCGGGCAACAGACCCAAACCGCCATGCAGCAGACCGACTTCACCCCCGATGTCAGCACCCAAACCATCGCGGACGCATCGCCGGATGTCGAAGTGACCTCTACCGTCTGCTGGTATGAGGACGGCGAGGGATATCTCGTGCCGGTCACGCGGCAGATTCCGCTGCAGGACGGCGTGGCGAAGGCGACGCTGAGCCTGATGGTGAAGTCGTCGGAAAATGACCTCGCGGCGGCGCGGATGGGGCTGCGGAACGTTATTCCAGAGGGCGTGACGTTCGATTTGGACATTTCCGGCGGCAAGGCGCGCGTGGACTTGAGCAAGGAGGCGCTGAGCTGCCAGAACGCGGAGGAAGAGCTGCTGATGGTGCAGGGGACAGCAGCGGCGCTGTGCGGATTTGACACGGTGCAGGAGGTAACGTTCCTCTTTGACGGTCAGAAGCGCTCGCAGTTGACGCACGGGACAGACGTATCCGGCGTGTTCAAGGCGGACGGCGTGAATCTGGAAAGCGTGGAAACGACGGCGAACCTGACAAATGCGTCGCGGGTGCAGCTGTATTTCCCGTCGGCGGACGGGCGGCTGATGGTGCCTGTTACGCGGACGGTGTTTTCCCCTGCTGACCTGACCACGGCAATGCTGGAACTGGCGAAAGGCCCGGAGAAGGACAGCGGGCTGGAAATTCCGCTGCCGAAGGACTGTGGTCTGCGGTCGGTGACGCTGAAGAACGGTGTCGCGACAATTGACTTCACAAAAGAATTTGCGTCCCTTGCGACGGCGGAGGACGCAAGCGCGGCGACAAGCCAGGCGCTCCGGGCAATTGTGTTCACGGCGAGCCAATTTCCGGGCGTGAAGAAAGTTGAGGTGCTGGTGGAAGGAAAGCCGTTTGAGGCGCAGCCGTCGGCAGTAACGACGTTCGTGAATCAGGCGGACGAAGTGATGGCGCAGTATCCGGGGCTGATTACGGTGGACTAAGGCACCACCGCACAACTCGGCGGCGCGTCTGCCGATGTCTTTTCCGCCATCTGCGACATGCAAATTTCTCGATTTACCGCCAGTAAACCTTCGAAATTTGCATTTGCATCTGACGAAAAATCCATTCGTCAGCCGACCACCTCATTTGTGCGGTGTTACCCTAATACTATTTCCTGCATTCGCCTGCGCCATCTGCTTGCGCCGCGAATTTGGAAATAGTATAAAAAAGGCGGGTGCGCGGAGCTTCAAACTCCATGCACCCGCTTTGCGTATATCAATAATTACTTCTTGTTTCCCCCGAACAGCCCCGTGATTCCGCCCAGAATCCCGCGCGTCACCTGCCGCGTCACTTCGCGGGTCGCGGTGCTAATCGCCGTATTCTGCACGCGCCCCAGCAATGAGTCGTTTTTCCGGGCGCGCGCGGCACGTTCTTCGCGCAGTTCATCCGCGTGCTTCCGGCGTTCTTCCGCCTGACGTTCCTTCTCGGCTTTTTCAGCCGCTTTGCGCTGCTTTTCCGTCTCGCGCTCCTGCGCCTTCGTTGTTGTCGGCGCTGCTGCGGGCTGCGCCTGAGCCGGGACGTAATTGCCCGTCGCGGGGTCAAGCTGCATCGGCATCATCTTCTGCACATACTGCCCGCTTGCCGGGTCGTAGACCATCACCAGCATGTTTTGCACCTGCGGCTGCTGCACAGTCAGCACCGGAACAGGCTGCGCCTGACCTATCGGCTGCTGCTCCTGCTGATTCTGCCATGCCGGACGTGCGGGTTCGTCCGCCGCCATCCACGCGGGACGCGGCGTGCTGCCCTGTGCGGCAGGCTGTTGAACAGGCTGTGCCTGAGCCATCGGCTGTGCCTGAGCCATCGGCTGGGCAGCCTCGCGCTGCACATAATGCCCTGTCTGCGGGTCGAACACAAGGAAAGCATCGGGGCGGCTGACCGTCGGCGCAGCGGTCGAAATCTGCGGCGCGGCGGCTTCCGGCGCGGGCATCTGCTCCTTCTGGAACGCGCTTGCCAGCATTTCGTAGGCGGAAACGCGGTCAACCGGCGTGTCGTAAACGCCGCGGAAGGGGCTGGATTCGATGCACTCCTGCCGCACATCGCCGTCAATGGCGTTCATGGCGCTCTGCGGGGGGAGGATGGTCGCGCGCTCGACGATGCTCGGCGCACCGTCCGCATCGAGGAAGGAAACCAGTGCTTCGCCTGTTTTGAGCGTGGTGATGGCTTCTGCCGTGTCGAACGCAGGATTCGCGCGGAAGGTCATCGCAGCGGTGCGGACGGCCTTCTGGTCAAGCGGCGTGTAGGCGCGCAGGGCGTGCTGGACGCGGTTGCCGAGCTGCCCCAGAATGCTCATGGGAATGTCGCAAGGGTTCTGGGTGACGAAATACACGCCGACGCCCTTGGAGCGAATCAGCCGGACGACCTGCTCCAGCGTTTCCAGCAGCGCCTTGGGGCAGTCGTCGAAGAGCAGGTGCGCCTCGTCGAAGAAGAACACCATGCGTGGCTTGTCCAAATCGCCGCATTCGGGCAGCAGCTCGTACAGCTCCGACAGCATCCACAGCAGGAAGGTCGAGTACAGCCGGGGCTTGCGGTAGAGCACGTCCGCCGCGAGGATGTTGATAACGCCGCGCCCGTTTTCATCAAGCTGCATCCAGTCGGCGATGTTCAGTGCGGGTTCGCCGAAGAAGGCATTGCCGCCCTCGTCCTCCAGCATGGCGACGGCGCGCTGAATCGCACCGACAGATGCCATGGACACGTTGCCGTAATCGAGCGTGTACTCCTTGGCGTGCTCACCGACGTAGGCAAGCATGGCCTTCAAGTCCTTGAGGTCGAGCAGGAGCATGTTCTCGTCATCCGCGACGCGGAAGAGGATGCTCAGCACGCCTGCCTGCGTGTCGTTGAGGTTCATCAGCCGCGCGAGCAGCGTCGGCCCCATTTCGCTCACGGTCGTGCGGACGGGATGTCCCTCTTTGCCGAACACGTCCCAGAACACGGTCGGGAACGTGCGGTACTCGAACGTCGGCACGCCGCACTGCGTCAGGCGATTGGCGATATTGTCGCTGTGTGTGCCGGGCTGCACCATCCCGGCGAGATCGCCCTTGATATCCGCGAGGAACACGGGCACGCCCATGTCCGAAAATCCCTCTGCCAGCACCTTGAGGGAGACGGTTTTGCCCGTACCGGTCGCCCCGGCGATGAGACCATGGCGGTTTGCCATCTGCGGCAGCAGGCAGACGGGGTGTTCACCCGTTCCAAGCCAGATTTTGCCTTCGTAGAGCATGTGTGTTGTGTTCTCCTTTTTCCTTTTATAGTGGTACTATTGGTACTTCTTTATCGCGGCAGGGGTTTCGCCTCTGCGGAGGCGACCAGAGGGCTTTGCGGTCGCCCTCTGGACTCCTTCGCACGCACACCCATGTTACTTGGATTTTATCGAAAATGCGATTAGTGGGTGTGCCGTTACTCCTTCTTCTCATCCATCTCCGCTGTGCGTTCCGAAATAATATACCGCGGACGCTGCTTGACTTCCAAGTAGATTTTGCCGATATATTCCCCGATGATACCCAGAAACAGGCATTGCATCCCGCCAACGAAGCATACCAGACAAGCCAGCGACGCCCAGCCAGCCACCGAATGCCCGGCAATCGCGGCAATCACTGCCCAGATAATGCCGATAAATGACAGAATCGTGATAAACAGCCCGGCGAAGAACACCATGCGAATCGGTTTGACCGATAGGCTTGTGATGCCGTCGAACGCCAGCCCCAGCATCTTCTTCAGCGGATAGTGGCTTTCGCCCGCAATGCGCTCGTGGCGCTCGTAAGAGACGCTGGTGGACTTGAACCCGACCAGCGGAACCATCCCGCGCAGATACAGGTTTACTTCACGGAATTTCGCCAATTCCTGCAGGGCACGGCTGGAAATCAGGCGATAATCCGCGTGATTAAAGACAACCTCCGCGCCCATTGCGCTGAGCAGCTTGTAGAAGCCTTCCGCCGTGAAGCGCTTGAAGAACGTGTCGGTATCACGCTTGGAGCGCACGCCGTAGACGATTTCGCAGCCGTCAAGGTACGCATCCACCATCGCGTCCATGGCGTTGATATCGTCCTGCCCGTCGCAGTCGATGCTGATGGTGATGTCGCAGCGGTCTTTCGCCTCCATCAGCCCTGCCCACACCGCCCTTTGGTGCCCTCGGTTGCGGCTCTGCGCAATGCCTTGGAAGCACGGGTCTTTCGCGGACAGCGCCGTGATAATCTCCCACGTCTTGTCCTTGCTGCCGTCGTTGACGAACAGAATGCGGCTCTCGTCGCTGATTTTCCCCGCGTCTGCGAGCTGACGCACCTTGTCGCGGAACATGCCGCTGGTAATCGGCAGTACGCTTTCTTCATTGTAGCAGGGAATCACAATATACAATACAGGCTTGTGTGCCACGCAGAAACACCTCCAGAATGGTTGATTATGTCTTATTATAGCACATTTCCTCCTGTTTGAATAGGTTCTTTTGACAACAGTTTCGACGCAGATAATGTTTACAAAATATTCACAGATACTTCCGACATTCGTTACAAAGCCGTGCTATGATACGGAAAGTACCTCAAGAGGGGTGCGGCTATCAAAGGAAGTGTGCTTATGAATCAGGCGGCAATTGGTCAGTATATTGCAGGCAAACGCACTGCGCAAGGCATGACGCAGGAGCAGCTGGCGCAGAAAATTGGCGTATCGCAGAAATCCTTGATGCGCTGGGAAACGGGCAAACGTCTGCCCGATGCTGATGCGGTGGAAGCGCTCTGCACGGCGCTGGGTATCACCCTGCCGGAACTGCTCAACGGCAAGGATTCGCCGCAGAAGGAAGAAATGCAGCTGACGCACGACGCGCAGATGCTTGACCTGCTGCGCCGGATGCAGCGCACAGTCTATGAGCAGCATATTCTCTACGGCGTTCTGCTGATTCTGCTGGGCATCGCGAGCAACGCATTGTCTGCGCTGGTCGGCGGCAGCCATGTCAAGGAATTCTTTTCGGGTGTGCTGATGGGGATGTCCGTTGCGGAAATGCTGGCGGGGGTCGTCATCGTGGCCATCCATGTGATTCACGGAAAATGCGAGGAATAATTAGCAATTAGAGAAATCGAGAAATCAATGCGCATTCTGCATTGCGAATTGCGCATTGAAGAAGCGGTCGTGCGACCGCTTTTTTCGTTTTGGGAAATCGCAGAAACATGCCTTTTTTCCTTGACCCCTTCGGCATTCCGATGTATAATAAACAATGGTGTATTAGCGCATTGAGCAGAAAGGGGTGAGTGTTCTGTACGCACAGGTAATTGTGGACATTGTGCATGAGAATGTTGCGCACACGTTTACCTACCGCATTCCGGACGGCATGACGCTCACCGCCGGACAGCGCGTGGAAGTTCCGTTCGGGCGGATGCGCAAGGAGGGGGTCGTCCTCTCCCTGACGCAGGAGACGGACGTGCCGCCGGAAAAGCTCCGCGACATCCTCCGCCCGCTGGAAGATTATGCCGCTATCTGCCCCACGCTGCTGACGCTCGCCCAGCAGATGGCGGACGACGTGCATTGCCCACTGGCGGAAACGCTGCGGCTGATGCTGCCTGCCCAAATGCGCGGTGGACGCATTCAGGTGAAAACGCAGACGGTCGCGCAGGCAGCGAAGCCGCGCGAAATGCTGGAAGCGGCGGCACTGGCGGAGAAACGCTCGCCGAAACGGCGTCTGCTGCTGACGGTCTTATCCGACGGGCGGACGCACCCGGTGGAGGAATTGAAGCTGCTCGTCCGCGAGCCGCTGCAAGCGCTGCGCCAGATAGAAGCAGCCGGACTAATTGCCCTGCGGGAAGAAGAAGTGCTGCGCCGGCCGGGCGGCAATACGCCGGACGCCGCCGTCCCTGACCCGCCCCTCACGCCGGGGCAGGAGGAAGCGCTGTCTGTCATGCTGCCGGATTTGCGCAGTGGACAGGGAAAATACCTGCTCCACGGCGTGACGGGCAGCGGCAAAACCGAGGTGTTCATCCGCCTCGTGCGCCAGACGCTCGTGCAGGGGAAATCCGCCATGATTCTCGTGCCGGAAATCGCCCTCACGCCGCAGATGGTCATGTGGTTTCGGGCGCGGTTCGGGGCGGTTGCGGCGGTGCTGCACTCGCGGCTCAGCGCGGGCGAACGCTTTGATGAGTGGCGGCGCATCCGGCGCGGCGACGCGCGGGTCGTCATCGGCGCACGGTCAGCGGTGTTCGCGCCGTGCGGGAACTTGGGGCTGATTGTCGTGGATGAGGAGCACGAATCGACGTATATCTCCGACCGTCATCCGCGATATGACGCGCGCGAAGTTGCCATCCGCCGATGCGAAAATGAGCACGCGACGCTTCTGCTTGCCTCCGCTACGCCCAGCATTCTGTCCTTCGCCAGGGCACGGCGCGGGGATTATGTGCTGCTTGAAATGCCCTCCCGCGTCGGCAACCGCCCGATGCCGCAGGTCACGCTGGTAGACATGCGCAAGGAGATGGAGAACGGCAACCGAAGCGTATTTTCCGGGCAATTGGTCGCGGCACTCAAGAACTGCGTCGCGCGCGGCGAACAGGCCATGCTGCTGATGAATCGGCGCGGGTACAACAGCTTCGTCAGCTGCCGAAGCTGCGGATATGTCGTCAAATGCCCGAACTGCGATGTCGCCATGACCTACCACGTCGTGGGCAGCGGGCAGACCGAGGCGAAACTCCACTGCCACTACTGCGGATTCGCCGCGCTGCCGCCGAACACCTGCCCGAAATGCGGCAGCAAGTACATCCGCTATTTCGGCGCGGGGACGCAGAAAATCGAGGAAGAATTGAAAAAACTCTTCCCGCAGGAAAACGTCATCCGCATGGATATTGACACGACCTCCGGCAAGGATGGTCACGCAAAGCTGCTCGATGAGTTCCGCTCCGGGCGCGCAAAGCTGCTCGTCGGCACGCAAATGATTGCCAAGGGGCTGGATTTCCCGAAGGTAACGCTGGTGGGCGTGATTGCGGCGGATATGACGCTGAATCTGCCCGACTACCGCGCGCGGGAGCGGACATTCCAGCTGCTGACGCAGGTCGCCGGGCGCGCCGGACGCGGCACACTGCCGGGGCAGGTCATCATCCAGACGTACAAGCCGGAGGATGAGGTGATTCAGACCGCCGCCGCGCAGGACTACCGCGCGTTCTTCGAGCTGGAGTTCGATCGCCGGCGGACGGGGCTGTATCCGCCGTTCACGATTCTGGCGCGGCTGCTGGTGGAGAGCAATTCGCCGCAGAAGGCGCGGGAGGTCGCGACGGCGCTTCATGCGCGGTGCGAGGAGCTGCTTAACGCGCATCCGCTGTGGAAGAAGCGGGCGCTGATGGTGCGGCTTGACCAGCCGAGCATCACGGTTTTGCGCGGAAAAACGCGCTGGCATGTGCTGATGAAGCTGCTGGTGCATCCGGAGACGGAGCAGTTCGCCGCGGCATTGAGCGAGCTGGCGCGGGAGAAGCAGGAGGGCGCGGAGGTGTACTTTGAGTACAACCCGACGACCATGATGTAAATGTGGTTTTATTTCCCTGAAATCGCGTAGATTGTGTGGGTATCCTGTGGATAAACACGCGGAAGAAATAAGTAGAAGTCACCAACTCAATCGCGAAAAGGGTGTCGAGAGGGTCGAAGACCCTTCGCGGAGTCCAGAGGCAGAGCCTCTGGTGGGGTTTGAGGGGCGAAGCCCCTTGGTTCCCCTTTTATAGGAAGGAGTATTGTAATTTATGGCGATTCGGAAGATTGTGAAGATTGGCGATGATTGCTTGCGGCAGGAGTGCCGGAAACAGGAGAAGTTTGATTTGCGGCTGAAAATCCTGCTGAAGGATATGGCGGACACGATGTATAAGGCGGAGGGTGTCGGGCTGGCGGCACCGCAGGTCGGGGTGCTGCGCCGCGTGGTTGTGATTGATGTGGGCGATCAGGGGGACGGGCTGCTGGAACTCATCAACCCCGTCATTACCATGCGCGAGGGCGAGCAGTGCGGGCGCGAAGGCTGCCTGTCGCTGCCGGGACGTCAGGCGGTTGTCACCCGCCCGCGTAAAGTTACCGTGCAGTACCAGAACCGCGACGGCGTGCATTGCGAAAAGACGGTCGAGGGGCTGTTCGCGCGCGCGGTCTGCCACGAGCTGGATCACCTGGACGGCAAGCTGTACATCGACGTGATGGATCGCGAACTGACGCCGGAGGAAATCGAAGGGCATATCCCGGAGGATGACAACCAGTGAGAATCGTGTTTATGGGTACGCCGGATTTTGCCGTGCCGTCCCTCAAAGCCTTGGTGGAAGGCGGATATTCGGTCGTCGGCGTGGTCACGCAGCCCGACCGCCCCAAGGGGCGCGGCAAGAAGCTCGCCATGTCCCCCGTCAAGGAGTACGCCATCCAACAGGGCATCCCTGTCCTCCAGCCGGAGCGTATCAGCCGGGATGGGTATGAGGATCTGCTGAATCTCCACCCCGATTTGTGCGTCACGGCGGCGTTCGGGCAGATTCTCTCGCAGAAAATCCTCGATATTCCGCCGCTGGGGACGATTAACGTCCATGCGTCGCTCCTGCCCAAGCACCGCGGCTCTGCGCCGATTGCGTGGGCAATGGTGCAGGGCGACAAGACCACCGGGGTGACCACCATGATGACCGCGCGCGGCATCGACAACGGCGATATGCTCCTCAAAGCCGAAACGCCAATTGACCCTGCCGAAACGTGCGGCGAACTGACGGCGCGCCTGAGCGAAATCGGCGCAAAGCTGCTGATGGACACGCTCAAAGCCCTCGAAAATGGGACGCTTGAGCGCATTCCGCAGGACGAAAGCCAAATGACCTACGACCCCAAGCTCGAAAAGGACATGGGCGTTATCGACTGGACGCAGGACGCGGCGGACATTGTGCATCGGATTCACGGCCTGAACCCGTGGCCCGGCTGCACAAGTGCTGCCCCCGGCGGAACGTGGAAGCTCCTGCGCGCCGAAGTTGCGGACATGAGCGGTCAGCCCGGCGAAGTCCTTGCGGCGGATGGCAAGGAAGGGCTGATTGTCGCAGCGGGGAAGAACGCTGTGCGCGTCCGCCAGCTGCAAGTGCCCGGCGGGAAGCCGATGGATGCACGGGATTATCTGCGCGGTCACGCAATGGCCGCTGGAACAATGTTGAAAGAGGATACGGAAAATGAGTGACGAGAATCGACAGGGCAGCGGCAATTTCCGCGCAAACAACGGCGGACAGAAGCGTCCCGCGGGTGGCAATCGCATGAGCGGAAACCGTACTGGCGGCAAAAATTTCGGCGGCAAGAAGCCGTTCAGCGGAGAGAAGCGCTCCTTTGGTGGCAGCAAGCCTGCGTTTGGCGGCGAGAAACGCTCTTTTGGTGGGGACAAGCCCACGTATAACGGGGAAAAACGCTCCTTTGGTGGAAATAAACCTGCGTATCATGGCGAGAAGCGTTCCTTTGGTGGCGATAAGCCCGCCTACAACGGCGAAAAGCGTTCCTTTGGTGGCGACAAGCCCGCGTACAATGGCGAGAAACGCGCCTTCGGTGGGGACAAGCCTGCGTATAATGGCGAAAAGCGCGCCTTCCGTGGGGACAAGCACAATGATGGCGACAAACGCCCGGCAAAATCGGGCTTCGGTGGGGAAAAACGCCCATATGGGGATAAAAAGCCGCCCTTTGGTGGAAAACCGGGATTCCGTTCCGGAGAAAAGCGCCCCTACGGTGGCGGCAATGGGGAACGCCGTCCCTATCCGGCAAAACCGGCTGCCCCGAAGGTGGAGGGCAGCGACGGTCTGCCCGCGCGCCGTCTCGCGCTCGAAGTCATCCGCGCGGTGACGGAGAACGACGCGTACGCCTCCCTCGTGCTGGACGAGAAGCTGAACAAGTGCACGCTGCCGCTGGTTGACCGCCGTCTGGCGGCACGGCTGGTGTACGACACGCTGGAGCACCTGCTGACGCTCGACTATGCGCTCAATTCGCTGATGGCGAAGCCCGACACGGACATCAAGCTGCGCAACGTGCTGCGGCTGGGGGCGTGTCAGATTCTGCTGGAGGATCGCATCCCGGAGAGCGCAGCGTGCAACACGTCGGTCGCGCTGTGCAAGGAGCTGGGCATGGAGGGGCTGGCAGGCGTGTGCAACGGCATTCTGCGCAACCTCGTGCGGCAGAAGGACGAAATCAAGTATCCGGACATGGAAACGGAGCCCGTCAAGGCGCTGTCCATTCGGTACAGCGTCCCGGAATGGCTCGTGGAGCGGTTGCTGGCTGACTGGGGCGAGGACGCAGAGAAGCTCATGGGCTTCCATCAGCCGAACGCTGCCATCACCATCCGCCCGAACCTGATGAAGATGGATGAAGCCGCTTTTGAGCAGTTCCTCGGCAGCAAGGTCTGGGAAAAGGAAAAGGGGATGCTGCCCTTCTCGTGGCGCATCCGCAACATGGCGGAAATTGCGCATGACGCGGGCTTCGTCGGCGGCAAGTTCTCCATCCAGAGCGAAAGCAGCATGATGGTCTGCCTCGCCGCTGCGCCGAAGAACGGAATGCAGATTCTGGATGCGTGCGCCGCGCCGGGCGGCAAGAGCTGCCTGATGGCGGAAATGATGCAGGGCACGGGGCGCGTACAGGCGTGGGAGCTGCATCCGCACCGGGCGGATTTGATTGCCGCGCAGGTGCAGCGACTGGGGCTTGAAAACGTGCGCCCGATGACGCGCGACGCCCTCAAGCACCGCGAAGAGCTGGACGGCACGATGGACATTGTGCTGCTGGATGCGCCGTGTTCGGGGCTTGGCGTGATGAGCGAAAAGCCGGACGTGAAATACCGCGTGACGGCACAGAGCGTCGATGAGCTGGTGCAGCTGCAAAGCAATCTGCTGGACGCGGTCTGCCCGTATGTGAAGAAGGGCGGCACGCTGGTATACTCCACCTGCTCGGTGCTGAAGGACGAAAACGTGCGTCAGGCGGAGAAGTTCCTCGCGCGTCACCCGGAATTTGAGCTGCAGCCGCTGCCGGAGACGATTCCGGCTTCCGTGCGGCAGTATGAAACGACCGGCTTGCAGCTCCTGCCGCAGCGCGACGGCATCGAGGGCTTCTATATGTGCCGGATGCGGAGGAAAAAGGCATGACCGAACTGACAGGCATGACGCCGCAGGAGCTGTCCGACTGGTGCAAGGCGCAGGGAATGCCCGCTTTTCGCGGCAAGCAGATTTTCCGCTGGATTCATCAGGGCGCGGATTTTGACGCGATGACGAATCTGCCGGCGGCGATGCGCGCGCAGCTGAAGGAAATCGCTGTGGCGCAGCCGGTCAGCATCATTGACGAGCGGAAAAGCCAGATTGACGATACGGTGAAATTCCTCTTTGGTTTGAAGGATGGCAACTGCGTCGAGGGTGTGCTGATGCACTACCACCACGGCTATACGCTGTGCATCTCGACGCAGGTCGGCTGCCGCATGGGGTGCAAGTTCTGCGCCAGCACGCTGGAAGGGTGCGTCCGCTCGCTGACGGCGGGGGAGATGCTGGGCGAAGTGCTGGCGGCGAACCGGTATCTGGACGGTAAAGACCGCGTGCACAACATCGTGCTGATGGGCAGCGGCGAACCGCTGGACAACTACGACAACGTCTGCCGATTCCTGCGCCTGCTGCGCGAGGAAGACGGCGTGAACATCGGCTTGCGCAATGTGAGCCTCTCCACCTGCGGGCTGGTGCCGAAGATGTACCAGTTCGCGGAGGAGAACCTGCCGGTGACGCTGTCGGTGTCGCTCCATGCGCCGAACGACGAGATTCGCCGCCAGACCATGCCCGTCGCCAACGCCTACCCGATGGACGAGCTGCTTGCCGCTTGCCGGAATTACATCGACAAGACCGGGCGGCGCGTCATCTTCGAGTACGCACTGGTGGGTGGCGTAAACTGCGAGGAAAAGCACGCGATTGAACTGGCGAGCCGGCTGCGCGGAATGCAGTGCCATGTCAACCTGATTCCGCTCAACGCCGTGGAAGAGCGCCACTTGAAGGGCGTGAACGAACAGACCGTGCAGCGCTTCCTGCACAAGCTGGAGGAACTGCACATTTCCGCGACCCGCCGCCGCGAAATGGGCGACGACATTGAGGGCGCGTGCGGCCAGCTGCGCCGCAAGACACTTACTACTCTACACGACCCGCAGGGAGAAGAAGCATGAGCCGCAAAATCCGTTTCAGCAAGGAGAGCCAGAGCTCACTGAATGATTTCTTCGTTCACCGCAGTCCGGAACAGCCGAAGTCCAAGGCGGAAGAGAATCTGCCCGCCGGGATTCTCAGCGCCTTCCGCACGGACGTGGGCAAAGTGCGCGCAAACAATCAGGATGCGCTTATTGTGTCGGAGAAGCTGCGCCTGTACGGGGTGGCGGACGGCATGGGCGGCCACAAGGGCGGCGAAGTAGCGTCCACCAGTGCGCGCGACGATCTGCTGCGGGAGTTGGAAGGGAAAACGCCCTCGGTTGCGGCGCTCTCCGGCGCGATTGAGGAGGTCAACCGCCAAATCTACCATCAGCAGGAGCATGACGACGCCCTGACCGGCATGGGCACGACGCTCTCCGTCCTCTGGATGAGCGACAATTTCGTATACATCGGTCATGTGGGGGACAGCCGTGTGTATCTGCTGCGCGACGGCGAGTTCAAGCAGATGACGCTTGACCACTCTCTGGTGGAGCAGCTGGTGCGCGAAGGCGTGCTGACGGAGGAAGAGGCGCAGAATCACCCGATGCGCAACATCATCACCCGCGCGATTGGCACGGATGAATCGGTGGAGGTGGACGTGGTGGTGGAGGAGCGCCGCAAGGGAGACCTGTGGCTTGCCTGCTCCGACGGTCTGCACGGCTTGGTGGATGACCGCCAAATGCGCGATGCGCTGCGCCAGTATGCGCCGGAAAAGGCGGCGGATGTGCTGCTCAAAGCCGCACTGGATGCGGGCGGACGCGACAACGTGACGCTCGTCATCGTGCATGACGGGGAGGAACCGGCATGAATGCGTTGATTCAGCCTGGCCGCATCCTCGCCGGCCGCTACCGCATTGATCAGCAGATCGGCGTGGGCGGCATGGCGGTGGTTTACCGCGCGACCGACCTCAATACACAGCATTTCGTCGCCGTCAAAGTTCTTAAACCGGAGTACAATCAGGATGCGGAGTATGTCGCGCGCTTTCAGCGGGAGGCGGAAGCCGCGTCGAAAATGACGCACCACAACATCGTCAACCTGCTGGATGTCGGCATGGATTCCAGCGGCAACCGCTACCTCATCATGGAGTACGTCGAGGGGCAGACGCTCAAGGACGTCATCCGCGAAAAAGGGCGGCTGAGCGAAACATCGGCAGTGCAGATTACCATCCGTATTCTCTCTGCGCTGCAGCACGCACATTCCAACGGCATCATCCACCGTGACATTAAGCCGCAGAATATCCTCATGCAGTCCGACGGACATGTGAAGGTGGCGGATTTCGGCATCGCGCGCATGGCAAACAAAAATACGCTTGCCAAGGGCGATTCCGTCATGGGGTCGGTGCACTACTTCAGCCCCGAACAGGCGTCGGGCAAGGAAGCAGGGGTCACGAGCGATATTTACAGCGTCGGCGTGACACTCTACGAGATGCTCACCGGGCGTGTGCCGTTTGACAGCAATAACCCCGTCGCCATTGCGATGCAGCACATCCACAATACGCCTGTGCCGATTCAGCAGTACGCGCCGGAAACGTCGGACGCGGTGTGCCACGTCTGCATGAAGGCAATGGACAAAAATCCGGCGTACCGCTATCAGTCCGCGTGGGATATGGCGCGGGATCTTCGCCACGCCATCAGCGGGCAGGTGGGAGAGATGGAGCCGCGCATCGTTGATGGCAGGCTTCCGGGGGACGGCGAGAGCGGCGGAATGCAGCCTGTACGCCGCCAGCCCAGCAGACGCATGGTGCGCAAAAAGCACCCCGCCAGCTGGTGGGTGATTACACTGCTGATGTCACTGGTTGTCTGCTACGGGCTGTTCGTCGGCACGAAGGCGATTTACGAGCGCGTGGTCAACAGCGCAGTGGTTGACGAGTACATTGGCATGGATGTCTCGGCGGCGCAGCGGAAGATTCAGCGCGCCGGACTGCGCCCGGAAATCATGGAAATCAATCACCCGACCATCAAGGCGGGCGAGGTCATCCTGCAAGCGCCGCAGGAGGGGACGACCCTGCGCAAGAATGACGTGGTGGTGCTGACTGTCTCGAAGGGGCCATCCACCCAGACCGTGCCGAAAATTACGAATTTGACCGTCTCGGACGCGATTACGACGCTATCCCCCTATGGGCTGACGCTGACGATTGTCGAGTATGTGGTCAGCGCGACGGTTCCGGCGGGGCGCATCATCAGCCAAAGCCCGGAAGAAGGCAGCGTGTGCATGTCGGGCGACGCGGTGAGTGTGTCGGTGTCCGGCGGGATGGCGGTTGTGCCGAATGTGTACGGGCGGCATCTGGCGGATGCGCAGGAGCTGATTGCGGCATCGGGATTGTCGCTGAACCAGAACATCACCTTCTTGGAGACGGATGACACGACGATGCACGGGCTGGTTGCCCAGCAGTCGCCGTCGGGCGGCAGCGAGGTGATTGCCTCCGCGAAAGTGTCGCTGACGCTCTACCGCGTACCGTCGATGATGGCGCGGGCAAAGGTGCTTTTGTCCCTGCCGCAGACGGAAAGCATGATGCATGTCCGTGTGACGCTGGTGGAAAGCGGCGTGGAGTACACGGCATACGAGGGGGATTTTCCCGCTAACGCCAGCCGCGAGCCGGAGGTTGAGCTGTGCGGCAATGAGCCGGGCATGTATACCTACCGCGTCTATTGCGATGGAGAATTTGCCTATCAGCAGCAGGTGAATATGGAATGAGAGAACCAGAAATGACGCAGGAATTGCAGGCGGAACTGCATCAGGGCGTGCTTGTGCGCTTCTTCGGCGGCTTTTATGTCGCAGCGGACGCGGACGGGCAGGAGTACACGCTCCGCTGCCCGAAAAAATTCCGCCATCAGCGCCTGTCGCCCCTTGTGGGGGATGCGGTGCGCTTTACGCCGGGGCAGGGCGAAGAGGAAGGCTGGCTGGTGGAAATTCTGCCGCGCAAGACCGAGTGCATCCGCCCGCCTGTGGCAAATGTGACGCTGCTGCTTGTGAGCATCTGCCCGTCGCCTGAACCGGATCTGCTGCTGGTAGACCGTCTGCTGGCGCGCGCGAAGAAGCAGGGCATGAAAACGGCGCTCATCGTCGGCAAATGCGACCTTGACGGCGCCAAACTGCTCGCCCAAATGCAGGAGGAGTATCGCGGGGCGGACTGCCCGGTGCTGGGTGTCAGCGCGCGGAACAAGGAAGGGCTGGATGGCGTTCGGGCGCTGATGCGCGGGGAGGACTGCTGCTGTCTGGCGGGGCAGAGCGGCGTGGGCAAATCGACGCTGCTGAACGCGCTGCTTGACTTGCAGCTGGAGACGGGTGAAATCAGCGAGAAAATCCAGCGCGGCAAGAACACAACGCGCTATGCGCAGCTGCTGATTCATGACGGCATCCGTGTGCTGGATACGGCGGGCTTCAGCCTGCTGGAAACAGAGAAGGGCATGGAGCCGGAGAAATTGCAGGAGCTGTACCCGGAATTCCAGCCGTACATCGGGCAGTGCCGTTTCCAGCCCTGCCTGCATGACCGCGAACCCGGCTGTGCCGTCACGCAGGCGGTGCAGGCGGGGGAAATCGACGGGAATCGGGTCGAACGCTATCGGGAACTGCTGGCGGATGTCAGGCTGGCGTGGAAGAATCGGTATCAGTGACATAGAAGGATACAAAAATCACCCCGGCGTGTGACCAAAGCGGTTCACATGCTGGGGTGATTTTCTATTTGATTAGCTGATATCATCCCGCTCGAACTATTTCCATTTTGGAAACAGTTGCGGCAGGGCGGAGCGCCTTTTGCGGAATTGCCCCGTGGGTATTTCCATTTTGGAAACAACCACTCTCCGCGGCAGCTCACTTTCTCCTCAGTTTCGCCACAAAGAACCCCTCAAACCTTTCATCCGGTTTGACGCACACGACCCCATCCACCTTCGTCGGCAGCAGCGGCACGTCGGTCAAGAACGGGTGCTCAATCGGCACAACCTCACAGATGCCCATGCTCACTGCGCTCTGCACGATGTCCTCGTTCTCCATTTGCAGCACCGAGCACGTCGAGTACACCATCTCGTGCTTCTTCGGCAGCAGGGACAGCGCCTTTTGCAGCAGCACTTTCTGCGTTTTTGCGGTCTTTGCCAGCCAATCCGCCGTCATCCGCCGCTGCGGTTCGCCGTCTTCAAGCAGCAGCGTGCCGCTCCCGGAGCAGGGTGCGTCCAGCAGAATCTTGTCGAACTTGAACAGGCTGTCCAGCAGCCGCGCGTCCTGCCGCATGATGTTCACGGCGCGTGCACCCTGCCGCGTCAGGTTGAATTGCAGGCGGTCGGCGCGAATCGCGTTCTTCTCGCAGGCGGTGATGAGCGCCTTGCCGCCGGACAGCGCTGCCATCTGCGTCGTTTTGCCGCCGGGGGCAGCCGCCATGTCCAGCACGGTTTCGCCTGCTTTCGGCGCAAGCACCAGCGCGGGCAGCATCGAGGAAAGCGATTGCAGGTAAATTGCGCCCGCGTCGTAGCAGGGCAGGGCGCGCAGCTGCTCTTCATTCCCGTCCGGCAGCAGGAACGCATCGTCATACCATGCAATCGGCTCGACCGCGATGCCAGCATCCGCAATTTCGCGCAGAACCGCCTCCCGGTCGCCTTTGAGCGGATTGACGCGGAACGTCGTGCGCTTGCGGATGTAGCCCGCTTCAATCTCCCGCGCAAGCTCCGCGCCGTATTGTGCTTCCAGCCGCTCATGCAGCAGCGGCGGTACTTCAGGTATCATGTGTTCCTCCTCCGCCGTCAGGACACCGGACGTTCCCGGCTCATGCGGCGCTTAACTTTGATGGGCGCGAACAGCGGCTTTTTGCCATGCTTCTTCGCCTTGTTTTTTTTCATGCGGATGCACCTCCTGCGGATAGCTTATCCGCATTTTGCAGCCGTCATTCAGCGCATCTGGTGGATTTTCGCAATATCCTCGGCGGGATTTGCGCTCTTAAACAGCGCCGTGCCCATGACGGCAGCGTCCAGCCCGCACTCGTGCAGCAGGGGCAGATTGCCAAGCGACACACCGCCGTCCACCTCGGTCAGACCGGTGTAGCCGATGGCGCGGAGCTGGCGAAGTTTCTCCAGCACCACGGGGTTGAATTTCTGCCCGCCGAAGCCGGGTTCGACCGACATCAGCAGCACCATGTCGCACAGGGGCAGCAGGGGGATGATGGCGTCCACCGGCGTGTTGGGCTTGATGGACACCGCCGTCTTGACGCCCTGCGCGCGGATAAAGCGGAGGATTTCGGCGCGGTCGGCGGCGATTTCCTCGTGAATCGTGATGGAGGACGCGCCCGCTCGGCAGAAGGCTTCGACGTATTTTTCGGGCTGATCGAGCATGAGGTGCACATCCAGCGGGATGGTGAAGCGCTCATGGAGCGCTCGCACAACGCTGGGGCTGAAGCTGAGGTTCGGCACGAAATGCCCGTCCATGACATCCACATGGATCCAGTCTGCGCCCGCGGCAATCATGCGGGCAGCGGCGGATTCGAGGTTGAGAACATCGGCAGCGAGGATGGAAGGGGATACTATCATGGCGTGAACCTCCGAGTAGTCGATTGGATTCAGTTCATTATGCAAAATGCGCATCCTTGAGTATCTTTAGCGCCGCGGGGGCAATCGGGTCAGGAATCGCGGCGGGGCGGGCGAGGAAGTAGCCTTGCAGCAGGTCAACGCCTAAGCGCAGGACAGTGCGCAGTTCGGCTTCGTTCTCGATGCCCTCCGCAACCACCTGCATCTGGCGCGCATGGGCGTAGGTGACAACGTCCGTGACGACCTGCTGCTTGTCGATGTTGGAGTCAATGCCGCGGATGATGGCAATATCCACTTTGATGTAGTGCGGAGCGAGCAGAAGGAGGTTGTTGCTGTTGCTGTACCCGCTGCCGTAATCATCCAGCGCAAAGACCGCGGTTCCGCCCAGCTGACGGCGCTTGATGGCAAGCACCTCCGGCATCGTTTCCTCTTCCTCGGTAATCTCGATGACCATTTTTTTCAGCATCGGGGCAAACTGACGGCGAAAATCCGCAAAATCAGCATCTGTCAGCGAAACGTTTGCAATGGAGTTGATGAACAGCTTCGCGTCGGGGGAGAGCTTGCCGCACGAGACAAGGCGCTCGAACGTCTGCGTGCCCTTGAAGAGGGTCAAATGCTCAATATCGTACAGCCGATTCTCCTCGTGCGCCAGCTTCATGATGGTTTCGGGGGAACGCAGCAGCGGCATGTTGACGCGCATCAGTGCCTCGTAAGCCACCACATGCCCGTCGCGCGCGGAGAACAGCGGCTGGAAGTGATAGAACACGCTGTCGTTCTCCAACAGTGCGGTGAACTCCTGCCGCAACTGCGCGTAGTAGGCTTCGCGGTTGTATGCACCAATGTCAAATTCGCGGATTTCGCCCTTGCGCTGCCGCTTCACCTGATAGAGCGCAAAGTCGGCATAGCGTTTGAGGGTCGCGAAATCGCGGCTGTCATCCGGATACCACGCCACGCCGCCGGAAATGGCAATGTGCATCGTGTCGCCGGAAGGCAGCACGGCGGTGTAGGTGGACATGGCTTCCTGCAGGTGCGTCAAATCCGCCCGGAGCGCATCGCGGGATTCATAGCCGTGCAGCAGGACAACAAATTCGTCGCCCGAAAGCCGCGAACAGACCGCGTTCGCCGGGATATTCTCTGCAAGGCATTGCCCGGTCAGGCGGATGTAGCGGTCGCCGCAGTCGTGTCCGTAGGTGTCGTTGATGCGCTTCAGGTCGTCCAAATCGGTCATCAGCAGCGCAGCATGGCGCATCTTGTCCGGGTGCGCGAACATCTCCTGTACCTTCCGCATGAACGAGAAGCGGTTGTACAGCCCGGTCAGTACGTCGTAGTCGCGCTCGTGCTCAATGCGGCGGCGCTCCTGCATGGAGGTCGTTACATCCTCCACCAGACCGACCTGCGTCCCGCGTTCTTCGCCGGAACGCAGGAGGATGTAGCGCACCGTGCCGCCCGAAGCGGGCAGGGCGTACACTTCGCCGCCGTATGCGCGGGTTACGTACTCGTGCGTCTGCTTCCAGCCGTTCAGGATGGCATCGAACCAATCCTTGTTCAGCGAATCCGGCGGTACGTCCGGCAGCGCCAAGAGGGAGAAGAAATTGTCCGTCACATACACGGTATCCACATCGGGCCGCTTCTCAAAGCCGCCGATTTCCACGCTCGCCAATTCCATAATGCGCTGGAACTTGACTGACGTGTCCAAAATCTCCTGTGAACGCTGGGTGAAGGCGGCGGAGAATTGGTCAAGCTCACAGATGCCCGTCGGGGAGAGCGTCGGCACTTGATACCGCTGATTCTGTGACGCGCTGATCTGCTTGGACAGGCGCGTAATCGGTTGTGCCAAACGCCGACTGACGATGAAGGAAGCAAAAACACCTGCCAGCAGTGTCAGTACGACGATAATCACCAGCATTTGCCGAACGCTGCCGGAAAAGCTGTACAGCTGCTTGACGGGCACAAGCCCAATCAGCAGCCAGTGCTCACCGGAGAACGGCGCGTTTCGGCTGTACAGCGCCAGCGGCTGTTCGCTGGCAAAGTAGCGTGTGCCGTCAATTGTCAGAAAGCCCTCACCGGATGCATCCTTTTGCAGTACCAGCGTGTTTCCCGCCTGAATTGCTGCGTCGTGCGAAGAGCAGACGGCGATTTGCAGCGTCAGCGTATCCGCGGACAGGTCGTCCGTCGTCGAGCAGAGCAGGTAACTGCCGCTTCCCTCGTTCTGCAATTCATTGGTGGGCAGCTTGCCGCGCAGGTAGGGGTCTGACAAAAGCCCGATGCCGACCACGCCATACACCGTGCCATCGGGAAGTATCAGCGGCTGGGAGTAGGAAAACACGCTGCGCGGGTCATCAGGGAGGCAGAATGGAAAGCGCGTCCAGTGACCATAATCATCCGCCGAAAGCAGAGTTTTGGCGTTCCGCGCGGTTTGATAGGGAAGATAGAGAAAGTCTGATGCTTCGCGCTGATATTCAAAGGCAGGCTGCCAAGCGCTGGCGGTGTAAAGCCCTGTAGATTGCACAAGCGTTGCCGGGGCAAACTCCAGCGAAAGGTCAGCATTGCGGTCGGAATATGGACCATCCGGGTCGAGGTCGCGCACATAAATACCGGGGAAGCGCGTCCCGTCCACGCAGTCATCCAAATCGCGGCTACAGAAAATAACATAGATGCCGCTGAGTTTTTTTGCGCGCATTTCGAACACCAGCTCCGACGAAATGGCGCGCAGAAGCGGCTCGGATGCGGCACTGCCGGAATCCAGCGTATCCAGCGAAATCGTACCGTCCGCCAAGAGCGCTTCGGTCTGACTGTTGATGTAGGTGGACAGCGCGGTCAGCTCCTGCGAAGAAACCAGAAAATTCTGCAAATATCCGCTGCGATTTTCCACCTGTTCGCACAGAACTTCCTCCGCATTGTCATCCAGCTGCGACGGCACTTGCCCGACGACAATTGTGCCGATGAGCAGGGTCAATTCAATCACCAGCACAAGCAGCAGAGAAAAGAAGATGGTGAAAAAGACAGAATGCATTTTGCGGCTCTGCGGCGCGGGAACCATGACACTTTCACCTCCTTTTTAGCGTGTGTTTCTAAATTCGCCCGGCAGCATTTTCGGCATCTTTTCTTGCACTTCTGCGTCTTCAAACCTCGATTTACCGCCAGTAAACCTTCGGTTTTCATCCTTGAATTGCAAGAAAATCTGCTCGAAACTGCACCGGTCTCATTTTAGAAACACACGCTAGCGGCAATCAGGGCGATTTGATTATTCGTAGGCTTGCAGCTTCGTCAGCGTCTCCTGATACCAGCTGTCAAAGCATTCATCCGTGAGAAACTCCGCTTCAGCTTCCTCGGCGCTCATCCCCGCGGCGATTCGCTCGACGACGATGGCACGGTCTGCCGCGGCTTTGTCGCTCAATGCGTATTCCAGCACTTTGCGCGCCGCTTGACCGCCCTCAAACGCCAGCGGTGTGTACAGGCGATTCTCATTGATCGTCGCGACCGCGCCCGTCAGCACCTGCTCGACGACGGGGGAGAGTGTCAGCCCGGCGGCCTTGATGGTATCCATGTTGTTCGCTGCCTTTGTCACCGGCATGTAGCCCGAACCGACGGAGAAGCTGATGTCGTTTTCCGGCAGGGTGAACCACTTGAGAAACTCCACGCTCGCGCGCACTTTCGCTTCATCGGCCGCCATGACGACCATGCCGGCGCCCTGCTGGACAGCAAACGATTCGCCATCCGCAAACTTCGGGCAGGGGAGCACTTTCAGCGTGATGTCATGGCTCTCGGTGTCGCTGGTTATGACACGGGAGGGGAAGAACGTGCCGCTGGAGGATGAACCGACGTAGCACAGCAGGTTGCCCGTCTTGATATCGTCGCTGCGGAAGCGTCCGGCAGCGCTGAAATAGCCCTTGATGAACGGAACGTAGTAGCTGTCCCAGAGCTTGCGGATGATATTGCGGTCGAAATGCAGCGTAAGACGCCCATCGCCATCCACCTCGAAGATGGTGCAGCCCAGCTCCTGCGCGCCGATGAGCAGATAATTCGCCATTGCGTCGCGCCCGAAGAGGGCCTTGCCGTCATCAGGCGTGGCGGTCTGCGCGTCTGTCCAGTTGTAGTAGCGCTCGGCGACGGCAAGCAGACCCTCGATGGTGAGCATCTCGCTTTCCTGCGTGCCGGTTGCCTCGGCAAAAGGCTGCCAGTCCGTTTCATTCAGGAAAAGCAGCTCGGTAGACTTGGCAACCGGGAAGATTTTGATGCTCCCAGTCTGCCCGAAGTCGCCTTCGGTGAGATAATTATCGACATATGCGGCGCGTTCGTCCGCTGTTAGATACCTGCTGACATCAACGACCAGCCCCAGCTTGTCCAGTGCGTAGGCGGTGTCGGCGTAGGCGGAGAAGATGTTCGGCATTGCTGCCGCGCCGACTTTTCCCTCGGCGGACTGCATGACGCTGGCTTCCAGCTCGTTCACGCTGCCTTGGCTGTACGCCTCAACAATGATGCCCTTTTCCTTGCCGACCGTTTCGTTGAAGGTTTTGACGAGCGTATTGAAACTCTCCAGCAATGTACCGTTGTAGTATGTCCAGACCGTAATGCTGATGGGCTGCGGTGCAGCGTTATTCGATGAACATCCCGTGCAGAGCAGCAGGACGATGATGCAGAGCAAAGCCAACAGGTATTTCAAATTCTTTTTCATCATGTGAAAAACTCCTCTCGCCGGCGAATTCCGACGGGAATCAGTATAGCGCGTTTTCGCAGGAAATGCAAGGCTTTGCACGTCTAAGCAGGCGGATTTTCGGAAAAACATACATTATAAATGATAAATGAAAAAATGCGCCGGAGAAAAGTCCTTCGGCGCAGGGCAATTGCATCAACCTTTTATTCTGCTGATGAGACGCTCCGTGACGATCCGCATGTCCTCCGTCGTGCCAATCGTTACGCGCAGATACGACTGCAGGTGCGGCGTGCTAAAGTGGCGGACAAGGATGCCGTCGTCGCGCAGAAGCTGCTGAATCGGCGCGGCGTCATTTTCCGGTGCCTTAACGAAGAGGAAGTTTGTGCGGCTCTTGAGGACGGGAATGCCCGCGTCCGCTAATGCTTGGCGGCAGATATCGCGGTCATGGCAGATGGTGGCGACGATGCGCGCAGTGTATGCCGTATCCAGCTCGGCTTCGCGCGCGGCGGCTTGTGCCAGGCGGTCAACCGGGTAGCTGTTGAAGCTGTCGCGGATGCGCTTCATGGCAGCCATCAGGCGCGGATGCCCCAGCGCATAGCCGACGCGCATTCCCGCCAAGGCGTGGCTCTTGCTGAACGTGCGGGTAATAATCACGTTGTCAAATTCGCGCAGGAGCGGTACGGCGACTTCCTCCGCGAATGCCGCGTACGCCTCGTCAATCAGCAGCACTTCGCCGCAGTCGCGCGTGTACGCCGCCAAATTCCGCAGCACATCCAGCGGGAGCGCCATGCCGGTCGGGGCGTTCGGGTTCGCCAAGGCAATGGGGCAGGCAAGGCGCAGACCATCCACATCCACCGAAAAATCGGGCTTCATCGGCACAGAAGCGACTTTTGCGCCGTACAAATTCGCATAAACCGGGTAAAACGAGTACGTCACCGCCGGAATGGCGACGGTTTTGCCCGCGAAAAACGCCGCAAACGCAAACGCCAGCACTTCGTCTGAGCCGTTGCCGCAGAACACCCAGTCCGCCGGGACACCCTCGACGGCACTGATGGCTTCGCGCAAGGCAGTCGCATCCATGTCCGGGTACAGGCGCAGGGACGCGGCATCGAACGAGCGCAGCACCTCAGCCACGCGCGGCGACGGCGGATACGGATTCTCGTTCGTGTTGAGCTTGATAAACTTGCGGTTTTTCGGCTGCTCACCTGCAACGTAGGGAGTCAGGCGCAGCGCTAATTCGCTCTCATACATACTCATGTCCTCCTGACCGGCACGCCCTCGCGCGCCAGATATTCCTTCAAGTCGCTGATTTTCAGGATGCCGAAGTGGAACAGCGTCGCGGCGAGGGCAGCATCAGCGTGCCCGACGGTCAGCGCGTCGCGGAAGTGCTCCATCTTGCCCGCACCGCCGCTGGCAATCACCGGTACGCCGACTTCATCCGCAATAGCGCGCGTCACATCCAGTGCGAAACCGTTGCCCACGCCGTCGCAGTCCATGCTCGTCAGCAGAATTTCACCCGCGCCGCGTTTCACGCCTTCTGCCGCCCATTCCAGTGCGTCCAGCCCTGTGTTCTCGCGCCCGCCGCGAACGTACACGTCCCAGCCGCCGCCAGCGCGCGATTTTACATCCATTGCCAGCACGATGCACTGACTGCCGAACCGCAGCGCACTCTCGGTGATGAAATCCGGGTTGCGCACGGCGGGCGAGTTGATGCTCACCTTGTCCGCGCCCAGCCGCAGCAGCGCGCGAATCTGATCGATGTCGCTGATGCCGCCGCCGACTGTGAATGGGATGAACACCTGCTCCGCCACACGCGACACCACGTCCAGCATCGTGCCGCGCTTCTCGTAGGATGCGTTGATGTCCAGCAGTACCAGTTCGTCCGCGCCCGCCTCATTGTAGCGCACCGCGGCTTCCACCGGGTCGCCCGCGTCGCGGATATCCACGAAGTTCACGCCCTTGACCACCCGACCGTCGCGGATGTCCAGACAGGGGATGATGCGCTTGGTCAGCATGATTTGTCCCCCTTCCACTGCGCAAATCGCCGGAGCATATTTAGCCCGACTTCACCTGATTTTTCCGGGTGAAACTGCGTCGCCATCACGTTTCCGCGCTGTATGGCGGCGGTGAAAGTCTGCCCGTAAGTGCAGGTGGCGGTCGTCCATTCCGGCGACACATCCGCCATACAGTAGCTGTGGACGAAATAGACAAACGGCGACTGTCCGCCGTCAAAGAGGACGCACGGGCGTGTGTCGAGCGTATTCCACCCCATATGGGGGATTTTTAGCCCCGCGTCGCGGAATTTCGTGATGGTGCCGGGGAACAGCCCCAGACCATCGTAGAAGCCATTTTCCTCGCTGTGCTGAAAGAGCATCTGCATTCCCAGACAAATGCCGAGGATAGGTACGCCTGCATCGGCAGCGGAGAGAATGGCGCGGTCGAGATGGAGCGCACGGATGCGGGTCATGGCATCGGAAAACGCGCCGACGCCGGGGAGGATGATGTGGTCGGCGGTGGAAAGGGCGGAGGGGGTGTCGGTGATGAAGCAGGGGACGGCAAGGAATTCGAGCGCCTTTTGGACGCTGCGGAGATTGCCCATGCCGTAGTCGAGGATGGCAATCATGGGGGAAAACACCTCCTTGAGGGAAAAATTCGGAAGGGGGAAGGGGAAAAAAAGCAACACGCGGAAGAATTATGGTAGTGAAACCAACTCAATCGCGCGAAAGGGATCAAGGGGAAAATTTCCCCTTGCAGGGTCAAGGGACAGCGTCCCTTGTGGGGTTTGGGGCAACGCCCCAACTGTTTTTCGGGCGCTCAATTCAAAGAGACAGCCCACAAAGGCGCAGGCAGCGAAGCGTCCCTGCCAGTAACTTCGCGCTTCCTCAGAAGCGCCCCCAAGCTGCTCTTTCGACTATTGATGCTGTGTCGCGCCAGATGGGCGCGACCAAATGGCTGGTCTTTCAAGCATAGCTGCTTTTTTCTGAAAGCAGGGAACTTCGCCTCTGCGGAGGCGACCAAAGGGCATGAAAACAGACGAATGTCTGCGGTCGCCCTTTGGAAACCTTCGGGTCGCACCCATGTTTATTGGCTTTTACCGGGACAGAACCAAACAAATCAACACATTAGCGTATTAAAGCGAAAAGTTCTGGAAAAAGGCAGGGATTCCTCTCTGCCTTTTCCAAATACCTTAGCGATACAGCACTTCGTGGCGCTTCGGGCCGTTGGAAACCATCTTAATCGGCACACCGCACGCATTCTCGATGAACTCCACATACTTCCGGCAGTTCTCCGGCAGCTCGTCATACGACTTCACGCCGCGGATGTCACATTTCCAGCCGGGCAGCTTCACATACACCGGCTTGCAGCGCATCAGCGTCGGGGTTGCCGGGAATTCCGTAATCTGCTTGCCGTCCACTTCATAGGCGACGCAGACAGGAATCTCGTCCAGATAGCCCAGCACGTCCAGATTCGTCAGCACAACCTGCGTCGCGCCCTGCACCATCACGCCGTAGCGCGTCGCCACCGCGTCGAACCAGCCGACATCGCGTGCACGGCCTGTCGTTGCGCCGAATTCGCCTGCGTCACCGCCGCGGCGGCGCAGCTCGTCACCCGCAGCACCTTCCAGCTTGGAGACGAAAGCACCCGCACCCACGCAGGACGAATACGCCTTCGTGACGCACACAATGTCCGTCATGTCGCGCGGGGAAACGCCCGCACCCACGCAGCCGTAGCCCGCCAGCGGCGAGGACGACGTCGTGTAAGGATAAATGCCGTGGTCGGGATCGCGCAGAGAGCCAAGCTGACCTTCCAGCAGGATGGTCTTGCCCTCCTTGTTCGCCTGATAGAGGAAGTGCGTCGTGTCCGCGACCATCGGGCGAATCTTCTCCGCCAGACCCTGCAGATACGGCACCAGCTCGTTCACATCAATCGGCGGCTGATGATACAGGTGCTCCAGCAGCACATTCTTCTTCACCAGCGCGATTTCCAGCCGCTTGCGCAGCAGCTCCTCGTCGTACAGCTGGCAGACCTGAATGCCCACCTTCGCGTATTTATCAGAATAGAACGGCGCAATGCCGCTTTTGGTGGAGCCGAACGCACTCTTGCCCAGGCGCTCTTCCTCCAGCTTGTCAAATGCAATGTGATAGGGCATCATCACTTGGCAGCGGTCGGAAATCATCAGCTTGGGCATCGGCACGCCGCGGGACGTGAGAGATTCCAGTTCGCTCAGCAGCGCCTCGATGTTCAGCGCCACGCCCGGCCCGATGACGTTGACCACGTTTTGATGGAAAACGCCGGACGGCAGCAGATGCAGCGCAAATTTGCCGTATTCATTGATGATGGTGTGACCCGCATTCGCGCCGCCTTGGAAGCGGACAACCACGTCGCTTTCTTCTGCAAGCAGGTCGGTCACCTTGCCCTTGCCTTCGTCGCCCCAGTTAGCGCCTACAATGGTACGAACCATTTGGAACATCCTCCTTGAGCGGCAGACAGAAACCTCTGCCGCAATTTTCGGCATTACGTCTTATTATGCAGCATGTGTCAGCCGATGTCAAGCGAAAAACAAAAGAAAGCCGAGCAAAATGTTTTTTTCAACGAAATTCCGAATGTTCGGCTTTTGATTTTCTCATCGGATTTTCATGACACGGCGGAAAAAGTATGCTATAATGATGAAAATTCGCTGTGCAAAGGGGGAAAATGCGGTGGAGAACTTGATTCCGCGCTGGTATCGGGAACTGGAACTGTTTCGCGGCGTGAAGCCGCTGCTGGTGCTGGAAGGGTGCGTGATGGATCAGGTGCGCGTGCCGGTGACGGGTTCGGTGGCGGAGGATACGCTGCTGCCGCTGAGCACGTTCCTGAATGCGTACCTGTCCGATGCCGGGTATGAGCAGGTGGTGTTCTATTCCAATCTGGTGGGGCTGATGAACCCGTATGCGCCGGAGATGCTGGATAATTTCGCGAAAACGAATCAGGCGGAAGTCGTCAGCGGGGCGATTCCGGCGGAGTTCAAGGGGAACGACGCGAATACCGCGCCGAATATCATCCGCCGCGCCATGATGCAGGGGAAGCACGCGACCGCCGTCGTGATGGAGATGGCGAGCCGCTATATCGTCACGCCTGACCGCCTCGACCAAATGGAGGTCAACAGCTTTAATCTCCTGCTGCAAGCGTCGCTGTCCGCCGCGACCGTCCGCACGGCGCAGGGAAAGCTGCCGAATCTGCTGATTTTGTTGGTCAATAAGCTCAACGACCTGCCCGCGTGGTTCTATCTGGACAACCCCGTTTGCAAGACGATTACGCTGGAAGCGCCCGATCGCGATGAGCGGATGCGGTTCCTGAGCGGCAGCGCGTGGCCATCGTTCTTCGATGCGGCGGTGTACCGCACGGACATGCCCTATTATCAGCAGCATCCGGACGATTTGCGCAAGCTGCGGGAGAAGTTCGTTGGGCTGACCGAAGGCATGAGCTTCACCGAGCTTGACGCGCTCCGCCGTATGAGCCGCAGCCAGTGCGCGCCAATTCGCGACCTGTGCAGCATTGTGGATTTGTACAAGTACGGCATCCATGAAAATCCGTGGGCGAAATTGTCGATGGAGAGCCTCAAGACGGCGAAAACGGACTTCCAGAAGCGCATCAAGGGGCAGGACACGGCGCTGGAACGTTCGCTGGATGTCATCAAGCGCGCTGTGACGGGGCTGAACGGCGCGAACTCCTCCGGCACGGGCAAGCCCAAAGGCGTGCTGTTCTTCGCCGGGCCGACCGGCACGGGCAAGACCGAAACCGCCAAGGCGCTCGCGGAAAAGATTTTCGGCGATGAATCCGCCTGCGTCCGCTTTGACATGAGCGAATACGGGCAGAGCCATTCCGACCAGAAGCTGCTCGGCGCACCGCCCGGCTATGTCGGCTACGAGGCGGGCGGGCAGCTGACCAATGCCGTAAAGAAGAACCCGTTCTGCATTCTGCTGTTCGACGAAATCGAGAAGGCGCACCCGTCGATTTTCGACAAGTTCCTGCAAATTCTGGAGGATGGGCGCTTGACCGACGGGCAGGGGCACACGGTCTATTTCTCTGAAACGATTATCATCTTCACCAGCAATCTGGGTATGTACGTCAAGGATGCGCTGGGGCAGCGGCACCAAAACGTGTCGTATGACATGCCGTATGACGAGGTGACGCGCCGCCTGCGCGAAGCCATCGGGGACTACTTCAAGCTGGAGCTGGGGCGACCTGAAATCCTCAACCGCATCGGCGAGAACATCGTCATCTTCGACTTCATCCGCCAGGAGGCAGGGCAGGCGATTCTTCGCGCGCAGGTGGACAAGCTCATCCGCCGCCTGAAGGAGCAGAAGAACCTGACGCTCGTCATCCCGGATACGAGCTACCAGCAGCTGTCCGACGCGGCGCTGGCGGATTTGACCAACGGCGGGCGCGGCATCGGCAATCAGGTGGAAGCGCTGCTGATCAACCCGCTTTCGCGCTACCTGTTTGACAGCGGCATCATCGAAAACGCGACGGTGACGGTGGATGCTTTCGAGACGGCTGCCCAGCCGCCTGCGCTCCGCTGTACCACAACCAAGGAGGAAAACACATGACAGGCTATTCACCGCGCCGCCGCGCTTCGATACTCAGCGACATGGCGGATATTGCGCAGGACTTGTGGGCAAGCGTTCCCGAAACCGTTCCGGCGGAAAAACCGACCGCTGTTCGGGACGAACCGACCGCGCCCCACGCACCGCAAACCGCGCAGAATCCCGCGAAATCCGCCGATTCAGCACCCAAAGCCACCTATGCGGACGAAAAATCGCTGCCCTTCACCGAGCTGTGGAAAGTGGCGGATGAACCCATCGACTGGACGGAGGTACTGTCTTCCCCAATACCGACTGACGGTCTGGTTTCGGCGGAAAAGTGGGCGATCTACCGCCAATATGCCGACAAAGTGCTCTCCGGCGACACGGCGGCATACCTTGACGTGCTGAAAGCCGTTGACCCGATGGGCGACCTCGCGCCCTACACGTCGTCGCTCTCCGTTGCGACGCGCGATGCGGACGTGATGCTGGCAACGTTTGCCGTCCGGGACGATTTGCTGGACAGCGACGGCGAACACTACTTGTGCGGCTTGTCGCTGCGGATCGCGCGGGACTTGTTCGCGACGCTTCCCGTGACGCACGTCATCGTGACCGCGACGCAGAAGGAGCAGACCATCCGCCGCGTCGATTTCCCGCGCAGCGCCATGCAGAACGCGCGCTTCCGGTTCGTTGACCCGGTGGCGTTTGTGGGGCAGCTGGAGGAAGCATGAGCAAGTATAATGCCCTCTGGGACTATGTGCGTTTCCAGTCTGCGCCGCAGCTGATGATCACGTTCGACGAAATTCAGCAGATTGCGGGCATTCCAATTGACCATTCGTTTTTGCAGTATAAGAAGGAACTGGCGGCATACGGCTGGCAAGTCGTGAAAATCTCCATGAAGGGGAAAACGGTTTGCTTTGCCAAAATAGATTCCTGATACCCGCATTTCAGCCCGCTGGCGCAAGAAACGTCAGCGGGCTTTTTTCTCCCCAAATTCGCGAAAAATTCCACGCTGCTTCGACGCTTTTGCCGTCTTGCTTGCCGTATCATAATCCCCTACGGCAAGGGAGGGGACAGGCATGACCGAAGTGCTGACACGGGAGAAGAAGGCGGCATGGACAGCGTGGCGGAGCGCATACAAAAGCGGCACGGGGCGGAAAATCCTGCGGCAGGCGGGCAGAATCCTGCTGGGGGCTGCGCCGGGGTTCGCACTCGCGTTCTCGGACATATGCGGCGTGTCGGCGGGGGCGTGGGCGGCGTACGGCATGGCGGCAGCGTCGTGCGGGCTGGTGACGTACCCGGTGTCACTGGGCATCGCCGCAGCGTTTTTGATGCGGATGCTCTGGGGACTGACGACGCGCTGGGAGCTGCTCATCGGCGCGGTGCTGGTGCTGCTCTCGCCGCATGTGCTTAGGCAGAGAAACGGCGCGTTCCCGCTGATTGCGACGGGCTTGGCGCTGCTGCCGGGGGCAATCATCGGCGTGTGGCAGGGGTCGGCGGCGACGCTGCTCTTTGGCATCGGCACCATTCTGCTGGGAACGCTCTCCGCGCCGGTCATGCGCCGCGCGATAGAGAGCATCCGCGGCGGAAGAAGTTTCGAGACGCTTGAAAGCCGCCTGTCGGTTGGGTATCTGCTGCTGATGCTGCTGTGCGGCGGCGCGCGGATGATGCTGCCGTATATAAACCTTGGCGTGACGGCGGCGGGGCTGATGACGATGGCGGCAGCGGTGTATCTGGGTGTGTGCCCCGGCTGCGTGATGGGGCTGATGGCGGGCGTGACGCTGGCTTTGCAGGGACTTCCGCTGAGCGTGACGGTCGCGCTGTCGCTGGGCGGTTTCCTTGCTGGCATGGGGCAGATGACCGGGCGGCGGATGGTGCCGTGCGTACTGTTCGCGTTGGGAACGGGCGGAATGCTGGCGTACACGGGAACAATCGCGTGGGGAGCCTTGGGCGCGGCGGCTGCTGCTCCGCTTATCATGGGCGTGCTGCCGCGGGAGGCAGACGAGTATCTCCGCCAGCAGACGCGGCGGTTTCATCCGCTGCCCGATGCGCCGGGGGATGCGTATGCTGCCTATGCCCTCCGCCGCTGGGAAAAGACGGTCGGCGATATGGCGCGCGCTGTGCCGTCGCCCGTGGGACTGGGCGAAAAGCGCACGCCGCAGTGGTGGGAAGAGCATCTGTGCGCCTCCTGCCCGGAGCGGGCGTCGTGCGGGTGCATGAACACAGAATTGGGACAGAGCCGCGCCGAATACATCTGGAAAGCGCACGAGGCGTCGGACGAGGTGTGGGCACAGCGCCTTGAATCACTTCGGGGACTGGGGTGCGCACGGCTGTATCAGCTGATGGACAGCATGAATCTGCTGCGCGCTGAGAACGCGGACGAGCAGCGCATTATCCGGCGAGCGTGTCAGCAGCGGGACATGCTGGTGACGCATCTCACTGCGCTTTCGGGCAGCGCAAGGCATCTGGCAGCGCTGTCCAGCGGCGAAAGCTGGTGGGATGAGCAGTACGCGCGCAAGCTCCGCCACGCCTTGGCGGAGGAGGAAGCAATGGCGCGCCTGTCGTTCGTGCGGCAGGTGGATGGGCACTTGCAGGTAGCCTATGAACTGCACGGCGCAGGCAGCGCGGATGAGCAGGCGGCGCAGCTGTGCGGCATCACAAGCCGATGCCTTGGCAAGCCGATGACGATTGCCGAGCGCGAGCGGGCGCATGTCCGCCTGACGGAAATGCCGCTGATGATGGTGGAGGCGGGTGCGGCGAGCCGGTGCATCGCAGGCGCGGATATCTGCGGCGATACGTTTTCACTGGGGCAGTTGCAGGACGGGCGATTCGTGGCGGCGCTGTCCGACGGCATGGGGCACGGGAATCAGGCGGCGCTGGAATCGCGTCAGGCGGTGGAGCTGCTGCGGATGTGTTTGGATGCCGGGTACGACCGGGCGCAGACGCTCACGGCGGTCAACGGCATGATGCTGCTGGCAGGGCAGGGGGAGCGGTTCACGACGGTGGATTTGTTCCTGTTGGACTTGTGGACGGGCAAGGCGTCGCTGGACAAGCTCGGCGCGGCGGGCAGCTACCTGATGCAGTCGGAAGGCTTATCGCTGCTGGGCGGCGACGCGCTGCCGCTGGGGATTTTGGAGAACGTCGAAAGCGGGGAAAAGCTGATGCAGCTGCATCAGGGGGACACGCTGATTCTGCTCTCCGATGGCGTGGAGGATGCCTATGAAAATCGGCAGTCCATGGAAGAGACGATTCGCGACGCCTTGACGCTTGAAACTGCGCAGGATGCCGCAAACGCGATTTTGACCGGTGCGCAGTCCGGCGACGCCGCCCCTGCCGACGACCAAACTGTGCTGGTGCTGCGCTTGATTCGCGCGCGGGCGGATGCGAAGATTGAGGAAATGTATCAATAGCATGAAGTGCTTTTCCATAAATCGGCTGACAAACATAATGAACGAACATACTAAACCTGCTAACATGGGTGCGAACGAGAAGCAATCCAGAGAATGAAGAAAACAAAAGGCTTTACAATGCCGCATCAAATCAGTATAATAGACGCCGAAAGGATGATGCGGATGTGGAAGAAGAACCGCTGGATGCGTCCGGAACGGGTAATGGCGCTGGGATTTCTCGCGCTGATTCTGCTAGGCGGCGTGCTGCTGTCGCTGCCGTGCGCCGCGCAGAATGGACGAAGCATCGGATTGGGCAATGGTTTGTTTACGGCGACGAGCGCGGTCTGCGTGACGGGGCTTGTAGCCGTCGATACTGGAACGACTTTTTCGCTCTTTGGGCAGCTGACGCTGCTTTTGCTCATCCAGATTGGCGGTCTGGGCTTCATGGCGTTCGCGACGCTGACGATGATGCTGCTGGGACGAAAAATCGGTCTGCGCGACCGGATGCTCCTGCGCGAATCCATGAATACAAGCGGATTGTCGGGGCTGGTGCGCCTGACGCGCTGGTACTTGACGGCGGCGCTGGTCATCGAGGGCGGCGGCGCGATACTGCTTGCAATTCGCTTCGTGCCGCTGCTGGGCTGGGGGAAGGGCGTGTACTTCAGCATCTTCCACGCCGTCAGCGCGTTTTGCAACGCGGGCTTTGACCTTTTCGGACATTTCTCCAGCCTGACCGCGTTTCAAAATGAACCGTTGGTGCTGCTGACCATCAGCGTGTTGATTGTGCTGGGCGGTACGGGGTTCGCTGTGCTGGGCGAGGTCACCCGTCAGCGCTTCCAGTGGCGAGAATTGTCGCTCCACAGCCGATTGGTGCTGGGCATGACGGGCGTGCTGCTTTTGATGGGGATGACGTTCTTCTGCCTGACCGAATGGCATAATCCGGCGACGCTTGGCGGCATTTCCGGCGCGGGAAATAAACTCGTAAACGCCCTCATGCAGTCCACAACGATGCGCACGGCAGGCTTCAACTCGGTTGACCTCGCGTCCATGCGACAGTCCAGCAAGCTGATGAGCATCATCCTGATGTTCATTGGCGCGTCGCCCGCGTCCACTGGCGGCGGCGTGAAAACGACAACCGTTGCGGTGCTGGCGCTGACGGTCTGGTCGGTCATCCGCGGCGACGCGGACGTGCAGCTGGCGCGTCGGCGCGTTCCGCCGGGACTGATTCGCCGTGCGCTGGCAATCGTGAGCATCTCGCTGGCGATGGCGCTGGGCGGAACGATGCTGCTGACGCTGCTGGAAGGCGACGGACAGCCGTTCCTCGACATGATGTTTGAGGCGTTCTCCGCGATGGCGACGGTTGGCGTGTCCAGCGCTGGAACGCCGAACTTGACGGCGGGCAGCAAAACCGTGCTGGCACTGATGATGTTCTTCGGGCGTGTCGGTCCGCTGACGATGGCAAGCGCGCTGGCGAGCCGGCAGAATCGCAATGCGTCAAAGATTCGCTACCCGGAGGAAGAGATTACGATTGGGTGACAAATCAGACGCGAAAACGCACTTTTCGATCAGAAATGCTGGAAAAATCGGGGATTTTTTGCTATACTGACGGTAATCCCGATGAAGAACGAAAGGAGCGAGAAATATGACGAAGAAGCCGATTACTCCTGTGCTGGCGATGCTGCTGACGCTGGTCGTCTTGGTGCACGCCGCAGTGCTGCTGGTGCAGCAGGAAACGGCGTGGTGGCTGGTGATGGACGCGGCGTGCGGCGTCATCAGCCTTGGCATGGGTGCAATGTGGCTGTTCTGCCGGAAGCGCGGCGGAAAGAAAACTCTGTGGAAAATCGTACTGGGTCTGATTGTCGTGCAGATGCTGACGACAGTTGCGCTGCAATTTGTCCCGATTGAGCAGAATCGGTATCAGCTGCTTTTCTGGGGATTCATGTCTGCCATCCAGTGCGCACTTGTGAACGACATGCGAGAAAATTCGCCAGCATCTGTGCCGCTGAGCATGAGCCATTCGATGATGCTCCTGACCAAAATCATATTCGGCCTGGAAACTGCTGTGCTGATTTTTGCCGTGGGGATGCTGATTTGCTATGGTGAAAGGAGCTTCTATCAGGCGATGGAACTGATGGGGCTGTGCGTGATGGTCATGGCTCAATCAATTCTGGAAATGAAGCAGAATGAAGCGGCGGAAGCCCTGAAGCGCAACGAGGACGTGGAAAATCAGCAGAAGTTGACGCAGGCGGGGAAAGAGTGAGCGCTTCCCGCGAGAAAAACGAAAGGAGCGAGTTCATGCGAAAGGAACATCCGGCAATTGTTTCGCTGGAAATGCTGCTGGCGCTGACGATGCTGATTCACGCCGTGGTGCTGATGGCGCAGCAGCCGGAGGGTGCGGCGTGGTGGCTGGTGCTGGACGTCGTGGGCGCTGTGCTGTGCCTTGCGGTGAGTACGCATTGGCTGATTTGCCGGAAGCGCGCCGGGACGAAATACCTTTGTGGAATCGAACTGGCGCTGATTCTCGTGTTCATTGGCACCGCGCTCGTGCTGCCCTATATTTCGGTGGAGACGAAGGAATATCAGCTGCTCCTTTGGGCGGAGATGAGCGCCTTGCAAATCAGGAATGCGCTGGACATGTGGAAACGCAAAGCGGAGCTGGAATGCCAATGGAAATGGCGGGGAACGACCCACGATTATCTCATTCTGGCGATTGGCGTTTTCGCTGTGCTGATGCTCGCGCATCTGATTCGCTTCGGCGAAAAGGCTTACTATATGTCGATGTTCTTCATGGCGGCGTCGCTCGTGTGTCTCAATAATGAAGTCATGCTTGCGCAGGACGATGAAGACAAGAAAGCAGAGAAACAGACGGAAAATTCCGCGCAGGAATGACCCGTCAGGCGCATAAGCTGTTGGGCGGGGGCGTCCCTCAATCAACACGCGGGCGTTGTATGCAGAAGTCACCAACTCAATCGCGAAAAAGGGAGTCCAGAGGGTCGAAGACCCTTTGGCGGGGTCAAGGGGCAGCGCCCCTTGGGTTCCCCGGAAAGGAATTGTTATGAAGAAACAGAAGCAGTCGTTTGTGGTGCTGGGCTTGGGGCGCTTCGGGTCGAGCGTGGCGAGGAGCTTGTGCGAATTGGGACATGAGGTGCTCGCGGTGGATCGAGACGAGAAGCTCGTCGAGGCCATCGCGCCCGACGTGACGCAGGCGGTTCAGGCGAATGCCGTGGATGAGGATGCGCTTGCGGAACTCGGCGTGCAGAACTTCGATGCCGCCATCGTCGCCATTGGCACGGATATCCGCGCCAGCATTCTCGCAACGGTTTTGCTCAAGGAAGCTGGCGTCCCCAAAGTCCTCGCGAAGGCCGTCGATGACCTCCATGCCCGCGTCCTCTATAAGGTCGGCGCTGACCGCGTTATCTTCCCGGAGCGCGATATGGGGCAGCGCGTCGCCCGTTCGCTCGTCGCCCCCAATATCCTCGACCTGATGGCGCTTTCCGACGACGACCAGATTGCCGAACTAACCCTCCCGACGGACTGGGCGGACAAAACCATCGTCGAACTCAACATCCGCCGGAACTTTGGGGTAAGCGTGCTGGGCATCCACCGCGGCGGCAAATTCCTTACATCGCCCGGCGCAGAAACAATGCTGATGGCGGGCGATGTGCTGCTGGTGATGGGCAAAAAGGAAGCGATTTCCGCTGTGCAATAAGGAGGAAGCAACATGAAAACGCGCCCGGAAGCGGACTTTTCCTCGCCCCTGTGTCAGCCGTACGAGGTGCGGCAAGGGGAACACGGCGTGCTGCTGATGCACGGGTTCGCGGGTTCGGCAGCGCATATGCGGCCGCTCGCGGAAGGACTTGTGCAGCAGGGCTTTGGTGTGCGCACCATCAACCTGCCCGGTCACGCGACAACGCTGGAGGATATGCGCCGCTGTTCGTGGCAGGATTGGCTGAACGCGGCGAAGGAAGCCTTCCGGGAAATGAAAGAGCAGTACCGCTTCGTCAGCGTGACCGGGCTGAGCATGGGCGGTTGCCTGACGCTGATGATTGCCGAGCAGAGCGACCCGACTGCCATTGCGCCGATTTCCGCGCCGATGGGGGTGCTGAACCGCTGGTTTCCGCTGGCACGATTCGCCGCGCCGTTTTTGCCGGAAATCAGCTGGCAGGCGCGCAAGGACGACGCACTCACTCCCGACTACGACTTGGGGTATACCGGATTTCCGACGAAAAGCGCGGTGGATTTGCGCCGCATTATCCACGAGGCCCGCAATAACCTCTGCGCTGTCACCTGCCCGGTGCTGTGCGTGCAGAGCAGCGGCGATCAGGTCATCACGCCTGACAGCGCGGATGTGATTCTGCAGGGGGTGCGAAGCAAAACGAAGGGCGTGCTGCGCTTGGAGAACGTGCCGCATGTGTGTACCATCAGCCGGGAAGGGGCGCATATTGCACAGGCGCTGGGAACATTCTTCCGAAAAGCGGAAGAATCCGAGCGCGCATAAGTGATACTATTACCAGATTCACCTGCGCCATCTGCTTGCGCATTTTCATCTGGAAATAGTATGAAAAGCCGCTGGAAGTGCGAAAATGCACTTTACACAGCGGCTTTTTCTTTCGCCTCGATTTTACATAATCGCCGTTTGAAAGTTTACATTCCTCCGGTAGAATACATCTTGTTCAGAAGAACAAGACGAAGAACCAGGAGGAAAACAATCATGAAGAAGTTCCTTGCAATCCTCTGCGCGCTGGCGCTGTGCCTGATGTGCGCAACGGCCATGGCGGAGGGCGAAAGCCATCCGAAGTATGTGTTCATGTTCATCGGCGACGGCATGGGCAACCCGCAGGTGACTGCGACCCAGTACTATCTGGGCAGCATCGAAAACCCGGACAGCAAGTTCCCGGTTCCGGCGGATTTGTCTTTCACCAAGTTCCCGTACCTCGGTCTGGTGACCACCTACGACAGCTCTTCCTTCTGCCCGGACTCCGCTTCGACCGCTACGTCGATGGCTTCCGGCAAGAAGACGCTCTCCGGCGTCATCAACTATGATGAAACGCTGACCAACCCCTACAAGATCATCACGGAATACGCCAAGGAAGCGGGCAAGAAGGTCGGCGTAATTACCTCCGTGTCGGTCGATCATGCGACTCCGGCGGCGTACTACGCCAAGCAGCCCTCCCGCAACGACTACTACGACATTGCCCTTCAGGCGCTGACCGGCACGACCGTGGATTACCTCGCGGGCGGCGGCTTCAAGAAGATGAACGGCGCGGATGGTCAGCAGAAATCCCTGCTGGATGTCGCAAAGGAAAACGGCTGGGTGATTCCGACAACGAATGACGAAATCCGCAGCCTGACCGCGACGAACGACCGCGTGCTGGCGACCAATCCGGTGCTTCAGGACTCCAAGGCGATTCACTACGAAATCGACCGCATCCAGAAGGAGTCGGCGGGCGAGGATGTGCTCTCTCTGGCGGATTTTGTCCGCAGCGGCATCAATGTGCTGGACAACGACAACGGCTTCTTCATGATGTGCGAGGGCGGCAAGATTGACTGGGCTGGCCACGCCAACGACGCGGCAACCTCCATCTACGACACCATCGCCCTGTCTGACGCGGTGCAGGTTGCGCTGGACTTTGCGGCGGCGCATCCGGGCGAATGCCTCATCATCGTCACCGCTGACCATGAGACCGGCGGCATGACCATTGGCTTTGCGACCACCGCTTACGATACCCACTTCCAGTACCTCCAGAACCAGAAGACCTCCTTCACTGCGTTCGATGACGTGATTTCCGAGCTGAAGGAAAACGGCGCAACCTTTGAGGATGCGATGGCGAAGGTGGAAGAGCTCTACGGTCTGACCACCAAGGAAGGCGAGGCGCTTTCCCTGACTGCGACCGACGTGGAAAACCTGCGCAAGGCATGGAACGTCGCGATGGGCACGCAGGAAATTGACAAGGCGGAAGCCTCCCTGCTCTACGGCGGCTACAACCCCTTCTCCATGGCGGTGAGCCATATCATGAACAACAAGGCTGGACTGTCCTACACCTCCTACGCGCATACCGGCCTGCAGATTCCGGTGTACGCCTACGGTGTGGGCGCGGAGAAGTTCTCTGGCCTGTATGACAACACGGGCATCTTCACCCGCACGATGGATGCGATGGGCTTGACCACGGACGCGGAATAATCACAGCAAAATCAAAAAGGGCAGGGGATGACACAATGCCATCTCCTGCTCTGCCCATATGGGGGAAATGAAAATGGAAAAGACGAAGCGACAATGGAAAAACAAGCAGAATTGGCTGATGTGCCTCGTCATGCTGATTTTCTGCGGCTTGCTCTGCCTGCTGCCAGATGAGCACCTGAACATCACCAGTCGCTTTCCGCGCGAGAAGGTGCGCATCGAGCAGGTGGACAATTCCATGCTGGACTCCATCGGCATTGTGTATAACGGCGTGCAGCCGTGCCGGGTGAAAATCCTCACGGGCGATTATGCCGGGGAAGCGTATCAGTCCTACAACTACCTGAATTCCGCGCTCGACAAGGACAAACTGTTCGAGGCTGGCGACATTGCGTGGGCAATGATTCAGCCCGGCAGTGGGCAGGGTGCGCCGGTCGTAACGCTGATTGACCATTACCGCATCACGGCGGAAGCGGGTATCGTGGCGCTTCTGGCGCTGCTGCTGATTGGGTTTGGGGGCGTGATTGGCTGCGGCGCGATGGTGTCGCTGGTCGCCAGTGCGGTTATCGTCTGGAAACTGTTGATTCCACTGCTGATGGACGGCGTGAATCCCATGATGGCATCGTTCGTGACCGTCATCGTGCTGACGGTGCTGATTGACGTGCTGGTGACGGGGTTCAGCCGCCGCTGCCTGACGGCGATTCTCGGCTCGGTTGCTGGAACGGTTGTCACCTGCCTGAGCGCGTGGGGGCTAACGATTCTGCTCAAGCTCGACGGCGGCGATTTGCCCTATGTTGTGCCGCTGCTGAGCCAATCCGCCATGCGGGTTGATACGCGCAGCCTGTATATCGGCATGATGTTCCTCGCTAATTCGGGCGCGCTGATGGATTTGTCGATGGACATCAGCGTGTCGATGGAGGAAGTGCACCGCCACAAGCCGGACATCAGCCGCCGGGCGCTGATGAAGTCGGGACTGCTGGTCGGGCGGAGCGTGTTAGGCACAATGACGACGACATTGATGCTGGCATATTCCGGCAACTACCTGTCGATGCTGATGTACTTTGCCGGGCAGGGAACGCCGCTGACGGACATCATCAACCTGAAATATGTCGCTTCGCAGCTGCTCAACACGCTTGTCGGGTCGTTCGGCTTGGCAGCGGCGGCACCGCTGACGGCGCTGATTGCCACGGGCATGTATCTGCAAAAGCCGAAACCGGCTGAATTACGCGCTGGGTAATACGCGCGTATACCGCACGTCTCGCACGGGTTCGCCGCCGATTTTGTAATCGACCACGTCATCCGTGCGCAGAAAGCCATGCTTGCGGTAGAAGCTGTCGGCGATTTCGTTGCCGTCAATCGCCCAGAGGTAAAACTTCTCATAACCATCCAGCTGCATCAGCCGGATGACTTCTTCCAGCAGCTTGCCGCCGATGCCTTGACGCATCGTGTCCGGCAGCAGATAGAGCGACACAATCTCGCACCAGTCGCCGTAATCCTCGTCGCGCCCGCGGCCGTAGATGCAGCAGCCGACGGGCTTATCGTCGTCATAGACCATCAGCCCATACAGCTGCCCGCTGGACAGCCATGAGCGGATGGATGGCACCCAGTATTCATCGGGCAGACGATCCAGATAATGCTGGGCAATATGCCCCCGATAGGTCTTACGCCAGCTGGTAGCATAAATGTGGCTGATAAGCCCCGCCTGATCAGCGGTTGCGTCCCGAAAAGTCAGCATCGCCATGCACCTCCTTCAAATAAAACGGATGAATTGACGAATTTCCTGCCTTATTATCCCGCAAGAATGCAAAAAAGTCAAGGGGAACAGAGACGAAGCGTGTCGATAGCATAAAAAAGAGGCTGGATGCAAGCATCCAACCTCTTTGCTTTTCTTGACGATTGCAAGAAGGCGAAACGTAATTCCAAAGAATTACTTGATTTCGCATTCGCCGCCGACTTCCTTGAACTGGGCAGCCATCTTGTCGGCGTCTTCCTTGGACAGGCCTTCCTTGACGGTCTTCGGGCCAGCCGCAACGGCTTCGACGAAGTCCTTGGCTTCCTTCAGGCCCAGACCGCACACTTCGCGGACGAGCTTCAGAACCTTCAGCTTCGCAGCGGCGTCGAAGGACTTCAGCACCACGTCGAACTCGGTCTTTTCTTCCGCAGCGGGAGCAGCGGCACCAGCAGCGGGGCCAGCAACAACAGCGGTCGCAGCAGCGGACACGCCGAACTTTTCTTCCATAGCCTTGACCAGATCGGCCAGTTCCAGCACCGTCATGGACTCGACGGCAGCAATGATCTCCTCATGAGTCATGTTGATTCAGCCTCCTATATCGGTTGATATCGTAATGAAAACTTGTCGTTGTTCAGACCGCAGGGGCGTAAAGCCTCATGCGGCATCGGCGCGGATTATTCCTCGCCATTCTTCTGCTTGCGGATTGCATCCACCACGCGGACGAAGGACGCCACGGTGTTGGTCATGCAGCCAAGCAGCTTTGCCAGCAGCACTTCGCGGCTGGGCAGGGTCGCCAGATGCTTCACAGCAGCCACGTCGAGGGTTTCCGTACCCAGCACGCCGCCAGTGATCTTCAGGCTCTCCAGCTTGTTCTTTTCGATGTAGTCGTTGATGATCTTCGGGCCGGACACAGCGTCCTTCATGGAGAACACGAAAGCGTTCGGGCCGTTGAGCAGATCGTCAAGACCGGTAATGCCCACCTCATTCAGCGCGCGCAGAACCAGACGGTTCTTCAGGACGCAGTACGCGGCGTCATTCTCACGGCACTGCTTGCGGATTTCAGTCACCTGCTCCACAGTCAGTCCGCTGTAGCTGCAAATCACCACAGACTGGGCATTCTTCAGCTTTTCGACGATGTCAGCAACAGCTGCCACCTTCTCCGGCTTCACCTCATGCACCTTGCTCATTTCTTGCACCTCCTTAACGGTTTGGGAGTAAAAGAAAACCCTTGCAACAGGTGCAAGGGATGAGCAAATTTCATGCTATATCCTTCACACCTCGGCAGGCGGAGCGAACTCCTTTACATCCTTGCGGATACCGGCTGTCTACGGCACAGGTTTCTTCAAAACCTTGTTTATTATAGCAGGGCAATCCCGTTCTGTCAAGCCTTCTGCGAAAAAAATCTGCACAAGCGGCGAATTTCCCGCATAGACTGCGATGGGGGAGGAATGCGCATGTGTGACAAGACGTATAACGTGCTGAAATGGATGGCGCAGCTGCTGCTGCCTGCGATGGGGACGCTGTATTTTGCGCTGGCGAGCATCTGGCGCCTGCCATACGGTGAGCAGGTCGTCGGCACTATTACCGCGGTGGATACGTTTCTCGGTGTGATTCTGGGAATTACCACCGCACAGTATAAGCAAAAGCAAAAAACCGACGCGGCGTGAGTAAGCAATATCATGAAGAAACCCGCCTGTCAAGCGACAAGCGGGTCAATTTTTACAACGCAATCCGGCAGCATGGAAAAGGAAACACACTGGACAAAACGCTGCTCTTTCCCGCAAGAAATTGCAGTGGCGGGGGAGTCCAGAGGGGGCTGAAATCCCCGCTCTTTCACTTTTCAGCCCCCTCTGGGCGTTCTTTGGTTACTTTCTGGCGCGCCAGAAAGTAACATAGTCGCCTCCGCAGAGGCGATGAACGCAACAACAAAAATCAAGCAAGAGGAAAGAAAGCGCCTACGCCGTGCGAAATCGCGCATTCCAGCGTTTTGCGCTCAGAAACGCCCCTTCACTCGCACTCAATGCCATCCGAGTACAGCACCAGCTGCGGCTGCTCTTCGTTCGCGGGCAGATACCGCCAGCATTCCTCTCCCCCGGAGGTGTCTACCAGAATGCTCCACACCGCGCCGTTGTCAAAGCACAGCGTCACATCCCCGATAGAATCCACCATCACCGTGCGGACGATGAAGCGGTTTTCGATGCCCGTCAGCACGTCATTCAGCTCCACAATGCGGTCATCAAGCCGGTTCGCGCCCAACTCGTCACAGCGGTAGTCATCCGGAATGACATCCTCCTCCAACCCCTGCTTGCGCCACAAATCCCACATGGCTTCCGACGGCTGGAAATAGTCACTTCGCGCCAAGGAAACCCGCCCATCCTGCACCAGACGATAGTAGCATTGCAAGTGCAGGGATTGTTCCTCCTGCACCTCGGTCGTCAGCGCGCGCGGCGCAAACGACAGGCAAAGCAAATCCGCCGTGCGGGAGAGGTTGATGAGGGTGCAGCCGACCAAATCATTGAGCTTCTTCTGGACAAAAAGCATGTCCGTGTTGTTCATATTAGTCCCTTCCAATTTTCCACTGGGGATTTACTTTCCGCCAAAAGCGTCCAGCACCGCCTGCGCCATACCGCCCTTCTCGCAGTGCGCCGTGTGGCGAATCGGCAGGGAACGCAGTGCCTTCACCTGCTGCGGCACGGGCATCCCCGAACGCGCTTCCAATTCATCCGAGCAGGCGAATGCATCCAGTCCGGCGACGGCGTTCTTTCCGGCGACGGCGGTCAGCACATCGGCGGCGAACTTGTAGGGGCTGGCGGTGGACACGATGACCGTCGGGGTCAAATCGCCCGACGTCTCGCGGTACTGGCGCAGAACGCGGCTCGCAACGGCGGTGTGCGTGTCCATCAGGTAGTGATGCTGCTCGAACACGCGGGCGATTTCCTCCGCGCAGTCGCGGTCATCGGCGTACCCGGCGGCAAAGACGCTCAGCAGCCACTCCTGCCGCTGCTGACCAACGGCGTAGGACTGGCTCGTGCGCAGCTGCTGCATCCAGCGGGCGATCAGCGCGCCGTCGCGGTCGGCGCATTCAAACAGCAGACGCTCCAAATTCGAGGAAATCAGGATATCCATCGAGGGGGAGGTCGTCTTGAAGAACTGCCGGCGCGTGTCGTAAACGCCGCCAAGGAAGAAATCCGTCAGCACGTTGTTGCGGTTGGAGGCGCAAATGAGCTTCTTGACCGGCAGCCCCATGCTCCGCGCGTAGTAGCCCGCGAGGATATTGCCGAAATTGCCCGTCGGCACGACGAAATTCACCTCGTCGCCCAGCGCAATCGCGCCCGCGTTCAGCAAATCGGCATAGGCGGAGAAATAATAGACAATCTGCGGCACGAGGCGGCCGAAGTTAATCGAGTTGGCGGAGGAAAGCACCTTGCCGCGCGCGTTCACCTGCTGATGGAAATCCGCAGAGGAGAACAGCGCCTTCACGCCGGACTGCGCATCGTCGAAATTGCCGTTTAGGGCGATGACGTGCGTGTTTTCGCCGCCGGTGGTGGTCATTTGCAGCTTCTGCACGTCGCTGACGCCGTCGGTCGGGTAAAAGACGGTGCAGGATGTTCCCGGCACGTCCTTGAAGCCTTCGAGTGCCGCCTTGCCCGTGTCGCCGCTGGTCGCGACGAGAATCGCCACTTCGCGGTTTTCGCCGTTCTTCTTGGCGGAGAGCGTCGTCAGGTGCGGCAGCAGCTGCAATGCCATGTCCTTGAACGCAAGCGTCGGCCCGTGGAAGAGCTCCAGCACATGGGTATTGCTGTCGAGCTTCTTCGTCGGCGCAATCGCGGCGTCGTCGAACTTGGCGGCTTCGTAGGTGCTGGCAATTGCGTCCGCCAGTTCCTGCGCATTGAAATCATCAAGATAGCCACGGAGGATGGTCAGCGCGCGGGTGCGGTAGTCGAGCTTGGTCAGCGCGGCAATGTCCGCCAGCGTCATCTGCGGGAACACCGCCGGGACATACAGGCCGCCATCAGGCGCAAGACCGCGCAGGATGGCTTGGGATGCCGTGACGCAGGCGCCGCCGCGGGTGGAAATGAATGACATGGAAATCACGCTCCTATCCGCAGGGCGATGCCTGCTGGGTTGAGGGCAAGAAGGGGTTCTTGCCGAGTTTCTGGACTGCTTTTCTTACCTAATAATTTAGCAGCGATTATGTAGCAGCTGCGAAATACCAAAAGGGCGGCGGCTTACATGCTCCGCCGCCCTCGTGGGCTGTTCCAATTAGATGATGTAGCCCTTGCAGAAGTCGGGCAGCGCTTCGGGATCGGCGCTGACGGACAGCACGAACGTCACATCATGCTTCTGCGCGTACTTTTCGAGGCTGTCGAAGAACCACTTCGCGTCGGCGAGGTCAATCTTGATCAGCTTGAGGAACGCGTCGATGAAGACGGTCTTGACGTCGTAGTTGCTGGCGAGCATGCCGCCGAGGAAGCCGAGGAACATTTCCGCGCTGGAAACGCTGTACTCTTCGACGTTGACGAAACGAACCGCACGGTCCACTTCGTACATATAGCTGTCGTTCTTGTCGAGGAAAACGACGTTGCCGGAGCTGGTCTTGACCGCGTTGTTGGTCATGTCAATCAGCCGCTTGGTCTTGCCGGAGCCCTTCTTGCCTGCGATAATCTGAATCATGGGTAAACGCCTCCTTGTGAGTGAGAGTTTCGTATCTCTATTATAAACCATTTTGCGCCCGGATGCAATGCCTCTGATGAATTTCCTTTGTGTTCGGGAGAAAAATTCACCGCTTTTACGGTGACGTGTCTGCCTCATTGCCGGGTGCATCTGTATCATTCGCCATGAGGGTCAATAAATCCTGCTTCTTCAGCGGCGGAAGTTCACGTTTTTCATGACCGGGGATGGACGTGTCGAGCTTGCAGACTCCGGCGCAGTCGCACCACTGGCAGGCGTTCCAGTCTCTGATGACGGCGGGGGACGGGGTGATTTCGCCGCTGCGGATGCGGTCGGCCAGCTCCGCCGCCATCTTCTTGGCGTGGGCAAGCAGTGCTGCCATTTCCTCCGACGTGTAGCCATCAGACGAGGAAGCGACGCTGCTATCCGCATTAAAGATTTTCGTGAACGAATATCCCGGATTGGAATCCAGCGCTTCCACCACGTCCACATCCGCCAGCACAATGCCTTTCAGGTGCAGCTTTTTCGCAATCGCCTTTTCCGCGGATTCCTTTACATCCGCCGTATCTACCATCGGGTCTTGAATCGTGAAGTAGAATGCGCCCGCCGGATTGCCGTCCAGCCCCTCGCACGCGGCTTGCAGATACAGCAGCAGCTGCAATTGAAGCCCGTACCATAGGCGCGTCGGGTCAATGTCGCGGTGGCTGCTCTTGTAGTCGGATACGAGCAGATACACGCCCTCGTCGCCCTCCCAGCGGTCGATGCGGTCGATTTTGCCGCGCAGGGCGATTTTCCGTCCATCATGCAGCGTCAGCACCACCGGGGGCAGACCGTCCTCCTCGCCAAACACAACTTCCTCGCCGACGGTGCGGAAGCGGCTGTGCTGCGCGTGATGCGTGAACATCCACGCGGCGCGGTGCACCGTTCGGCGGTACTTCTCGCCCTGCAGGCGCAGGGACGGCGTTTCATTCAGCGGGCCATCCGCCCACGCGGTCGTCAACGGCAGCAGCACCGTATCCATCAGCGCGTGGATTTTTTCGTCCGGCAAATCCGGAAAATCCGGCTCTTTCAGCGCAAGGGCGGCGTACCCCTCCATCGCGGCATGGTAGAAATCGCCCACATCCGCCGGGTCGAACTCGTACTCGCGGCGGATGACGGGCTTCAAGCCGTAGTTCACAAAGTGCCGATACGGGCACTGCGCGAAGCCCTCCAAACGGCTGATGGACACCTTATCCTGCGTGAAGAGCCGCCGCGTGTGGTCGCGGGAGAGGAAAATTGCCGTGCCGTGGCGGTTCAGCGCATCCAGCACTGCCTGACAGCGGCTGTGCCACTCCGGGTCGAAATACAGCCAGCGCAGGACGTTTGCCCATTGCGCCGGAAGCGGCGTGTCGGTGTCGACAGCTTGCCGCAGGTGGTGCGGCAGTGCATCCAGCGCCATGGCGGGGGAGAGCGGTGCGACGTCGTTTGCCAGCACGCCGCCGGATACCACCATATGCGGGAACAGCTGCGTCATGTCCTCCAGCAGCCCCGCCGGACGAAACGCCGTGCCGTCCTGCCCGCCCTGCGAACAGGTGACGGTCAGAAAGCGCCGGGGGAGGGATAGTGTACGGTAGAAGTCCGACTGCCGCAGGGCACACGTCTCCTGCTGCGTAAGACCAATCGCGCGCTGCGCCAAGTCGCATAGCGTGCGCCGCTCCGTCTCGGACAGGAGCGAATCCGCCGTACTGCCCAGCGCGCCGTCCTGCATTCCCATGACGAGCAGCGCATCAATCCGCCCGGTCATCAAATGCCCCGCTTCGCCGATCATCACCGTGTCCGGCTGCGGCGGCAGGGACGAAATCGATGCGCCTGTCAAACCTGATTCCACGAACCGTGCCAAATCTCGCTGATTTGCCTTTTGCGTGCTCAGCAGCGCATACAGCTGATCAAGCAGCGTCATCAGGATTGTCCATACCTGCCGATTCTGCGTTGCTTCCGCCGCCATCCCGCGCGAAAGCAGCGCTTCCTCGCGCGCCATCAGGCGGTCATACGCATTGGTATCCTCCAAGAAGCGGAAAATTGCCTCGACGGAATCCCCAGCTGTTTTTGCGCGGCGGAGCGCATCCCGAAGGGCCTCCACAGGCGAAATCAGCCGGACACGCAGTTCGTCCATATCCGCAGCGTCGTCGCCATAAGGGAACGGACGCAGCCACTTGCCGCGGTTGATGCCGTGCGTGATGGCGTAGTTCTCCAGCGAATCGGCTTCGTCGCGGGTCAGGGAAGAAAAGCCGCTTTTCGCCACTTGCAGCACATCCGCGCGGAGAAATCCGCCGGAGATGCAACGCAGTGCGCCGACGAGCATCCGACTCAAGCCGTGCCGCGCCGCACTGTCCTTCCGCGCCTGATAGCAGGGAATCCCCGCGCTTTGCAGCGTGACGGCGAGAATGCCGGACATACTCTGCGCATCCGCCAGCGCGACCGCCATATACTGCCACGGAATGCCGCGTTCGTGCCAGCTTTGCAGCGTCTGCGCGGCGAAAGCGGCTTCGGCATACGGGTTTGCGGCGGCATGGAGCGTCAGGGCGGACGCATCGCCGGGGTACACCGCGCCGTCACGGGCGAACAGGTGCGCTTCGAGGTGGCGGAGGGCTTCGTCGCGCCCGTCGGGTTCGCTTGGCAGCCACTTCCACTGCACGGGAATGCCGCGCTGACGCAGCCATCCGGTCAGCTCCGCCGCACTCCTGCGCTGGGAGGTGAAAACGTGCCCGTCGCTTGCAGTGTCCTTGTCCATCGTGAACGCAACGACCATGCGGGTGCATTCCGGCGCAGCAGTCGCCAGCAGGACGCACAGCGGCGTTGGCAGCATGTCAAACTGGTAGACAAACACGGCGGCATCGCGCATCAGCCCGCTTTCCGGCAGCCGTTCCACCAGCTCAAACTGCTGCGTCGGCTCGTCCTGAAAGCGCTCGGCAATCAGCACGTCATACGTCTGCCAAAGCAGCAGCAAATCATGCGCCTTTGCCTTCAGTGCGCCGGATGGCAGCTCCTCCGCATAGACGGCAAATTCTTCGCTTGACAGCCCCGTGCGCTGGAAGTCCATCAGCAGCGTGGACAGCTTCTCCGGCAGCCCGGGTGACAGCGCGACGCGGCGATAATAGTGCAGTTCCTCCTGCTTCAGGGAAAGCGCCTGCGCCAGTGCCATCCGTCGCCCGCTTTCGTCCAGCGCGGCTTTGGGCGAGTGGCCAGCGCTCTCCCGGATGCGCCGCCCCAGCCTGCGCGGCGACAGTACATCCAAATCCAGCAGCCCCGGCAAATTCAGCTGCTCCACCAGTTCCCGCTCGGCTTGCAGGGTGTACTGCTCCGGTACAAGCAGCAGGACGCGCTGACCAGCTTCACGGCATTTGCGGATTTCTTCAAATAGGCGGGACTGCGTCTGCCCGGCGCGTGCGCCCCAGATTTCGACGGTGGTCATAAAATCCCCCTTACAAAGCGGCAAAGTCCGTTAAATAGCGAATCGCCTCCGCGTCATGGCGGCGGTTAAACCCATGTGCCCCGCCGTCAATCAAGTGCAGATTCGCGTTCGCATACGCTTCCGCCGCCTTTTTCGCATAATCCGGCTTGACGATGCCGTCCGCCGTGCCGTGGACAATCAGCACCCGCCCGGTGTACGGCGTGATTTCGCGGAAAACGTCCATGTGCATGACGGCTTCGGGATAGCAGCGCCCCAGCGGCATCGGCCCGCAGTGAATCTTCTCCGGCAGGTTTTGCGGGTCGAAGTGCGCCATCATCATGTGTCCCGTATGCGCGTCGTCGGGGATGCAGAATGCCGGGTAGAACAGCACGAGCCTGTCCACCATCTCCGGATGCTTCGCAGCGGTCAGCGCGGACACCATCCCGCCCTGCGAACAGCCCATCAGCAGCAGCGTATCGCTGGTATAGGGAAGCGACTGCGCATAGCGAATGACAGCTTCCAAATCCTGCACCTCGGTCAGCACCGACATGTCCGTCGTCGCGCCGTCACTCCGCACCAAGGGTGGAACGCTGCCGCCGCAGAAGTCGAAACAGTACGCACAGTAACCAATTTTCGCCAGCAACCTCGTGTACTGCCGGACGGTCTGCTGATTTGCCATAAAACCGTGGCAGACAATGGCAATCGGGAGCTTTTCGCCATTCGGACGGTACTCTGTGCCGCGGATGGTCAAATCACCGCGCATACAGGAGAACGTCCGACGACGGATGGGGGAGGAAGAAAACAGCATCGAAATCGCCTCACAGAAAGTCGTTTCTTCTATTGTAGCATAGTCGCGCGAAAATGAAAAGATGGAAAACAAGACTTGAAGCGGCATGGAGAAGCGTGTTATAATGGAGCGAACCCACAGAGAATGAAGGAGTACATACACGATGAGCAATTTCCGCCGACCGAAGCACCTGACCACCCGCCGAATGCAGGAAACGCGTCCGAATCCGCCGAAGGAACAGGCGAAAGCGCAGCGTCCGGCACGCGAAATCCGCTGGAACTGTCCCGTTGCGGCGAAATGCGGCGGATGCCAGCTGACCCGCCTGTCCTACGCGGAGCAGCTGCAATGGAAGCAGCAGCGCGTGGCGGAACTGCTGGACGGAATTTGCGAAGTCCGCCCGATTCTGGGCATGGACGACCCGTTCCACTACCGCAACAAGGTTCATGCCGTGCTGTCGGTGGACAAGGCGGGCAAGCCCATCAGCGGCGTGTACGCCATGGGGACGCACCGCGTCGTGTCCGTGCGGCACTGCCTGATTGAGGATCGCCGCGCTGACCGCATCATCCAGACCATCGTCGCGATGCTGCCTGCCTACAAGCTGCGCATCTACAACGAGTACACGCACCGCGGCTTCCTCCGCCACATCCTCATCCGCACGGGGCATGTGACGGGGCAGATTATGGTCGTGCTGGTGGCAACGAGCCTTGAATTTCCGGGCAAAAAGGCATTTGTGCAGGAGCTGATTCAGCGCCACCCGGAAATCACGACCGTCGTGCTGAACTGCAATCAGCGCGAAACCAGCATGGTGCTGGGCACGAAGGAAATTACCCTCTATGGCGAGGGGTACATGGAGGATGAACTGTGCGGAAAGCGCTTCCGCATCAGTCCGCAGAGCTTTTATCAGGTGAACGCGAAGCAATGCGAAGTCCTCTACCGCACGGCGATTGACGCGGCGCAGCTGACAGGCGCAGAAACCCTGCTGGACGCATACTGTGGTACGGGTACGATTGGCTTGTGCGCGTCGGACGGCTGCAAGCAGCTCATTGGCGTGGAGCTGAATGCCGACGCCATCCGCGATGCGAAGGAGAACGCCCGCCGCAACGGCGTGGAGAACGCGCGCTTCCTCTGCGACGACGCGGGGCGCTTCATGCAGAAGCTCGCCAAGGAGGGAAACGCGCCTGACGTAGTGATGATGGATCCGCCCCGCGCCGGCAGCGACCAGAAGTTCCTGCAAAGTCTGCTGATGCTGAAACCAAAGCGGGTTGTGTACGTTTCCTGCAACCCGGAGACCCTCGCAAGGGACTTGCGCGTGCTGGTGGACGGCGGATATCGGGCGGAATGGGCAACGCCGGTGGATATGTTTCCGGGAACGGAACATGTGGAGACGGTATGTGCATTGTCCAAACTTCAAAGCAAGGAACATATCGAGATCGAAGTGAAGATGGACGAACTGGATTTGACTTCGGCAGAGAGCAAGGCAACTTATGAGGAAATCCGGGAATATGTCTTGAAGCATACCGGGTTGAAAGTCAGCCCTCTCTATATCGCGCAGGTGAAGCAGAAATATGGCATTATTGAACGCGAGAACTATAATAAACCGAAATCCGAAAATACTAAGCAGCCGCAATGCCCGCCGGAGAAAGAAAAGGCGATTGAAGATGCACTGAGGTTCTTTGGGATGATTGCGTAACAGGTCATGACCTCAGCGCATATCAAAATGATCATATTTCAAACACCCATCACGGAAAGACGCGAGCAGTTCATGCTGTTTCGTGTTTTTCATTTCTGTCTTTACCCGCCATCTCTATGCATCGCTTTATTCACATAAAAGCAAGAGTAATTCTTCTTTTCGTATGTCTGTCGATTGCAAAGATGCAACATATATCGTATAATGATGGTGATACCGCTCGACAGCAGGAAGGTGAACCTTGATGGCAACAAGTTACAATAAGCTTTGGAAACTGCTCATCGACAAAGGGATGCGCAAGAAGGAACTGCAGCTCGCCGCAGGCATCAGCTCAGGCGTCATCACCAAGATGGGCAAAGGTGAAGCTGTCACCACGGCAGTACTTGCCAAGATTTGCAAAGCTCTCGACTGCAATATTGGGGATATCATGGAATTTGTCGATGACGAGGATTAACGCATAACAGAGATTCAGGAGGCCAAACCGATGGACGCTCGTATGCTCAACACGATTGCAAACTTTATCTGGGGTATCGCCGATGATTGCCTGCGGGATGTGTATGTGCGCGGCAAGTACCGCGATGTGATTCTGCCCATGACGGTCATCCGTCGCCTTGATGCTGTGCTCGAGGATACCAAACCGCAGGTGCTGGCGATGAAGAAGAGGCTCGATACGGCAGGCATCACCAACCAATGGGGTGCGCTATGCAATACAGCTGGGCAGGCTTTCTGCAACGCTTCGCCCTTCTGCCTGCGCGACCTGACCAGCCGCCCAACCCCGCAAAAGCTCAAGGCGGATTTTGAAGCATATCTCGACGGTTTTTCGCCTAACGTGCAGGAAATTTTGGACAAGTTCAAGTTCCGAAACCAGATCGACACCATGATCGAAGCCGACATTCTCGGCGCGGTCATCCAGAAGTTTATCAGCAAGGACATGAACCTCAGCCCGAAGCCGTGCGGCAATCTCCCCGGTCTGGACAACCATGCTATGGGCACCATCTTCGAGGAGCTTGTGCGCCGCTTCAACGAGGCCAACAATGAGGAAGCCGGTGAGCACTGGACGCCCCGCGACGTTGTGGAGCTGATGGCTGACCTTGTGTTTGCGCCCATCGCGGATCAGATCAAGGACGCCACCTATTCCTGTTATGACGGTGCATGCGGCACGGGCGGTATGCTGACGGTGGCGCAGGATCGGCTGAACAGGATCGCCGCGGAGAACGGCAAGAAGGTGTCCATCCACCTGTTCGGGCAGGAAATTCAGCCCGAAACCTACGCTATCGCCAAGGCGGATATGATGCTCAAGGGTGACGGCGAGGAGGCCATGCACATCGCCTACGGCTCCACGCTGTCCAGCGATCAGCATGCGGCGCGTTCGTTCGACTTCATGCTGGCAAATCCGCCCTACGGCAAGAGCTGGAAGACCGATGCGGAGCGCATGGCCAGCGGCAAGAAAAAGGAAATCCTCGACACCCGCTTCAATGCCTATCTGTCAGACGGTGAGTCACTGCAGATGATCCCGCGTTCTTCCGATGGTCAGCTGCTGTTCCTGCTCAACAACATCAGCAAGATGAAGCAGGATACGCCGCTGGGCAGCCGCATTGTCGAGGTGCATAACGGCTCCAGCCTGTTTACGGGCGATGCAGGCAGCGGCGAGAGCAATGCCCGCCGCTATATGATCGAAAACGACCTGGTGGAGGCCATCATCGCGCTACCGGAAAAGATGTTCTACAACACGGGCATTGGCACGTTCATCTGGGTGCTGTCCAACCGCAAAGAAGAACGCCGCAAGGGCAAGATTCAGCTCATCGACGCGACCGCCATCAAGACGCCCCTGCGCAAGAACATGGGCGAAAAGAACTGCGAGCTTTCCCCGGAGCAGCGCGCTGAGATTGTGCGCATCTTCATGGCGTTTGAGGAGAGCGAAATCAGCAAGATTTTCCCCAACAGCGAATTTGGCTATTGGAAGGTATCCGTACAGCAGCCGCTGCTGGATGAGCAGGGCAACCCTGTCCGCGACAAGAAGGGCCGCATTCAGCCCGACAAGAGCAAGAGCGACACGGAAATCATTCCGTTCCGCTACGAGGGCGGCATCGAGGCCTTTATGGACGCCGAGGTGCGCCCCTATGCCCCCGGCGCGTACATAGACCCCAAGGCGACGAAGATCGGCTATGAGCTGAGCTTCACCAAATATTTCTACAAGCCGGTGCAGCTGCGCCCGATGGAGGACATTGTTGCCGATCTGAAAGCGCTGGAAAAGGAAACGGACGGCATGCTGGCGGAGATTCTTGGAGGGATTCAGGGATGAAGCGGTATGAAGCGTATGATAGCTTTCTGGATATATGGGTGAACGAGATTCCTGCACATTGGAAAACACATAAAATGAAATATTTGTTTCACGAGCGTTCTGAAAAGGGATATCCAGATGAGCCGTTACTGGTAGCATCTCAAAACATGGGTGTTGTTCCAAAGAAAGTTTATGGGAACCGAACTGCTGAAGCGCAAAAAGACTTGCACTTGCTAAAACTCGTTAGAGTTGATGATTTTGTCATAAGCCTTCGCTCCTTTCAGGGTGGTTTGGAATACGCCTATTATCAGGGCATCATTAGTCCTGCATATACGGTTCTCACGCCACACGAACCTATCACAGCAGGATATTTCCGCTATTTGGCAAAAAGCAAGCTCTTTATTGGGTTGCTGACACTCTGCGTCACAGGCATTCGTGAAGGCCAGAATATAGACTATGAGAAGTTGCGTAATCATTCGCTTCCGGTTCCACCCCGCACCGAGCAAGACCAGATTGTGCGATACCTCGACTGGCAGGTGTCAAAAATCAATCGGCTCATTGCGGCGAAAAGAAAGCGGATTGAGCTTGTAAAGGAACATTTCAGCGTTAGGATTGCTAACATTGTTTGTAATGGTTTAAAGCCTAATACACCCATGCGTGAAACGGGAATCGATTACATTGGTGCCATTCCATCTCATTGGACTGTATTACAAAACAAGCGGCTGTTCAAATCAATGAACAGAACTTTTCAAGGTATTCCAACTGTTCTTTCCTTATCGCAGAAAGATGGATTAATTCCTTATTCTGAAATGACTGAACGTTCATTGCATACGTCATCATACGAAAACTGGCAATTAGTTTGCCCGAATGACTTGGTGCTCAATCGCTTTAAGGCACATCTTGGGGTATTCTTTGCTTCAAAGTATACGGGAATCGTGACTTTCCACTACGGTGTTTACGAGGCGAAAATGCCACTCGTTGCGAAGTATTATGAGGTGCTCTATCATACTCCAGAGTATTGTCGTGTTTATGCTGGGCAGTCCAGAGGAATGACGGTAGGATTACAGAATCTTTCAGATACGAATTTCTACAGCACTTACACAGTATACCCGCCGAATGAAGAGCAAAGAGAAATTGTAACCGAAATAGAGCAAAATGAGAAACAGCAGTCAAGTATAATTGCCGGGGTTAATCGGCAAATCGAAAAGTTGCAAGAATTTCGCACCCGCCTGATCTCCGATGTCGTCACCGGGCAGGTGGACGTGCGGGGGATTGAGGTGCCGGAGTACGAAGCGGTACAGGATATGACGGAGGAACAGGAAGAAGAATCGGAAAAAATAGTGGAAGATGAGTAATGGGTAGTCGAAAACTTCAATCCTGATACATTGAAAGTTACAAAACAACAGGAGGTAGTTGAATGTCGTTCTTAATTGCTGTTTATGTCAATGAAGGGATCGTATTAGCAAGTGACCGAAGAACCACCTATAACCGTACCGAAACGATTAATGGGTCGCTTGTACAAAAAATCGGGCTACATACGACCAATTCCACAGAGAAGACTTTTCTCTGTCCTAACGGCGCAGGAATATCTACGTGTGGAGATGCATCTCTTCTGGGAAAACCATTAACAGGCTATATTAAAGAGGTTATTCGGGGGATAACTATTGAAACTCCCGTTTCAGATGTGCCACAAATGCTTGTGGATTATTTCAAAAAACAAAGCGTTGTGCCTGATACACATTTTTTCGTTGCTGGATATGATAAAAACAATGATAAAGCGTGTCAAATGTTATTTAAAGTAAATCTAAAAGATGTAAATACCATTACGACTGTTGATACATCAACGCAGGGAGCTTCATGGGATGGCGAAATCATGTCGTTGACAAGGTTGGTTCAGAACATTGCAGTAAAGACGCCTGATGGATCATATGTGGATCTGCCGAACGAAGAAATTCTTTGGGGCTACTTTACTTTGCAGGATGCCGTTGATTTTGCACGCTATGCCGTTGAAACAACGATAAATACCATGCGTTTCAAGAATGTTGTTGAAACAGTAGGGGGGAATGTTGATATTCTTGTGATCACACCTGACGAAACAAAGTGGTTGCAAAAGACTGAGCTCAAGTGAGGTGACAAACATATGTTTTTTACTAATGTAAAAGAATCCGGCCTTGAATCCCTCCTCGTCAACTGGCTGGTCAATCACAATGGTTACGAGCAGGGGCAAAACCGCGATTACAACACGGAATACGCCCTTGATACCACGCGCCTGTTCCGCTTCTTAAAAAACACTCAGCCGGACGCGATGAAAAAGCTCCAATTGGAAACCAATCCACAAAAAACGGCGCAGTTTCTCGCCCGTGTCCGCGATGAAATCACCAAGCGCGGCATTGTTGACGTGCTGCGCAAAGGCATCAAGGCTTATCCCGCCAGCCTCATCATGTTCTATATGACGCCCAGCGTAAATAACCCCGCCGCCGCAGCGCTGTATGCAAAGAACATCTTCAGCGTTACGCGCCAGCTCCATTTCTCGCCCGACGCCACGAAGCTGTCGCTGGATCTGTGCATCTTCGTCAACGGCCTGCCGGTCATCACCTTCGAGCTGAAAAACCAGCTGACCAAGCAGAACGTGGACGATGCGGTCTATCAGTACCAGCATGCCCGCAGCCCGAAGGAGCTGCTGTTCCAATTCACCCGCTGCATGGTTCACTTCGCCGTGGACGATGCGCAGGTTAAGTTCTGCACCCGCCTGCAGGGCAAGGCGAGCTGGTTTCTGCCCTTCAACAAGGGCTACAAGGACGGCGCAGGCAATCCGCCCAACCCGGACGGCCTGATGACGGATTACCTGTGGAAGCAGGTTCTGACCAAGGACATGCTCTCGCGCATCATCGAGAACTACGCCACGCTGGTCGAGGAAAAGGACGAGGAAACCGGCAAGAAGAAATACAAGCAGATTTTCCCGCGCTATCATCAGCTGGTTGCTGTAGAGAACCTCTTGCATGATGTCAAGCAGAATGGCGTGGGCAAGCGGTATCTGATCCAGCATAGTGCGGGCAGCGGCAAGTCCAACTCCATCGCGTGGCTGGCACATCAGCTTACCAATCTGGAAGACGACCAGGGCAATCTGCTGGTAGATTCTGTGCTCGTCATCACCGACCGTGTGATTCTTGACAAGCAGATCCGCGACAACATCAAGCAGTTTGCGCAAGTCGGCAGCTTTGTGGCATGGGCGGAGCACTCCGGCGATCTGCGCAAGGCCATCGAGGACGGGCGGCGCATTATCATCACGACCATTGAAAAACTCCCGTATGTCCTCCCCGAGATTGGCGAGGATCACAAGGATCGGCATTTCGCCATCATCATTGACGAAGCACATTCCAGCCAAAACGGAAAGACCGCGGGCACAATGAACATGACGCTGTCCGCTATCATGTCCGACCCGGATATGGATAACGAGGACAAGATCAACGCCATGTGCGAGGGCAAAAAGCTGCTGACCAATGCCAGCTACTTCGCCTTCACCGCCACGCCGAAAAACAAGACACTGGAGACTTTCGGCACGGCGTACGAGGATGCCGGTGTCATCAAGCATCGTCCTTTCCACGTGTATACCATGAAGCAGGCCATTCAGGAGGGCTTCATTCTGGACGTGCTAAAATACTACACGCCCATCGACAGCTACTACCGGCTGAAAAAAACGGTGGAGGATGACCCGATGTTCGACAAAAAGAAGGCACAGAAAAAGCTCCGCGCCTTCGTCGAGAATCAGACGTTCACCATCGCGCAAAAAGCCGACATGATGGTCAGCCACTTTCACGAGCAGGTCATCGCCAAGGGCAAGATCGGCGGTCAGGCGCGCGCCATGATCAGCACCAGCAGCATTGAGCGCTGCATTGAATACTATCACGCTGTGAACAAGTGCCTGGCCAACCGGCACAGCCCATACAAGGCCATCATCGCCTTTTCTGGCGAGAAGCAGCTGGACAAGGATGCGGCAGCAGTGACCTCTGCTGGGCTCAACGGTTTCCCAGACGCCGCTATTCCCAAGACATTCAAAAAGGACCCGTACCGTTTTCTGATCGTGGCGGATATGTTCCAGACTGGGTATGACGAACCGCTGCTGCACACGATGTAGGTGGACAAGCAGCTCTACGACATCAAGGCGGTGCAGACCCTCAGCCGCCTGAACCGCGCCTGTCCGAAGAAGTACGACACCTTCGTGCTGGACTTCTTCAACGATCCGAATGACATCATTGAGTCCTTTTCCCGTTACTACAAGACCACGCTGCTGTCCGGTGAAACCGACCCCAACAAGCTGTATGATCTGATTGCCGACATGGAGAGCTATCAGGTGTTCAGCGATGAGCACGTCGAGCAGCTGGTCAACCGTTATCTGGACGGCGCAGACCGCGACCAACTTGCCCCTGCTCTCGATGCCTGCGCATCCGTGTACAAACAGCTCGACACAGATGGACAGATCAAGTTCAAGAGTGCGGCAAAGGGCTTTGTGCGCACCTACGGCTTCCTGAGTGCCATTCTGCCCTATGGAAACCCGGAGTGGGAGAAGCTGTCGATCTTCCTGAACATGCTGATTCCCAAGCTGTCCTCTCCGCAGGAGGATGATCTGTCCCAGGGAATCCTGGAAGCCATCGATCTGGACAGCTACCGCATCGAAAAAAAGGAAACCATTTCGCTGATTCTCCCGGACGAAGAAGCCGAGGTTGGGCCTGTGCCGATGAGCACCGCCAAAGGAAAGCAGGAGCCGGAGATGGACGTGCTCTCTGCCATTCTCTCGGATTTCAATGATATGTTCGGCAACATCGACTGGAACGACGCGGACAACGTGCGCAGACAGATTCTTGAAATCCCGGCGATGGTCAGTCGGGATGAACAGTATCAAAACGCTATGCGCAACAGCGATAAGCAGGAAGCCCGGACAGAAAGCGACCGCGTGCTGCAGAAGGTCATCTTCTCCATCATGGCGGACAATATGGAGCTGTTCAAGCAGTATACGGATAATCAGGATTTCAAGAAATGGCTGAGCGATCTGGTGTTCAACCTGACCTACAATAAGAACGGTAAGCCGTATCAACCGCAGAAATAATAAAGAGGAAAACAAATGGTGGATGATTTCAAGGGGCCGGATGGCGTTGATTATTCTCCTATTGATTTATACGCCAAATATAGCGTTACACCTGAACAGGTAAGAAGAGACTATCCCATACTTTGTGTAAACCTCGAAGGTAGTGTATAATAGAAGCACGAGAATGGAGGTTTTCGTATGGCAAGAAGGAAACGCAGCCCGGAAGAAAATGCCCGCAGGGAAAAGATTCGTGAGCTGCTGCAGCTGGCGAACATCGGCAGCATGGATGACATCCAGAGACTGTTCAAGGAGACGATTGCCGAATTCATGGAAAACGGCCTCGATGCGGAGCTGGACGACGAACTGGGCTACAGCAGGTACGACTACAAAAACAAGAACACAGACAACAGCCGGAACGGACACAGCAGCAAGACCCTGCGCACCAGCTTCGGCGATGTGGAGGTGTCTGTCCCGCGGGACAGATAGGGGGAGTTTGAGCCGCAGCTCCTGAAGAAGAATCAGACCAGCATCAGTCAGGACATCGAGGAGAAGATCCTGTCCATGTACGCCAAAGGAATGACCACGTCGGATATTGAGAC
>UMHI01018372.1_pt1 | contig 116793 bp, 123 predicted proteins | sample 1965481 | NCBI WGS metagenome assembly UMHI01 (sample SAMEA4836093, study PRJEB28245) | human gut metagenome | biome: gut microbiome; material: fecal sample | place: Denmark | collected 2008 | reverse complement strand
TGACAACGCCCCACACGCCCAGGCCAGCGCCGAGAGCCACAACCAGCGTCTGCAAAGTATTGATAGCAGAAGAAAAGAACTCCATATATCCTCCATTTCTCCGGGTGTTCCCCGGCCATGAAAAAAGCCGCCATCACTGGCGGCAGGTTACAGCTTCGGGACACTTTGTCCCAAAGTCCATTTATGCAAAGGCGTCAGGATCGTCGATGTCGTCATAGTTGAGGATGTCCTCGTCCTCTTCCGTGAGCGCATCGTCCGGCACAGACACCTCATACATCTCACACGCCTCGTTAAGCCCGGGCCGCCTGCGGCGGTTGATGAGCTTGTCGAGGTCAAAAGCGTTTTTCTGTTTGTCGGCTTCAGCCGTGTATTTATAATTCGGGTGCTTTTTCAGATCATACTTCGGGGAGTAGAACGGGGGCAGGCCCCTAAGCTGTAAAATGCACTTGTCCCCGGGCATGGTAGCCAGCTCGCTGGGTGTCATCAGTTCCCGGCCCACTCGCTGGTTGTTTTGACTGTAGCTTTCCGACTGCCCACGGGATCGGCTGTCGGTCTGCATGGAGATGGTGGCTTTCCCCAGCCAGTTTTCCGATATTTCCTTGATGGTGCTGGCCTCACGGCCTCCCAGGAATACCACGCTGTCCATATTTCCGAGAATTGTCTCCGCGTGTTTATCGTAAATGGCCTTGCACTGCGCTAACTGCTGGTAAAAGAGCGTCAGCGATACTTCGCGGGAGCGAATTACCGCGCAGATTTTTTCGAGCTGGGGCACTTGTCCCGTGTTGGCCGCCTCGTCCCACAGCACCCGTACATGATGGGGCAGGCGGCCGCCGAAAACATTGTCGGCCCGTTCACACAGAAGATTGAACATCTGCGAAAAGGCCAGCGCCACAAGAAAGTTATAGGTCTGCGTGGTGTCCGAAATGATAAAGAACACCGCTGTTTTCCGATCCCCGATGCGGTCAAGCTCCATCTCGTCATAGGACATAATCTCCCGGAGCTGGGGGATGTCAAAGGGCGCAAGGCGGGCCCCGCAGGAAATCAAGATCGATTTTGCGGTTTTGCCGCTACTTAACTTATATTTGCGGTATTGCTTGACTGCGAAACAGTCCGGCTTGCGCTTTTCCAGCCCCTTGAACATATAGTCCACGGCGTTTAAGTAGTTTTCATCGTCCTCCTTTACTTCCATGCCGGAAATCATATCCACCAGCGTATTCATGTTACGATCCTCGGCGGGGCCCTCGAAAATGATATAGGCAATCAAAGCGCAGTACAAAAGCGTTTCCGCCTTCGTCCAAAACGGATCGCCCTCCTTGCCCTCGCCTTTGGTATTGGAAATCAGCGCATCCACAAATTTGAGGATGTCGGCCTCATTCTTGATATAGGCCAGCGGATTATAGTGCATGGATTTTGTGAAATCAATGGAATTGAACACCTTGATCCGATACCCGCGCCGCTGTAAGAAAGAGCCCACCTGGGAGAGCACCCCGCCTTTCGGATCTACGCACACATAGCTGCATCCGCCGTTTTTATCCGCACTGGCCTGCAAAATCTGCGGAGTGAGCCAGAAGCGGGTTTTGCCCGAGCCGGACGAGCCGATCACGCAGGCGTTGAGGTTGCGGGCGTTGGCCGGGTTTTTCGGGCGGGTGTTCATAGTAAGAAACTCTGTCCCGGTCAAAATGATGTTGTTTTCAAACTTCGGATCGATAAAGGGCTTGATGTCTTTTTCGGTGCCCCAGCGGGCCGATCCGTATTCTTCATCCCGTCTAAATTTCTTTGCGTTCTTGCTTTTGAAGTAGATCAGCAGGCGGAAGCCCACTGCACCCACAATGCCGACGAGCCAGTCAAAGGGATTGAGCCCCGGCGCAAAGTCGGCAAAGGCCGGGCCGATGGTCTGCCCCAGCCCCATGAGCTTATGGGCGAAATCCGCGCCAGCGGCCAGACGGTAAGCCGTCCCCAGCTTTAAGCAGGCCCACAGCACAAACAGATAGGGGATGTTGGGGAGTACATATTTTTTGATGTTATCTGTCCTCACGAACCGCCTCCTTTACCCGTTCCCGCTTGCGGGGCTTTTCCTTCGCAAGCTGATCCGCCGCCTGTTTAAGCTGTTCCCGGATGGGGATACGGCGGGATTTGGATTTATTCAGCACCTTCCGCGAGTATTCAGAAAAGCAGGCGGTGATCGCATCCGCCTGCCCCGACTTGAAAAACAACAGGTATTTGTCCGGCCCGGTTTTATAAAAGGCATAGTCTACATTCCACTTCCGGGCCACCCGGTCAAAAGCCTTCGTGTCTCCGGAAAGTTCAATGCTGTTTGTAGCCGCACCGTGTCCCATGAGCTTTTTCACGCTCTGCCTGCCGTGGGGCATTTGGTGTTCCCGGTAAGCCTTGCGGATCTTCCGGCCCACAGCCCCCAGCACATAGGCAAGGCCCCGCGCCGTCAGCTTGCTGGCCCGGACAGAAATTGCTATGGTACGCCGGGAAACATCTTCATCAATCAGTTATACCGCCTCCTTTCCGGCGGCCACCTCGGGACAAAGTGTCTCGAAGTGCCGTCTATCGTTCCTCACGCTCCTTATTGGAAAGTTTCCGATAGCCTTCCAAAGAGGAACCGTCAATAATCTCCTTGTAGGCCGCCATCTGTTCCCGGATGGAAAGTTTCGGATAGGAGAAAACCCTGTGCTCGGCGGGAATGTCCTCGATCCCGTGGTAGTGCTCGATGAATTTCCCACCGTTATTCAGCACATAGCCGCCGGGGGCAAAATGGCCGTCCTCGTTGATCCGAATATCACGCCCGTATGCCTCATAGTCAAAATAATTCAGCAAATGCTCCGGCACATCAATGGCCTCCATGTCCTCCACATAGATGCGGCCCAGCGTTTCATCGTCCCCCACACCGGGATAAAATTCAAAACAGTCCAGGTTTTGCGTGAGGTTGATGAGGTCGGTCACGCTGGAAGTGTGCTCGCCGCTGTCAATCACAGCCTCGAATTTCTCCAAATCGCTCTGATCCAGCTCGGAAAGCAGGCAGGCCAAATGGTTGAGCTCGTCAAGATTTTCGTATTCCGTCAGATAGTCATAGAGCCCCAGCACATCCCCGTCAAAGCTGGTAATGAAAAACTCCTCATACCGCACACCATCCACGCCGATGCGCTTTAGGAGCGCCTGCACCTCCTCCGTGGTAGTGGGGAATTTCAGCGTTTCTCCTACAAGCTCGCCCTCGTTATATTTCCCCAGGTTCGTGATGTAGGCTTCGAAAAGGGCCGCCATCAGCGGCGGCCCTGTCCCTTGACGGTAAGGATGCCCTCAAGGGTAGTAGCAGTAATCCCCAGCCGCTGGGCAACGGCGATGTCGTTTTTCATGGCCTCGGTCATGGTATGGCCGCAGACCACCAGCACATGGGAGCGGCGGAGCAGGTCGCGGCTCATGTCAATGCCGCTTTTGTGCTCCTCCGGCACTGCATCATTGAGGAACAAGGGCAGATACAGGGTAGGACAGATGGGCGAAAACCCCGCCTCGTACACCGCCCGGCAGTAGCGGGCCGCCTGTTCTGCGTTTTCACTGTCACCGCCAAGCCATCCGGCGGTAATATAAGCAAGTGGCCGTTTCATTGTCAAAACCTCCGTTCTTTGAAGAAAGATACTTCAGCCCAATCCCCCCGCCCTTTCCCAGTCATGGGAAAGGGAGCGGCTCTGGAGGATATATGCCCCCGCCGCGCCGCTGGAAGTAACACAGCCGGGGCAGACCGTCAAGGGCAGGCCGCCGCAAGCGGCGGTGCGTTGCACCCTTGACGGCCCACTCCCGGCTGTGCAGGAATATAGGCGGCGACGGGGGATATATCACCACAGAGCCCTCTGCAGGAGGGGCGGGGCCCCTCGGGACAATTTGTCTCGAAGTGTGGTCGAGTTACTTGTCTTTTTCCATCTTTTTCGGAGCCTTTGCCAGCTCGGGCGGCTGTTTCTCCTTCCACTCGTCCAGCAAAGTCATGATCTGCTCCTTCATTTTGGCGGGAGTGGCCTCCTTGCCAAAATATTTCTCCAGTTCGGCCATCGAAATAATCACGCCGCGATCCTCCTTTTTCTTTTCGCTTAATATGCCGTCAATCACATCGCCGTTGAGCTTGCCTTCCTTATCCAGTTCCCGGAGCTGTTTCGCCTGGGCCAGAGAGGGGGACGCCTGTTCCCCGTCAATGGAAACGGCAATCAGCCTTTGATTTTTCGGCTTGATATAGGAAAGCTCCACCGCAGGCATGAAGCCCATCTTTTTATCGTCCACCTTATCCATGAGCTCCGGGACAAGGTGGTTAAGGCGCAGATACCGCATGACCTTTTTATAGTTCATGCCATGCGCCTCGCCCACGATTTCAACCGAGCGTTTCCCCACATCGCCCTCGGCCACATTTTTCAGCCGGGAGCCCTGGTGCTTGATGTCCTCTACCTCCAAATCCAAAAGGGCGGCCAGTTCGCTGGGGAGCGTCTGATCCCTCTGCTTGTTGCTGTCCTTCATGGCCTCCACCGCCTCGTGGTCGGTCATATCCCGGACAATAAAGGGCATTTCCTCCAGCCCAGCCAGCTCGCTGCCACGGCAGCGGCGATGGCCTGCCACAATCTCATAGCCGTTTCCGTCCTTTTCCGGGCGGGCAAGGCCGGGCACCATAACGCCGTTGAGCTTGATGGATGCCACGGTTTCCTGCATTTTGGCGTCGTCCCGCACCTTGAACGGATGGGGGCGGAATGTATGGAACGGATGGAGTTCGGAAAGTTTCAGATAGACCAGCTTTCCCTCCTCCACAGGACGGGGCGGCACAGCCGGCTCCGTCACACCTTGCTCCGGGGGAGCGGCCTCCTTTGCGGGCTTATCCTTTCCGGCATCCGGGGGAACAGGAACATCGGGAGCTTTCCCGCCACTTCGGGACAATTTGTCTCGTTTGGACGGCTGGGCCTCGCCGGGGGCCGCCTTGTCAGCCTTAGAGGGGCGGCCCTTGCGGGGCCCGGATTTTTTAGGCTCCTTTTCAGCCTCCGGCCCGGTGCGTTCCGTCTTATCAGACTTAGGGGGACGGCCCCGGCGCGGTTTTTCGGTTTTCTCGCTTTCAGCGGCAGGACGATCCGGCGCAGGAGCCCCAGCTTCCGGTTCACGGGATGCCTCTGCCTTTTCCACCTCGGCTCGGGCCGCCTGCCGCTTTTCTGCCATGAGCGCGTCAATCTGCTCCGCAGAGATTACCACATCGCCGGGCTCGGCAGGCCCGGCCTGTTCCGGCGGGTGTTCGGGAACGGCGGCCTCCTCGTGGGCCGGATCAGCCACAGCGGGCGCGGGGGCCTCTTCGGTTTTCTGCGCCTCGGGGCCTGTGTTCAGTTTTTCATCTGCCATTCACTAACCTCCTTTTCGTGAAAGTTGCACAATTTTTGAGCTTAAATTTCTGTAATTATTTTTCTGCCTCCTTCCGGTCTATCCACGCAAAAAAGCCGCCCAAGATAGCACCTGGACGGCTTTCTGCGTAATGTGATAGATCAAATATTATTTTTTTCGGATTGCAGGCCCCGAAAAGCCTTGTATTTACAGTGTTCCTAATAAGAAACAATCATATGATTCACATAATACATGATATTTTCGTAAATCATTTTTTGTGAATCAAGCATAATGAATTCTCTATTGCCTTCCAACATTTTAGCAATAGAGTCTTGCAGAGATTTTGAAGGTTTGAGTTTTCCGCTGTCTATACGAAAAATAATGTTATTTGTATCGCCGCTTTTAATATACTTTAAGATAAAATTTTGTAAATTTTTAGCATCATCTCTTGTAAATACAGGGGCATCTGTTATTTCTGGATATATTTCATTATTTAATAAAGCATCATTGCCAATTACAACATAGTTATGCAAAAAAGAGCAAGGATGTAATTGTATATTGTCATCTTGAACAGTTTTATTATATTCTTTCAGTGTTTCAGCATAAGACCATGCTTGATAGGACGGATGAATTAATTCTCTATTTCCACCGCCAACATACGTTTCAACAAGATGTTTGTCTGAGATGGCTTTTGCTTCTGTCCATTGTTTAAGTTCAATAATTATTACATTATCTGAATTTGTGTTATCTCTACCAGTAATTATAAAATCAATTCTGGAATACTGGTATGGAAGCATATATTCAATAGCTATACCTGCGTTGTTTGGTATGGCGTCAGTATTAAGTACACTGTACATATTTCTTAATGAATTTCTCCAGGCGAGAATTTCAGTAGCTTTTATGTTCCCTACTTTTTTACTGTAATAATCATAAACTACATCGCCAATAATTCCTTTTTCTACGTATTTCATAAATTGAGCTTTATCCGATTCATAGATGATCATAACAAATACCTCAATACTTAAAACTCATCATATTTGAAACAATTATTTTTAGATTTAGAAATGGGATATTTAGATTCATTTATTTTAATTTTTTTATTTATAATTTCTTTTATATCTAAATTGTAATAATTGGCTAAATAAAAAGAATAAATTAATACATCAGCTAATTCTTCTTCGACATCTTTTAATTTAGCATTTGTGGAATTCCATTGAAAACATTCTAATAATTCTCCTGCTTCTATAACAATACTTTTAGCAAGATTTTCAGGGGTATGAAATTGTTTCCAATTCCTTTCATCACGAAATTTTATTAATTCTTCAATAATATTATCAAATGTATTCATAGCCATCACCTGTATTTATTATACTATAAAACAGCGTTGATATAATAAAAATATTAAATGAACAGGATTTTATTTACAAATATCGAATTTATTTAACATCACCTGCAAAGGAGGTCACACCCATGATTGTTACAACTACACAAACTGTTGAAGGCAGGCAAATTGCCGAATATAAGGGCATTGTTTTTGGTGAAGTGGTATCCGGCGTAAATTTTGTTAAGGATTTGTTTTCCGGCATTACGGATATTTTTGGCGGGCGCAGCAGCACTTACGAAAATGAATTGCAGGAAGCGCGCGAAAAAGCTATTGATGAAATGTGCAAGCGTGCCGAAAGATTAGGCGCTAATGCCGTTGTCGGTGTCGATGTTGACTACGAGGTATTAGGCAAAGAGAACGGCATGCTGATGGTAAGCGTCAGCGGCACTGCCGTTAAATTAAAATAATAATGTATATTATGGGCAGCTTTAGGGCTGCTCTTTTTTTATGCAGTTTTACAATTTTTATGCCGTAATTAAATTGATTTAAAACGTTAAAAATTGTACGGTTTTATATTCCCATAACCTTTCTCAAATATTTCACAAAACAACTGTTAAAGTGTATTTATTGTAACATTATTTCATATTGACTTAAAAACAAATAATAATTATAATTGATTACATAAGATTTATCGCAAAAACAGTGATCTCTTAAAATAAGATAGAAGGTTAGGTATTGAAAAATGAAAAATTTACAGAAAGAATACGGACTTTACATTAACGGCAAGTGGCAGCCCGCCTCTGATGGCGCCACGTTTAAAACTTACAGCCCTGCTACCGGCGAAGAACTGGCAGTTTGCGCCGAAGCAACGCGCGAAGATGTTGACGCTGCTGTAAAAGCTGCGCACGCTGCGTGGGAAAGCTGGAAGAACACTACTCCTGTTGAAAGAGCGGTTATTTTAAATAAAATTGCCGATATTATCGACGCCAACGCCCACCACCTTGCAGAAGTTGAATCGCTGGACAACGGCAAACCCATCCGCGAAACCAGCATGATTGATATTCCGATGAGTGCAGACCATTTCCGCTATTTTGCAGCTGCCATCCGTACGGAAGAAGGCACTGCCACCATGCTCGACAACAACACTTTAAGCCTCGTCCTGCACGAGCCTATCGGCGTAGTGGGGCAGATTATTCCGTGGAACTTCCCGTTCCTCATGGCGGCGTGGAAGCTGGCTCCGGCACTGGCCGCTGGTGACTGCATTGTGCTTAAACCCTCCAGCACTACCAGCCTGAGCGTTTTGGAGCTTGTGCGTTTAATTGAAGGCGTGCTGCCGGCAGGTGTGCTTAACGTAATTACCGGCAAGGGCAGCAAATCCGGCCAGTATGTTTTGGAACACCCCGGTTTTGCCAAGCTTGCCTTCACCGGTTCTACCGAAGTTGGCCGCGGCGTGGCTCAGGCTGCCGCCGATAAATTGATTCCGGCTACTTTGGAGCTTGGCGGCAAATCGGCCAATATTTATTTTGATGACTGCAACTGGGATTTGGCAATGGAAGGCCTGCTTCTGGGCATTTTGTTCAACCAGGGCCAGGTTTGCTGCGCAGGCTCGCGCGTGTTTGTACACGAAAAAATTTACGATAAATTTGTTGAAGAAGCGGTTAAACGCTTTAACGCCGTAAAAGTCGGTAACCCGCTCGACCCGGAAACGCAGATGGGCTCGCAGATTGACGCGAAACAGGTTGCCAAAATTGCAAGCTACATTGATATTGCCAAAGAAGAAGGCGCAACTATTGCCTGCGGCGGGCATAAACTTACGGAAAACGGGCTTGATAAGGGCAACTTCTTTGCGCCGACGCTGATTACCAATGTTACCAACGATATGCGCGTGGCACGCGAAGAAATTTTCGGGCCTGTGGCTGTGGTTATTAAGTTTAAGGACGAAGACGAAGTTGTTAAAATGGCAAACGACAGCAATTACGGCCTTGGCGGCGCCGTATGGACGCAGGATATTAACCGCGCCATCCGTGTGGCAAAAGCCGTGCAGACGGGCAGAATGTGGGTTAATACCTACAACGCTATTCCGGCAGGCGCACCGTTTGGCGGTTATAAGGAATCGGGCATTGGCCGCGAAACGCATAAAGTAATGCTGGAGCATTACAGCCAGACCAAAAATATTATGATTAACCTTGGCGAAAAGCCTTTGGGATTGTATTGACAACCGCCCTTTACAATGTTAAACTTTTAGTAATTACAAATTTGCAGCTGATGATAAGGAAAAGTACCTTTAAAAGGCAGCCTAAAGCGAGCCGGTGGCGGTGAGAGTCCGGCGGCGGGCATTAAAGGGAATGGGCCTTGGAGGCGCACTGCGAGCCGCAAGGGGTAGCAGCGCCGGGAATGCTTTGCCCGTTACCATAAAAGCGGATATCGGCATCGGCCCGTATCTTTTAAGCGGACTTATTTAAGTCAAGCAGGGTGGCACCGCGAAAGTTTACAGCCTTTCGTCCCTACAGGGATGGAAGGCTTTTTTATTTACCTGTTAAGGAGTGAGCGGCATGGAAGCAGCAGAAAAAGAAAAAAAGATAGTAACATTAACGGAGGTTAAACCAACGCAGGACGGTTACCGCTGGGTGGCGATAACGGCAATGCTTCTGGCAATAGGCATTATTCTGCATACCGTAAGCCCTAACGTTGGCGGCGTTACGCCGAACTGGACCATTGCCATGTATTCCATTGTAATTAACCTTACCAACCCTTCGCTGCCGCAGGCACTGGGCATTGGTTTTATTTCCGGCATGACGCTTGTGCCGTCCTCCAAATCGGCCTTTCCGCTGGGCAACCTTGCCAGCGAGGTTTGCGGCGCGGTGGTGTGCTGCCTCCTGGTTAAGGCCATGCTTGCCGTTAAACTTGAAAAATGGCGCCTGCGCCCGTTTATTGCCGGCCTTGTGGCAACAATGGTGAGCGGCGGCGTATTTACCTTTATTTTAAAAATAGTTTTGGGGCTGCCCTTCAGCGTATGGCTGTATGCCATGCTGCCGGTGGTGGCGGTAATAGGCGTGCTTAACGGCAGCATTACCTTTTTGCTGTACGGCCCGGTGCGCAGGCTGTTTTTTGTGCAGGAGGAAGATAATTGATGGAAACGGTTGCGGAATTAAAGCATTTTTATTTTGCTTACAAAAAGAATAACCTTGTGCTGCACGATATTGATTTTAAAATAGAAAAAGGCTCTTTTACCGTTATCGCAGGGCCGAGCGGCAGCGGCAAAACAACGCTGTGCAAGGCTATGGCGGGCATTGTGCCGTTTTATATGGGCGGCGCGTACAGCGGCGAAGTAATGGTGCTGGGCGAAAGCACCAAAGGCAAAAAGGTATCGGATATTGCCATGCGCCTGGGGCTGATGCTGGAGGATTACGAAAGCCAGCTTGTTTCCCTTACTGCGGGCGAGGAGGTTGCCTTCAGCCTGTTAAACCACGGCTTTAAGCCGGAAGAAGTTGAAGAACGCACGCGCAGGGCGCTTGAAGATGTAGGATTGCCGGGGCGCGAAAGCTATCAGCTGGACGAACTCAGCGGCGGACAGCGCCAGAGGCTGCTTTTGGCTTCGGTTTTGGCGGTGCATCCGGAAATTATTGTTTTGGACGAGCCTGTATCGGCTATGGACCCGGACGGAGCCAATTCGCTGTACAAGCTGCTTTACAAAATACATAAGGAATACGGCACAACCATTGTGGTGGTAGAACACCGCATTGACTATCTGCTGCCGTATATGACAGATTTGGTTGTACTTAAAAAAGGACGCCTTGTGGCGGCCGATAAGTTTGAAAACGCCGCCCGCGTTATGTATAAGGATGAAACCCTGCGGCATTTTGTACCGGCGCTGTGGCGCATTAAGCTGGGGCTTGAAGAAAAATTCGGCGTAAGCCTGGGTAATTGGCGTACAGAAGAAGAAGCCGTTGCGGAACTGAAGGCAAAAGGTTTTACAGGGGGTGAGGCGTAATGCTGGAGGCAAAAGAGGTTAATTTTGCGTATCTGCGCGGGCAGCCGGTGCTGAACGATATCGACATTAAAATTGAAAGCGGCGAATTCGTGGCGCTTTTGGGGCACAACGGCAGCGGCAAAACAACGCTGAGCCGCCTGTTCATGGCGCTTATTCATCCGCGCAGCGGGCAGGTGCTGGTAGACGGCACGGACATTGCCGCCATGGAACCCGCCGATTTGGCAGATAAAATAGGCTATGTGTTCCAGAACCCGGATTTGCAGATTTTGGAGGACACGGTTTTTGACGAAGTGGCATACGGCCCGCGTGCCAAAAAATTGAGCGAGGACAAGGTTAAACGCCAGGTGGAAACTGCGCTTGCCGCAACGGGCCTTACGGATTTGGCGGACGCTTACCCGCGCCTTTTAAGCTTTGGGCAAAAGCGCCGTTTGGGTGTGGCGGCGGCACTGGCCCTAAACCCGCGCACGCTTATTCTGGACGAGATAACCAACGGGCAGGACGCTGTGGAAAAAGAGCGCATGATGAGTTATTTAAAGGCGCTTAATGAAGAAAACGGCATTACGGTAGTGCTTATTTCGCACGATATGGACACCGTGCGCCGCTATGCGCAGCGTACCATTGTGCTGCATAACGGGCATTTGGTGTTTGACGGTACGCCCGCAAAGCTGTTTGACGGCAGCATTAACGTAGAGCGCTGGGGGCTGCGCTGCCCTACGGCGACGGCAGTTGGCAACGCGCTTGGCATTACGGCAACCAGCCCGGAGGATTTTTGCAGCAGCATTAGCATGAAAGGAGAGCGGCAGGCATGAAAATATCGGCATTTACGCAGATTATAGTAACGGTAGCCGTAACGGCATGGGTATTTATTTTGCCGGTAATGGCTGTTGCCACCATTTTAGTGCTGGAACTGGCGCTGCTTCTTTCCATTAAGCACGACCGCATGACGATGGCGGCAATAGGCGGCCTGGCGGTATTTACCGGGCTGATGGTGCTTTTGCAGCTTCTGTTCGGTTCGCCGCTTGAAATTGCACTGGTCGGCGGCCTGCGCATGCTGGTTATGACCATGGCCTTTTTGTGCATGCTGGCAGCAACGCGCATACAGGATATTGCCCAGGCACTGGTAACAAAATTTCACCTGCCGTGCGAATACGCCTTTATGCTGACAACGGCGCTGCGCTTTGTGCCTAACTTTCTGGCAGACAGCACCATTACCTTGGACGCGCAAAGCTGCCGTGGCTATTCCAACCGCGGCAACGCGATAAAAAGGCTGATGTCCTACGTTGTTGTTATACGTCCGCTGGTAATGCGCGCCGTAGCCAAAAGCGAAACGCTGGCGCTGAGCATGGAGCTGAAGGGCTTTGGTGCCAACACCTATAAAAACATGCCGCAGCAAAAGCTCGGCCTTGCCGATTACGTTGTGCTGCTGGCGGTAATTGCGCTCAGTACCTACCCCTTCTGGCAGGAGTACGTAAAAATATAAAAAGCGCCTGCATTGGCAGACGCTGAAGCTGATGTAAGTTTTGGGTTTTGTATAGCAGGATAAGCTGGTGCCGGTGCGCCGGTTATCTTTGCATAATTAAAAATTGAGTAAACAGGGCTGCCCGCAAGCACCGGGCGGCTTTATTTTTTAGCAGGTTTGTTTTCCTCGCCCCATGTGCAAAGCTGGTCGAGTATCGTCATCAGTGATTTGCCTCGCTCCGACAGGCTGTATTCCACTTTGGGCGGAATCTGCGGATATTCGGTGCGGATGATGAGCCTGTCTTTTTCCAGCTCTTTCAGCGACAGGCTGAGTGTTTTGTGCGAGATGCTGCGGATATAGCGTTTAAGTTCACTGTAACGCACTACGCCAAACTCCATCAGGCAGTACAGAATAACCATTTTGTATTTGCCGTTAATCAGCGACAGCGTGTAGCTGAAGCCGGTATCCTCAAAATTTGCCTTTTCGATATAATTCTTAATCATTATACTCTATACTCTCCTTTTGGTTAGTATCTGACAAAAATGTGCGTACTTCATCTTTGGTTTATATGCTGCTATAATTATAGCAGAAAGACGGAGGTGGAGCAAATGGCTAAAAAAATAGTTGTTTTAAACGGCAGCCCGCGCGCAAACGGCAATACAAAAGAACTGGTAAAGGCTTTTATTAAAGGTGCGGAAAGTGAGGGAAACACCGTACAGGTTTTTGATTTGCAGAAAATGAATATTCACGGCTGCCTTGGCTGCTGCATGGGCGGCAAAGATGAAGCAAGTCCCTGCGTGCAGAAGGACGATATGGCTTTAATTTATCCGGCTTACCGCGAGGCGGATGTGGTTGTGCTGGCGTCGCCGATGTATTACTGGGGCGTAAGCGGGCAGCTTAAATGTGCGTTTGACCGCCTGTTTGCGGTAGCAGAATGTATGCCCGGCTATGCCAATCCCATTAAGGAGTGCGCGCTTTTAATGGCGGCAGAGGGTGATACGGCTGATAATTTTGCCCCGGTAAAAGCCTTTTACGAAGGCCTGGCAGGGCATTTGGGCTGGAAAAACCGCGGCATTGTTTACGCAGGCGGCAATTTTGCGGCGGGCGATATTTTAAATAAACCGGCGCAGCTTGCCGAAGCGGAAAAGCTGGGTACGGAAATTTAACTAAAAGCAAAACTTATAAATCTCCGCAGAATATAACTGCGGGGATTTTTTACCCTTTAACCATGCTTCACCTTGCTTAACGCCTTTATTTTAAGTACAATAAAATTATAAATGCGTATGTGAGGGGGAATGCAAGTGGAACTGCGTATTTTAAAATATTTTTTAACTGTGGCCCGCGAAGAAAATATTACCAGAGCAGCTAATCTGCTGCATGTAACGCAGCCTACGCTGAGCCGCCAGTTAATGCAGCTGGAGGACGAGCTGGGCGTAAAGCTGTTTTACCGCAGCAAACACCGCATAACGCTTACCGACGAAGGCCTGCTTTTAAAGCGCCGCGCGCAGGAAATTACCGAGCTTGCCGAGCGTACAACCCGCGAAGTATCGCGCAGCAGCGAAAATTTAATGGGCGAAATCGTAATAGGCTGCGCCGAGGCAAGCAGTATTTCCGTATTGGCGGGTTTGATGAATTATTTCCGCCAGAAATATCCGCTGGTGCATTATACGCTTTATTCCGGCATTGCCGACGATATTAAAGAACGCATTGAAAACGGGCTTTTGGATATAGCTTTTTTAACAGAGCCCGTGGATATTTCCAAATACGGCTTTGTGCGCCTGCCGCATAAGGAAGAATGGGGCGTTTTAATAAGAAAAGATTCGCCGCTGGCAGAAAAACAGGCAGTAATGCCGCAGGATTTACTGGGCATTCCGCTGTTAATGCCCAAGCGCGACCTGGTTAAAAACGAGCTTGCCAGCTGGTTTGGCAGTTTAAATGACAGAATGGATTTTGCCGTTAATTACACAATGCTGATGAATGCGGCAGTAATGGTGCACAGCGGCTTTGGTGCGGCGCTGTGCCTTAACATGGGCACCGATTTTTACGACGATTTGCGTTTTGTGCCGCTTGCGCCGCCGCTTGCAACAGGCTGCGTGCTGGCGTGGAAAAAGAGCCAGCGGCAGGCACCGGCGGTGGAGAAGTTTATCAGTTCGGCGCATTCATACGTTTTGGGCATTTCCGGTAATTAAATATAGGTATTAGCTTATTTAAAGCGGCCATATTACAATGTAGGTGTAAGAAATTTGCACCTGCATTTTTTATTGCATAAAAAGCTTAAGGAGGGGAATGATATGCAGGGAGAAGCCACTGATCCGGGGCGGCTGGCCATATTAAACGCCAGACGCAATGCCGTGCTTGATGAAATTCATTTCCGCGAAAAGCAGCTTGACCGCCTTAATTACCTGCGTTATGAAATACAAAAGAAAAACAGCAGCAGGGATTAATGTTCCGGAAGGGCTTAAAAAGCTGACGCAATTTTAAAACTATAATAAAAAATCTCCGTTTAACAAAGCGTTAAGCGGAGATTTTTGTTTATAAGATTTATTTAAAATAACGGAGCGTTTTATTCTTCCTGCTTTTCAAAGCCGGTAAAATCAATTATTTTATGATGGTAAGCGGCATCAAAATACGGCAGCGCATCGGTTAAATACTTAACGTTTTTTTGCCAAAATTCTGTTCCGCCGTTGTGCGGAAAAGCAACTTCAATAAGATAAATGTCGTTGTCTTTGCTCCTTGCGTAAACGGAGCAGCGCATAAACCAGTACGCATCGGCGTTGTTGGGGTTTTGCTGCCACAGGATAATGAGCTGTTCCGGCTCGGTGGTAAGGCTGCGCAGCGCTTTTTCAACCTGCCCGTAAGCAGGCGTGGGGGTGTCCTCGCTGTTTAAACGGCTGCGGATAGTCAGTATCCAGTCGAACGTGGTGCTTGGCTGGGGCAGCTGCGGCGCTTCTTTTTTATCGCTGCCGAACATGGATTGCAGGCGCAGCAAGCCGCGCAGCACGGTTTCGGTTTTGTCGCGGCGCACCCATTTGCCAAAAAAGTTCTTTTTGTAATGGCTTAATTCCTTCTGCGCTTCCAGAAGGTCCTTGGCTTTTTGCAGGTAGCTAACGCCTTTGGCGATATCCTCCGGACCGCCCTCGCCGTTGCAGTACAGCCAGCCCAGCAGAAAAAACGCATCCTGGCAGTCCCAATCCACCGCTTCTAAATACTTGCGCGCCAGCACATAGTCTCGTTCCGTGCCCTCTCCGTAGGTATAGCAGTAACCCAGGTAATACGCGCCCCAGTTGCCGGTTTTGCCGCTGTCGTCCGCCCATTTCAGCAGGCGGAAGGCTTTGTCGTAATCCTGTTCCACGCCGCGACCGTCAAAATACATCGCGCCCAGGCGGTTGTAGCAGCCCGCCTTAACGGGAATGTTGGAGTCGATAGCTTTTTGATAATACTCTGCGGCTTTCGCATCGTCGTGCGGTGCGGCAACGCCGTTTTCGTAATAATTGCCCACAAAAAAGTAAGCGCGCGGTTCACCGGCCTCCGCCGCCTTGCAGAATAGGGGATAGGCTTCCTCGTGTTTATCTTCATCGAACAAATCGCAAGCGTAAAAATACTGGTAGTTGGGGTAGCCCTTGGCGGCGTAAATGCGGTCCAGCTCTTTGGCTTTTTCCGGCTGCGGCGGCAGTACGCCTTCAATACCGTCGATGTACATCAGCATAAGGTTCGCACCAGCGGTTGCCACGCCGCCGTCGAGCGCGCTTTTGTACCAGTATTCGCATTTCAGCATATTTTTGTGAATGAAGCTTTCAAAAGCATCGTCGCTGTCAAAATCCTCGGGGTTGATGTCTTCTATCATTAAAAAATCGTACCAGTAATAAACGTTGCCGATAACCATCTGGCAAAAGGCATCGCCTGCTTCCGCCTTTTCTAAAATAATATCGTAGGCGGCTTTTAAGCTTGCCAGCGGCATGGCTTCTTGCAGTTCTTTATTCATCACGCCGCAGCGCATGGCGATAAGCGTACCCAGCGCACTGCCCATCATTACCGATTGGTATATCAACTCGTCCGCGGCGTCTTCGTCTACCGGAAAATCATGCCCCAGCCAGGTGTATTCCTGCCCGTACAGACAGCGCGCCAGCAGGCAGTAAGCGTCGGCGTCGCCCTCGCGGCATGCCTCCTGCAATAGGCGGAATCCCTCCTGCCCGCGCTGTGCGCCAAGGTCGTAATAAATATAGCGTATCGCTGTTTCTACTTTATCGCTGAAAAAACGTCCCATCTTTTTCCACCACCGTTTCTGTTCTGCGTACATTTCTGCTTTTTTGGCTGTTACTGAACTTTGCTTTAAGTGTAGCACTGCGCCTGGCAATTTACAATTGGTTTATGGCGTTGCGGCAAAAGAAGTATGTAAAATTTAAAAGCACCGCTCTGCAAAGGGAACGATGCTTTTGATATGGTCATTTTTAAATTTACGTTTAAATCATTCCGCCAGTTTTTCTGCGCTGAAGGCATACAAATGCTGCCAGAAAATTTTGCTCTGACCGGCTTCGGGAGCGGCAATTTCAAAAGCGTGGTACAAGCCGGGAATTACGTGCAGCTCGGTATCGACATTTGCTTCCGTAAGTTTTGCGGCGTAGTCAATGTCTTCATTAACAAATAAGTCAAGCCCGCCGACATAAATAAACGCAGGCGGCAGGTTGGCAAAATCTTCTGCAAAGGTGGGCGAATAATAACCCAGCATTTTGCCGCTGAGGTTTTGCCCGCCGCGCAGAACCTCCCACGCATACTTGTTGCTGCTGCGCGGCCAGCAAATATAACCGGTCTGCTGCGTATGGTAGGGCGAGTTTTCCGTTGCCGTGCGGTAATCAAGCATCGGGTAAATTAAAACCTGCCCCTTAATGGGGATGTTGGCGTTGTCACGGTTGTACAGTGCAAGGCTTGCGGCAAGGTTGCCCCCGGCGCTGTCACCTATTAAAATAATTCTTCTGGCATCAAGGCCGAGTTTGTCTGCGTTTTCTTTAACGTACATTAAGCCGCTGTAGGCATCCTCAAGTGCCGCGGGAAAGGGCGCTTCTACCGAAAGGCGGTAGCGCGGCGTAATAACGGCAGCGTTTAAGGCGTTGGCAATGTTCTGGTAGCGTTCGCGGTCGTCGAGCGAAATTCTGAACAAATAACCGCCGCCGTGGGCGTAGTACACTACCGGCAGTTTTGCATCGCTGCTTTTGGCGGGGCGGTAAATATAAAGCGGCACATCCGCTGCGCCGTAAAGGCTTTTGGCGTTAACGGTTTCAAAGGTAATGCTGCTTTGGGCAGGAACATAGTTTTTTACGCGCCGCTCTACGTCCTGCGGCGATGTGGCTTCAATAAGATAACCTTCTGCCGCCGCACGGTATTCCGGCTGCACGCGGCCGATATAGGGTATTTCCGCAGCCAGTGCGGAAGCGGCTATGTTAAAGGCCAAAAGGCAAAGGGCAATAAATTTTTTCATAGGGTCACCAGCTTATTTTAAATTTTTGCCGCTGAGCGTTACTGCCTGCGGCTTGTTGACGATAAGGACTTTATCCGTAACCATTGTTTGTACGGCTTTATTATATTCCTGAAAATACGGCCCGTCAATGTGGGCGCGGTAAGCGTTGTCGTTGGCATACAGCTCCAGCAGGTGGAATACGTTGGGGCGTGCGGTTTCTGTTGTTGCAAGCAGTTATTCTGCTTTTTCAAGCGTTGCGGTAAAACTGTCGTGGGCTTTAACAATATCAAGCCCGCTTTCCAGCCTGCCGATGGGAATTAAATTGCGGTCGTCTTTAAAATCAACATAAAAAATGCTTAAATTGCCCCACGGCTGATAAACGCATAAATCGCCCGCAAGGGGATGGCAGCCAACCTTTTGCCCGGTTTCGTCAAGCCGTTTGTCGAAGTAGGCAATCTTTTCCATGCCGGAAAAATCCTTAAACGAAAGCGTTACCGGCAAACGGCTGTATAAATCGTTGGCGCTCGGTTCATTGCGCAGCGTAACGGGCAGGCGGCTGCCGTCAATAACAAGCACAGCTTTGTGACCATCTGCTGCGGCAGTGTTTTGCTGTGCAGGCTGTGCTGCAGGTGCGGAAGCGCCGCAGGCGGAAACAGCAAGTGCCGTCAGCGCAGCGCTTAACAGCAAAAGTAATAGGTATCCCTCCGTTTTATTTTTATAGTTTAATTATAAAAAGTGCAGGGCATGGCGTCTAATGCTTAATTGTTATGCGCAAACATGCGTTTTTGGCATGAAGTGCAGGCGGGAGTATGCTTCAACTTGCGCGTTTAAAAATTTTTAACTACAATAATTATATGGAGAATGGCTTTAAAGGAGGAACCTGCATGAAATACCGTGAACTTGGCAAAACAGGATTGAAAGTAAGTGAAATAGGCCTTGGCTGCGAAGGCTTTAACGGCAAGGACGCCGCTTTTACGCAGGAAATGTTTAAACTTGCTCTGGCAGCGGGCGTAAACTGCATGGATTTATACAGCCCCAACCCGGAGATGCACAAAAATATTGCAGCTGCACTTGGCAGCCGCCGCAAAGATTTTATTTATCAGGCGCATTTATGCACGGAATGGAAGGACGGGCAGTATAAGGCTGTGCGCGATATTGCCAGTGTAAAAGCTGCGTTTGAAACTATGCTGAAAAATTTGAACACGGATTATATTGATATCGGCATGATTCATTACGTAGATTCGCCGGAACTTTGGCGTACGATTGAAAGCGGCGGCGTTTTGGATTATGCGCTGGAACTGAAGGACGAAGGCAAAATTAAGCACATCGGCGTAAGCAGCCATAACCCGCTGGCGGCGCTGGAAGCCGTAAAAAGCGGCAAGGTGGAAGTGCTGATGTTCAGCGTAAACCCCTGCTACGATTTGCTGCCCGGCACGGATGACGTGGAAAAACTGTGGGCGGAAGAAAGCTACAAAAAGCCTTTGCTGAACCTTGACCCCAAACGTGCGGAACTTTACGAAACCTGCCAGCGTTTGGGCGTGGGTATTAGCGTTATGAAAGCCTTTGGCGGCGGCGACCTTTTGAGCGAGTACAGCCCGGCAGGCAAGGCGCTGACGGCGGTGCAGTGCCTGCATTATGCGCTGACACGCCCGGCGGTAGCGGCCGTTATGAGCGGCGCACGTACCATGGAAGAATTAAAAGCCTCGCTTGATTACGAAAAAGCAAGCGAAGCAGAAAAAGACTATGCAGAAGTTTTTGCAAGCTTCCCCAAAATCAGCTGGGAAGGGCACTGCATGTACTGCGGACATTGCGCGCCGTGCCCCAAAGGCATTGATGTTGCAAACGTAACCAAGTTTTTGAACCTTGCCAAAGCGCAGGGCGAAGTGCCGGAAACCGTACGCGAGCACTATGCGGCGCTTGAAGCCCACGCCGGCGACTGCATTGCCTGCGGCGCCTGCGCCAAACGCTGTCCCTTCGCCGTTGACCCCGTTGCGAACATGAAAGAGGCAAAAGAAGTTTTTGGGTATTGAGATAGGAAAATAAATAGTAAAACAACAAAACCGGCATCGTTATGATGCCGGTTTTTGGTTAGAAGGGGAAAGGTTTATGGATGTTTCAAATCTGCTGTTAGGTTATTTTATTGTGCTGTCTGGTTGTTTACAGAGTTATTTATCCTCGTTGTAGAACGGGCATTCATCGCCCCAGTCGCAGTGGCCGTCGTGGTGGTAGCGGTCATAGTGGCGGTCGCGGTCATAGCGTCCTTCGCCATGGTGGCGGACATAACCCGGGCCCCAGCCGCAGTGCAGTCCGCGGAAGTTGCCGCGCGGGCCGCGGAACATATCTTTCAGTGCGTCCTGTTTTTGTTCTTCGCTCATGCTTGCCCATTTTGCTCTGGCTTCGGCTTCGCGTTTTTCTGCCGGCAGTTTGCTTAAAAATTCATCATGCCATTTCTGGCGCTGTTCAAATTTCTGCTGCGGGGTCATTTCCATCCATGCCAGCCTTGCAGCATCACGCTCGGCGCGCTGTTCGGGGGTAAGCGGAGTGCCGCGGCGCAGAGGCATCGGGCGGCGTGCATCGGTATCGCCTTTTTTATTAGGCAATGTATATTAGTCGAGCTGTAGTTTCTGACTTATGGATAAATTTTAAATTGCGTATAAGGCAACTATAATTTAAAAGAAGGAAATATTGTAGTTAATGTAGAATTCTCTTTATAATAATTATTGCAGACTATACTGTCTATATTGTAATTTGCACGCGGGGGGATTTGTATGAAAAATGTTACGGAAAAAGACTATCGCGATTTCATTTCAAGAAAAGAAGATAAGCGTTATTTGATTTCAGTGGAGTTTGATAAATTTACGAACTCTATTATTCCGGAATTGTTACAGAAGAAAGCAGATGCTTGTCGTGAAACAAGAAATGTTTATCAAATTTCTAGAGCGATAAAATTGAGTTTAGCTAATACTATTACAAGGACATACAATACTGAATTAGGGTTGTTATGGGAGAAAATTGCTGATTTGGCTCCTAATGTTGTTTCTCCAGAATTAGATTTTAAATTTAAGATACCAGAGGTAGATGTTATTGTTTTATACGAAGGTAACCTGTATTATACTCAACTTAAAACACAAAGAAATACTTTGACAGGATCTCAAGGGAAGAGAACAGTGGATGAATTAAAGAAATACCAATATAATTGGTTTGTAGCATGTATTGATACGGATGCTTCATGGACAGCACCTAGAACGTTAAATAGATTGGTTGGACGTGAGTTTTGGGACAAAATCGGGATTGATTATGATAGAGATATATTGCCTAATTTAAAAAAGTCAATAATGAGAATTGAAGAAACTTTTATGTAAATGAAAAACGGAGCATGTTACATCATCGGCATGCTCCGTTTTTTGCTTGATAAATTGCATTTTTTATGATAAAATATGGGTCGTATAAAAGTTTCTTTTGCGAAACAATATAATACCCAAAGGTGAACGAAATGTATGCGGAAGATATACTTACTGTTAATCAAATAGCTAGTTATTTAAAAGTGACTCCACAATATGTAAGAAAACTTATTAAAGAAAACAGATTAAAATCAATTCGAGTTGGAAAACAATGGCTTATTAATCCAATCGATTTAAAAAATTTCATTAAAAATGAAGATTTTTTCATTGAGCCAGATGATCATGAGAGACTAGATTCTGACGTTCCACCGATTGTTGCTTTAAGCTTTTTCTCTGGAGCTATGGGGTTAGATATTGGGATGGAACGAGGTGGAATAAAATCCTTATTGGCGTGTGAGTTTAATAAATATTGTAGAATGACTATTGCAAAGAATCGACCTAAAATGGCTTTGATTGGTGACATAAATCAATACGGAGCTGAAGATATTTTAAAGCTGGCTAAAATTCCGAAAAATCGTAAAATCGATGTAATTTTTGGTGGCCCCCCTTGCCAAGCTTTTAGTACTGCTGGTAATAGGCGTGGCTTTGATGACGAACGCGGAAATATTTTTTTACGGTATATAAAAATTGTTTCTGAACTAAAGCCTAGATATGTAGTAATTGAAAATGTAAGGGGGTTATTATCAACACCATATCCTTATGGTAATTTAACTACTCCTGTAAAAGGAGGGGCATTATGTGTAATTCTTGAGCGGCTAAAGCAGGCAGGATATACAATATCTTTTAATTTATATAATGCGGCTAACTATGGCGCTCCACAAATTCGTGAACGCGTTGTTATTATTGGAAAATTAGGGAATGAAAAAGTTCCATACCTTTATCCAACAAATTCTAACATCCCAAAATACAATTTACCAGATTGGAATACTTTAGGTAAGGCTTTGGATAAAATAAAAGATATAAAAGAACATCACCATATAGATTTTCCAGAAAATAGGCTCAGATTTTACCGTATATTAAAAGAAGGTCAGTATTGGAAGAACTTACCACCTGAATTGCAAATTGAAGCAATGGGCAATAAATTAAAACTGGGAGGAGGAAAAACTGGATTTTATAGGCGTTTATCATTTAAAAAGCCATCTCCTACCTTAGTTACGAATCCGACAATGCCAGCTACGGATTTATGCCATCCAATAGAAGATAGACCATTAAGTGTTGAGGAATATAGTTGTATTCAGGGATTTTCATTTGATTGGGAAATTTGTGGGCCAATATTGGAGCAATACAAACAAATTGGGAATGCAGTGCCGATAAAATTAGGGGAGGCTATAGCAAAAACTATTATAACTGATATGAAAGGCGAAAATAAAATTCCTCCTGAAGATTTTCCTTATTCAAGATATAAACATACTAGTGATGTAACTTGGTATGCAGAAATGCAAAAGAAAATTAAAAAAACACTGGAACTGGAAAATGGGGCACAAATAGAATCACTTTTTTAAAGATAAAAATCTTTTTATGAATAGAACTATAAAAAGCGTTCTAAAATAATGTCTATATTCATAGTAAGGATACTAAGCCGGGAATCATTCTTTACAAGCTGTGCTGAGAGTGTTGATTGCGTTACCAGAAAAACTATAAGCGGCTTCACAGTTCTCCGGAGATTGCGATTACATGGTACCGCATTACTATTTTTGTTGATTGTGATTTTTGGCATACCAAAGGGTACCAAGAACACCCGGGAGAACAGATTGATTCCAACAAGGAATAATGGCAGAAGAAGCTGAAGCGGAATGTTGAGCGGGACAAGAAAGTCAATGATGAACTGACCAATATGGGCTGGCATGTCCTGCACTTTTGAGAGAGTGACATTAAGAAAGATTTGAAGAAGTGCGTGGATACGATTTGCGAATACTGTGGAATTAACTGAATAGTAATTACAATCAGCGGATGCTCATCATGGGCATCCGTTTTTTGTATAAAGAAAACCCCGCGTTAGTGAACTGCACCCCAAAAGTTAGACTTTTGGAGGTGCAGTTCATACGCCGGTGGTTTTTGGTTAGAAGGGGAAAGGTTTATGGATGTTTCAAATCTGCTGTTAGGTTATTTTATTGTGCTGTCTGGTTATTTGCGGGGTTATTTATCCTCGTTGTAGAACGGGCATTCATCGCCCCAGTCGCAGTGACCGTCATGGTGGTAGCGGTCATAGTGGCGATCGCGGTCATAGCGTCCTTCGCCATGGTGGCGGCCATAACCCGGACCCCAGCCGCAGTGCAGTCCGCGGAAGCTGCCGCGCGGGCCGCGGAACATATCTTTCAGAGCATCCTGTTTTTGTTCTTCGCTCATGCTGGCCCATTTTGCTCTGGCTTCGGCTTCGCGTTTTTCGATAGCTTCGCGTTTTTCTGCCGACAGTTTGCTTAAAAATTCGTCATGCCATTTCTGGCGCTGTTCAAATTTCTGCTGCGGGGTCATTTCCATCCATGCCAGCCTTGCAGCATCACGCTCGGCGCGCTGTTCGGGGGTAAGCGGAGTGCCGCGGCGCAGAGGCATCGGGCGGCGTGCATCGGTATCGCCTTCGCTCAGAATTTTTTCAACTTTATCGCGCATGGTAGGCTGAACCTGTTCGGTTTGGCCTGCCGCAAAAACCGGTACGCTGATGGCGGTGATTAAACCTGCAACTACTAAGGATTTGAATAATTTGCTTTTCAACATATCAGGTCACTCCTTTAATTTATGCTTATTTGTTATGCTCTTTAGCTTGTCTTTATTGTACAGTGGGCTTGTGGCAAAATTATGGCAAAAATATTTTATTTTGTGGTTTTTTAGCCACATTTTGCTGTTAATATTATATCAGCAATTAAAGCAAAAAGTAAAAAACTGCCGCCTTTGGGCTGATGTAAGGGTTAAATTTCTGCGCAAAAATATGTATAATATAGGTAAGTTTTGTGCAGAGAGGTGATGGCAGTGGCAAAAATGCTGATTGCTGATGATAATAAACAAATTACTTCCATTTTATCCAACTATGCGCGCAAAGAAGGTTTTGAACCGGTAGTTGCGCTTGACGGCGAGGAGGCTTTGCGCCTGTTTGACGAGCATGAGCCGGATATTGCCATGGTGCTTTTAGATGTTATGATGCCGAAAGTGGACGGCTTTGAAGTGTGCCGCCGCCTGCGCGGAAAATCGCTGGTGCCGGTAATTATGGTTACTGCCCGCGGCGAAGATTTTGAAAAAATCATGGGGCTTGATATCGGCGCCGACGATTATATTATAAAGCCTTTCAGCGCGGGCGAAGTAATGGCACGCGTGCGCGCTATTTTGCGCCGCATGCAGCCGCGTGAGGAAAAAACTGCACATAACATTTACAGGTACAGCAATTTAATGATTGATTTGGATAAATACGCCGTAACCGTAAATGGCAGCGAGGTGCCGCTGACGAAAAAAGAGGTTGAGCTTTTATGGACTCTTGCCAAAAACAGCAGCAAGGTCTTTTCGCGCGATAACCTTCTGGACAGCCTGTGGGGCTACGATTATTACGGCGACAGCCGCACGGTGGATTCGCACATTAAGCGCATGCGTGCCAAGCTGGATAAGTTTGAGCATCCCGGCTGGGAAATAAAAACCATTTGGGGTGTAGGTTACCGCTTTGAGGAGAAAGCAAATGCATAACAAAATAGCTTTAAAACTTACATTGTATTTTGCCGCAGTGCTTTTGGTGTTTGCAGTGGTGGTAGGCGGCAGCTTTGCGCATTTTTTCCGCGAGCATACGGTGGATATAAAAAGCACGGAGCTTAAACAGCGTGCCGTGCGCATTGCCGAAGTGCTGAGCGAAAATGCAGGCTGGCTGGAAAAACGCGGCGGCATTGCCAATACGCGTTTTATAAGTTACATTAACAACATCACCATGGAAGATGTGTGGGTTGTTAACAGTGACCGCGAACTGAAGCTGCCGCAGCGCATGAATCACCATATGGGCATGCACCGGCGGATGATGCACGCAGATACGCAGGCTCAGGTACCGCCGCTGAAGGAGTTTCCGCGCCGCAGCGTTACTTTTGAGCAGCTGTCCGATGTTACCCGCAACTGCGTGGAGCAGGCGTTTGCCGGTACGGTATCGGTAGCGGAAGATTTTAACCCCGTGCGTGAGGAAACCATGCTTTGCGCCGCTGCGCCTGTATACGACGAAAACGGCGCTATCCAGGCGGCAGTGCTTCTGCATTACCCGGTGCAGGGCTTGCAGTCCGCAACGTGGGAAGGCGTAAGAATCCTGCTTTTATCCTGTGCCATTGCGCTTTTACTCGTATCGTTTTTAAGCGTGCTGTTCAGCTGGAAGTTTACGCGTCCCTTAAACCGCATGAAGGAAGTGGCGCAGAAAATGGCAGAGCACGATTATACAGAACGCTGCAACATCAAGCAGAATGACGAAATAGGCGCGCTTGCCGCCACGCTTGACGAACTTGGCAGCCGCCTTCTGGACGCCGATGAGGCAGGGCGCAAGCTGGAAAAACTGCGCCGCAGCTTTATCGCCAACATATCGCATGAACTGCGCACGCCGGTAACGGTTATCCGCGGCAGCCTGGAAGCGCTTAATGACAAAGTTGTTACCGATAAGGAAGAAGTGGAGCAGTATTACCGGCAAATGCTGAAGGAAAGCCTGTTTTTGCAGCGGCTGATTAACGATTTGCTGGATTTGTCGCGCTTGCAGAATACGGATTTCCCCATTGAAAAGGAAAATATTAATTTGTGCGACGTAGTGCAGGACGCCGCCCGTGCCAGCAAGCAGCTGGGACAGAAAAAAGGCGTGCACGTTGACGTTAAACTGGACAGGAATGTTTACCTTATGGAAGGCGACTACGGCCGCCTGCGCCAGATGCTGATGATATTTTTGGACAACAGCATTAAGTTCAGCCACGAAGGAGGCACCGTGGAGCTGCGCCTTTTGGACGGCAGGCTGACGGTGACGGACCACGGCAGCGGCGTAAAACAGGAAGATTTGCCGTATGTGTTTGAACGTTTTTATAAGACACGCGGCGAAGCAAATAAAAACGGCAGCGGGCTTGGGCTTGCTATTGCCCGGGAAATAGCCCTGCGCCACAATATTAAAGTGAGCATGGAAAGCGTGCCTGATGAAGAAACCGCGGTAATTATGATATTGCCGCCGGCAGGAGAGGAGGCGGAAAATGAATTACGGATGTAACGGCAGGCGCGCCGTAATAAGCGGCGGCACCAGCGGCATAGGGCTTGCGGCGGCGCGTACGCTTTTGGCGGACGGCGCGGAAGTGTGGCTTTTGGCGCGCACGGAACGGCCGCAGCTTTTGGCGGAACTTAAAGAAAGCTACGGAGAAAAAGTGCATTTTATAAAATGTGATGTTGCAAATGTTGCCAGCTGCAAAGCTGCGGCGGCGCAGATAAAAAATGCCGGCAGCGTTGATTTTTTGGTAAACAGTGCAGGCATTTACCGCGAGCAGAGCATGGAAATGCTGACGGAAACCGAGTTTGATGAAATTTTTGGCGTGAACGTAAAAGGTACGGTATTTTTAACGCAGGCGCTGCTGCCATACATGGCAGCAGGGGGCGCGGTGGTAAACGTGGCTTCGGATGCAGGGGTGAGCGGCAACTACGGCTGTGCTGCCTACTGCGCCAGCAAAGGGGCGGTGGTGGCGTTTACCCGCGCCCTGGCGCTGGATACAGCGCCGCGCCTGCGGGTTAACTGCGTATGCCCTGCCGATATTGATACGCCGCTTTTGCAGCAGCAGATTGAAGCGGCAGGCGGCAGCTATACACTGGCGGATGTTGCGGAAGCCTACCCTGTGGGGCGCGTTGGGCGTGCGGAAGAAGTGGCACATGTAATCTGCTCGCTTTTAAGCCCGGCCAACAGCTTTATGACCGGCAGCATCGTCACCGTAGACGGCGGCTTAACGGCGAAGTGATATAATTTTCAAAAGGTGTGATATAATTGGCACGAAATTATTATATGGTAAGAGGAATGGACTCCAGCGAAGCTGTTTTTAACGAACTTTTAAAAAATGAAGTAGTAGCTGTTGGCTGGAGTTACATAGATTTCACATTGTGTAAAGATAACAGAGAAAAGTTTGATGCTGAATTAGAAAAAGTATATTTTAAAAACAGTAAATTAGCACCATCTGTTAAAGGAAAATGGAGAAATCAGAGTTTTAGATTTTGTTGTATAAAAAAAGGTGATTATATTGTAGTGCCTTATCATCAATATATAATTCTGGCAGAAGCTGTCGGTGAACAAATATATAAACCAGAAGTTATTAATTTGGATTTGGCAAATCAGCAAAAAGTACAATATTTGTATGATAGAGATAATAAATTAGTAAAAATACCGAGAGCAAGTTTGCCTGAAAATATGCAGAGAAAACTGCGTGTGCTTGGTTCTATCGTAACTGATTTTTCTGAATTTAAAAATGAAATAGATACTATTTTTGCTTCCGGTAAATTTTCATATAAAAATATTCACGAAAGTCAAAAAGAACAGAGAATAACTGATTTTAAGAAAACCTTACTGACTAATATAAGAAATGGTCATACTAATTTAAAATCAGGTGGGCGTGGTTTAGAAGAACTTGTTAGTGAATTATTAGAAATAGAGGGATATAGAACTAAAATTTTAGGAAAAAGCACTTTTAGTGGTATCGCGGATGTAGATATTGAAGCTGAAAAAATAGATCAGTTCTTTGGTGAGCAAAAATTGTTTGTACAGGTTAAGCATCATCAGGGTGAAAGCAGCGACTGGGGAATTAAACAATTAAAAGCAGCAAAAAATATTTTGGATAAAGATAATAAAGATTTTCAGTTGGTGTTTATTACAACTGCTGGAATATCAGATGATGTAATAGAAAAAGCGTATGAAAATAATATTGTTTGTATAGATGGACAAAAACTCGTTGATTGGTTATATGATAATTTAACAAGTCTATCTGAGCCTACAAAAGAAGCCTTACACATTATTTTTATACCGCAAATTATCGATAAATAAATTTTTGGAGTTTATTATGGAACAAGTATGGGGTTTAGTGGCGCTGATTGGCGCTGCACAGATTTTAAATTCGGTAAAAAAGTTAAAAAACAGCCGCCGGGAAATGTTTAACGGCGGCGGAACGTATACTTTATTTTTATTTTCCAATTTGTTAAATATTTTAAGCATGCTTGTGGTTATTTACGGAGTGTTTTTTAACAGCGGCGTTATTTTGCCGGCATTTACTTTGTGGATTTTTAACTGGCATTTGTTTACCTATTATGCTGCAAAGATAAATAAAAATACAGGCCGCACTATGATTATTGCCATGCGCGTAATTACCGGGCTGCTGTTGTTGGGCTGCATTTACGTTTTGGCATTATAAACGCAATGAAATGGATTTGCAAACAGCATTTGTTTGTTGTATAATACAAAAAGAGAGATAATCTGATGTTGCCTCGTCAGCTCTCTCCTTGTAAATTTTGAGTTTGAAAGAAAGGCTGCCAGACTTTGGCGGTCTTATTTCATTTTACGCCAAAGTTGTAAAAACTCAGCGCTTGCCAGAAATAATGGTAGCTACAAGAATACCGAAAGCAATTATTAAAGACAAAGCTTCGTATGTGCTCATGTACTGCCACCTCCCTGCATTGGGAGGAACCGAGCATCAGAAATCTCTCTTTTTGCAGTACTTATTTAAACATAACGCAACTAAAAAGCAATTACCGTCCTAAAAATGGGGCAGTAATTGCTTTTTTATTATTTATTTTCTGTTGTCAGCTTTTCAAGTACTCCGTCAAGCCATGCACCGTTAAAGCTTTCTATCGTGCCTGCGTCACAGGCGGCTGCAAGTGCCGGGTCAATCGGCATGCGGGCAACGGTTTCAACACCGTGCTTTTGGGCAATTTCATCAATGTGGCTTTCGCCGAAAACATGTATTTCCTTTCCGCAGTCGGGGCAGGTAATGTAGCTCATGTTTTCAACCAGTGCCAGTACCGGCACATCCATCATTTTAGCCATATTAACGGCTTTTTCAACAATCATGCCTACAAGTTCCTGCGGCGAGGCAACTATAACAATGCCGTCCACTGGAATGGACTGGAATACCGTAAGTGCTACGTCGCCGGTGCCGGGAGGCATATCAATAAACATATAGTCAACATCGCCCCAGATTACGTCCGTCCAAAACTGTTTAACGGCGCCGGAAATCAGCGGGCCGCGCCATACAACCGGGTCGGTTTCGTTTTTCATTAGCAGGTTAAGCGACATAACGCCTATGCCTGCCGCGGTTTTTACCGGGAACAAGCCCCATTCGCTTGCTTCGACGTGGCCGTGCAGGCCAAAAGCCTTGGGGATGGAAGGGCCTGTGATGTCGGCATCCATAATTGCTGTTTTATAGCCTTTGCGCTGGGCTAGTACTGCCAAAAGCGAGGTTACGAGCGATTTGCCGACACCGCCTTTGCCGCTGACTACGCCAATTACTTTTTTTATGTGGCTCATTTCGTTAGGTTTTTCAAAAAAACTTTCTTTTGTACGTTCGCTGCAATTTTCGGTGCAGCTTTCGCAGTTATGCGAGCAGTTTTCAACCATTTGCTTTGCCTCCTGTTGTCTGGCAGCGCTTTGCTGCCGTTTGCATTGCGGTACTTGCTTATAAATTTCAGCATAGCACCGTAAGCGGTATCTGTCAATATTTGCGGCATGAAAAGTATTTGCCTGAATTTTATTTGCCCATACGGCACAGGCGGCAGCTTTTATTTTTGCTGTATATTATATATAGGAAGGAAGTTGCACTTTAAAAAATTTTTCTGAAAATTTGCCGAAATATTATTGACTTAGTAGGAATTTATCCAGTAAAATAGTGGTGCGCAGCTTTATTTAATATTAATTTTCAGTTTGAGTTATATTAATTACAGGCGCAGTCTTATTTTACAGGAGGATTACGCTATGGTTAAAAATTTCTGGGGAGCCTTAACGGCGTTTGCGGCGGCGCTTCTTTTGCCGCAGCCTGCTTTTGCAGCCGGGCTTAACGGCGCGGAACTTTCTATCGGCTGGGTACTGCCGTTTGCAGGCATACTTTTATGCATTGCCATCTGCCCTTTGGCGGTGCCGCATTTCTGGCACGGCAATTACGGCAAGGTAGCAGTGTTTTGGGCGCTGGCAACTGCTGTGCCGCTGTTTGTAATTTACGGCGGCGGTGTTGCGGCAGGCAGTGTGGCACATGCGCTTATAGGTGATTACATTCCCTTTATTATTTTTGTGGGTTCGCTGTACACGGTGGCGGGCGGCATTCATATCCGCAGCAGCTTTACCGGCACGCCGCTTACCAACACCTGTTTTTTGGCGCTTGGCGCAGTGCTTGCCAACATTATGGGCACAACGGGCGCGGCAATGCTCTTAATCCGTCCGCTTATTGCGGCTAACGAACGCCGCCGCTATGTAATGCACACTTTTGTATTTTTTATTTTTATTGTTGCCAACATTGCAGGCTCGCTTACGCCTTTGGGCGACCCGCCGCTGTTTTTGGGCTTTTTGCGCGGGGTAGACTTTTTTTGGACGGCCGAGCATTTAATTTTGCCGATGCTGACGGCTGTGGGCCTTTTGCTGGCGCTGTATTTTGTGATGGACAGCGTTTTGTTCAATAAAGAAAAGGATGAGTTTTTACTGGCGGAAAGCACCTGCACCAAAGAGCCGTTTGGCGTGGAAGGCAAAATTAACTTTGCGCTTTTGGGCGTAATTATTGGTGCCGTTTTAATGGCCGGTGTGTGGGACAGCGGCATGGAATTTACCGTACTGGGCGTGCATTTAACCGGCCAGGGCGTGCTGCGCGATGTGATTTTCCTCGCGGCGGCAGGGCTTTCGCTGGCTTTAACGCCTGCTGATGTGCGCAGCGCTAACCAGTTTACCTGGGAGCCTGTGCTTGAGGTTGGCAAGCTGTTCTTCGGCATTTTTGTTACCATTGTGCCGGTGCTTGAGATGTTAAAAGCCGGTATGGCAGGCGCGTTTGCACCGGTGGTGGCAATGGTTACCAACGCCGACGGCACGGCCAACAACGCCATGTACTTCTGGATGACGGGCGCGCTTTCGGGCTTTCTGGACAACGCGCCGACCTACCTTGCCTTCTTTAACATGGCAGGCGGCGATGCTTCCGTGCTGATGACGGAAGGCGCGCTGACGCTGATGGCTATTTCCATGGGCTCGGTATTTATGGGCGCCAACAGCTATATCGGCAATGCGCCGAACTTTATGGTGGTTGCCATTGTGCAGAACCGCGGCTTGAAAATGCCGAGCTTTTTCGGCTACCTGCTGTGGTCGGTGGGCATTTTAATCCCCATCTTTTTGCTGCTGACATGGCTGTATCTCGTGTAAGGCACACTAAAGGTATTTATGCCAAGGCATATCAATACAAAATTTAATAAGGAGGAATAAACGATGAGTTCAGACAACAATGAAACCAGGCAGGTGCAGATTGCCGTCGCCGACCCGACTCCGCTCGGATTGTTCGGACTTTCCGTGGTGACGTTTGTTGCATCCATGCAGAAGCTGGGTGTGGTCAGCGATGTTTCGTGGGTCATTCCCTGGGCACTGGTCTGCGGTTCATTTGCTCAACTGCTCGCCGCCTATTTCGATTTTTGCCACAAGAATATTTTTGGAGCATCAATCTTCGGCGCATTCGGCTTTTTCTGGTCGGGCGTAGCGATGAGCTGGATGATTAAGGCCGGCACTTTCGGTGCCGGGCTGGCAGCGGGGGTAGACCCCAAGGCGCTGGGCTTTGCCTTTCTGGCGTACTTTATGTTTGCGTGCATCGGCACGATTGCCGCAGCAGAAGCCAACACATTTTTATTTGTGGACATGCTCCTGATTGATGTACTGCTTTTGTGCCTGGGCCTTGATACGCTTGGTATCGGCGGACACTGGGCGCACGATGTTGCCGCTTATTCGGAACTGGCGATTTCGCTGCTTTCGATGTACGGCGCAGGCGCGGTATTTTTAAATAATTTCTTCGGGCGCGTTTTCTGGCCGCTTGGCAAACCGCTCGGAATCTTTAAAAAAGGCTGATTAAAAGCCTTAAGCTGGCAATATAAAAGCACTATCCGTATTTGAACTGCACCCCAAAAGTTAGACTTTTGGAGGTGCAGTTTTTTCATGACCAAATACTCAGACGAATTTAAAATCAAAGCAGTACAAATGGTGCTCAAAGATAATACAGTAGAATCAGTAACAAGAATGTTGAATATTCCATCACATTCTACTTTATGCGCTTGGCTCGCCCACTACAACCACGGCGGCATTCACCAGCTCCTTCATAAAAACCGTTCATATTCCCCGGATTTTAAACAAAAAGTCCTTGAGCACTGCTGGCAGCATGGGTTATCATTAAGAGAAACGGCAGCCCTTTTTGCTATCCCTAATGCTTCTGTTATCTGCCAGTGGCAAAAACAATACCTTGCCTACGGTAAATCAGGGCTGCTGCCTAAAAAGAAAGGCAGGCCGTCAATGAAATATAAACCTAAAAAACGTAAACAAAAACCTGAACCTACTTATCTTGAACAGCTGGAAGCCGAAAATGCTTTTCTCAAAATGGAAAATGCCTTCTTAAAAAAGTACAACGCCTTGATTCAGCAGGAAGAGGAAGAAGAAAGACGCAAAAGACAGCGTTAATAATCTCTGAATTAAGGGCAGAATATCCTCTTAAAAAGCTATTGGACTATACAGGTATGGCAAAAAGTACTTACTATGCCGCTATGAAAAGCATAAATAAAGGCGATAAGTATAGTAAGCTGAAAGAAGCAATAAAGCGTATCTGCACAGATAACAAAGGCAGGTACGGTTACAGGCGCGTAACCTTAAAACTTAAAAGCGAAGGCTTTAAAGTAAACCATAAAGTAGTAATGAAGCTGATGAAACAAGCAGGCTTAACCTGCAAAGTAAGGATAAAAAAATATAAATCTTACAAAGGAGAACAGGGCAAAACAGCGCCAAACATTCTGCAAAGAAATTTCAAAGCAGACAAGCCAAATAAGAAATGGGCAACAGATATAACAGAATTTGCGTTGTTTGGCAGAAAGCTGTACCTGTCGCCAATTATAGACCTATATAACGGTGAGATAATAAGCTATAAAGTATCAGAGCATCCTGTATTAAAACAGGTAACAGATATGGTAAAAGAAGCAGTTGCGCGTATAGGAAAAACAGACAGCTTAATACTGCATAGTGACCAGGGATGGCAATATCAGCATAAGGCATATCGAAAGATATTAAAAGAAAATGGCATAATCCAAAGCATGTCAAGAAAAGGGAATTGTCTGGATAATGCCGTAATAGAGAATTTCTTTGGGCTGCTGAAGTCAGAATTATTCTATTTTGAGAAGTTTAAGTCAATAGAAGATTTTAAAGAGAAGTTAGATGAATATATAGATTATTACAATAACCGGAGGATAAAGGCAAAGTTAAAAGGACTCAGCCCGGTAGAATATCGGACCAAGTCCTTAAGAACAGCTTAATTATTTTGTCCAACTTTTGGGGTGCAGATCATATTGGGTAGTGCTTTTTGTATGCCCTGTTTATTGCAGGTTGTTGTTAAAATGTTTGTGCAGCTCGTCCTTGGCAAGCAGTTCTTCCAGCTTTTTTGCAATTTCTTCCACAATAAGGTGGCAGGGGTTTTCATAGCCTGCAATTTGCATATCGTGAAGGGTGGCGCATTGCAGCGTGCCGAATTTTTCAATAACAAAGTCCGTCAGTTCCGTTACCATGCTGTAACCATGAAAATTCTCGCTGTCCTCCTGCCCGTCCTGTGCGGTAACGAGGCCGATAATGCCAACGGCAACTGTAAAGGCGCCGCAGCATGAAAGCTGCGTTTGCATGCCGATGCCCATAATGGAAAACATTTTCCGCGTATTTTCCGGCAGGTTTAAGCCGTAATATTCGTTGCAGGCTTTAAACATAGCCTCGGCGCAGCTTAAAGTTGTGCCTACATGATATTTATTGACGAGTTCGTATAGCTGCATAAAATCCTCCTTTATAATCGCTTGCGCAGATAAACCATATCTGTCAGCAGTACGCCGCCGTCATAGATGGGGCGGCTGTAATTATCGGTAAAAAAGTTTTTTATAATATGCGAGCGTACAAAGCCGAGCTTTTGGTAAAAAGGCACGGTGGCAGGGCTGTCGCCGGTGCCGGCCTGTAAAATTTTAAAGCGCCCCTTGTATTTTGCTTCTATAAAATTAACAAGCGCTTTGGCGTAGCCGCGGTGTTGAAACTGCGGCAGCGTGGCAAGGCTTTTTATTTCCAAAATGCCGTCGCCTTCATCTGTTACAAGGCATTCAGCCTTAACATCACCATCTTCAAGCACATACATGGTGCCGCGCTCCAAATAGCGGTCAATCATTGCTTCTTCTTCGTCTGCCAGCAGAAGCAGCGGTAAATATTGTTTTTTGTTGCTGGTTACTTTTATGATTTGCATTTTATTATTTCCTCACATAAGGCATAACAATACTGGCAAGTATTAAAACGAGCCCTAAAACGTCAAGCGTGCCGAAGGGTTCGCCTAATACTGTTACGCCTAAAATGGCTGCTATGGCGGGGCTTACGGCGCAGAACAATCCCGCGCGGGCGGCGCTGACATGGCTTTGCGCCATGGGCTGCAAGGTAAAGCCAAAGCCGGTGCATACTATTATAAGCATGGCAAGCATCAGCCATTGCGAGCCGGACTGCGGCAGCTGAGGCGTTTCCGTAAGCAGCATGGCCAAAAACGAAAGCACGCCCATGGTGCCAACCTGTACTATGCCTATGCCAAGCGTGGCGGTGCTGCCGTGCGAAAGGCGCTCCGTTACAATTATTGCCGCCGCATAACAAAGGCCTGCTGCAAGCCCCCAGGTAAAGCCGCCGCTCAACTCTCCCTGGCCCAGCGCCAGAAGCACAACGCCAAGCATGGCCATGCCGGTGCTGATTACTGTAAGTTTGCCGGGCAGCTTTTTATATAAAAGAATTTCAAGCAGCGGCACAAAAATAATGGCGCAGTTTTCCAATAGTGATACGAGCGACGATGCCGCCTGCGTCAGGGCAATCATCTCGCACGCCATGGTAATAAAAAAGGCTGTGCCAATAACTGTGCCCGCAAGTAAATCGCGCGCGGCGAGGCTGCGCACTGCCTTGTTAAAAATAAGCGCCAGAAGCACAAAGGCAATTATAAAACGCACTGCCAAAAGGTTAAAAGGCGCAAGGCTTTCCAAAATCATTTTGCTGAAAATAAAGCTTGTTGCCCTTGCGGCGATAACTGCTATTAAAAGTAGTTCATAGCTGCGGGCGGAACCGGTTTGCTGCGGCATGTTAAAATCCTCTTAATTTTAAAGGTTAGTTTGAGTTTATTATAGCATAAGGCGCGTTTTTGCGCTTGAGATTATCTGCCGCATGGCAAGACGCGTTGAATTTGTTTTTGATGAAAGAAACACGGCAAACTGTTAAAAATATTACAAAATATCTTTGGCTTAATAAAATATGCCTTTTATAAAAATTTTTTGTATAAAATTGCAGGCAAAAGGGCTATAATAGAGCTATGATTTTATTTTGCTTTGGGGGAGATATAATGGATAAAAACTTGCCGGTAGGCGTTATTGATTCCGGCGTGGGCGGGCTGAGTGTGCTGAAAGTTTTGCAGCAGGCACTGCCGCACGAGGATTTTTTATATATCGGCGATACGGCGCGCACACCTTACGGGCAGCGCCCGGAAAAGGAAATTCGCGCCATGGTGCATGATCTGACGGATTATCTGGACAACGCAGGCATTAAGCTTTTGGTTGTGGCCTGCAACACCATTACCGTTTTGGGAACGGAAAGCATCAGAAACGGTTATGCGTTTGACGTTGTCGGCATGAGCAAGGGCGCGGAGCTGGCGCTTGGTGTAACTAAAAAAAGAAAAATTGGCGTAATGGCCACGCCTTTTACCGTGGCAAGTGGCGCGCACAAGGCTGCCGTTAACGCGCTTGATGCGGACGCGGAAGTTTTTGCGCAGGGCTGCCCCGATTTTGTGCCGCTGATTGAGCGGGGCGTGTTCAGCGGGGCGGCAATTGAAGACGCCGTTGCGAGGTATTCTGCGCCGCTGAAGGAAGCCGGTGTGGATACGGTGCTTTTATCCTGCACGCATTACCCATTTATCCGTGCGGAAATTGAAAAGGGCTTCGGCGAAGGCGTTACGGTTTTAGACCCGGCGGAAGCAACCGCCTTGCAGGCAAGAATTTTTCTGGAACGCGCAGGGCTTTTAAAAATGCAGGGCACGGGGCGCAGCAGAATTTGTTTTACGGCTGATTTAAACCGCGGCAAAGCCATTGCGGAGCGGATGCTTGATATGGAAAGAAGCAGTTTTGAAGAAATAAGCCTGCTGTAAAGCTGATTGTATACATAAGCTATATGCAGGATTTTATAAAATTTTGTCTAAATATATACCAGTATTGTTATTAATACGCTGGTTTAATAAATTTGTGGGGAGTGGTTTTAATGTTTAAGCGCAATAATCTGGCTGCACTGGCTGCATTCAGCGCCATGATGCTGCCGCAGCCCGCATTTGCGGCGGGGCTTAACGGCGGCGAACTGTCATTTGTGTGGGCCGTGCCCTTTATAGGCGTGCTTTTATGTATTGCAGTCTGTCCGCTGGTTGTGCCTAATTTCTGGCATCATCATTTTGGCAAGGTAGCAGTTTTCTGGGCTCTGGCGTGCGCCGTGCCGATGTTTATTTCCTACGGCGGCGGTGTGGCGGTTAACTCCATCGCACATGCGCTTATTGCCGATTATATTCCGTTTATTATTTTCGTCGGCTCGCTGTATACGGTTGCGGGCGGCATTCATATCCGTTCAAGCTTTATCGGTCGCCCGGCGGTTAACACTGCGTTTCTGGCGCTGGGCGCTGTATGCGCCAACATCATGGGAACCACCGGCGCGGCCATGCTGTTAATCCGTCCGCTTATTGCGGCCAATGCGCACAGGCGTTACGATATGCACACTTTTGTGTTCTTCATTTTTATTGTGGCCAACATTGCCGGCTCGCTTACGCCTTTGGGCGACCCGCCGCTGTTTTTGGGCTTTTTGCGCGGGGTTGAGTTCTTCTGGACTACCGAGCATTTAATTGTGCCGATGGCAACGGCAGTAGGTCTTTTGCTCCTCATTTATTTCATTGCCGATACCATTCTCTTTAATAAAGAAAAAGAAGAATTCCTTGAAAAAGAATCCCACTATCCGAAAGAACCGTTCGGCATCGACGGTAAAATTAACTTTTTGCTGCTCGCCGTTATCGTAAGCGCCGTTTTAATGGCAGGTATATGGCACAGCGGTGTTTCCTTTGAAATTTTGGGCGTGCATCTTGCCGGCGAAGGCGTGCTTCGCGACGTTATTTTCCTTATCGCCGCAGGCTTATCGCTTAAATTAACAAGCAAAGAAGTGCGCGAAGCAAACCAGTTTGGCTGGGACCCGATTCTGGAAGTAGGCAAATTGTTCTTTGGTATTTTTGTTACCATTGTGCCGGTGCTTGAAATGCTGCGTGCAGGGCTTGACGGTGCTTTTGCCCCGGTTGTTGCGCTTGTTACCAACCCCGACGGCAGTGCCAACAACGCCATGTACTTCTGGATGACCGGCGCGCTTTCCAGTTTCCTCGACAACGCTCCTACCTATCTTGCATTCTTTAACATGGCAGGCGGCGAAGCTCAGGTGCTGATGACGGAAGGTGCCAAAACTTTAATGGCTATTTCCATGGGCGCGGTATTTATGGGTGCCAACAGCTATATCGGCAACGCGCCTAACTTCATGGTGCTTTCCATTGTGCAGGAACGCGGGCTGAAAATGCCTACCTTCTTCGGTTACCTGTTATGGTCCGGCTGCATTTTAATCCCAACCTTCCTGCTGCTTACCTGGTTGTATCTTTTGTAATAAATTATTATTAACGGCATAACAAACTGCACCGCAAGGGTTATGGCAAGTAACTTTTGCAGTGCAGTTTTTTGTAATATGGCACAATTTGTTTTATAATATAGTTAAGAGAGTTAAGGAGATTAAACTTGTCATTTAAAAGCGGCGTCATATTAATTCTGCTGTCGGCAGCAGCCTGGGGGCTGGGCGGCGTATGCGGACAGTTTTTGTACCAGTTTCACAGCGTTACGGCACCGTGGCTTATTGCGGTGCGGCAGGTGCTGGCAGGGTTCATTTTTTTAGGTTATCTGCTTTTGCGCGGCGAAAATATTTTCCGCATTTTTGCGGATACGCGCGATACTAAAGACCAGCTTGCCTTCAGCTTTTTGGGGCTTTTGGGCGCGCAGTTCGGTTTTTATTACACCATTTCGCTGTGCAATGCGGCAACGGCAACGGTGCTGCAATATACATCGCCGGTGTTTGTTATGCTGTGGATGAGTTTTAAAAGCCGCCGCCTGCCGGAAGGGCGCGAATTTTTAGGCATTATTTTTGCACTTGTGGGCGTGTTTTTAATATCTACCCACGGCGATATCAACAATGTTGTGCTGTCGCCGGAGGCTTTGGTAATCGGCCTGATATCGGCCGTATCGCTGGCGTTTTATACGGTGCAGCCCATGCGCCTTCTGCAAAAATTCACCACCACGCTGGTGGTTGGCTGGGGGCAGCTTCTTTCGGGCACACTTTTGTGCTTTTTTGTAAACCCGTTTGAACCTACCGGCAGCTGGGATACCGGCGCTGTAATTGCTTTTATTTATCTTGTTATCGGCGCTACGGTTTTAAGCTATTCGCTGTTTTTGGTGGGGCTTAAAGTTGTAGGCTCTACCAAAGCAAGCCTCATCAGCTGCGCAGAACCGCTGGCGTCAATTATAGCCGTTGTGCTGTGGCTTAAAACTCCGCTTACGGCGGTAGATTTAATCGGCATGGCCTGCATCATTATTACCGTTATACTGCTTTCTATACCTAAAAAATAAAATATTACAACAAATTTATAAATTTATTAATTTAACCATTGCCTAATGGTAAATATTAGGGTATAATGTAATAAGCTTTAAGAATTACTATTTTACTTAAATTTAAACCACATGTTTATCCTGATAGAAGGTACGTGTCGGAATTAAATACAAAGGAGTTGGGAATATGGATATCAATTACAAAGCGATTGGGGTAAGAATTAAAGCTGCGCGTGCACGTAAAGGCGTTACTCAGGGCTACATCGCCAATCTCATTGGTCTGTCCACCCCTCATATCAGCAACATTGAAACCGGCAATACCAAACTGGGATTACCGACCATTATTCATTTGGCTAATGTACTTGATGTATCGGTGGATGAACTTTTGTGCGATAATATTAAACGCAGCGAAAAAATTTTCCAGAATGAGCTGGCTGACCTTTTGAAAGACTGCTCTGCCCAGGAACTGCATTTTATTACCGAACTTATAAAAGTAGTTAAAAAGAACGGCTATGCAGGCGAACCGAAACGCCGCGGCCGCAAACCCAAAAAACTGGTTGAAGCAGAAAAAGCTGCCGAATAATTTAAAATACTGCTTGCCAATTAAGCAGTGTTTATATTATAATATTGCCGTTAAGCCATCATAGCTCAGCTGGTAGAGCATCTCATTCGTAATGAGAGGGTCGCAGGTTCGAATCCTGTTGATGGCTCCAATAAAAAAATTAAGGCGTGGATTTTATCCGCGCCTGTTTTATTTTTATAGGTAAAAATTGCAGAATATTATATCTGGCAAATCCCTTTGAAAAACACTTTATGCAAAATTAAAAGTACAAATATTTTCTTTTTATTTTTTTGACAAAAATGTAAAATGGTGTTACATTATAAGTGAAAACAGGAGTTGTCCTGTTGGGGGATTAAAAGCGCTGTACCTTTTTAAAGGAGGCATTTACTATGAAAAAGATTTTTGTTGCAATTGACGGCAGTGAACACGCATGGAAAGCACTTGATTATGCAGCAGAACTTGCAAAAGGCATGAAATGCAGCCTGTTTGTTTATACGGCTTTAAAACCCAGCGACAGCGGCGCTTTGCTTGCCATGTATGATATGGACGACCCGATGCTGGCAACAGAAGTTTCCGGCCTTGATGATTTGGGTGACAAACTTTTGGCTCAGGCTAAAGAACGTATCGGCGGTTCCGTTGAAGCAGAATATGAATACCAGGTTGGCTATCCGCCTGAAATGATTTTGAGCGCAGCCGAAAAATCCGGTGCCGGTATGATTGTTATGGGCTCCAGAGGCCTTTCCGGCATTAAAGAACTGCTGCTTGGCAGTGTAAGCAACCACATTGTACACTATGCCAAAGTGCCGGTTGTAATTGTAAAATAAATTTTGCTGCGCTGTAATAAAACGTAAAACTATTGCTGCCTTATAAAATATGGGCATAAAAACCGGGAGATATTGCTCCCGGTTTTTAATTTTGCCTGAGCCAGATGAAAAACATATAATGAAGTAAAGTACAGATTTTGCTTTATATAGCAGTAAGGAAGCGGTTAATTCAGCATAAGTAAATTTTTTAATACACTGCATAATTGCACCTTAAATTTAACAGTGGTATAATAAAATATCTGTAAGATGAATTTGAAATAACTGAAATATAAGGAGCGTTTATATGGTAAGCATTTGTGACCGTGTACGTTATGTAGAAACTGATATGATGGGCGTTGTGCATCACAGCAACTACTTCCGCTGGTTTGAGATGGGGCGTGTGGCCTGGCTGCGCGCTGCCGGCGTGGAGCTGTGGGAGCTGATGAACGCCAATATAATTTTCCCTATTACTCATGTAGAAGCCAATTATAAAGAATCGGCGCTGTATGATGACGAAATTGAAATTTGCGCAGAAATGACCGCTTTCAGCCGCGCCAAAATGGATTTTACTTACCGCATCGTCCGCAAAAAAGACGGCGCACTCTTGGCAGAAGGCTGCTCGCGCAATGTGTTTACCGATAATAACGGGCATATTATCCGCCTTAGCGGCGATTTTTATGACAGAATTAATGCTTTTTACCAAAAAGAGCAGGCAGAGGAGAAACACTGATGGAAGCAAAATATGAAATTATACCGGTGCCGACCCGTATTTTGACGCACCACGATAATATAGTTGACGCCATTTTGGAATACGGCAAAGACAAAATAGGCCCGCATGACGTTGTGTGTGCGGCCGAAAGCGTTGTTGCCATTACGCAGGACGGCGCCAAACGCTGCGAAGATTTTAAACCCGGCTTTTTAGCCAAAACTCTGTGCCATTTGTTCCCTGCAAAAGGCAGCATCAGCGGCTGGTACAGCATGCAGGCTCTTTTGGATGCCGAAGGCGCAATGAAAGTAATTATTGCCGTTATCTGTGGTTTTGCCGCCAAATGCGTTGGCAAGCGCGGCGTGTTCTACCAGATGGCAGGCTACCAGGCGCGCCTGATTGACGACGTTACAGGCACCATGCCGCCGTACGACAAACACATTGTTTACGGCCCGTTTGAACCCCATAAAGTAAGCGAAAGCATTAAAAAAGCCACCGGCGCATACGGTGCGGCCATTGCCGATGTTAATGACCTTAAGCGTGCTGCTGTGCTTGGTTGGAGTGAAGGCGTTGACCCCGACAAGGTTGCCAGAATTTTAATTGACAACCCGTTCGGCAACGGCAGCCAGAAAACGCCTGTTGTTATTATTAAAAATTACGCCAAATAAGGAGGGCTTGTGATGCTGTTTATAATTGAAATTATCGCCGGGCTGTTCCTGCTGGGCGTTGTGGCTGTGGCAGTATTTATTATGATGCAGCCCAAACACAGATTTGTATTTGATGTTAAAAACCGTACCAAAGCGGAACTTACGGATAAAACCGATAATAAACTTTGCTTCAGCGTTGACGTGCCGTTTACCAACGAAGGCGGCGACGAAGGGCTTGTGCTTGACGCTTTTATGCGTATTTACCTGCCGCAGGAGCAGTACGACAAAGCGTTGGTGCGCGGCAAAATTAATTTAAAAGATGTGCCGCGCGACGACGATTATTTTGAAGCGCTGGTAATGCCCAAGGGCGGCAACAAAACCATGACTGCCAAATTTGAGCTTACGCCCATGCACGGCGCAAGCCTTAAAGAAGCCGTAAACGGCCTGCCTGATTTTGACGTTGCCATGTTCTGGGAATGCCGCGGGCGCGAAAACCTGTACACCGTTAAAAAGTTTATAACCATCAGTGCGGATGAAGTAAAAGCGCTGCTGAAATAATTAAAGCCCTGCCTTTTGGCGGGGCTTTAGTGTTTACCGGGGGCTTTTTTGCCGTTATAATAAAGGTATATCGGCGTTAAAACACAAAAATAGCAGCTTCGTAAAAGCAAATGCTGTTAAACACGGAAAATTAAGGTTTATTTCAGTTTATTTTAAGATTATATGGTTATAGTGCTTATAAAAAGCAGGTGATATATAATGAAAATTTTACTGGCCGAAGACGATTTGCGTCTCGGAAAAATGCTGAAAACAATTTTAAGCAAAAACGGCATCAATGTAAAATGGGTTACAAACGGCGAATCGGCATATGACGAATGTTATGCCGACGGTTATGATGTTTTGGTGCTGGACTGGATGATGCCGGGCATGAGCGGCATAAAACTGTGCAGTGTTTTGCGCAGCGAAGATTATCAGGGCAAAATTTTAATGCTTACCGCGCGCGACAGCTTGGACGATAAGGTAAACGGGCTTAACGCCGGTGCGGATGATTATCTGGTTAAGCCTTTTGCCGTTGCCGAACTTCTGGCGCGTTTAAATGCGCTGGTACGCCGCCAGGGCAGCTACATGGAAGAAAATGTTGAGTACAAGGGCTTTGTTTTAAACAGCGGCGATTACACTATCGGCTACGGCGGCAGCAAAGTGCAGCTGCGCCCGCGCGAATTTAAGCTGATAGAACTGCTTTTGCGCAACGCAGGCAAAATAATTCCGCGTGACGTAATTTTGGAACGTGTCTGGGGCATTGAAAGCGATATTACCGAAAACAACCTTGATGTGCACATCGGCGCGTTAAGGCGCAAGCTTAAGGAAATAAAGGGCGAAACACTTATAAAAACCATCCGCGGCGTTGGGTATCTGGCAGAGGCAGACGATAATGTTCGATAAATTAAAAAAACGCCTGACCCTTATTTATACAGGCATTTTCAGTTTAATAATGGTGTTTGTCGTTGCAGTAACGGTGGCTATCGGCTGTATTTCCGTTTTAAGAACCGAAAAGGACATGCTTATTGCCGATATTTACGATGAATGGCGCGAATGGATTGGCAGCGGAGAACTGCCGGTAGACCCGGCGCTTGTAAAAAAGGGCGAAATGATGTCGCTGATGTATGACGCTGACGGCAATATCATTATTGACCAGATGACGGACAGCCCTTACGCAGCGGCATTAACCGCAATCCGTGCCTCGTGGCCGGAACCCGAGAACGAAACGGAGCTGCTGTATTTCAGGGATAAAAAGGGTACTTTACACTTCTTTTTGGCAGGTGGCTGTACTTTTTGGGAAAACGGGCAGATTCAGGCACGCCTGTACACCTTTTTAAATTTGGAAGATTATTACGACATGGCCGTGGACGGCATGTATTTTTTGTTTTTGCTGTGTGCGGTGTGCATTATGCTGGCGGCAGGCGGCGGCTATTACATGGCTGCCAAAAACATTAAGCCGCTGGAAATTTTATTTGCGCGCGAGCATGAATTTGCTGCCGACGCTTCGCATGAACTGCGTACGCCGCTTACGGTGCTGAGCCTTGGCGTGGAGAGTTTGCAGAATGACGACGAAAGCAAGCTGAGCGGCTTTGCGCAGGAGGTTCTGCGCGATATGCAGCACGAAACAAAGTATATGTCGAGGCTTATTGAAGCGTTATTGACTTTGGCGCGCGGCGACGAAGAAAATACGCCGCTGACCCGTGCCAAGGTAGATTTAACGGAAGTTGCCGTTAAGGTATGCAATAAAATGCGCTCGCTGGCAGCTAAAAAAGGGCTGGGGCTGGAATATGCTGCAGGTGACGCGCCGCAGGTGTTCATACTTGGCGATAAGAATAAAATGGAGCAGCTGCTTATAATTTTTATCGACAATGCCATTAAGTATTCGGAAAGCGGCACAATCACGGTTACGGTTGACGCCGATTCCATGCACGCCGTTATAAAAGTAATGGATGAAGGCATAGGCATCAGCGAAAGCGACGCACAGAAAATTTTTGAACGTTTTTATAGAGTCGATAAGGCACGTTCGCGCGCGGCAGGCGGTTTTGGGCTTGGGCTTAACATTGCCCGCATAATTGTGGTGCGCCACGGCGGAACGGTAAGCGTTAAACCGCGCAGCCCGCACGGAAGCATTTTTACGGTACGTTTGCCGTTGTACCGCTGAAATTTAAGATTGGTTTCATATAACTAACTCCCTGTTTCAGTTTTGTTTAATTGGCTTTAAGTACAATTAAGACAAGCTGAAGTTAGGGAGTTGATTTTTTATGAGACGTTATGGATGGTGGTTATTTTGGGGCCTGGCGGCGCTGCTTTTGTTTTTTGGCAACGGGCAGCTGTGGATTACCGATTCCGTGGAATCGAACTATGCGCTGACGGCCAAAGAAATGGTTTTGAGCGGTGACTGGATTTCACCGCAGATTTACGGCAATTACTGGTATGACAAGCCGGTATTGTTTTACTGGCTTACGGCGGCAGGCTTTAAAATTTTTGGCTTTAACGAATTTGCCGCACGCTTTTTCCCGGCGCTGTTCGGCATGGCAGGGCTTGGGCTGCTGGTTTATGCCGCCAAAAAACTTTACGGCGAAAAAACTGCGTTCTGGAGCGGCGTTATTTTAATGACCAGTACGGAGTTTTTCCTCATCAGCAAATCGGTTATTACCGACAGCACGCTGTTTTTCTTTTTCAGTATGGCGCTGGTGTTTTTCTACCTTGGGTACAGCACGCAGCAGAAAAATTACTATTACGGCATGTATACAGGCATGGCGCTGGCAACCTTAACCAAAGGGCCGATAGGCTTTTTGCTGCCGGGACTTATTATGGTGCTGCTTCTGGTTTTTACCCGCGGCTGGCGCGAAATTAAAAACATGAAAGTTTTCAGCGGCGGGCTGCTGTTCTTTTTAATTGCTGCACCGTGGTATGTTGCCATGTATAACCTGCATGGCAGTGCGTTTATAGACCAGTTCTTCGGCACGCACAATTTTTTGCGCGCCACCGTTTCCGAACATCCGCGCGATAACGTGTTTTACTATTATACTCTGGTGCTGCTTCTGGCGCTCTTTCCGTGGAGCGGGCTGCTGCAGCGCTTTTTGTGGCGCACCCTGCGGGAAGACGGCAAATGGCGCAGGCCGGATGAAAAAACGGGTTTTCTGCTCATCTGGGCGGCAACGGTGTTCTTTTTCTTCCAGAACATGGCAACCAAGTATTTAACTTATACCTACCCAATGCTGTTTCCGCTGGCATTGCTTTTGGGCAAATATCTTTCGGAAAAGAAATGGAACGCCGTAACGGCAGGCACTTTAATTGTGCGCGACCTTATTTACATTGCCCTGTTTGGCGGTGCGCTGTGGTGCTGGTGGAACAGTATCATCAGCATTGGCACGGTAATTTTAATCGGCGCGGCGGTGCTTGCCGTTATCGGCATCAGCTGGATAAGCATCAGCCTTGAAAACGGGCTTACGGCCGCAGGTGTTATCGCCGTAACGGCGCTTGCTTTTAACCTGCTGCTTATTAATGAAGTTGCAGTGCCGTTCAGCAGCCTGCGTTCCGATAAGGAAATTGGGCTGGAACTTGCGCAGAGCTACCGTGCTGTTGATGAAATTGGCGTGTACGGCAAATATTCCACATCGGCAGTGTTCTATTCCGGCAAAAAAATTATCAAGCTGGTGCCCGATGAAGACCTGGCAAACTTTGCGCCCAAAGCGTACAGCTGGAAGGTAAAAAACGTAATGCCCTTTGAAGGCATTAACTCGTTCGGCAGGCGCGGCCAGCTGCTTTTGGTAAAAAAGAACGAAGCCGGCAAATTTTTAAACGGCAGTAACGGCAAATGGCTGGTAACCGGCGAAAAAGGCGGCTGGTATATTTTAAAAAGCGCCTGACATGCAAAACTTAACATTGTTTTAATATAAATTTCAGCTTTTGCCGTTACAATAAAAGCGTAAAAAGATAACTTAATTTTGTTTGTGAATGGGGGAACTGCCATGGATAATTTTTACCGCGCCAAAAGAACTGACAACGGCAGCTGGGTTTACGGAATTTACCTGCCGCTGCTGGACGGAGCGTGCATGATTCCGGACGACGCTGCTATCTGCGAGATGAGTAAAAAAGTGGATGGCGTTGATATAAAAGGGCATCTTATTGAAACAGTAGGCATTGAAAGAAATACGCTGGGGCTTTGCACCGGCGTGGAAGACAGCGAGGGCATGCCGGTGTTTGCCGGTGATTATGTACGGTTTAATGTACCGGTTGCCAAAAAGCAGACGGCAGATAACGCCTGCGCGCATGACGTTGTGCTTATTGAAGAAACTCACGAAGGCTTCAGAGTAGCTGCCGACGGTATTTTTACCATTAACGCCGTGCAGTTTCTGGATAACCTGCGCGCCAACGGCAACGGCTTTACGGTTATTGGGAATATTTACGATAACCCTGAATTTGCCGAAGCGTCGCGCCACAATATAGCTTAAATTACAGGCGGGTGCGTTTTGGCGAAAAATTAACGGCCAGAAGCACATTCGGGCTGCTGTGCCTTGTTATAGGCACGCTGCTGCTGGTGCTGCCGCCCACTTAACATAAAATACATACAGGCATAAATAAAAGAGGGCATATCCTTTGCGGTATACCCTCTTTTTGCTGTGTATTTATTTGGTTTTTGCCAAATCGGTATCGCTGTCCAAAATTATGGTAACAGGTCCGTCGTTATGTATTTCTACCAGCATTTCCGCACCAAATTCACCGGTTTGTACGTTTACGCCTTTAGCGGCGGTAATAGCGTTGAATTCATCATACAGGCGGGAGGCAAGCCCCGGTTCTGCGGCACCGCTGAAACTGGGGCGCCTGCCGTGGCGGCAGGAAGCGTACAGCGTAAACTGCGATATGGAAAGCACGCTGCCAGCTACATCCAGCAAACTTAAATTCATTTTGCCCGCGTCATCTTCAAAAACACGCAGGTTCAGCATTTTATCTGCCATGGGCGCTAAAATGCTGCTGTCATCATTCGGGCCAAAGCCCACAAGTGCAACAAAGCCGCAGCCAATGCTGCCTTTAATTTTTCCGTCAATGGCAACACTGCCTTTTTTAACTCGCTGTAAAACTAATTTCATTATCAATCTGCGGCGCTGCCGCTAACCTCCTATGCGTTGCATTTAGTAACAAAATCGCGCACTAATGCGTTAAATTTAGCTGCTTCTTCATAAAACAGCATATGCCCGCTTTCCGTAAAGGCTTCAAAGCTGCCGTAAGGAAGCTGCGCTGCAATGTGCTGCCCCTGTTTAATGCCTGCGGTAAATACCGGGCCGTCGGCGTTCATAACAATTACGGGCACGTCAATGGTGGGCAGTACGCCTGTAAAATCGCTGGAAAGGTAATCCGAATAAATTGCTGCCGAAATCCATGGCGGCAGTTTGCGGAATTCCTCAATTACCCAGTCGGTTCCGGCAGGGCGTTTGCCGTCTTTAAAAATATTGTTGGCAAAGGTTTCAAAATATGCTTCGCGGTCATAAGCAAGGCGCTGGGCAATAACGTTAAAACCGTCCATATTGTAGCCGTGCAGCCCCTGTGTATTCCACGGTTCGGGGCTGAAGGGGAACGGCGTCATGTCAATCAGGCCAAGGCCTTTAATCTGTTCCTGCCCGAACTGGTCAAAATACGAAAGCACAATCGGCCCGCCCATAGACCAGCCCATAACAACGGCGTCTTTTAAATCGAGGTAGTTAATTAAGTCATAAACATCACAGGCAAACTGTTTAATGGTAATGCCGTGCAGCCCTTTGGAGGAGTTGCCGTGCCCGCGCAGGTCCAGCGTAACAACGGTAAAATCCATGGCAAGTTCATCCACGTTGCGCTGCCAGAAGACATGCGAGCACTGCCAGCCGTGAATTAACACCAGCGGGCGTCCGGTGCCGCGCACTTCGTAATACAAATGGGCACTGTCGGCCGTATTAAAATAACCCTGTTTCATAATTACACCTCACAATCGTAAAAATTATTGCTGCTATAATACTTCGCCGTGCGCAGCAAAAAGCCTGCCGCTGCTGCGGATGAAAATTTTGCCTGCAAACAAAAAGGCATGGACCAAAATCCATGCCTGAATTTTTAACTTGCTGTATTAATGTACCAATTTAACGCCGGTGCGCGCTTCAATATCTTTTTCGCCCTTGTCTACAAGGAAGGAAACTACAGCGTCGCCGGTGATGTTAACGCAGGTGCGCGGCATATCAAGGATACGGTCGATACCGGCGATAAGAGCAGAGCCTTCAAGCGGCAGGCCAACGGCGGTTAAAATCATGGTAAGCATGATAAAACCTGCGCCCGGTACGCCTGCTGTGCCGATAGATGCCAGTGTGCCGGTAAGCACGATGGTAAGCATCTGGGCAGAGTTAAGGTCTACGCCGTAAAGCTGGGCAACAAACAAAGCGCATACGCCCTGGTAAACTGCGGTGCCGTCCATATTAATGGTTGCGCCGAGCGGCAGCACAAAGCTGGAAACTTCTTTGGAAACGCCCATTTTCTGCACGCAGGCAAGGTTTACAGGTAAAGTTCCGTTGGACGAGCAGCTGGTAAAAGCAAGCAGCTGCGCCGGTGCAAGGCCTTTAAAGAATTTAAGCGGGCTGAATTTGCCGATAACTTTCAGCATGCCGCCATATACAAATACAGCGTGCAAAAAGCAGCCAAGGTAAACAGCAACGATAACTTTTAACAGCGGCAGCAGTACGGCCGGGCCGTTGGAAGCAACTACCGGGGTAATCAGGCCGAATACGCCAATGGGGGCAAAGTCCATAATAATGCCTACAATTTTGTAAGATACTTCGGCAGGTTCGCCAACCATGGAAATGCCAAGGCCGAGGAACAGTGCAAAAACGATAATTTGCAGCATATCTGCCTTCAGCATGGATTCTATCGGGTTGGTGGGGAAAATATTAACAATAACCTGCATTAAAGGCGGTGCGTCTTTGGCGGAGGCAACAAGCCCTTCAGCGGGCAGGTTCATGCCTGCGCCCGGCTCAATTACACTGCCCAAAATAAGGCCCAGCACAATAGCAAACGCCGTTGTTACAAGGTAGTAAATAACGGTTTTCATACCGATGCGGCGGATTTTTTTAATATCGCCCAGGCTGCACATGCCCATAACGAGCGAAGCAAAAACCATTGGCACGATTGTCATTTTAATCATGTTCATAAAAATAGCGCCGAAGGGGGCAATCCACGTTTTGGCAAATTCGGCCCCGTCTGCGCCAAGCAGCAGCCCGGCAACAACGCCAAGCACCAGTGCTGCCATAATTCTTGTTGATAACTTCATTATAAAGCCTCCTAAATATGTAAAAAATATATTATAACAAATTTGTATTATATCAAAAAAATAATAAAAAAACAAAATTGTATACAATATTTTTGATAGAGGAAGCCAAAATAAAAAAAGCCGCCGGAGCGGCATTTTAATTTTGTTTGAAGCGGTGCAGCGATTTAATTGCCAGCATACTGCCAAACCAGGCCGTAACAATGCCGCCTAAAACATCAAGCGGGTAATGCACGCCGAGGTACAGGCGCGAAAAGGCAACCATTACAGCCAGCAGCATAATGGGCAGGCCGAAAAATTTGGGCAGCAGTTGGTAATACACAAAGGCGCAGGCAAAGGCGGCGGTGGTGTGCCCGGAAGGAAAGGAGTAGCCCGAAGCGTGCGTAATAAGCGGAATAATCTGCGGCAGCACCTCAAACGGGCGCGGGCGCATAACGGCATTTTTTAAAATAACATTGCTGATAAACGTGCTTAACACAAGTGCGGCAATGGCGGTTATGCCTGCGGTGCGCGTTTTGGAATTAAGGGCAAGAAGAATGCCCGTAAAAATCCAAAACCAGCCCAAATCGCCCAAAAAGCTGATGCCGCGCCAGAAGCTGTGCAGCGGTTCATAACGCAGGGCGTCCTGTATGTAAAGCAAAAGGCGTGTGTCAAGTTCTGCCAGGTAAGCCATCATCCTTCCTCCTTTCCGGCTGCGCCTTGTTTTTATTTTTATAATAACACATACAGATTAAATTAGTATTAAACTGCACGTTTTAAAATCTTGGCGATAAGTTTACAAACTTCAATCTGTACTATCGAAAGCAGGGAGAGCGCAAAAACAACAAACCACATATCGCAGCTTAAATCGGTAAGTTTAAACGCTTGCTGCAAGACAGGTATTAGTAAAATGGCAGCCATCAATGCAACGCTGGCAGTAAAGCTCAGCCACAGCCAAGGGTTATGCCCTTCGGCACGTACCCAGATATATTCAGTGTTAGAGCGTTGGTTTAAAGCACGCAGTAACTGCGAAAACGCAAGTACGCAAAACGCCATGGTTTGACCGACGGCGTGGCTTAACGTGCTGCTGCCGATATGGTAAGCCGTTAATGTAAGGATAGCCACAAAAATACCTTGTACAGCCACGCGGGTCAGCAAGTCTTTTTCAAACAGCGTGCCGCTTTTTACAGGTTTATGCTTCATTATATTTTTGCTTGCCGTGTCTACGCCTAATGCAAGCGCAGGCAGCGTGGCTGTGGCAAGGTTAACCCATAAAATGTGTACTGCTAAAAGCGGAGCGTTCCAGTTAAAAAGAGTGGCAATGAACAGTGTTGTAATTTCGGCAATGTTGCCTGCCAGTAAAAACTGAATTACTTTTTGTAGGTTGCGGTATATGCGGCGGCCTTCTTTAATTGCATAAGCAATAGTGGTAAAGCTGTCGTCTAAAAGTATCATATCCGAAGAAGTTTTAGCAACGTCAGTACCGGTAATGCCCATGGCAACGCCAATGTCGGCAGCTTTTAAAGCCGGGGAGTCGTTAACGCCGTCACCGGTCATGGCGGTAATTTCGCCGTTGCGTTTTAACGCTTGAATAATGCGCAGTTTATCGGTAGGGGATACGCGCGCAAAAACAGCAGCTTTTTTTACTGCAAGGTCAAGTTCAGCATCGGTCATGGCATTAAGCCTGCTACCGCTGATAATTTCATTGCCACTGTGACAGATGCCGAGTTCTTGGGCAATGGCAGCCGCCGTTATTTCGTGGTCACCTGTAATCATTATTGTGCGGATACCGGCTTCGCGGCAGGTACGTACGGCGGCGGCAACTTCTTTACGCGGCGGGTCTATCATACCGGCAATGCCGGTAAAGGTTAAAGTGTGTTCAAGATTTTCACTGCTGTTTTGCGGTACGGCAGTAAGCGTTTTACTGGCAAAACCAAGCACACGCAAAGCCTGCTGCGACATTTTAGTGGCAAGCGCAAGTATAGCTTCTTTGTCTTTATTTGTAATTGTGCGTACACCCTGTGCCGTTAAAATATGCGTGCACAGCGGAAGCATTTCATCTACAGCGCCTTTGGTATAAGCGGTAAGCTGCCCATTGATGTTATGTACCGTTGTCATGCGTTTGCGTGCGGAGTCAAACGGTTGTTCAAATAAGCGAGGGTATTTATTCTCTAAATCATCATGGTTAACGCCAAATTTTTGAGCCAGGTAAATTAACGCACCTTCCGTTGGGTCGCCGATAATTTCACCTTTGCGGTCAGGGTCGAAGCTGGCGTCATTACAAAGTGCGGCGGCAAAAATAAGTTCGCGGTAAACTTCGGGGTGCTTCATAGCTGCGGCATCAGCTTCTACGGCAGTTTGTTTGTTAAAATCGCCGTTCATGGCAAGCTGCGTTACTGTCATTTTGTTCAGCGTTAATGTGCCGGTTTTATCCGTACAGATTACGGTTGCGCTGCCGAGTGTTTCAACGGAGGGGAGTTTGCGTACCAGTGCGTTCTTTTTAGCCATACGTTGTACGCCCAGTGCCATTACGATGGTTGCAGTTGCGGGCAAGCCTTCCGGGATAATGGAAATAGCAAGCGAAACGGCAATTAAAAACTGCGGTACCAGCGGTCTGTCATAAAATGCGCCAAGTGCGAAGATGAGCACGCAAACGATAAGGCCCGCTATGGTTAATGCTTTACCGGCGGCATTCAGTTTGCGTTTCAGCGGTGTGTCAAATTCGTCTTGTCCGTCCAGTAATGCGGCAATGCTGCCGACTTCGGTGTGCATACCGGTAGCAGCAGCAATACCAGTGGCTCGCCCATAGGTTACAATGCCAGAAGCATAAGCCATATTAACACGGTCGCCAAGAGGGCACTCTTCTTTAAGTATGGCGGCAGCTTCTTTCGTGGAGGCTACGGATTCGCCGGTCAAAGAAGCTTCCTGTATTTGCAAATTAACGCTGTCAATCAGGCGCAGGTCGGCGGGAACCATATCGCCGTCTCTTAAAAACACAATGTCACCGGGTACGACTTCTTTTGCCGGTATAACGCTTTCTTCGCCATCGCGCAGTACGCGCGCTGTGGGTGCTGATATGCCGCGCAGCGCTTCAAGTGCGGATTGTGCCTTTTTCTCCTGTACAATACCAATAAAAGCATTAACTATAACGATAGTAAAAATTACTGCCGCTTCAATTGTTTCGCCAAGTAAAAATGATAATCCTGCGGCGGCGACAAGAATCAATACCATCGGGTCGGTAATTTGTTCTTTAAGCATCGCCGTAATAGCTTTTGGCGGCTTGGCTTTAAGCTCGTTGTAACCGTACTGTTTCAGGCGTTCTGCTGCCTGCACATCGCTAAGCCCTTTAGCAGAACCTTGCAAGGTGTGGTAAACTTGTTCTAAATTTTGTGCGTGGGTGTTTTTACTGTGATAATCCATAAAGGATTCATCACTCCTTTCATAAATTTAATTTTATTTTGTGCGCTGTACGCTCTTTTGGCAGAGAAAAAGGCATAGCCCGCAGCCCTTAAAGGACGCAGGTTATGCCTGAAAAAAGTAATTTTAAATTTTTAGCACCGTTCTTTCGGTGAGGGTCACTGTCATTAGAGGCAGTCATTGTAATTTTCCTTTCCAAATACGTGAAGAAACTAAATAGTAAATCTTATTGGTTGTATGTTAGCATAGCTTTACTCTCTTGTCAAGACAGCAAAGGTGAATTTTTTGATGCTTTAGCTATCTGTTATGTTCGTTTTTAGTGAACAATTTGCATTATAGTGCGTAGTTAATATTTGTGCGGCTATGTATAATCAATAAAATAAAAGTACGACACAGTGAAATGCGGCATTGGGTTTTTAGCAATATTTAATAAGAAAAACGGTAAAAATAAAAGCAAATATTCATAGCAGGCAGGTATTTTTTGCCTGCATATTGAATTATTATACGTTGAGTCTTACGGAAAGAGGTGAGATTATGCTTTTAGGTATAGATGTTGGCGGCACTTTTACGGATGCCGTTTTGGTAGATAACGGTGTTGTGCATGCGCAGGCCAAGCGCCCTACAACACACGGCGAGGTGTTGCGCGGCATACTGGCGGCACTGGACGCCGTTATGGACGGCGCGGACGCGGCAAAGATTGAGCGTGTGGTTATAAGCAGCACCATTGTTACCAATGCGCTTACGGAAGGCAAGACGCAGCCGGTATTTCTGGCAGTAATGACCGGCCCCGGCATGAACGTAAAGGGGTGCTTTCCGGTAGAGCCGTATCTGGTAAGCGGCTATGTTGACCACCGCGGCAAAATTGCGGCGCGCACCGAGTTTAACAAACACTACGGGCTTTTGGATAAACCTTCCGGCGTGCAGGCCGCGGCGGTAAGCGGCAAATTTGCTGTGCGTAACCCCGAAAACGAATATGTGCTTGCGCACGAATTAAAAAAGAGCGGTTATAAAAAAGTATTTTTGGGTTCGGAACTCAGCGGCGAGCTGAATTTTATACGCCGCACCAACAGCGCGTATTTTGCGGCAGCGGTAGATAAAACCTTTGAAGCTTTCGGCAAGCAGGTGGAATGGGCTCTGAAGGAGCGCAATATTACCGCGCCGGTGCAGATTTTAAAGGCCGACGGCGGCACGCTGCCTTTGGAGTCGGCGCTTAAACAGCCTGTTGAAGCGGTATTTACGGGCCCGGCGGCAAGTGTGCTGGGCATTGAAGCGCTCGGCGCGGCGCCTGAGGGCAAGTGTATTTCGCTTGATGTTGGCGGCACTACAACCGATATTGCCTTTTGGGATAATGGCGAGCCGCTTTTGGCGAAAAAAGGCGCAATGATTGGCAAATACCCGACCGCGGTGCGTTCTTTCCATATGCGCAGCGTGGGCATTGGCGGCGACAGCGCCATCACCAAACTGCCGCAGGGCTTTAAGGTTGGGCCGGAGCGTGCCGGGCGCGCGGCAGCGTTAGGCGGCGCGGCGGCAACTTTGGCTGACGCGCTGATTGTGCTGGGGCTTGCTTCGTTCGGTGATGCCGGTGCTTCCTTTAAGGCTTTGGGCGCATTGTGCCACGAAGGTGAATCGCCGGAGATGGCGGCGCAGGCTGTTTTGGACGCGGCACTGGACGTTATTGAAAACGCCATTAAAGATATGCTGCACGAGTGGAGCATTCAGCCTGTTTACACGGTAAGCGATGTTTTAAGCGGCAGCGATTTTGTACCGCAGCAGCTTGTAGGCGTCGGCGGCGGTGCGCCGGGGCTTATTCACGCTCTTGGCAGGCGCATGGGGCTGCCGGTTGTAATTCCGCCCGGCGGCATGGTGGCAAATGCCATCGGTGCGGCACTGGCAAGGCCGACAGTGGCAGCAAGCCTGCGCGCCGATACAACCGAAGGTTATTATTTAATTCCGGAAAGCGGCAAACGGGAACGCCTGCCCAAACGCTTTAACATGCAGGCGGCAGAAGAAATTTTAAGCGCCTGGCTGCATGAAAAAGCAGGCGGCTGGCAGATGGAGAGCAGCGAAACCGAAGTTATCAGCCGCGAATATTTCCGCACGGTACACGGCTATTATGATACCGGCGAAATTATTTACCTGCGCATGCAGCTTAAACCCGGCATTTTGTATAAAATTACCGGCAGGGAGGTGGCATTTTGAAACAGGCAAATTTAGGACTGATATTTTTCCCGGCTTTTGACTGGATGATCAGCCCCGGGCACCCGGAGCGCCAGGAAAGGCTGTTATATACGCGCGACCAGCTGACGGAAGAAGGGCTGTTTGACCGCCCGGAAATACGCGAATACCGCCTGCGCATGGCGGAAATTAACGAGTTGCAGCGCGCCCACATCGGCGTGCCTTCAATAGCCAAACTGATTACGCCTGCACATCTTGCCTCCGCCGGAGGGTGCATGACGGCGGCCGACGCTGTAATGAGCGGCGAAGTTAAGCGCGCGTTTGCGCTTGTGCGCCCGCCGGGACACCACGCTATGCGTATTGTGCATGGCATCCGCGGTTTTTGCACCATTAATATTGAAGCCGTAATGGTTGAATATTTGCGGAGCCGCTACGGCATTAAAAAAATTGCCGTTGTTGATACGGATGTACACCACGGCGACGGCAGCCAGGATATTTTTTACCACGACCCCAACGTGCTTTATATTTCGTTCCATCAGGACGGGCGCACGCTGTACCCGGGCACGGGCTTCCCGGATGAAGCAGGCAGCCCGGCGGCGTGGGGCTATAACATCAACCTGCCGCTTTTACCCGGCAGCGGCGATAAGGAAGTACACCGTTTGTTTGACGGGCTGATAAAACCTATTCTTGACGATTTTGAGCCGGAACTCATCATTAATTCTGCCGGGCAGGATAACCATTTCAGTGACCCGCTTGCTTCCATGAGCGTTACGGCACACGGCTATGCGGCACTGGCGGATAAGTTAAAGGCAGATATTGCCGTTTTGGAAGGCGGCTATTCTATCGAAGCGGCGCTGCCCTATGTTAACACCGGCATAATTCTTGCCATGGCAGAAATGGATTACAGCAAGGTTATTGAGCCGGACATCAGCGCCCTGCGCAGACCCGACCCGCGCTGCATGACGCGCGTGGAGCAGCTTATTGAGCAGGTGGGCAACATCTGGCGTACGCGCAGGGAAGTTAGCAGAATGCTGCTGGATAAATGCGGAGGCAAATGGCAGCGGCGCAAGGGAATTTATTATGACGAGGAAGGCATCCGCGAGGAGCAGATGGAAACGGCGCACTACTGCAAAAACTGCAGCGGTTATATAACTGTTGCCACTAATGCGCGCGGCACCCGTTACGGCGACCAGAGCGCTTATGTTGTATGCCTTTTGCGCGATACCTGTGAAAACTGTAAAAAAGCGGCTTATGATGACGCACTGCGCGCCAAGCAAAGCTGTGAATATAAATATATTTTATTGCAGCACCCAGATACGGGCGTTGTGGAAACAATTTAACGGAAGATTGGAGTTTATAAAGTGAAAGAAATTGTAATAGCTACAAGCAACCCGGGCAAACTGGAAGAATTTAAGGAAATGTTAAAAGATATGGAGGTTGAACTGCATTACCTTGCCGAATGGCCCGGCATTGAAGCACCGGAAGAAAACGGGCGTACTTTTGCCGCCAATGCGCGTTTAAAAGCAACGTACTATGCTAAGGCAACCGGCATGACCTGCATTGCCGACGACAGCGGGCTTGAAGTGCAGGCGCTGGACGGCGAACCGGGCGTACGCAGCGCGCGCTACGCCGGCGAAAAGGCAACCGACAAGGAAAATAACGATTTACTTTTGGCAAACATGAAATTGCAGGTTAAACGCACCTGCCGTTTCCGCTGCGCTTTGTGCGTGGCCGATGCCGCAGGCAAGGTGCTTGTGGAAACGGATGGCATCTGCGAAGGCATGCTGCTGCATGAACCTTTGGGCAATAACGGCTTCGGGTATGACCCGCTCTTTTGGTCTACCGAGCTGCACATGGGCCTTGGCGAAGCAACGCCGGAAGAAAAAAATAAAATCAGCCACCGCGGCAAAGCCGTTAAAAAACTTATTGCCAACTGGAAGAAAATAAAATGAAGATAGGTTTAACCGGAGATACCCACGGAAGCATGCAGAACCTGCGCCGCGTTATTGCCGCCGCCCCGCCGGTGGAACAGTGGCTGCATACCGGCGATTATGCGCGTGACAGCCTGTACCTTAAAAGCCAGACCGGGCTAGAAGTAACGGCTGTGTGCGGCAACTGCGACGCGGGCGAAACGGATTTTAACGTAGACGAATTTTTATATTTGCAGGGCTTTAACATCTGGCTGGCTCACGGGCACCGTTATCTGCACGGCGGCAGCCCGCAGGAACTGGTGTGGTGGGCGCACCGCCTGGAGGCGGACATTGTTGTGTTCGGGCATACGCATGTGCCGCTTGTAAAATGGTACGGCGATGTGCTTTTGGTTAACCCCGGCAGCCCTTCGCGTCCGCGCAGCATGGACGGGCCTACCTTTGGCGTGCTGACGCTTAACGAAGGTGAAAAACCGTCCGCAGAAATAATACGCCTTGCAAAGCCGTAAATTAAATGCTTGCTCTTTTAAAAACAAAGTGTATAATATAAATATATAGTATATACTAAATAAAAACAGAGGGGAGTAATTTGTTATGTCTTTTGTAGAAGATGCGTTGAAGTTTCATGCTGAACATAATGGCATGCTTGCCGTGGCAAGCAAGGTGCCTCTTAATAACCGCGAGGATTTGGCGCTGGCTTATACGCCGGGCGTTGCCGAACCCTGCAAAGCCATTAAGGAAAATAAAGAACTTTCGTTTGAATATACCTGCCGCGGCAATACTGTTGCCATTGTAAGCGACGGCACGCGCGTGCTGGGGCTTGGAGATATAGGCCCGGAAGCGGCAATGCCTGTTATGGAAGGCAAGGCCGTGCTGTTTAAAACCTTTGGCGATGTTGACGCCATTCCCATCTGCATTGACACCAAAGACCCGGAAGAAATTATTGAAACGGTACGCCGTTTGCAGCCGGCTTTTGCAGGCATTAACCTTGAAGATTTTTCTTCGCCGAAATGCTATGAAATTGAAGACCGCCTGCGCGAAATCTGCGACATTCCGGTATTCCACGATGACCAGCACGGCACTGCCATTGCGTGCCTTTCTGCCGTTATGGGCGCTTTGCGTTACGTAAAAAAAGATATTAAAGACGTTAAAGTTGTTGTAAACGGCTGCGGCGCTGCAGGTTCTGCCATCGGCAGGCTGTTTGTAAGCATGGGCTTTCCGAATGTAATTATGGTGGAACGTGTGGGCGCTTTGTATAAAGGCATTGATGCCAAACTGGATAAAATTCAGCGTTACCTTTCGGAGGTTACCAACCCGAACATGGAAAAGGGCACGCTGGCAGATGTTGCCAAAGGCGCGGATATTTTAGTAGGCGTATCCGGCCCGAACCTGTTTACCAAAGAAATTATTGCCAGCATGGCTGATAAAGCCATTGTTTTTGGGCTTGCCAACCCCGTGCCGGAAACAAGTTATGACGCTGCCATTGCCGCAGGTGCGGCAGTTGCCGGTACCGGACGCAGTGACAGCCCGAACCAGGTTAACAATGTAACGGTGTTCCCGGGAGTGTTCCGCGGCGCTATTGACGTGCGTGCAAGAGCTATTAACGAAGAAATGAAGGTTGCGGCGGTTTACGCCATTGCCAACCTTATTGACGAAAAAGACCTGCGCGCCGATTACGTTGTGCCGGACGCTTTTGACCCGCGCGTTGCGCCTGCCGTTGCCGCAGCGGTTGCCAAAGCCGCTATGGAAACCGGCGTAGCCCGCGTAAAAGTTGACCCTGAAGTTGTACGCGCCAATGCTTTAAAACGCATTGGCAGATAAGGAGCGGCCATGCGCGAATTAAACGTTAAAGAAATTACGGCAGCTGTTGCCAAACTGTGCTGCGACGCCTGCTACTATCTGCCGCAGGATTTGCTTGAAAAATTTAAAGCCTCCCGCGATACGGAAGAATCGCCGTTAGGCAGGGAGGTTTTGGAAACCATTATTGAAAATGCGGAACTTGCCGCACGTAAAGATGTGCCCCTGTGCCAGGATACCGGGCTTGCCGTGGTGTTTCTGGAAATAGGGCAGGAAGTGCATTTTACCGGCGGCGCGCTGGAAGAAGCCGTTAACGCCGGTGTGGCGGAAGGCTATACCAAGGGCTATCTGCGCAAGTCTTCCGTTGATGACCCGCTGTTTGAACGCAAAAACACGCAGGATAACACGCCTGCCATTATTCATACCCGCCTTGTGCCGGGCGATAAAGTAAAAATTACCGTTGCCCCCAAAGGCTGCGGCAGCGAAAACATGGGCGCCATGAAAATGCTGAAGCCTGCCGACGGAGTGCAGGGCGTAATTGATTTTGTGCTTGATACCGTGCGCAAAGCAGGCCCGAACCCCTGCCCGCCGGTAACGGTTGGCGTCGGTATCGGCGGCAATATGGAAAAATGCGCGCTTCTGGCAAAATATTCGCTGACGCGACCCATCGGTGAGCACAACAGCGATGAACGCTATGCAAAGCTTGAAGAAGAACTTTTAGAGCGCATTAATAAAACCGGCATCGGCCCAGCGGGGCTTGGCGGCACAACCACTGCCGCTGCCGTAAATATTGAGTACGCACCGACGCATATCGGCGCGCTGCCGGTGGCTGTAAACCTTAACTGCCACGCTGCACGCCGCGCGTATGCCGTATTGTAAGGGGGCGCAGAAATGACGGACGCAAAAATTAAACACATTACCACGCCCTTAACGGCAGAAACCATAAAAGACCTGCACGCCGGTGACGTTGTGCGTATAACCGGCCCTGTTTACACTGCGCGCGATGCTGCGCACAAGCGCATGACGGAAGCAATGGCCGAAGGCAGGCCGCTGCCGTTTGATATTAAGGGGCAGGTTGTTTATTACGTTGGCCCTTCGCCCACCAAACCGGGCGAAATTGTTGGCAGTGCCGGGCCGACCACCAGCGGGCGCATGGATAAATATACACCGGCGCTGATTGCCGAAGGTATGCGCGGCATGATTGGCAAAGGCCTGCGCGGCAAAGAAGTTGTTGAAGCCTGCGTTAAATACGGCGCAGTGTATTTTGTAGCCGTTGGCGGTGCGGCAGCGGTAATTTCCCAGTCTATTAAAGGCGAAGAAATGATTGACTACGAAGATTTGGGACCGGAAGCCATCCGCCGTTACGAAGTGGAAGATTTTCCTGCTATTGTGTGCATAGATGCCGAAGGCAACGATTTTTACAAAGTTGGCATTGCCAAATACAGCAAGGAATAACAGCATATTAAACAATAAACCGGCTTTGGCCGGTTTTTGTTTTGCGTAAATTAAGCGCGCCAATAAAATGTTAATTTATTTACAATTTGCGGTAAAATTTACTGAGCGCGCCATAAAGCGTAAACAAAACTGTAAAAATTGTAAAATTTTGTTGACAATATCTTGCGATTGCTGTATTATAATTTCATCTTAACAAACACACTCTTATCGAGAGCGGTTGAGGGACAGGCCCAATGAAACCCGGCAACCAGGCTGTGCCATGGTGCTAACTCCTGATAGATGAGAGGAAAGTAAAGTATATGCTCTTTCCTCGGAAAGAGCTTTTTTATTGCTTTCGTTATTGCCAGTAAGTAGTGTGTAAAATTTAAAAGGAGAGATGTAAAGATGAAAAAAATCCTGTTAGTCCTTTGCTCCGTTCTGGTGCTGGCTCTTTTAATTGCCGGCTGCGGCGGCAGCGAAACCAAATCCGAAGACGGCAAAACCGTGCTGAAAGTTGGCGCAACCCCGGTGCCCCATGCAGAACTTTTGAACTTTGTTAAACCGCAGCTTGCCAAAGAAGGCGTTGACCTGCAAATTATCGAGTTCAGCGATTATGTAAAACCGAACCTTTCTTTGAACGACAAGGAAATTGACGCTAACTTCTTCCAGCATATTCCTTATCTTGAAGAATTTGCCAAAGAACGCAATATGCCGCTTGTTACCTTAACCAAAGTGCATATCGAACCTATGGGCATTTATTCTACAAAATACAAATCTCTGGACGAACTGCCGCAGGGCGCAAAAATTGCCATTCCTAACGACCCGACCAACGGCGGCCGTGCACTGATGCTTCTGCAAAGCGCCAACCTTTTAAAACTTAAAGACGGCGTAACCATTACCGCAACCCCCGGCGACATTGTAGACAACCCCAAAAACATTGAAATTGTGGAAATCGAAGCAGCTCTCCTGCCGCGTTCCATGAACGATGTTGATTATTCCGTAATCAACTCCAACTTTGCAATGGAAGCAAAACTGAACCCGGTTAAAGATTCCCTCTTTACCGAACCTAAAGAATCTCCGTATGCTAACGTAGTTGCAATCCGCAAAGGCGACGAAAACCGTCCTGAACTGCAAAAACTGGCTAAAGCCCTCACCAGCCCCGAAGTTAAAAAGTTCATTGAAGAAACCTACAAAGGCGCTGTTGTACCGGCATTTTAATTGCTGTTAAAACTTTAAAAGTTAATAAACTAAACCGTACAATAAAAATCCCACGGAAAACTCCGTGGGATTTTTGCGTATATGTGCCCAAGAAGGTTTTATGTTATAATAAAAAGTAAGATTAGAATGTTTTGAGCGGTTGAGCAAGAAGGTTATATACTATGAAAACAAACAAAAAACTTTTAAGTTTAATAGTTTTAAGCCTGCTTTTGGCAAAGCCGTATAACGTATTTGCGGCTGGCGCCGATAGTTTTAGGACGGACGAATATAAAGCTATGGGCGAAAACGTGCTTGATTTGATTAACGCCGCCGGTGCTTATGCGCAAGGATACACCGGCAAGGGAGTAACGGTTGGCGTTACTGATGCAGGTACTGTTAATTTCAGCCATCCGGAATTTAGCGGCAAAACCGGCAGCGGCGTAGTTTTTGATGGATTAGAGAGCTCTGATGTTCCATTGACATGAGCTGAGCTTATGCATCCAACTCATGTAGCAGGCATTGCTGCGGCAGATAAAAACGGTTTTGGCATGCACGGTGTTGCTTATGATGCCGATATTGCCTGCAGTTCGGTTATAAGGCATTATTATGTTGATGGACGCTTTGAATCTTGTAGTAGTTTTTATGATTATTATTTAACTAATCCTGATATAAAAATAATCAATAATTCATGGGGACTGATCTCTATTTATTAGATGAAAAAGATTTTTACGAAGGAATAGAGTATTTACAAAGTGATGATAGTGTGATTGCGATAGAAAAAGCGGTTAATAATAATAAGCTGCTGGTGTTTAGTGCCGCCAACAGTGGTCATTTAACTGCTGCGCTGGAAAATAATTTAGATATTTTAATAGGCGATAAAGCGTTTAACGATAATATCATCACGGTAACGGCAGCCAAGGCAAACAGCTTTACAAAGAATGGAAATGGCGGTTTTGATGTACAAAGTGATGCCATAGCGATGTTTTCTGACCTTGCCATGTATAATGAAGACACAACCTTAAGTGCACCGGGGTGGAATATAAATTCTGCTTATGCAGATTTTGAAGCAAGTGGAAAATATTATAAAGATGAGTCCGGCACATCTATGGCAGCACCCGTGGTTACTGGCGCAGGCGCGCTTGTGCAGCAGGCGTTTCCGTATTTAAACGCTAAACAGATTGGCGATGTGCTTTTAAGCACGGCAAATGATAATATAACTAATGAGAGTGGTTATTTGGTAACCAGTCAATCGGACTACGATGAGGACGATGATGAGGTTTTAAGTTTAAATATTTTATATACTGGTAATGTTGATTCAAGCAACGTAGAGAATGATATTTTTAAATATTTTGATAGCCATAGAGATAGTTTTATATCGTTTGTGGCGCAAAGTGAAAATGATTATAGGGAATTATTAGATATTGATGATAAAAATGAGTTAATGGAGTATTTAAAAGATAAAGAAATTGGTTACGATGTGTATAATAACGTCCCATTAGACGTTATCTTCGGGCAGGGCATAGTAGATGCGGGCAAAGCCGTTAACGGCTTGGGCGCGATAAACGTGCGGCGCTTGGATAGCAGCGACATCAGCAGTAATTATACCGTGCAAGGCAGGTTTGAAAAGCAGGCGTTATATACAGTTGATACGCAGGGCTATAACTCAACATGGAGCAATAGTATTAGCGAAATACGCGCCGGTTATATTGCCGAAAATCCGTTGACACGCGTAAGCAGTGTAGGAGAAAATACAGATAATAGTGGTTATGATGAAACTGCTGATGATTTTAATGAAGAATTTGCAGGCTTAACCGATTTGCACGACCGCTGGGTATTTTATACAACTAATAATTTTGATGAATCCGGCGAAAACTGGATGGTTAAGCATTATATTAAGCAATACAATCAGCAAGTTGCAGCTTCCGGGCTTGCCGGTTTGCACGCAGGGTTATATAAAACGGGCGAAGGTATTTTAGCGCTGACGGGCGATAACACCTATAAAGGTGCGAGCATTGCCGCAGGCGGCACCTTGCAGATTGATGGCACTGTAGCAGGCGATGCGTACAGCGAAGGTACAGGCACTATTGCAGGCAGCGGCATAATTAGCGGCAGCTTGTATAACAACGGTGCAGTCGAAGCAGGCAGCTGGGGCGCTGTAAGTGATAAAGACGGTATAATAACGCTGGATGTTGGCGGCGATTTTACCGGCAGCGGCGTAATAGCAGTAAATACGGACGGTACAAACTATGCTCAAATTGCTGTAACAGGAACAGCTAATGTAAGTAACATGAGCCTCAAGGCAGGCACTTTTGCCGCGCCGGAAGTGACAGGAACGATTTTAAGCGTTGACGCAACAAGCGGCACTTTAAAAGGAATAGAAAACTTAAACGGCAGCTTTAGCGGTATGCTGAACGGCGAAGTAAGCGAAAAAAATAATATGCTTACATTAACAACTTCCGTAAGCAACAACGCCGGTATAGACGGCGCACGCTTTAACGCTTTTAACGGCTTGTACAACAACTTAAACGCAGAAGAAAAGCAGGAAATGCAGCGCTTATACGCATTAGATAACAATAGCTTAAATAATACAGTAAACGAACTAAGCCAAAGCGAAAGCATGCACATGGAACTTGCGCGCGACGCTGTACAAAACCGCGATGTACGCCAGGCAGTTGCGCGCCAGCAGCGCCTTGACCGCGACGAAGGCTTATGGGCAATAACAGGCAAAAACTGGGGAGAAACGGACGGAGGCATTACCCGCCACAGCTATAACCTCACTTTAGGCAAAGATTTTTACAATACAGATAACACCTACGCAGGCGCGCTGTTTGCTTACAGCGATAACAGTATTGGCGGCAATAGCGCCGATGGTGAATACAAAAACTACAGCCTTGGCATTTACGGCGGCAGCAAAAACAGCCCCGGCACGGTAACAGGCTATGTAAGCTACGGCGTGCAGGATAACGAACTTACCCGTCATCTCGGAAGTGCATTCAGCCACAGCGGCATGGGCAGGAAGCTGGAAAGTGACTACGACAGCAGCGTTATTGGTGTGGGCGCAAAATACGCCTATGATTTACACTACGGCAAAGAAGGCTGGCATGTAAGCCCCTATGCAGCACTGGATTATGCACATTACAAACAGGATAGCTTTACAGAACACGGCAGCGTATATGGTGTACACAGCGGCGGCTTTAGTGATAACTATTTAACAGGCGAACTCGGCTTTGACTTTAACCGTGAGGAAGAAAACGGCAAATATGGCTTCAGCCTGGCGTATAAACGCATATTAGACGGCGATACTTTAGACGCAGACTTTGCCTTTGCCAAAGGCGGCAATGGTTTTGGCGTGCAAAGCATTGACGGCAGTAAAAACCACATAGTAGTATCGGCGTATATCAGCACTAAGCTAAGTGATAAATGGGAAATAGGCGGCACGCTGCTGCACGACTGGAGCAGTACCGACCGTGACTTAAGCGCGGCAGTAAACCTTAATTATTATTTTTGATTGATGATATATAATTGAAAATATTTAACCAGATGAGCCCCATGCGTTAAGCATGGGGTTTTTACTTATGTAAATTCAACCCCGGCGTTTTTTACTGTTTGAAATAAGTGTACAAACACTGATTAAGTTCACTGTTTTTATTATATTCTTTACATTTTGAAGATTAATTTGCAAAAGTTCACAAAAATTTACGGTTTTTGTTGACAGAAAAGAATTTTGGTGATAAATTTCAAGCTATATTATTATTTTATTTTAAGGGAAAGAGGTAAGTATCATGACAGGATTAATGTTGTTAGGTATCGCATTAGTCGTGTGTGCATGCGGCTATTTTATCTATGGCCGCTGGCTTGTAAGACTGTGGGGCGTAGATCCCAATGCAAGAACACCGGCTTATGTGCATGAGGACGGCAACGACTACGTTCCCTCCTCCAAATTTACGGTTTTTGCGCATCAGTTTTCGTCCATTACGGGCGCAGGCCCTGTAACCGGTCCGATTATTGCCGCTATGTTCGGCTGGGCGCCGGTAATGCTGTGGCTGATGATTGGCGGCATCTTCTTCGGTGCCGTGCAGGATTTCACCGCGCTGTACGCTTCCGTTAAAAACGAAGGCAAATCCATGGGCATGCTTATTGAACAGTACATCGGCAAAACCGGCAAAAAAATGTTCCTTTTGTTCTCGTGGTTGTTCACCCTGCTTGTAACCGCCGCTTTTGCGGATATTGTTGCCAGCACTTTTAACGGCTTTAAGGCAGACGGCGGCCTTGCAACGCCTAATGCTGCTGCGGCGTCCATTTCGATGCTGTACATTGTTGTTGCTATTGCCTTCGGTTACTTTTTAAAGAAATGCCCGCTGGCAGAAGGCCCGAAACTGGGAGTTGCCATTGTTTTGATGATTGCCATGCTGTGGGCAGGCATTGAATATCCGCTGTATTTCGATAAAACAACCTGGCTTTATGTAGTTTTTGCTTATATGTTTATGGCAGCAGTAATGCCGATGTGGCTTTTAATGGAGCCGCGCGATTATTTAAGCGTATTTTTGCTTTTAGGCATGATTGCCAGCGGCGTTATCGGTGTTATCTTCACCAACCCGTCTATCGAACTGCCGGCATTTAACGGCTTTGTTGTAAACGGCCAGCCGCTGTTCCCGATACTTTTCATCACCATCGCTTGCGGCGCTGTATCGGGCTTCCACAGCCTGGTATCTTCCGGCACTTCTTCCAAAACCGTTTCCAACGAAAAAGACATGCTCTTTATCGGTTACGGTTCAATGCTTATTGAATCCATTCTTGCAGTTGTTTCGCTTATCGTTGTAGGTGCTGCTGCAACCGGCGGCGTAATGCCCAAAGGCACACCGTTCCAGATTTTTGCCGGTGCCGTTGGCGGCTTTATGGGCATGTTCGGCCTTTCGGCTCACGTTGCCACCTGCGTAATTACCATGTGCGTATCCGCACTTGCGCTTACCACGCTCGATTCCGTTGGGCGTATCGGCCGTATGTGCTTCCAGGAACTTTTCACCTCCGGCAAACCGGAAGAAATGAGTGGCCTGCAGAAAGTTTTAACCAACAAATATTTTGCAACCGTTATTACCCTGTTCTTCGGTTATCTGCTCTGCCTGGGCGGATATATGAACGTATGGCCGCTGTTCGGTGCAGCCAACCAGCTGTGCGCAGCACTGGTATTCATTTCGCTTTCGGTATTCCTTAAAGTTACCGGCCGCCAGGGCTGGATGCTTTATGTGCCGATGGGCTTTATGTTTGCCGCAACCATGAGCGCGCTTGCCATGAGCATTTACGGTATTGTCAATAAACTCGTTACCGGCGCACCGTTTGGCATGCTTACCGACGGTTTGCAGCTTGTTGTTGCCATTGCCCTTATTATTCTGGCACTTTTAATTGCCACCAACGGGCTTAAAACTTTGTGCGGCAGCAAAGCAGGAAGCAAAAACGAAACCGCAAACGCATAATTAAATGTAAAAAATTTGTGGCGCAGCCTGTAATACGCACGGGCTGTGCCTTTTTATGCGATTATTTTTTTACTGCATACTGTTTTTTTAATCTGAATTGTGTTAGAATTATTACATAGCCATTTTATCTTGGGAGGTAAGAGAATGAAAAAATTATTTAATCTGTTAATGGTAGCCCTGATGGCTGTATGTTTTGCTGTTCCCGCTATGGGCAAAGCCGAAGCCGCTAAAGTTGTAGTACTTCCTCTGGTTAACAACTCCGGTTCCGAAACCGCAGGCCAGATTTATATCAGCGGCGCTATTCAGCTGTTCGATTATCCTGAATACGAACTTCTTGAAAATGACGCTACCAACGATGCTATTGCAGCTGAAAACATTGGTAAAGACGGCGCTTCCAAAGACGCTATGGTACGCATTGCCAAAGCATCCGGTGCAGACCTTGTTGTCGGCATGGTTCTTGATACCTGCGAAGACAACCCGGTATTCCCGAGCGCAGAACGTATTCTGAAACTTGACATCACCGGCAAAACCTATGCTTACAGCGCAGTAAACGGCAAGTTCTATGAACACCGCATTTATGAGGACAAAGAAATCGACGAAACCCTTACCAGCCGCTGGGATTGGGTAAGCGAAGAATTTGGCCGCTGCGTAACCCGCGAAATGAAACGCGTTGACAAAGCATTCATGGAAAACGACTTTTAATTAACGGCTGATATTCGGGCTCCTGCTTTTGGGCAGGGGCCTTTTTATTTTGCAGGTGGAAAAAATTATGTCTATATGGTAAAATTAAATGATAGAGTCAGCTTTATCTTAACGGAATTATTATATAGACAGGAGGATGGCACTTTGAATAATGACATCCATATAGTTTTGGACAGCATTGCTTCCGCCGCGGAAACGCCGTTGGCGCATGACGCACGCTGCCATATTTTGCAGCTTATTTTCCGCCATAAAGCGGTTGAGTGGCGCGACGGCGAAAAAACGCCGGAAGAAATGTTTAAAATGGTGAAGGAAAGCGGCGAACTGCCGAAAACTTCCCAGCCGCCGGTTGGCGAGTTTTTGGATTTGTTTACGAGCCTTGCCGAAGAAGGAAAGAAAGTTATAGGTATTTTTGTAGACAGCGTTTTAAGCGGAACTTACCATACCGCCTGCATGGCAGCGCGGCAGGTAATGCAGGAAATTCCCGGTGCCGATATCCGCATTTTCGACAGCCTTACGGCGGCAACGCCCATCAGCGCACTGGCGCTTGATATTTTGAAAAAGGCCGATGAAGGCGCCGGTATGGATGAACTGGAAGTGTTTATTAACGGCGCCATTGCACGCACGGAAACCTGTTTTTCGGTAAATACGCTGGAATATTTGCAGAAGGGCGGGCGCATAGGTGCTGTTGGCGCGCTGCTCGGAAGCCTTTTGGGCATACGCCCGGTAATAACATTGGATAAGGAAGGCAAACTTGTTGTTGCCGCCAAATGCCGCACCCGCAGCAAGGTGCTTAACACAATGCTTGAAATTTCTTCTTCGCACGGAGAGCTTGAAAGAATCTGCATTGCCCATGAAGGCGCGGAAAAAGATGCTGAATATCTTTACGGAGAAATGACTAAGCGTTATCCCGGTGTGCCGGTACTGATGACGGGCATCGGCGCAGTTTTGGCCACCCATTTGGGACCCGGCTGCATTGGGCTTTTTGTACGTACCAAAGAATAAATCCGGCGCGCCCGGAAAATAAAAAGGCAGGGCTATCTGCCATAATCAAGGAGTGAAGATGAACTTAACACAGACGGCTGTAATTAACGGCCACGATATAAAAAATATGCTGCTGGGCGCTTATGCGGCTTTTGCCGCCGGTTACCGGCAGATTGACGAATTAAACGTGTTCCCGGTGCCTGACGGCGATACCGGGACAAATATGATGCGCACCATGGAAGCGGTGCACCGTGCGCTTTTGCCGCTTGATACGGATTCTGCGGCGGAGGTTGGCGCAGCGGCTGCCAAAAGTGCCATTATGGGCGCGCGCGGAAACAGCGGCGTAATACTTTCGCAGCTTTTGCGCGGCATTGGGCGCGGGCTGGCAGGCAAAGCACGCGTTACAGGCAATGAGCTGGGCAAGGCTTTTCAGTTTGGCATTTTATATGCCTACCGCAGCGTTGCCAAACCGGTGGAAGGCACCATTTTAACGGTGGCGCGCGGCATAGCCAAAGAGGCTTACCATGCAGTGCGCCGCGGCGAGGACTTTACCGAAATTTTAACCGAAGCCATTGCCGGCGGGAAAAAAGAACTGGCACGCACGCCGGAACTTTTGCCCGCTTTAAAAGCAGCCGGTGTGGTTGATGCCGGCGGCCAGGGCCTGATTGTGTTTTTGCAGGGCTGCTTAAACGGCCTTCTGGGCAAAAACTTGCCGGAGGAAGATGTGCAGCACATATCCGTTAATAAAATTGCCGCCCTGCCGGCAGAAGAAGTTGACTTAACAAATCCGTACTGCACGGAATTTATTGTAAAAAATACGGCAGTGGATGATAAAACTGTGCGCGCGGCGTTATCGCCGTTAGGCAATTCACTTATTGTAGCGGCAATGGATGACGTGGTAAAAGTGCATATCCATACCGCTAACCCGGGCGTTGTTTTGCAGCAGGCACTTGAATGGGGCACGCTGCACGATATTAAAATTGACAACATGGCAGAGCAGCACGAACACCGCGTATTCAATGCGGCGGCAGTGCAGCAGCCGGCACCCAAAAAAGAAGGCACCGGCCTTGTAAGCGTGGCGGCAGGCAGCGGCATTGCGCAAATTATGCTGGCGCAGGGTGTTGATGAAATCATCAGCGGCGGGCAGAGTATGAACCCGCCTGTGGAAGAATTTGTGCACGCCATTGAAAACGGTGCTTACAGCAAATATATTATTCTGCCCAACAATAAAAACATTGTGCTGGCAGCGCAGCAGGCGCAAAAACTGCTTGGAGTAGACCGTGTAAGCTATGTGCCGACCATTAATCTGGCGCAGGGCATTGCCGCAGTTCTGGCGTTCGATTCTTCGCAGACGATGGAAGAAAATGTTGCCGCCATGACGGAAGCGGCGCAGAGCGCACATTGCGCGGCAGTAAGCATCGCCGTGCGCGACAGCGTTGTTGGCGGGCTGCCCATTATTAAGGGCGATTATATCGGCCTGTTGGAAAATAAAATAGTCTGCACAGGCTCGGGCTTAAACGAAGCGGCCATAGGAGCGGTGCAGAAAGCCGGTACGGACTGGGAGCTTTTAACCCTGTACTACGGCAGCGATATTACCGAAAGCGAAGCACAAAGCGCAGCTGCAGAACTTGAAAAGCTGTGCCCCGGCGCGGAAGTAGAGGTGCTTGAAGGCGCGCAGCCTTTATACCCGCTGATTATAACTTTGGAATAGCATAAAATTAAGGCATGCAGGCCGCATGCCTTTTGTTTTGGAGGGGACTTATGCAGGAAATCATGCTGGCGATTGTCCTCGGCATTGCCGTGGGGCTCGCCAATTTGCTGAGCTATAAAATAAAATTTTATTTAAGTAAACTTTCTACGCTGTGCCTGTGTACCATGCTGTTTTGCCTTGGCGCAAAAATCGGCTGTGATGATGCGCTGCTGGCAAAACTTGGCACGCTCGGCGTTCAGGCCGGTGCCATTGCATTTGGCGCGGTGTGCGGCAGCATACTTTTTTTATCTGCTGCCATTAAACTGCTGGCGCGCCCGGCAGATACAGAGGAGGGCGAGTAATGCTTAGTGTTGCCGTTTCTCTTGTTGGCGGGCTGCTTTTTGGCTATTTGTTTTTGGATACGGGCGTTAAAGACACGCTGGATTTAATTTTAATGTCGGCACTGGACGTAATGATTTTTATTGCCGGTATCGAAATCGGCAGCAATCGCGGCATTTTAAAACGCATCTGCAACCTGCACAGCGCGCTGTTGGCGCTTGCCATACCGTTGGCGGTAGCCTGCGGCAGTATTTGCGGCGCACTGCTTTTGGGGCATATCGCCGGGCTGAGCGCGTATGATTCGCTGCTTGTAGGCGGCGGTCTTGGATGGTACAGTTTTTCTTCGGTTGTTATCAGCGCCATGTACAGTACGGAAATTGGTACAGTAGCATTTTTGGCAAATATGATGCGCGAAATTTCCGGTTTCTTTTTAATACCGCTTTTGGTGCGCGTGCATAAATTTCTGGCTCTTGCCCCCAGCGGCGCAGCTACTATGGACAGCGGGCTGCCGGTAGTAATAAAATATACCAACCTGCATGTCGGTATGTACTCCTTCATCAACGGGCTGGTACTTACCCTCATTGTGTCGGTGCTTATCTCGTGGCTGTTGAGTTTAAGGTGAAAAATATCGTCAATTTATAAAACAAAACCTGCCTTGCGCAAAAACGCCCGGCAGGTTATTTTATGTTTGTAACTGATTATGCAGTTGTAATTTGTACTGCTCTTTTATATTTGCAAAGTGTTTGCACTGTTTCAGCGATGCAAAAATGCTGCGGCTCTTTCGATTCCGTCCGGGCATGGCACCGGACTCTTGTACAAAGTGCCCTAAATTTAGCCGCCGCAGTTTTTGTATCTTGCTTCACAGTGTAAACACTTTGCTTTGCAGTTTAGTATTTGGAATTTGCGTAAGATTGCTGGGTGAGGCATTTTCCTCACCATAGCATTCGGGTTCCATTTCAAAGGTAAGAGAAGTTACAAAAATATCATTGGAATCATAAGGGGATTTAGTTTTATAAATTCCGTCCGATATTTTTTGAAAATCAGATGTCATATATTTTTGGGGTGTGAAATTTTGAAAATTTTTCATATCGTCTTAATTCCTATAAATTTTGGGTTTGGAGCTTTTCTCCATTCCAAGATAAATAGAAAGTTATTATCTAAATGCTGCTGGCACATGGCAATATGGTTCCCGAGTGAAATCAAGATTAGCGGGTTGTTCATCAACTAACTCTCCATTCCACTCAAGTCCGGTTTTGAAAGCGTTTGCAGCAGCCTTTGCTTCCATTTTTGTTAATAGCAACGCCGCATCCTGGTTTATATCTTCCTCACTGCACTTTGATGGGCTGCCGTATTTGTCGTAATAATAAGTTGGGCTGCAAAGCCAGTAGACCATTTTAGCAGTAACTATATCACAAGCGGGATTCATTACAATTTGTTCAACTGTAAACATTCCATCATCATAATTATAATCTGCAATCATGTAGTGGAGTTCTTCAGCGGATGTGATATGCGAAAATAATTCTGCAATTTCTTTTTTATAAGCTTCAAAACCTATTTCTCTTTGACGGCAGAATCCTTTGTAAAATTCTTCTTCCTCACAGCCTTCCATTTCATCGTCAAACTCATCTTGTTCCATGTCTAAATAATAGTCATCTCCAGCACAAGACGCACGTTCCATAAGAATATCAAGTTCTTTTTTTCTTTCTTCTGACAGCATGATAATATCCTCCTTATCTAATAAATAAATTGAATTGAGGTTTATTATTATAATTATATTATAACATAAATAATTAAGAAAAAATTTTAATGTGGTATATGAATTATCAAAAATTATTAAATTTACATAGATATCATAAGGCTGTTATAAAACTAAAATTGGCTTTGTATAAAAAGGCACGGGTTACGTCAGGCGCGACATTCAAAAATAGGCGAACTTATTTATTACATTTGCCGTTTATTTTTTGCTGGAGCGAAGGCATTTTGGGCTGAGTCGCCAATTAGTGCCGAGTGATAGCGAAGGCAATAATTGTGCCAGCGAAGCTACGCAAATTTTGCGATTGAATAACGAGCAAAATTTACGCTACCTTAATATTTTAGCCTATAAAAAGTAACAGCAGTAAAAACTAACTTAATAAATAATAAACTCAATTATAATTAAAACGTTAATGTAATCATATACAAATAAAACAAAACCTGCCTTGCGCAAAAACGCTTGGCAGGTTGTTTTATGCTTTTAGCTGATTATGTAGTTAAAATTGTATCGTTTTTTCGCATATTGTGCGTCAAATTGTAAGTTGTATTATTGTTTTTTAAGCTATTCAATAAGTAAAGCTGATTTATTTGCAATTTTTTCTTTAATAGCAAAAACCGTATCTTCAACTGAAAATAGAGTTGTGTCTAAAATATTTTTCTCGTATGTTCCTAAGTTATTAAATTGCTTCCACATAGTTTCTACTAATTCAATATTAGTTTTTCTATCTAATTTTGAACGTTCAATAGCTCGCTTCAAAGTTTCTTCCTTATTAGCCATTAAAATTATATAATGAACTTCGTATCCTTCGCGTACAATGTTCAACCACGGCTCCAAAAACCAAGGGCCGATAATGCCATCTACAATCACATCATAGCCTCCGCGGACATAACGCTTTGCGGCTTCTAAAAAAGCCTCTATCACAATTAGGTTTTGTTCGTTAGATTCAGGTAAATGTGGGGGAATTGCTCCTTTACTAAGATAATGGTAAAAATCATCTGTGTGCATATGCACTGACTTTTCCATACTGGATTCTTTTGCAACAATAGCTGATGTTGTGGTTTTTCCTGTTCCCGGTGCGCCGGTAATTACAATGATTCTTCCGTTCTTCATTTATTTCTATCCTTCCAAATTCCGATTTATTGCTTTGTTTATATATTAAGCGGCAAATTAAAACCTGTCAAATTATTGGTTTTGCATTTTAAGGCTGCCGTAAAATTAAAACCTGCCTTGTAAAAAAACGCATGGCAGGTTATTTTATTTCTGCTGTAAGCAGGATATTTAATTTTTATTTTTTGCGGCGGCACGTTTCAGGCTTAAGCCGATACGGTTGCGTGCTTCGTCAATGCTTATAATTTCCGCTTCTACAATATCACCGACGGCGACAACATCAAGTGGATGGCGGAAGCGTTTATCCGACAGTTCGCTGCGGTGCGCAAAGCCGCTTGTTTTAAGGCCTATGTCGATAAATGCGCCAAAGTCTACCACGTTTTGCACGCGCCCTTTAACAATGCTGCCAATGGCAAGGTCACTTAATTTGGCAACGTGTTTGCGTGTTAAGGGCGGCGGTGTGTCCTCACGTGGGTCGCGCCCGGGGCGTGCCAGTGCTGCCAAAATGTCCGTAACGGTGGGCAGCCCGGCATCAAGCGTTTTTGCTATCTGTTCAGCATCGGCGTTTGCGGCGGCGTGCTGCAATTCTGCGCCGGTGCAGTCTTTTAAGCCAAAGCCCAAAAGTTTTATAATTTCTTCCGTCAGCTTGTAGCTTTCCGGGTGTACGCTGGTGTTGTCAAGCGGGTTTGGCGCGCCTGCAATGCGTAAAAAGCCTGCGCACTGCGTAAAGGCGGCGGGGCCAAGCCTGCTTACTTTTAAAAGTTCTTTGCGGGCGGTAAAGCTGCCGTGTTCATCGCGCCAGGCAATAATGTTTTTGGCAACGGTTGGCGAAACGCCTGCCACATAGCTTAAAAGTGCGGGTGAGGCGGTGTTAAGTTCCACGCCAACGTGGTTAACGCAGCTTTCCACAACGCCGGTGAGTGTTTCGGCCAGTTCTTTCTGATTAACGTCGTGCTGGTACTGCCCTACGCCAATGGCTTTCGGTTCAATTTTTACAAGCTCCGCCAGCGGGTCCTGCACGCGGCGCGCTATGGAAACGGCACCGCGCAGCGAAACATCAAGTTCCGGCAGTTCTTCGCGTGCGAGTTTAGAGGCAGAATACACGGAAGCGCCTGCTTCGCTGACAATGGTGTAGGCAATGTTAAGCCGGTGTTTTTCAATCATCTGCGAGGTAAATTCTTCCGTTTCGTAAGATGCTGTGCCGTTGCCGATGGCAACAAGCGTTACGCCGTAAGTGTTTACAAGGTTTAAAAAGCCTGCTTCGGCCTGTGCCTTTTGTTTTTCGCTGCCGGTAATGTATAAAGCGTCGGTGGCCAGTGTTTTGCCCTGCGGGCTGATGACGGCCGCTTTGCAGCCGGTACGGTAGCCGGGGTCAAGCCCGAGTACGGTGTGCCCGGCAACAGGCTGCTGCAATAAAAGCTGGCGCAGATTAGCCGCAAAAATGCTGATGGCCTGCTTTTCGGCTTTTTCGGTAAGTTCGTTTCTTATTTCACGCTCCAGCGAAGGAAAAATAAGGCGTTTGTAGCTGTCGGCAAGTGCCGCTGTATACATTTCGGTCCATACGGTGTGCTGCTGTATTTTAAGTTTGCGCGCCAGTTTTTCGGTCATAATTTCGGCGGGGTATTTAAGGCTTACTTTTAAGAGTCCTTTGTTTTCGCCGCGGTTTAGTGCCAAAATGCGGTGCGGCGGCAGGCGGTGTACGGGTTCGGCATAATCCGCGTACATTAAAAAATCTTTGGCTTCTGTTTCGTCTGCGCCAAGCGCCGATGCAAGCTCGGCGTTCTTCCACAGTTCGCGGCGTATAAAATCGCGCACGGCGGCGTTATCCGAGATGTTTTCGGCAACGATGTCCATTGCTCCCTGCCACGCTTCTTCGGCGCTGTTTACGCCTTTTTCCGCATCAATATGCAGTGCGGCAAGTTTTTCAAGCGGCAGCGGTGGCTGTACCTGCTGCGTTATAAGTTCTGCCAGCGGCTCCAGCCCTTTTTCGCGGGCTATCTGCGCGCGGGTGCGCTTTTTGGGGCGGTAGGGCAGGTATAAATCCTCAAGCTCCTGCATTTTTACTGCGGCTTCAATCTGCGTTTTAAGTTCCGGCGTCAGTTTTTCCTGCGCTTCAATGGCGGCAAGTATTTCCGCACGGCGTTCTTCCAGCTGGCGCAGGTATTTGGCACGTTCTTCAATGCTGCGCAGCGCTTCTTCGTCCAAAGTGCCGGTGGCTTCTTTGCGGTAGCGCGCAATAAAGGGTATGGTGTTGCCTCCGTCCAAAAGTTCCAGCGCGGCGTGTACTTGCTGTGGTTTTACTTTCAGCTCGGCTGCTATAATTTGTTCAATAGTCATGGCGTACCTCGTTTTACAAAAATAATATTATTACATTCGCCGCGGTTAGGAAAAATCCTTGTGGCGTTTTAGTGAAATATTTTTGTCAACGGATAATGAATATTGACAGAGAAAATCTTATTTAATATAATTATTAAAAAGATTTATTAAGGCTGCATTGCTTTAAGGGCAATGCCGGAAGGAGGAGCTTATGTTAACTAACAGCGAACTTACTGCTATTTTGCGCGAAAACGGCTATAAAGTTACGCCGCAGCGCCTGGCTGTGTACGAAACGCTGGCAGCAACGCATGACCATCCCAGTGCTGAAATGCTGTATAAAACGCTGCGCCCCAAATATCCTTCCATGAGTTTTGCTACCGTATATAAAACCGTGGAGATATTAAACAGGCTGCATGTCATCCAAATCATCAATACCGGTGAGGACAGCTTCCGCTATGATGCCGACATCAGCGACCATCACCATGTGCAGTGCACCTGCTGCGGCAAGGTAGAGGATTTGTTTAATGTTGATTACAGCGGTATTATGGCACAGGCCGAAAAAGAAAGCGGCTACAAATTAAGCGGGCACCAGTTCTATTTTTACGGGGTCTGCGAAAATTGCCGCAAAAAACACTGAGCATACTGAAAGGGCCCCGTTTGGGGTCCTGTTTATTTTTCCGGGGAAAATAAAAGTTACAAATATTTAAAAAAATTTACTTTTTTATCAATCTTAAGTGCTTAACTTTTGCTATAATTATAAGGTATAAAAGTAAAAATGGGGAGGATTAACTATGGAACTTGCCCAAAGAATTGAACATACATTATTAAAACCCGAAGCAACCGTTAAAGATATTATGCGCCTTTGCGACGAAGCGCAGAAATACCATCTTTACGCCGTATGCGTAAATCCGTGCTATGTGCCGCTGGCAAAGCATCTTTTGCAGGGCACGGAAGTAAAAGTTGTAACCGTGGTTGGTTTTCCGCTGGGCGCAACTTTCAGCAGCGTTAAAGCGCTGGAAGCAAAAACGGCAATGGAAGAACATGCCGATGAAATTGATATGGTTATGAATGTTTCGGCCTTTAAAACAGGTGATTATGCTGCCGTAACGGAAGATATCCGCCGCGTGGTGGAAGCAGCGGCGCCCTGCCCGGTAAAAGTTATTATCGAAGCGGCGTACCTTACTCCGCGTGAAAAACGCACTGCCTGCCGCATTATTGCCGACGGCGGCGCAAAATTTGTAAAAACCTCCAGCGGTTTCGGCAAAGGCGGCGCAACTGTGGAGGATGTAAAACTTTTGCACGAAGAAGCAGGCAAATATGGTTTAAAGGTTAAAGCCGCAGGCGGAATCCGCGATGCGGAAACTGCCAAAGCCATGGTAGAAGCAGGCGCCGACCGCATAGGAACCAGCGCAGGCGCAGCCATTGCCGCAGGTGAAGCATGACGGGCGAGTTTAAAATTTCCGTGTTGGCCAGCGGCAGCAAAGGCAATGCCACCATTATTACAGCGGGCGGCAAAAACTTTTTGATAGATGCCGGTATCAGCTGCCGTCAGCTTACGCAGCGCATAAAAGAAACCGGCATGCAGCCGGAGGATTTGGACGGTGTGCTATTGACGCACGAACACCGCGACCATATCAGCGGCCTGCCGGTATTCAGCCGTAAATACCATTTGCCGGTATTTGCCAACGAGCCAACCTGGCGCAGTTTGCCGCAGCGCAGCGAAATGGAACGCAGCTGCTGCCGTCTGCTGCCAAAATGCCTGGAAACGGAAGGGCTGAAAATTGAAAACTTTGCCGTTCCGCATGACGCGGCAGGTGCCGTAGGCTATGTGTTCAGCTATGCAGGTGCGCGCTGCGTGTACCTTACGGATGTTGGCTTTATTACGGAAGAAATTAAAAATAACGTAGCTGGTGCGGACACACTGGTGCTTGAAGCAAACCACGACGAAGAAATGCTAAAAAAAGGCATTTACCCATATGCCTTAAAGCAGCGCATTCTGGGCACGCGCGGGCATTTATCCAACAAAGCCGCGGGCTGGCTGCTTTCGCAGATGGAGCGGCTGCCGGGTGAAGTAATACTGGCGCATCTCAGCCAGGAAAACAACACGCCGGAGCTTGCGCTTAAAACTGTGCGCGGAATTTTGGATGCAGGAGAAACCGGCGGGGATACGCAAATATATGTAGCCTCGCAGGATGAAATAGTAAAAAATTATTGAGGGGTGTAAAAAATGCAGAAAACATTGCTTAAAAAATCAATGAATTTATTTTTGTGCGGCATATTAAGCACGGCCGTACTTTTAGGCGGCTGCGGCATCGGCAATACTGCCAATACGCAGAAAGAAGAACAGCCTGCCGCCGCAGTTCAGCAGGAAGTAAAGCTTTCCGGCGCGCGCAACACGCCGGTAGTGGTAGCGGCACAAAAAGTTGGCCCTGCCGTTGTAGGCATAACCAACAAAGCCTATGTGCGCGACTTTTTTAACCGCGTGCAGCTTACCGAGCGCGGCACAGGCAGCGGCGTTATTTACGACAAAAGCGGCCTGATTGCCACCAACAACCATGTTGTGGAAGGTGCGCAGGAAATTATCGTGAGCCTGACGGACGGGCGCAGCGTTAAAGGCAAGGTGCTTGGCGCAGATGCCGCAACAGACCTTGCCGTTGTTAAAATTGATGTTGATGAAGATTTGCCGGTAGCCAAATTCGGCGATTCTTCCACCTTGCAGGTTGGCGAACCTGCCATTGCCATCGGTAACCCGCTGGGGCTGGAATTCCGCGGAAGCGTAACGGTTGGCGTTATCAGCGCGTTGAACCGCTCTATTGAACTGGGCGACCGCAAGTTTAACCTTATTCAGACTGATGCCGCTATTAATCCCGGCAACTCCGGCGGTGCGCTTGTTAATGCCGACGGCGAGGTTGTAGGCATTAACTCCGCCAAAGTAGCGGTAAGCGGTGTTGAAGGCATAGGTTTTGCCATCCCGGTAAACTCCGCCAAACCTATTTTGGACGAGCTTGCCCAGCACGGACGCATTGCGCGCCCCTATATCGGCGCCAGCCTGATTGATAAAGATATTTCCGCACGTTATGGCTTTGACCTTGATCTGCACGGCGGCATTTTTGTAATGAAAATTGTTACCGGCGGCCCTGTTTATAACGCAGGCATGCGCCCCGGCGACATTATTTTAACCTTTGACGGCGCTAAAGTGGAAACCGTGCCTGAACTGCGCACCAAACTTGCAGAAAAGAAAGTTGGCGACACCGTTGCCATTGTTGTGCTGTGTGCAGGCATTGAGCGCACCTTGCAGGTAACTTTGCAGGAAATGCCGGAGGGAAACTGATATGAAAATCAGCCTCGTCTGCGTAGGTAAAATTAAGGAAAAATACCTTACCGAAGGCATTGCCGAGTTTACCAAACGTCTGACGCCGTACTGCAAGCTGGAAACCATTGCCATTGGCGAAGAAAAAATGCCGGATAGCCCTTCGCCTGCCGAAAAAGAGCAGGTGCTGGCTAAAGAAACTGAGCGTTTGATAAACGTCATACCGGCTAGCGCTTATGTGGTACTTTTGGATTTACAGGGCAGGGAAATAACCTCGCCTCAGCTGGCGGAACTGTTTGATGGCTGGGCGCTGGCTGGCAAAAGCCATATCGCCTTTGTTATCGGCGGCGCGTTTGGCTACACGGACGCTTTGCGCAGGCGCGCAGATATGCGCTGGAGCTTTTCAAAACTGACCTTTACGCACCAGATGATACGCCTTTTATTGGTAGAACAAATTTACCGCGCTTTTAAAATAAGCCGCGGTGAAAAGTACCATTGGTAGCAGATAATTACAAATAAAAACAGAGCAGCGAAAGCTGCTCTGTTTTTTATCCGTTTTTTTGATAAGCATAAGGCAATTTTATTCAGTTAAGCGCACTTTTTTACCGTCTATTTCTATTTCCAACGATACTCCTAAATCATCAGTCCAGGCATAGCATTTATATAGTAGTTGTAAAATCAGCTGGTCCGGTGTTTCCGTAAAAGTAACCCTTAGTATAACAGGCCAGCCAGGATATTCATTCTTAAATTTTTCACTGTGAATATGTTTCAAATATCCTTCCATTTTATCTAACAGCGCAGTTTGCGTTTCCGGCGTTCCGTCAATAAAACCGTTGCAGACCAGTATTAACAAAACTTCTTTTGTTTTTGTTTCTGCCATAATGTCAATAGAATGTAAATCGCCAAACATATTTTCAATAGACATAGTTATCCTCCCTGCTTAAATTCAGAAATTTTCAATACACTAAAACGCCGATAATACCGCTGATGAGCATAAGGCTGATTGCACCGACTTTGCGGTAGTAATGCAGATAAAAGAGCACGGCCAGCACCGGTATGCCAATGGGGTTAAAGGTGCTGCTTTCACTGGTGGCATTGTCTATCGGGAAAACGGTAATATCCAGAAAGAAAATTACGGCTGTAATCATAAAGGCAATAACCGCCGGGCGGATGCCGCACAGCGCTTCTTTAACGAGGCGCGACTGGCTGAATTTTTCCAGCGAGCGCGCTACAAAGTAAACGATAATGAATGACGGCAATGAAACGCCGAGCGTGGCGATGAATGAGCCCATAAATGCAGGCACAAAATCCGGACCGCAAACGCGCGCGCCGACATAAGTGGCGGTGTTGACGGCAATAGGTCCCGGAGTCATCTGCGAGATGGTGATGATGCGTGCGTATTCCGCTGCGGGAATCCACCCATGCGCCAGAACTTCCTGCTGAATGACGCTGACCATGGCAAGCCCGCCGCCGAAGGAGAACAGGCCTATTTTAAAGAACACAAAAAACAAATCCCAGTAAATGCCCATCATTCAGCCCTCCTTCCCAAAAGGCGGTAAGCGGCAATGGCGTACAGCGCCGCCGCGATAACGGTAGAGGCAATGCCAAAGCCCAAAACGTAAATTTCTGCAACGGAAATTAAAAGTATAGCCCACCCAAGTTTGTTGCTGACGGAAGAAGCAAACATTTTTTTTGTGGCAACTATCAAAAGCACGGTAATAGCGGCGTTAACTCCGGCGAAGAATTTTAAAATATAAGTGTTGCTGTCCAGTCCGCTGGAGGCAAACAGCATGGCAATGGCAAAAATAATTAAAAACGAAGGCAGCACTACGCCGATGGTGCAGACAAGCGCGCCCGTAATTCCTGCCAGGCGGTAGCCTAAAAACGTGGCGGAGTTAACGGCAATAACGCCCGGCAGCGATTGTGCAATCGCCAGCACGTCAGTGATGTCCTTATCGTCAATCCAGCCCTGGCGTTCAACAAATTCGTCGCGGATTAAGGGAATCATTGCAAGGCCGCCACCGATAGTGAACAACCCTATTTTAAAAAACACATTGAACATGTGCAGGTAACTTACTTGTTTTTGCTGCATATCAACACTTCTTTCCCAAAACATAATTAACAGGTGATAAATATATTATCTCCTAAATATGCAGGCTTGGCAAGTTAAATTGTGGATATGTTATTGTTTATGTCATTTAGTTTTAATTTACGTTTCCTCTTTGTATTTACGCTAATATTTTTTAATTTACTTTTTTACACATCTTCATTCTTTTGAGTGACCAAAAGAACGAAGCAAGAAAAGTCATGCGGCAAACAAAAATTTACAGATTTTGTTGCTAAAGCAAAAAATCTGCATGCGGTACGCCGAAACCAATAAAAATTTCCGCGAAACTCGCTGCGCTCAAACATCGGGAAATTTTTATTGGCTTTCAGTAAATACCGCTAAATTTTTAATGCCGCGCTCTGGCGTAAATCTTACTTCTCAAATGCTTATTATAAAAATACAATTTATAATTTTGTATTCTTAAAAATTTCGGTAACATTGCTATTGTTTATAACAATTTACCTAAAGTACGAATTTGGACGAAGCGCGACATTCAAAAAATAGGCAAACTTATAATTAAGGCACTTGCAGCGTTTGCCGAGGACTGTTTGAGTTTGCGCAGCAAACGAGTTCCGCAGGAGCTGCAAGTGCCAGCTTATTTACTGCTTTTGCCGTTTATTTTTTGTTGGAGCGAAACTTTCTTGGTTCGTTCTTTGGTTACAAAGAATGAACATGAGTAATAAAGTAAATTAAGAACATTAAACGTAAATACAAAGATTAAACGTAAATAAAAACTATTAACCAAAAACGCCATGACTTAAAAGTCATGGTGTTTTAATATAACAAATATAAAATTACTGCCTTTTTATCTCCGCATCCACCGATGTGCGCCATTTCAGCACAAGCGCTACAATAAGGCTTAATACAAACGCTGCGGAAAACACATACAGCGTTGCCGTATAGCCGCTGGTGGTTTCGCGCATGTAGGATAACAGCAGCGGCCCGGCAATGCCTGCCAGCCCCCACGCTGTTAAAATTTTGCCGTGGATGGCGCTTAATTCTTTCGTTCCGAACAAATCGCTTAAATACGCCGGCATGCACGAAAAGCCGCCGCCGTAGCAGGAAATAATTACAAATACCAAAATCTGGAACAGCAGGGCATTAGCTGTTTGTGCCAACAGATAAAAAGCTGCGATTTCGATAATGAAAAACAAAACATATACGCTGCGCCTGCCGATATAATCGGAAACCGTGGACCAGGCAATGCGCCCGCCGCCGTTAATCAGCCCGATAATTCCCACCATGGAAGCGGCTGCTTCCGGCGTCATGCCTACAACCTCCTGCGCCATGGGCGAAGCTACTGCCAAAAGCCCGATGCCGCAGGTGATGTTGGTAAAGAATATCCACCACAGTGCGTAAAACTGCCAGGTTTTAAGCGCCTGCGCAGCAGTATAGCTTTTGGGCTGTAAAAGTGTGGTGTAACCGCTTTTGGTTTGCTGCTCCTGAGGCTGTGTTTTGGGCGGTTCTAAGTACGAGGCTGAAAGCACCATAATTACCATATAGGCTGCGCCCAGAATAATAAAGTTTTGCATAAGCCCGTAAGCCGCAACAAGGTGCTGCATTAACGGCCCGGCAATTAAACTTGCAAAGCCAAAGCCCATAATGGCAAGCCCGGTGGCAAAGCCGCGGTTATTAGGAAACCATTTAACCAAAGTTGATACCGGCGTTATATAGCCAACGCCCAGCCCGATACCGCCGATAAAACCGTAAAACAAATACAGCAGCGCAAGGCTTTTTAAATGCACGGCAAGGGCAGTGCCAAGCATGCCGGTGCCAAAAAACAGCGCGCTGGTAAACCCGCTTCTGCGCGGACCGTGTTTTTCTACAAAGCCGCCCAAAAAACCGGCGGAAAGCCCTAAGAACAAAATTGCAATGGAAAAAGCCCACGTTGTTTCCTGCAAGGTAAAGCCAAGTTCCGCCATAATGGGGCGGGTAAGTACGCTCCAAGCATAAACGCTGCCGATGGAAATGTGGATGCCTACTGCTGCCAGTGCGATAAGCCATCTGTTTTTCATGATAAAATCTCCTTTACTGTGCAACGAAGGAGAGAAACATCCAGACAAAAAAGCCGTCCGGGCATTTCTCTCTGCCCAGACGGCCGGCTAATCTTACAGCAGCGCGGTCCACGTGGTTAGTTCCACTTATATCCGTCAGTTCCGCGTCGCCTATGCAATTGAATAAATTAATTATATCAGCCACGGCTTTTTTGTCAAGCAAATCTGCGCATAAGCCGGGCGATTTTGTTTTTGGCGCTGATTTGTGTTAAGATATAAACATACTTGTGAGTGAGGTAAGGTTATGATTTTAAGTGCAGAAAATTTGGGCCATAGCTATGGTGTAAGAACTTTGTTTAAAAATATCAGTTTTAATATAGAAGAAGGCGACAAAATAGGCGTTATAGGCGTTAACGGCACGGGCAAAAGCACTCTGCTGCGCGATATAGCCACCGGCGAACCAAGCGAAGGCAAGATTACAAAAAACGGCACCTGCGTAATTGAATATTTGCCGCAGGACCCTGCTTTTGACCCTGACGCAACGGTGCTGGAGCAGGTGTTCAGCGGCGAATCGCCTCAGCTTGACGTTGTGCGCCGTTATGAAGAAGCAGTGCAGCAGGCAGCGGCAGAGCCGGAAAATAAAGCCGCGCGCCAGAAGCTGCTTGCCCTGCAGCAGGAGATGGACAGCAAATTTGCCTGGCAGATGGAAAGCGAAGCCAAAGCCGTTTTGGATAAACTTGGCATTACTGATTTGCAGCAGCCGATGAAAGAACTAAGCGGCGGTCAGCGCAAACGCGTGGCTTTGGCCGGTGTTTTGGTGCGCCCCAGCGACCTTTTGATTTTGGACGAACCTACTAACCATATGGATAACGAAACCGTTGTCTGGCTGGAAGAAGTTTTGCAGAAACGCAAGGGTGCGCTTTTAATGGTTACGCACGACCGTTATTTTTTTGACCGCGTTGTAAACCGTACTTTGGAAATTGACGGCGGCGAAGGCTATTTATACACCGGCAATTACAGTTTGTTTTTACAAAAACGCGAAGAACGCCGCATTGCGGCAGCAGGGGCAGCGCAGCGCCTGCGCAACGTGTACAGGCGCGAACTGGCGTGGATAAGCCGCGGGGCGGAAGCACGCCGCACCAAAAGCAAAGAACGCATTGAGCGGTTTAATGAATTGAAAAAAGAAGTAAATAACATCAAAACCGAGCAGCAGCTGGAAATTTCTTCCGTTGGCTCGCGCCTTGGCAAAACCATTATTGAGTGCGAGCATATCGGGCTGGATTACGGCGGCAAAACCTATATTGATGATTTTAATTATGTGCTGCTCCGCAATGACCGCATTGGCATTGTTGGCCCTAACGGCAGCGGCAAAAGCAGTTTAATGGATATTATCGCCGGGAGGCTTGCACCGACACGCGGCACCGTTAAGGTTGGGCAAACCGTAAAAATTGGTTATTTTGCCCAGCATAGCGAGTTTAAGGATGCTGACTGCCGCGTTTTAGAATATATAAAAAACGTCAGCGATTATATTGAAACCGCAGACGGCACGCGCATAACGGCAGCGCAGATGCTGGAACGATTCTTGTTCCCGCCGGAGCTGCAATGGGTGCCGGTAAGCAAATTAAGCGGCGGCGAAAAGCGCCGTTTGTACCTTTTGAGCGTTTTAATGAGCGCGCCTAACGTGCTTATACTGGACGAACCTACCAATGACCTCGACATACCGACGCTTTCGGTACTGGAGGACTACCTTGATACCTTTAACGGTGCTGTTATTGCCGTATCGCACGACCGCTATTTTTTAGACAGGTTTGCCGGTAAAATTTTTGCTTTTATGGGCGGCGGTGAAGTGCGCCAGTTTATTGGCGATTACAGCCGTTACGAACAGGCCCGCGCCGAAGCGCAGAACCTTGCGCGCCAACAGGAACGCGCACAGAGCACTGCCAAACCGCAGCAGCGCGAGGAAAAGCAGCGTGCGCCCAAAATGACTTATAAGGAAAAGCTGGAATACGAGCAGATAGAGCAGGTTATTGCGCAGGCAGAAGCGGAGCTGAAAATGACGGAAATGGAAATTAACGCCTGCGGCACGGACTTTGTAAAACTTACGGAGCTTACTGCAAAGCAGCAGGAGCTTACGCAGCGCATCAGCGATTTAACCGACCGCTGGGCGTATCTTGAAGAACTTGCCGAAGCAGAAGCGGCAAAATAGAAAGGAAGTTTATGTTAGGCAAAAAGAATGCAGTGCGCCTTAGGCGGCTGCTGGATGTAATGATACCCATTTTAATAACGCAGACGGCCATTATGGCAATGAATTTCTGTGATTCGGCCATGAGCGGGCATGCCGGTGCTGTACACCTTGCCGGTACTGCCATCGGCGGCAATTTGTGGATGCCGGTTATGGCGTCGCTGAACGGTATTTTGCTTGGCTCCATGCCGATAATTGCCCATCTTTTGGGCAGGGGCGAGCGGCAGAATATCGGCAGGGTAGTGCACCATACCATGCTGCTGGCAACGGCGTTTTCGCTGCTGCTGCTGGTTGCGGGCGTGCTGTTTTTAGACAGGCTGCTGGGAACCTTTGGGCTGGAGCCGCAGGTTCATTATATTGCCAAAATGTATATCGCCGCTATCGGCGTGGGTGTGCTGCCGTTCTTTTTATCAACGGCGCTGCGTGCACTGGTAGATACCAGTGGCTACACCGGCATTACCATGAAAATTTACCTTTTGGCGCTGCCCGTAAACGCATTTTTAAACTACTGCCTTATTTTCGGCAAATTCGGCGCCCCGGCGCTGGGCGGCATTGGCGCGGGCCTTGCAACAGGCATTACCTACTGGCTGGAATTTTTTATCTTCGTGTGGGTTGTGCATAAGCTGCCTGCATTTGTGCCCCTGCGTATTTTTACTGACAAGTTTAAATTTGATATGGCGCAGCTGCGCGAAAACCTGTCGCTTGGCGTGCCCATGGGCATGGCAATTTTTATGGAAGCGAGTATTTTCGGCGTTATAGCCATTTTTATTGCCAAGTTCGGCACGGTTATTATTGCTGCGCATCAGGCAGCAATGAGTTTCACTTCGCTGCTTTACATGGTGCCGCTCAGTTTTTCCATGTCGCTGACCATTGTTGTAGGCGTTGAAGCCGGTGCACGCCGTTTCGGCGAAGCGCTGCGCTACAGTTTGCTCGGCATTGCCTGCAATATTACGGTGGCAGTACTGCTGACTGTTTTTGTATTGTTTGACCGTGAATTTATTGCCGGGCTGTACACTTCGGAGCCTGTAATTATCAGGCAGACCATAGGCTTTTTGTTCTACGCCATGTTCTTTCAGGTTATGGACGCTACTGCTGCACCGATTCAGGGCATTTTGCGCGGCTATAAAGATGTTAAGGCAACCTTTTGGGCGGGGCTGGCAGCCTACTGGCTGATTTGCCTGCCTTTGGGCTGTTATTTTGATTATTACATGCACTTTGGCCCTTCATCTTACTGGCTGAGCCTTGATATAGGGCTTTTATGCGCGGTACTGTTTCTGGGCGGGCGCTTTTGGTATTTGCAGCGCAAAATAAAAATTAACGGCGGGTTAGAGTAGAATAAAGGTATACCTTGCTTTGAGGGAAAGGGAGCTTTATATGGATTTTTATCTGCAAGGCCTGGCTTTAGGGCTTGCTTATGTTGCGCCAATCGGCATGCAGAACCTGTTTGTTATTAACAGCGCGCTTACGCAGACGCGCCTGCGGGCGCTTGTAACGGCGCTTATCGTTATCTTTTTTGATGTTACGCTGGCGCTGGCATGCTTTTTCGGCATTGGCCTTGTTATGCAAAAATACCCGCCGGTGCAGCTTGGCATATTGCTGCTGGGCGGGCTGGTGGTAGTATATATCGGCGTAAGCCTGTTAAAAAGCAGCGTACGGCAAATTGGCGGCGCGCAGCAAATGCCGCTTGGCAAAACCGTGTGGGCGGCTTGTGTGGTAACGTGGTTCAACGCGCAGGCCGTTATCGACGGCACAATGCTGCTGGGTGCTTTTAAAGCCTCCATGACGGAAGTGCAGTCGCTGCATTTTTTGTTCGGCGTGCTTTCGGCCTCCTGCCTGTGGTTTGTAACTCTGGCCATGGTTGTTTCGCTGGCGGGCAGCCTGGTAACGCCGCGTGTGTTAGGGGTTATCAATAAAATCTGCGGGGCGGTAATTGCCGTTTACGGTTTAAGGCTGCTGTGGCATTTTGCAGAAATTATTTAAAGGCTCAAACTTTTTTATTAAACAAATTTAAGGTATCTCTGCGTGTTTTTTAACGTTAAAATATAGATGAAACAAACCAAAGGAGGCTTGTGTAAAATACCCATTAGCGGTAAAAGTTATTGCAATAATAAAAGAAAAACTGCATTTACCGCACAGCGCCTGCCTGCGTTTAATTGAAAATAACTATATTAAATGTACTGATGGCAGCAATTTAAAAAAGTGCAGGTTAAAAAACGGCATAAGCCTTATTTTTAAGCCGGAAGCGTAAACTGCCGCCGTGCGCTGAAAATATAAAAATAAAATAATAAACACTTCCGTTGCTCATAAAAAACTTTTAGCGGGAACTAAAGATTTTATCTTAAAGCAGCGGAAGTGTTTTATTTTGCTCTTTTTATTTTTCGTTGACAATCAGTGCCATAACAACAAGGTCGGTTTTGGAATGTGCGCTGTTGCCGATGCTGTGGCTTTCACCCTCGGGGCAAAATGCCACGTCGCCGGGAAACAGCTCCATTTCCGTGCCGTTGTCGTTGTATTCGGCGGTACCGCTTAAAATATACAGCGTTTCGCTGGTGCCTTCGTGTTTATGGTAGCCAAGCGAGCATCCTGGTTTTAAAATAACGCGGGCATAAGCTGCAATTTTGCCGTTATAAACTTTCTCGTCTATAATGTGCTCCATAATGGTTGTGCCGGTGCCTCCGGCGCGTTTTTCAAAGTAATCGGTTTTTCTGTCGGTTATAAGCATTTTTGGTACATCCCCTCTGTAATAAATTTAACACAATGGTTTATTCGCAGTGCTTTGCAAAAATTCCTGCGGAAAAATTTAAAAAATTTTTAATTTAGGGCTTTACAAATTTAGCGAACTAAAGTATAATCTAAAACATAACAACGATATTTAATTTTTTGAAGGGGGATTTTCAAATGAAGAAACTTTTACTTTTAGCAATGACGATGCTGATGGCAGTAATGCTGGTAGCCGGCTGCGGCAGCGACGGCCCGAAAAAAATGGTTGTAGGCCTTGATGACAACTTTGCGCCGATGGGCTTCCGCAACGAGAAAAATGAAATTGTCGGCTATGATATCGACATGGCACGTGAAGCCTGCAAACGCGCAGGGCTGGAAGTTGAATTTAAACCTATCGACTGGGCTTCCAAAGAAGCCGAAATGAAAGGCAAACGCATTGACGCCATCTGGAACTGCTTTACCGTTAATCCGGAACGCGCCGAAGTTTACCAGCTTTCCAAACCTTATATGAAAAACGCTCAGCTTATTGTTGTACCGGCAAATTCTTCCATTAATAAAATTGCCGACCTGGCCGGAAAAGTTGTAGCAGTACAGGATGACAGCACCGGTTCTTACATTATCGACGGCAACGACGAAATGCGCAATTCTTTGAAAGAATACAGAAAATATCCTGACTTTGCAGCTGTTTACATGGATATCGACAGCGGCCGTGTTGAAGCAGCAGTTGTAGACGCCGTACTTGCCCGTTACTATGACAGCAAAAACCCCGGCAAATACAGAATCCTTGAAGAAAACCTCGGTGATGAAGTTGTAGCCGTTGCTTTCCGTAAGGATGACAAAGATTATGCACCGCTGATTGACAAAGCGCTGGACGAAATGAAAAAAGACGGCACTGCCAAAAAGATTTCCGAACAATGGTTCAACGCTGATTTAACCAACTACTAAGATTTATTAAAGCCGCGGGCCGGTAGTAATGCTGCCGGTCCGCCAAACTGTTAATGCCCGAGGAGTAAAAAATGGATTATGTTATAAGCATCCTGCCGCAGATGTGGGAGGGAACCCTTGAAACTATAAGATTGTTTGCGATAACTATTGTGCTTTCGATACCGCTTGGCGTGCTTCTGGCACTGGGGCGCGTATCCGGCTTTAAGGCGCTGCGCGATATAATCGGTGTTTATGTATGGCTGCTGCGCGGTACGCCGCTGATGCTGCAATTGCTGTTTGTATATTACGGCCTGCCGTTTATTCCCGGCATCGGCGTAAGGCTGGATGATTTTCCGGCTGCGGTATTTGCCTTTGTACTGAACTATGCCGCTTATTTCTGCGAAATTTTCCGCGCAGGCATTCAGGCAGTTCCTAAAGGCCAGTACGAAGCTGCCCGCACTTTGGGCATGAATTATGTGCAGACCATGCGCCGCATTGTGTTGCCGCAGGTTTTCCGCCTGATTCTGCCGCCGGTAAGCAACGAAACCATTACTTTGGTTAAAGATACTTCTTTAATTTACGTATTGGCAATGAATGACCTTTTGCGTACAACGCGCAACCTTGTGCAGCGCGATTTCAGCATTACGCCGTTTTTGGTTGCAGGTGTGTTTTACCTTTTGATGACCCTTGTTTTAACCTACGGGTTCAATAAGTTGGAACGCAAATATTCCAGATATGACTGACAGGAGCATTTAGTATCATGAACAAAATTAACGCACAAAATATCTATAAAAGTTTTCAGGGGCTGGAAGTTTTAAAGGGCATTAATTTAAGTGTTGACGAAGGCGAAGTTGTTGCGGTTATAGGCCCAAGCGGCGGCGGCAAAAGTACTTTTCTGCGCTGCCTGAACAAGCTGGAAATTATCGACAGCGGCAAAATCGTTATCGACGGAGAAACGCTTGCCGAAACCCAACCGGACGGGCAGGTTGTATATGCGCCCGGCGATGAAAGCCGCCGCATTGCCTGCAAAATGGGCATGGTGTTTCAGCAGTTTAATTTGTTTCCGCACATGACGGTGCTGGAAAACCTTATTGAAGCGCCGGTGCAGGTGCAGAAGCGCAACCGCGATGAGGTTATTGAAGAAGCGAAGGTTCTTTTAAGCAAGGTAGGGCTTTTAGAAAAAGCGCACGAATACCCGCGCCGCTTGAGCGGCGGGCAGCAGCAGCGCGTGGCCATTGCAAGGGCGCTGGCAACAAAACCAGCCATTATGCTGTTTGACGAACCTACTTCTTCGCTTGACCCGGAACTGACCGGCGAAGTTTTGCGCACCATGCGCGAACTGGCCGAAGAAAAAATGACCATGGTTGTTGTAACGCACGAAATGGGTTTTGCCCGCGAGGTTGCAACCAAAGTGCTGTTTATGGCAGACGGTTACGTGCAGGCGGAAGGAACGCCGCAGGAAATTTTTGAAAACCCCCAGAATGAACGTTTAAAAGCATTTTTGCATAAAGTGCTTAAATAACAAAAAGGCATTGCGCGTTGTGCGTAATGCCTTTTGTGCTGTTACGGCTCTCAGCCGAGCTTTGACATAAATTTTTCTTTGTTTACAATAAAGCGTTCGTGCGTGCCTTTGCCGATTTGCTTATCCTCATCGGCGGCGGTAATTTCAAAAACAAGTTTGCGCTCCTCAACGGCGGTAAGCGTGGCGGTGGCGGTAACTTTTTTGCCCATGCCGGTAGCGGCGTCGTGCGTAATATTTACCAAAGTGCCAACGCTGGTAGATTCTTCATCAAGGCAGGCGGCAACGGCGTTGCAGGCAGCCTGTTCCATAAGGGCAATCATGCTGGGGGTGGCAAAAACATGCAGGCTGCCGCTGCCCATGGCAAGTGCAGTGTTGGTTTCGCGCACAACGGTTTCGGCGGTTCCGGTAAGGCCGGGTTTTAATTCTTGCAGCATATTTCATACATCCTTTACTGTAAAATTTGCTTATGCTAACATCTTAAACGCTTTTTATAACTTACGCAAGTAGCAGAAGTTTTATTTTGGCGGATATGTGAAAAATTTTAAAGCTGATTGACGCAGTAGGAAATAATGATTATGATAATTGAAGAAAACCTATAATTTTAAATGCATTATAACCGGAGGGGCAAAATGAACGGAAACTTACAGGAAAAATATAATAAACTTTTAAATATTTTACGCAGCACAGGTGGCCTTGCTGTGGCCTTCAGCGGCGGCGTGGATTCTGCTTTTCTGGTTTATGCCGCGCATGAAGCGCTGGGCGGAAAACTTTTGGCAATTACCGCCGTTACACAAAGCTATCCGCGGCACGAAGCGGCGGACGCTGCCAGAATACTTGCGCAATACGGTGTTAAGCACGAAAAAATTACGCTTGACCAGCTTGCAATACCGGGCTTTTGCCAAAACGGTGCGGAGCGCTGCTATTACTGTAAATATGCGCTTTTTACAAAAATTAAAGAAGTCGCGCAAAAGCAGGGCATCAGCCTTGTGGCTGACGGCGCCAATACCGATGACGAAAGCGATTACCGCCCCGGCATGCGCGCCACGGCTGAACTTGGCATTTTAAGCCCGCTGCGTGAGGCGGGTTTCAGTAAACAGGATATAAGGGATATATCGAAAGAACTTGGCATTTTTACGTGGGATAAGCCTTCTTACGCCTGCCTTGCCTCGCGTATTCCTTACGGCGAAGAAATAACGGCAGAAAAGCTGGCCATGGTGGAAAAAGCCGAGCAGGCGCTTTTGGATATGGGCTTTAAAGAAATGCGCGTACGCTGCCACGGTAAAGTTGCCCGCATAGAAGTTGCCGCAGCAGATATGGAAAAAGTTTTTGCGCGCCGTGCGGAAATTGCCGCAGCCGCAAAAGCGGCAGGCTTTTTATACGCTGCGCTTGATTTGGAAGGATTCCGCAGCGGCAGTTTAAACGCGGCACTGGCAAAATAAATGTTAAGCCGTGGGCAGATGCGAACTGATACGTTATTTGAAGTATGCTTTTACCTTAAAATAAATTTGCACGTGCGCTGCCGTGGGTATTGACAAGCCTTTATAAGTCAAGTATAATTTTTATTGTTATGGGGGCATAGCTCAGCTGGGAGAGCGCTTGAATGGCATTCAAGAGGTCAGCGGTTCGATCCCGCTTGTCTCCACCATCTTCACGGATAACGCAGAGTGAAAATGCTCTGCGTTTTTTTATTTGCTGAAACAAATACGCAAGACGCTTTAAGCCTTTTATGTTATAATTAATTTTATAGGAGGATGATTATGGATATTTTAAAAATTAAAGAACTTTGCCGTACAGAGCAAATAGAATTTTCCAGACATGTTTCTGATAGAATGTTTCAGCGTAACATCACTGCTGATGAAGTTATAGAAGCTGTTTATAATGGAAAAATTATTGAAGAATATCCTGACGATTATCCTTATCCAAGCTGCTTAATTTTGGGCATAACATTTAATAAACGTTTTTTGCATGTTGTTGCAGGTATTACTGATACCAAATTATGGATAATAACGGTATATGAGCCGAATCCTGACAAATGGAATAATGATTTTACGATGAGAAAGGGCTGAGAGATATGGAAAAGTGCTTTTTCTGCAAAGGGATTATTGAAAACAGTGTAACCAATTATATGTTGGATTTAAACGGACAGTTTATTATTATTAAAAATGTACCCTGCCATAAATGTTCGCAGTGCGGCGAAGTATCTTTCAGCTATCAGACAATGAAGCAGCTGGAAAAAATTGTGGCTAATTTAAAACAGGCATTGACTGAAGTTGCTATTGTTGAATATGCGGCTTAAAGTTTAAACTGATGAAAATAAGAACGGGTATCTGCCCGTTTTTATTTTGTAAATTTACTTACGGAAAGGAAAACCATGAATAACTGGAATATAAACGAAGCGGTTGAATATTATAAAGGGCAGGATGCGCCGCAGAATCAGTTTGCGCTGGTGGAACTGCTGAAGGAAGCACAGGAGCATAACGGCGGTGTGCTTACGGACTGCCTTATTGAAGATATTGCCGCACTTTTAAACATTAAAGTTACTTTTTTAAACGCCGTTATTAAGCGTTACCCAAGTTTAAAAACGGCGCAGGCTCCGCACAGGCTGGAGGTTTGCGGTGGTAAGAATTGCGCGGCCAATGGTTCAGCGGCGCTGTTAAAGCATATCCGCGAGGCGTACGGAGCAGAAAGCGGCGGAATCAGTGCCAGGGGCGGCTTTAGTTTTAAAATTTGCGGCTGCTTAAAGCACTGCGGCAAAGGACCGAATATTAAATGGGACGGCGAAATTTATAACGCGGCAACGCCGGAGCTGATTAAAAAGCTGGCCGGCAGATAAATGTCTGCGGATTAAAGTGCGGCGGTATTAACGATAACAGAGCGGCCTGCTTTTTTAAACGGCAAACAACTAAAATAATGCTTGCACAACTTGCCGCGCTATGCTACAATATATAAGCGTTAATATCGACATGCTATATAGAGTCTTTTGTAAAGTGAGGTGCAATCGAATGAAAGAAGGAATCCATCCGAAATATGGTGAAGTTAAAGTTACCTGCGCATGCGGTAACACTTTTATGACCGGCTCTGTTAAACCGGAACTGCGCGTGGACGTTTGCTCCAAATGCCATCCGTTTTTCACCGGCCAGCAGCGTAACGTAGCTGCCCGCGGCCGTATCGAAAAATTCAACAAACGTTATGGAAAATAATTTACCGACAGCAGAGCGAAAGCTCTGCTGTGTTTGTATATGGAGTTTGTTTGAGGGAATATTATGAATAAGAAACCAAATGTTGGCGGACAGGCTGTAATAGAAGGCGTAATGATGCGCGGAAAAACGCATGTTGCCGTTGCCGTAAGGCAGCCGGACGGTGAAATTTCCGTTGATGTGCGCCCGGTAAACAGTATTTCCGACCGCTATCCAATACTAAAAAAACCGTTTTTGCGCGGCGTTGTGTCGCTTGTAGAATCGCTCGTTATGGGTATGAAGGCGCTGGCTTATTCGGCGCAGGTATCGGGCGATGAAGACGAAAAGCTCGATTCCAAAGAGATGGCGCTGACCATTGCCGTTTCGGCAGGGCTTGCCATTTTGCTCTTTATAGTTATCCCTACCTGGTCGATGCGCTTTTTAACAGGCATTACCCAGGATCACATGGCTTTGAATTTAGCAGAAGGCGTGCTGCGTATGGCAATTTTTCTGGCATATATCGCGGCAATTTCTTCGATGAATGATATTCAGCGCGTGTTCCAGTATCACGGAGCTGAACATAAAACTATTTACACTTATGAAGCGGGCCTGCCTTTAAAGGTAGAAAACGTACGCCCGTTCAGCACGCTGCACCCACGCTGCGGCACTAACTTTTTGATGATTGTCATGCTGATAAGCATGTTTATTTTTACTTTTCTTGGCTGGCCAAGCCTTTTGGAGCGTATTGCTTCGCGTATTATTTTAATGCCTGTAATTGCAGGCGTAAGCTACGAGCTTATCCGTTATGCCGGTGCGCATACAGATAACCAGCTTGTACGCATTGCCATTACGCCGGGGCTTTTGCTGCAAAAATTAACCACGCGCCAGCCGGATGACAGCCAGATTGAAGTGGCTATTGCTTCGCTGAAAGCGGTTGTGCCGCCGGAAGATTTGGCGCAGGAACCGGAAACTTGCCCGGAAGAAAAATTAGTAGGAGAACCTAATGCAGGATAAATTACAGGCACTTGAAGATAAATATCTTGATTTGGAAGCAAAAATAAGCGACCCTGATGTAATTGCCAATCAGGCAGAATGGCAGAAATACGCGCGTGCGCATGCCAAACTGACCGACGTTGTTGCCGCTTACCGCGAATATAAAATTTTGGATAAAGCCAGAGAAGAAGCGGAAGAAATTATTGCCGACGGCAGCGACAGGGAACTTGCGGCAATGGCGCAGGAGGAACTGAAAGAACTTAAGCCGCAGCTGGCAGAATACGAAGAGCGGCTTAAAATTCTGCTTTTGCCTTCCGACCCCAACGACGACAAGAACGCGATTGTGGAAATCCGCGGCGGTGCTGGCGGCGAGGAAGCGGCGCTCTTCGCCGGCGTATTGTTCCGCATGTATCAGCATTATGCTGAAAGCCGCCGCTGGAGCCTTGAAATAATGGATGCCAGCCCAACGGAGCTCGGCGGGTTTAAGGAAATAGTTTTTCAGCTGAGCGGACAGGGTGTTTTTGGGCGCATGAAGTTTGAAAGCGGCGTACACCGCGTGCAGCGCGTGCCGGAAACCGAATCGCAGGGGCGTGTTCATACTTCCACCGTTACGGTGGCGGTGCTGCCGGAAGCGGAAGAAGTGGACATTGACATTAACCCGGCTGATTTAAGAATTGACACTTACCGTGCGGGCGGCGCAGGCGGCCAGTACGTAAACAAAACTGAATCGGCGGTGCGCATAACGCATATTCCTACTGGCATTGTGGCACAGTGCCAGGACGAAAAATCGCAGCTTAAAAACCGCGAAAAATGTATGCGCGTGCTCCGCAGCCGCGTTTTGGAAATGGAACAGGAAAAGCAGCGCGCGGCAACGGCTCAGGACCGCAAAAATCAGGTTGGCACCGGTGACCGCAGCGAGCGTATCCGCACTTATAACTATCCGCAGGGGCGTGTTACCGACCACCGCATTGGTTTAACCCTGCACCGTCTGGACGCGGTTTTAAACGGCGATTTGGACGAAATTTTAGACGCACTGATTACGGCGCAGCAAAGCAAGCTGCTGCAGCAGGTGAAATAAAATGACAGCAAAACCTATATGGACTATTGCTAAGGTGCTGGACTGGACAAAGCAGTATTTCGCAGAGAAAGGGTTGGAAAATCCTCGCCTGGATGCGGAAATACTGCTTTGTTCCGTTTTAAAGTGCCAGCGTATAACTTTATATGTGCATTTTGACCAGCCGCTTGAAGAACACGAGCTGGCGCAGTACCGCGGTTATGTGGCGCGGCGTGCGGCGGCTGAGCCTTTGGCGTATATTTTGGGCAGCCGCGCGTTTATGAAATACGATTTTAAAGTAACGCCGGATGTTTTGGTGCCGCGCCCGGAAACCGAACTTTTGGTTGAATGCACGGCAAAACTGGCGGGCTTTATTGAAAAACCGCAGATTCTTGACATAGGCACGGGCAGCGGTGCTATTATCGTATCGCTTCTGGATATGCTTCCGGAGGCGTATGGCACGGCCGTTGACGTATCACCGGGGGCGCTTGCCGTTGCCAAAGAAAACGCGGCAAACATTGGCGTTGCGGAGCGGCTGCAGTTTGTACGCAGCGATTTATATTCCGCGCTGCCGCGTGACGCCGTATTTGATGTGATAATTTCCAACCCTCCGTATATACCGAGCGCCGATATTGCAGGCCTTGCGGCAGACGTTAAGCGTGAACCGCGCCTTGCGCTGGACGGCGGGGCGGACGGGCTTAATTTTTACCGCCGCATTATTGCCGGGAGCACGGCGCATTTAAAAGACGGCGGTTTTATGGCGTTTGAAATTGGCATTAACCAGGGCAGCGCCGTTGCGGATTTATGCCGCAGCCACGGTTTTGGCGTTGTGGCCGTGCGCCGCGATTATGCCGGCATAGAACGGATGGTTTTTGCAGCGAAAGAAGGAACTACTTATGCAGACGCGTTATTGGAACTTGCAAAATGATACGGACGGCGTAATGCTGCGCGAAGCGGCTGCGCTGATAAAACAGGGCGAAGCCGTTGCTTTCCCTACGGAAACGGTTTACGGGCTTGGCGCCGACGGCCTTAACGGCGAAGCGGTGCGCAAAATTTTTGAAGCCAAAGGCCGCCCGAATGACAATCCGCTTATTTTGCACATTGCAGATAAAGAAGATATTTTAAAATTAACAACCGGGCTTACAAAACAGGCGCAGCTTTTAATTGAAAAGTTCTGGCCCGGGCCGCTGACGGTAATTGTTGCCAAAAGCAGTATCGTGCCTGATGAAGTAAGTGCCGGGCTTGACACGGTGGCTGTGCGTATGCCGTCGCACCCTGTGGCGGCGCAGCTTATCCGCCTTGCCGGAACGCCTGTGGCGGCGCCATCGGCAAATTTATCGGGCAAACCGAGCCCGACCGATGCCGAAACGGTGCTTGCCGATATGCAGGGGCGCATTGCCGGTATTATCGACGGAGGCGCATGCACGGTAGGCGTGGAATCAACCATAGTTGACACAACCGGCGAAGTGCCCGTTATTTTGCGCCCGGGCGGAATTACGCGCGAGCAGCTGGAAAAAGTTTTGGGCAGAGTGGAGCTGGACCCGGCCCTTGCCGGAGCGGAAACCTTAAAGCCGCGTGCACCTGGCATGAAGTACCGCCATTATGCGCCGAAAGCAAAAATGTATGTTGTTGAAGATAAAGAAGCACTGAAGCTTCTGCCGCTTTTGGCAAAAGAAGCAGCAAAATTTACTACCGCAGCGGTAATTTGCGGCGGCGCAGCTGCGGAAACTATGCAGCGCACGCAGAATTTGCACATTTTAAACTGGGGCAGTGATACAACGGAACTTGCCGTTAAACTGTACCGCCTGCTGCGCCGGTGCGATAAGCTGGGCGTGGGCATTATTTTTTCCGAAGGTGTAACGGAAGACGGCATCGGCCTTGCGGTTATGAACCGTATGCGCAAAGCGGCCGGGCGGCAGGTGCTTACGGCAGCCGATATTGAAGCGCTGTTAAAAAACAGTACGCAACTTAAAAGTTTTGTGTTAAAATAACAATAATAGCAATATATTATAAAAAGACAGAGGGTGACTGTAATGAAAATCGCAATGGGAAGCGATCACGGCGGTATCCATCTTAAAAACCATTTAAAAGATTATCTGGAACTTAAAGGTTACGAGGTAATTGACAAAGGCACTTATACCGAAGAATCGTGCGATTACCCGGATTATGCTGCCAAAGTAGGGCATGCCGTTACCGGCGGCGAAGCCGATTTGGGCATACTTGTGTGCGGCACCGGGCTTGGTATTTCCATAGCGGCCAACAAAATTAAAGGTGTGCGTGCAGCAGTTTGCGGCGACGTATACAGCGCAAAAATGAGCCGCGAGCATAACAACGCCAATATTCTGGCTTTGGGCGAGCGCGTAACCGGCGTTGGCCTTGCCGAAATGATTGTAGATGTCTGGCTGCATACCGAATTTGCAGGCGGACGCCACGAACGCCGCGTGGAAAAGATTATGGCGCTGGAGGCGGAAGGCTGATGAATAAGGAAGAACTTGCTGCCGAAGCGCAGCGGGCAGTTGAAGAACTGATAGAAGTTTCCGGCTGCCGTGCAGGTCAGGTTCTTGTTGTTGGCTGCAGCACCAGTGAAATTGTCGGCGGCAAAATAGGCACCTGCGGCTCGGAAGAAGCGGCGCAGGCAGTTTTTGCAAGCATTTACAGCGCTGCCCAAAAGCACGGGCTATACCTTGCTTTTCAGTGCTGCGAGCATTTAAACCGCGCTTTGGTAACGGAACGCGAAGCCATGGAAAAATTTGGCTGGGAAGAAGTTACCGTGCGCCCCATGCCTCATGCAGGCGGTTCTATGGCAACTGCGGCTTACGATAATTTTACTGACCCGGTAGTGGTTGAAAGCATTAAAGCGCATCTTGGCATTGATATCGGCCAGACTTTAATCGGCATGCACCTTAAACGTGTTGCCGTGCCGGTGCGCCTTGCGCAGAAAACTATCGGCGCGGCCATAGTTACGGCAGCGCGTACACGCCCGCCCCTTATCGGCGGCGAGCGCGCGCATTACCCCGAAAAACGCTGATTTTGTTAATTATGCAGTTTAATAAAACTCATGGAGGGACTTAAATGAATTTGGAAAAATTTGCAGTATGTGACCCCGAAATTGCTGCGGCTATCGGTGAAGAACTTGGACGCCAGCGCAATAAAATTGAACTGATTGCTTCCGAAAACTTTGTCAGCCCCGCAGTAATGGAAGCGATGGGCAGCGTGCTGACCAACAAATATGCGGAAGGCTACCCCGGCCACCGCTATTACGGCGGCTGCGAATATGTAGACAAGGTAGAAACACTTGCCATTGAACGTGCAAAAAAACTGTTCGGCGCAGAACACGCCAACGTGCAGGCACATTCCGGTGCCAATGCCAATACGGCAGTATACTTTGCCTTTTTACAGCCGGGCGACACCATTATGGGCATGAACCTGTCGCAGGGCGGGCATCTTTCCCACGGTTCACCGGTTAATATTTCCGGCAAATATTATAATGTAGTCCCTTACGGAGTTACGCACGAAACCGAGCGCATTGATTACGACGAATTTGCACGCATTGCCAAAGAAGCTCAGCCGAAGCTGATTGTTGCCGGTGCAAGCGCTTATCCGCGCGTAATTGATTTTGAACGCATGGCAGAAATTGCCCACAGTGTCGGTGCCATTTTCATGGTAGATATGGCCCACATTTCAGGGCTCGTTGCAGCAGGCCTGCATCCCAGCCCGGTTCCCTATGCCGATATTGTTACCACAACCACGCACAAAACTCTGCGCGGCCCGCGCGGCGGCCTTATTTTGTGCAAGGAAAAATATGCCAAACAAATCGACAAGGCTATTTTCCCCGGCGTGCAGGGTGGTCCGCTGATGCATGTTATCGCTGCCAAAGCAGTTGCGCTTGGTGAAGCGCTGAAACCTGAATTTAAAGAATATGCCAAACAGATTATTGCCAACTGCCAGGCTCTTGCCGAAGGCCTTATTGCCGAAGGCTTCCGCCTTGTTTCCGGCGGTACGGATAACCATCTTTTGCTGGTTGACGTGCGCGGACAGAAAATGACCGGCAAAACCGCAGAACACCTGCTGGACGAAGTTGGCGTAACCTGCAATAAAAACACCATTCCGTTTGACCCTGAAAGCCCGTTTGTTACCAGCGGCATCCGCCTTGGCACTGCTGCCGTAACTACCCGCGGCTTTAAAGAAGCTGATATGAAAGAAGTTGCAGCCATTATCGGGCTTGTGCTTAACAACCCCGAAGATGCTGAAAAACAGGCAGAGGCAGCACAGCGCGTTGCTGCATTGTGCGCAAAATATCCAATGTATCCCATGCTGTAACAGATAATGAAATTTCCTAAGGAGGAGATTTGCATGCAGATAACCGTTGTAGAACATCCCCTGATTAAACACAAACTTTCCAAAATGCGCGACATTAACTCTACTTCCCGCGATTTCCGCGAATGGCTTGACGAAATTGCCATGCTGATGACCTACGAAGTAACGCGCGACCTTGAACTGGACGAAATGCCGGTACAGACCCCGATTTGCGAAACTACCGGCTACAAGCTGCACAACAATATCGTTGTTGTGCCCATCCTGCGCGCCGGTCTCGGCCTTTTAAGCGGCGTACTGCGCATGATTCCGAATGCCCATGTTGGCCATATCGGTTTGTACCGCGATGAAAAAACTCTGGAGCCGCATGAATATTACTGCAAAATTCCGCCCGATAAAGATCCGATTACCATTGTTGTAGACCCGATGCTGGCAACCGGCGGCAGTGCGGAAGCAGCAATTACCATGCTGAAAAAACGCGGCCTTAATAATATCCGCTTTATGTGCCTTGTAGCAGCACCGGAAGGCGTTGAAGTGCTGAACAAAGCACATCCCGATGTTAAGGTTTATACGGCGGCGCTGGACGAAAAGCTTAACGAGCACGGCTACATTGTGCCGGGCCTCGGTGATGCCGGCGACCGTATTTTCGGCACGAAATGAGTATGGATACAAGACCGGACTGGGACCACTACTTTATGGAAATTGCCCGCGTTGTAAGTAAGCGCAGCACATGTTTGCGCCGCAGTGTAGGCGCCGTAATTGTAAAAAACAGGCAGATTGTGGCTACGGGCTATAACGGTACGCCTTCGGGGCTTGAACACTGCGCCGTTACCGGCTGCCTGCGCGAACAGCTTAAAGTTCCTTCCGGCAAAATGCACGAACTGTGCCGCGGCATCCATGCCGAGCAAAATGCCGTTGTACAGGCGGCTTTTCACGGCGTATCGGTAAACGGCGGCACGCTGTACTGCACGCACCAGCCCTGCGTGGTATGCACAAAAATACTCATCAACGCCGGTATTAAACGCATTGTTTACGCCAATCCCTATCCGGATAAGCTGGCGGAAGAAATGCTGAAAGCATCCAAAATGGAAATTACTATTCTGGACGGCGAAACCGAAAATTAAAATTAATGTTAAAACGTAAAGACGGCAGTGCCAATTGCGGCGCTGCCGTTTATGCTTATGGTAAATTTACTGATTTTTGGGCTTCTATTAAAATTGTTACAAATCTGCAAAAAATTTTCAAAAAAGTTGTTCAAACTGCCGATTTTTTGATATACTATTTACGATAATCTGAATTGCTCAAATTTTATAAAACTGAATTTAATTTCCGGCTTTAAGCCTCGAGGTGGGAAAGTGCAAGTGTATATTTTAGCGTTTATTATAGCTCTTTTAGCAAGCTGGGTTTTAACCCCTTATGTAAAAAAACTGGCTTTTCGCATCGGCGCTCTTGACAAACCGGACGGACGCAAGGTTCATCACGGCATTATGCCGCGCTTGGGGGGCCTTGCTATTTATTTGGCCTTTGTCATTGCCGTGCTTGCCACCATGCACATGACGCGCGATATTTTTGCGCTGCTTCTGGGCGGTACAGTAATTGTTATCGTCGGCATTCTGGACGACAAGTACCAGCTGCCTGCCAAAGTAAAGCTGCTGGGGCAGATTGCGGCGGCGTTTGTGCTGGTGCTGTTTGATATTAAAATTGAATGGCTGAACAATCCGTGGGGCGGTTATTTTTACCTTGAGTATTTTTCCGTGCCGCTGACGGTTTTCTGGATTGTAAGTTTTACCAATGTTGTTAATTTGATGGATGGCCTTGACGGGCTTGCAGCCGGTGTTTCCGGCATTGCTTCGGTTACGGTCATTCTTGTTGCCCTGCAGCAGGGCTTTTACCCGGTTGCAGTTATTACGGCTGCACTTGCCGGCGGCATTATCGGCTTTATCCGCTACAACTTTAACCCGGCAAGCATTTTTATGGGCGATACCGGCAGTATGTTTATCGGTTATATGCTGGCGGCAATTTCCATTTTCGGCGCTGTAAAAAGCGCGGCTACCATTGCGCTTCTGGTGCCTGCCGTTGCGCTGGGCCTGCCTATTATGGATACCGCCTTTGCCATTGTGCGCCGCTACACCAACGGACGGCCGATTTTTCAGCCCGACAAAGGGCATCTGCACCACCGCCTGCTGGCGATGGGCCTCAGCCAGCGCCAGGCAGTGCTTTTAATGTATGTTATCAGCGCAGTGCTGGGCATTGCCGCTATTTTGCTTACCGAAGTTGACGGCTATCTTGCGGCCGGCATTATTGCATGTATTATTTCCGGCGTCGCGCTTGGCGCCAAAAAGATAGGCATTTTAAATGACAGATAAGGAGTGGGATTGATGGCAAAACTGAAAGTAATGACAGTTTTCGGCACACGCCCTGAAGCTATTAAGATGTGCCCGCTGGTTTTGGAAATGCGCAAACATCCTGACAAAATTGAACCGCTGGTGGCTGTAACAGCGCAGCACCGCGAAATGCTTGATCAGGTGCTGCACCTTTTTGGCATTACTCCCGATTATGATTTGAATATTATGAGCGCCGGGCAGACGCTGTATGACGTTACGGAAAAAGCCCTGCGCGGCTTGCAGAAGGTTTTGGAAGAAGCTAAGCCGGACCTTGTTTTGGTGCACGGCGATACTACTACCACTTTTGCGGGCGCTCTGGCAGCTTTTTATGCGCAGATTCCGGTAGGCCATGTTGAAGCAGGCCTGCGCACCGGCAATAAATATTCGCCGTTCCCGGAAGAAATGAACCGCAAATTAACCGGCGCACTTGCTGATTACCATTTTGCGCCTACAGCGACGAGCAAGGCCAATCTGCTGCGCGAGAACGTGCCGGAAGCAAAAATTGTAGTTACCGGCAATACCGTTATCGATGCTTTGAAAACCACCGTTAAAAAAGATTACCGCTTTGATGACGATGCGCTGCACGAAGTGCTTGACAGCGGCAAACGCCTTATTTTAATGACCACGCACCGCCGCGAAAACCTTGGCGAACCGATGCGCCATGTTTATAAAGCCCTGTGCGAAGTGCTGCGTACGCATCCCGGCGTGGAAGCAATTTTCCCAGTGCATAAAAACCCGAAGGTGCGCCAGATTGTAGATGAAGAACTGGGGCATCTGCCGCAGGTTCACTTAATAGAGCCGCTGGACTACGAACCGTTTGCCAACCTTATGGCGCGCGTTGATATTGTGCTTACCGACAGCGGCGGAATTCAGGAAGAAGCGCCGGCACTCGGCAAACCCGTGCTTGTGCTGCGCGATACCACCGAACGCCCCGAAGCAGTTTCGGCAGGCACGGTAAAACTTATAGGCACCGCTTATGAAGATGTGCTGCGCGAAACTAATCTGCTTTTGGATGACGCTGCTCATTACCGCAGCATGGCGGAAGCCGTTAACCCTTACGGCGACGGTGAAGCCTGCGCAAGGATTGTAAACCGGATTTTAAAAGAATTTGGTTTTGATGTTGAAGATTTACCCGAATTTACTGTAATTTGATATAGACAGAATTTGTGAAATATTTTAAAATAATATTAAGAAGGTATGAAGATTTCTAATATATTATGATGACGTGAAATTTGGTGAGCGCCATGAATGAGAATCTGGAAAAAGTAAAACTTGCCGACAGAAAACGGCAGGAAATAGCCAGACGCATTAAAGCACGCCTTGACAGGCAGCGCCGGCAGGAACTTGAGCGCATCAGAATGATGAACGCTTTTGCAATAGTTTCTTCGCTCGGCATGATGACTGTTATAGATTTTCTGCTTGCATACTGGGGCGGCGACTGGCTCGATAATTATTTTCAGACCGGTGACCATTTCTGGCGCAAAATCTGCCTCGGTCTTGCGGGCCTCACGTTTTTCCTGGCGATTTTCAAGCTGATTTATTTTAAACCGCTTGACGAAAAGCCTCAGGAAGATGATAATGAACAACAAGCGGAAAATGCCGCAGTCGATAATTCAACAAAGGACATTAAATAAAATATATTATGGCAAACTTTGATTTAACGCCGCTGGTAAAAGGCGGTGGTTATAAAGTTATTTTCCGCCTGTTTCTCTGGTCTGTACCATTGGTACTGATTTTGTTTGTATTTGGAAACCATGATTTTGCCGTATCCTTTTTCAGGGGTGTGGTAATAGGTGTGATGGACACCGTTGTGATGTTCCACGGAATGAAACAGGCGCTTCCGTACGTCGGTACACCGCGTAAGGGAGTAAAAATAATGCGGCGGTACAGATACTATCGCTTAGGCCTGGCGGGCAGCATTTTTGTGTTGATGTTAAGGATGAAATATCCGGTTTTCGGTGCGAGCCTGGGATTTCTTCTGATACATATATTTTTAATCATCAATTTATTATTTTTCGCGTACCGACTTAACAAGAAGGAAGCGTGAGGAAAGGAGTTGAAAAGGATGGGAAATGAAGCAGCTGCTATGGCACAGGGAGCTGAACAGTCAGGTGAAATTATACATTATGCTGCAACTGAAATAGCACCAGGTATTGTAATCAATATGCAGACAATGTATATGACTTGGATTGCGATGGCTATTGTATTTGTATTATTTTTCGTAGTCTCCCGCAACCCGAAGTTAGTTCCGAGCGGCTTGCAGAATGTGATGGAAATGGTTATCGATTTCCTCGATGGCATGATGAATCAGAACCTTGGTGAAAAGGGCCGTAAATATATGGCATCCTTTATTATTACCCTGTTTATGTTCATCTTAATCAGCAACGAAATCGGTATGCTTCCGCAGATTGGTGTTCACTGGACTTCACCGACCAACGACATCAACACATGTTTTGCACTTTCGCTGTTAATTGCCCTTAGTGCCTACATTGTAGGTGTTGCAAGGCAGGGTCTCAAACATTTTAAACATTTTGTGCAACCTGCTCCTGGCTTTATTGTGTTGCATTTGCTGGATGCGGTTACCAAACCGTTGACTATGGCGCTTCGTCTTTTCGGTAACATTCTGGCAGGCGAAATTTTGCTCATAGTTCTTTACCAGTTATCTCCCTGGATTATTCCGGAGTTCTGGGTTATGTTCAGCTTGTTCATTGGCTTTGTCCAGGCTTTTATCTTCACGATTTTGGCATTGGGCAGCTATGCACTTGCGTTTTCTGACCATGAACACTGATTTTAATTTTGAGAGAAAATTAAAAATTATTAATTTTGAAAGGATGAATTAAATGTCTGAAACTGCAATTATTACGGCTGCATCTTTGATTGGTGCAGGTCTTGTTTGCCTTGGTGCTGCTACCGGTGCTGGTGTTGGTAACGGTAATATGTGCGGAAAATCTATCGAATCTATGGCTCGTCAGCCGGAAGAAGCTGGTAAAATCTTTACCAACATGCTGGTTTGCGTAGGCCTTATTGAATCCATGCCTATCCTTTGCTACGTTATAGCAATCGTTCTCGTATTTGCTAACCCTTTCATTTAATAGCTTGATTTGTGATGTTGAACAAAAGTAAAAGGGAGGGTCATAATTGATTGACTTTAACGCAACTATAATTGCGCAGGTTCTGAACTTCTTGTTCCTCGTGTTTATACTTGCAAAATTTGCGTATAAACCCGTCATTAACATGATGGAAGACCGTAAGAACAAAATCGCAAGCGACCTGGAAAACGCTGAATTGGCGAAAGCCGAAGCTGAAAAATTAAAAGCTGAATATGCTGCTCAGCTTGCTACTGTACGTCAGGAAGCACAGAGCATTATTGACAGCGCACGTAAAACTGCTCAGTCTGTACATGATAAGATTATTGCTGAAACCAAAGCAGAACAGGAACAGATTGTTGCTTCCGCTAAAGACGCAATTGCTCTTGAAAAACAGCAGGCTCTCGGCGAAGTACGTGCTCAGGTTATCAAACTTAGTTTGGTTGCTGCCGGTAAAATCCTGGAACAGAAATTAAATTCTGCAGAAGATGAAAAATTGGCAGGTTCCGTTGTTGATAAAATAATGAAATAATATTGATTTGTGTTCCATAAAAGCCGGATTAAAGGGCTCTGCCTTCCTTTTGGGCATTGCTTGTACCGGCAGATTGAGGTGATTGATACAATATGAAGAATGAAGAAAATATTGCTTTGATAGAGCAAGAATTGTCCGATTTCAAAATTGACCGCAGTTCCATTAAAGAATTGCTGGAAGTCAAAGTTACTACTGCTAAAAAACTGACTTCTGACGAGTATCAATCCATTTCTGCAATTCTTACCGAGAAACTGGGCAGCGAAATTTACATGAATAAAATTGTTGACCCGGCTATCCTCGGCGGCATCATAGTACAAGTTGGCGATAAAGTATTCGATGCTTCCGCACTGCGTAAGCTGAGAAAAATGGAAGTTGTAATGGATGGCATTGACATTCATGAATACTCCCTGCAGGATACTGCCAAAATCTCCGATGCTATGGGCGCTAAGCTCGAGAATTACACAGTGGATGTAGACCTTGAAGAAGTCGGCATTGTTGAAAAAATCGGTGACGGCATCGCAACCGTTATCGGTATGAAAAACGCTATGGCAGGCGAAATGGTTGAACTTCCGAACGGCGTAACCGGCATGGTACTTAACCTTGACCGTGAAAACGTCGGCGTTGTACTGCTTGGTGGCGATACCCTTGTTAAAGAAGGCGACATCGTACGCAGAACCGGACGCATCATGGAAGTTGGCGTAGGCGAAGGCCTCCTCGGCCGCGTTGTAAGCGCGCTGGGCGAACCTATCGACGGCAAAGGCAGCATTGCTTATGCTGAAAAACGCCCGATTGAATCTCCTGCACACGGCATTGCTGACCGTGAATCCGTAGATACTCCGCTTCAGACCGGTATTAAATGTATCGACGCTCTCGTTCCTATCGGACGTGGCCAGCGCGAACTTATTATCGGCGACCGCGGCACCGGCAAAACTGCCGTTGCTGTTGATACCATCCTTAACCAGAAAGGCCAGAACGTAATCTGCATTTACGTTGCTATCGGCCAGAAGGCTTCTAACGTTGCCCGTATCGTTCGTACTCTTGAACAGCACGGCGCAATGGAATACAGCATTGTTGTTGCAGCTACCGCAGCTGATTCTGCTCCTTTGCAGTATATCGCTCCGTATGCAGGCGTAACAATGGCAGAATATTTCATGGACCAGGGCAAAGACGTTCTGTGCGTATACGACGACCTTTCCAAACACGCCGTTGCATACCGTGCTATGTCCCTGCTGCTCCGCCGTCCTCCTGGACGTGAAGCATATCCTGGCGACGTATTCTACTTACATTCCCGTCTTTTGGAACGCGCTGCAAAACTCAATAAAGAGCTTGGCAATGGTTCCATTACCGCACTGCCGGTTATCGAAACCCTGGCAGGTGACGTAGGCGGCTTTATTCCTACCAACGTAATTTCCATTACCGACGGACAAATCTTCCTGGAATCCGAATTGTTCTATGCAGGTATCCGTCCGGCTATCAACTCCGGCTTGTCCGTATCCCGTGTAGGCGGTGCAGCACAAATTAAAGCAATGAAATCCGTTGCCGGTACCTTGCGCCTTGACCTTGCACAATACCGCGAACTTGCTGCATTCTCCCAGTTCGCTTCTGACCTTGATAAAGCTACTAAGGCTCAGCTCGAACGTGGCCAGCGCCTGATGGAAATCATGAAGCAGGGCCAGTACCAGCCTCTGACTGTTGAGAAGGAAGTTATGTCGATTTACCTCGGTACTAAAGGTTATCTTGACGACATCGATGTTAAAAAGATTACCCGTTTCGAGAAAGAATTCCTTGAATTTATGGACGCTGCTTACCCGCAGGTTGGCGAATCCATCCGTACCGAAAAGAAAATCACCGACGAAGCTGAAGCTACACTGAAAAAAGCTATAGAACAGTTTAAGGAAACTTTTCTTGCCAGTGAAGGCAGGTGATTGACTGATGGCTACTGCACGTGAGATTCATCGCCACATGAAAAGTGTAAAGAACATTGGTCAAATCACTAAGGCGATGAAAATGGTTGCTGCGGCACGTCTGCGCAGAGCGCAGGAAAGAGCTGCCGCCAGCCGTCCGTATGCTATAAAAATTAAAGAGGTTTTGAGTAATATCGTTGGCGATAAAGGAACTTTGTCCGGACTGAACCCGAGAAAACATCCTTTAATTCAAAAACGCCCGGTAAAAAAGATTGGCTTTTTGGTAATGTGCTCCGATAAGGGCCTTGCAGGCGCTTACGGCAGCAATGTTTTAAAACATGCCATGGGTGAAATCTTAAAAGTAAAAGGCGAAGTGGTTATTATTACCTGCGGCCGCCGTGCCAGAGACTTTTTCAGACATCGTGGATTTAATGTCATTCAGGCACACTTTGGTTTCTCCGACAAGCCTTCTTACAACAACGCTGTTGAAATAGCATATGATGCAGCACAGCGTTTTGCCGATGAGCAGTTTGATGAATTGCGCATTGTATATACTTTGTTCAAATCCGCACTTTCGCAGACCCCGACCAATGAAACTGTTCTTCCGCTGGAACCCCCGGCAGATGAAGCACCCAAAGGCGGCGAAGCACAGGTTAAAGCAAATACCCAGTATTTGTTCATGCCTGAAGCAGAAGAAATTCTGGCAGATTTGGCACCTCGTTATTTGGAAACTGTTATTTATGCCGCACTCGTACAGTCCGCAGCGAGCGAACTCGGTTCCCGTATGACTGCTATGAGTTCCGCAACAGACAACGCAGCAAAGCTGGTTAAGAGCCTTGAGCTTAACTACAACAAAGCACGTCAGGCACTTATTACCCGCGAGCTGACCGAAATCTGCGGCGGCGCAGAAGCATTAAAACAGAACTGATGATATATTAGTAAATTAGGAGGCTAAAACCTTGAATACTGGTAGAATAGTACAAGTTGTTGGCCCTGTTGTTGACATTGAGTTCAGTCCGAAAACAATGCCCGCGATCCTGAATGCTATCAAAATTGATGGTACTACTGATGACGGTAAAGTAAAAATTCACCTTACTTGTGAAGTTATGCAGCATATCGGCTATAACATTGTCCGTACTGTTGCCATGAGCTCTACCGATGGTCTTGTTCGCGGCATGGAAGCAGTAGATACCGGCGCTCCTATCAGCGTACCGGTTGGCCCCGGCGTACTGGGCCGTATCTTCAACGTTCTCGGTGAAACTGTTGACCATGATGACACGAAAGTAGAAGCAGCAGACTACTGGCCTATCCACCGTCCTGCTCCGACTTTTGACCAACAGGCAACAAGCACTAAAATTTTGGAAACAGGCATTAAAGTCGTTGACCTTATCGCTCCGTATGCAATGGGCGGTAAAATCGGTCTGTTCGGCGGTGCAGGCGTAGGTAAAACCGTTATTATCATGGAACTTATCCATAATATCGCAACTGCACACGGCGGCTACTCTGTATTCGCCGGCGTAGGCGAACGTACCCGTGAAGGCAATGACCTTTGGTGCGAAATGAAAGAATCCGGCGTTATCGACAAAACCGCTCTGGTTTACGGTCAGATGAACGAACCTCCTGGAGCACGTATGCGCGTAGGCCTTACCGGCCTGACCATGGCTGAATACTTCCGTGATGTAGGCGGCCAGGACGTACTTCTGTTTATCGATAACATTTTCCGTTTCATTCAGGCAGGTTCCGAAGTTTCCGCATTGCTCGGCCGTATGCCTTCCGCAGTAGGTTATCAGCCTACTTTGGCAAACGATATCGGTGCATTGCAGGAACGCATTACCTCCACTAAAACCGGTTCCATCACCTCCGTACAGGCTGTATACGTACCTGCGGACGACTTGACTGACCCTGCACCGGCAGGCACCTTCGCCCACCTGGATGCAACCACAGTACTGTCCCGTCAGATTGCAGAGCTTGGTATTTATCCTGCGGTTGACCCGCTGGATTCCACCAGCCGTATTCTTGACCCGCTGGTAATCGGTGAAGAACATTACAATGTTGCCCGCGGCGTACAGGCTATTCTCCAACGCTATAAAGAATTGCAGGATATCATCGCAATTCTTGGTATGGAAGAACTTAGCGAAGAAGATAAACTTACCGTTGCCCGCGCACGTAAAATTCAAAGATTCCTGTCCCAGGCATTCTTCGTAGCAGAACAGTTTACCGGTACCCCGGGACAATATGTTCCTTTGAACGAAACCATCAGAGGCTTTAAAGAAATCCTCGAAGGTAAACATGATGATCTGCCCGAAGGCGCCTTCTACATGGTAGGCACTATTGATGACGCCATTAAGAAAGCTGAAAGCATGAAGGTGGATTGATTGCATGGCAAATTTAATGCAATTGGAAATTGTAACCCCTGATAAATACTTCATTAAAAGAGACGATGTTGTATATGCAGGCTTTGAAGCTTTAGACGGCGGGTTTGGCGTATTTGCCAATCATATGCCTGCTATTGCAGCACTTAAAGACGCTCCTTTTAAATACAGGGACGCCAATAATGAAGAACATTTCATTTATTTATCGGGCGGCTTTGCTGAAATTGTAAAAAACAAAATTACAATTCTCAGCATTCAGGCTGAAGCAGCAGAGGACATTGACCTTGAACGCGCGCATGCGGCTTTGGAAAGAGCTGAAAACCGCATTGCCAACTTTACGGTTGATATTAACATTAAAAGAGCCGAAGCTGCCAAAGCAAGAGCTCTCGGCAGAATCAGGACAGTAGAACTTTCCATGGCTGCCAAAATGAGATAAGCTTAAACTTAAAACGCACCTCTTTACGGGGTGCGTTTTTTATTTGCTTAAACAAGATAACTTTATAAAAATAAGCTTAACAGTTGAAGTCATTAAAAAGAAAGGCTTAAAATTGTGCCATTACACAAAATGTTTGCTTGTTTTATAGGCGTAGATAAGATAAAATATATTTATAATTTTATGCTTTTTTATGGAGGGCACAATGAATAAAGACAAAGGACCTAAAAAGTCAATATATTATTATTATATGCTGGCACTGGCAATTTTGCTTTTGCTGAATACGGTAATTATACCGATGTTTTTCAGCCCCAAGGTGCAGGAAATTTCGTACAGCAGCTTTTTGCAGATGGTGGACGAAGGCAAGGTAGACAAGGTAGAAATTACCAACAATAAAATTGCCGTACTTGCCAAAGACAGCGGCGATAAGGAAATTTACGTCACCGGCAGAGTGGAAGACCCGCAGCTGGTAAACAGCCTGATGGAAAAGAAAGTTGAGTTTTCGCAGGTAATTCCGAAAGAGCCGAGTTTGCTTGAAAATATTTTAACGAACTGGATTTTACCGATTTTTATTTTCTTTGCGCTGGGGCAGCTGTTTATGCGCTTTATGGCAGGGCGCATGGGCGGCGGCGGGCCGCTGAACCTTGGCAAGAGCAATGCCAAAGTTTATGTGGAGGCGCAGACCGGCATTACATTTGCCAATGTAGCCGGGCAGGATGAAGCCAAAGAAGCCTTAATGGAGCTGGTAGATTTTCTGCATCACCCTGATAAATACAAAGCTATTGGTGCTAATATGCCTAAGGGCGCGCTTTTGGTAGGTCCTCCGGGCACCGGTAAAACTTTGCTGGCCCGTGCCGTTGCCGGCGAAGCGAAAGTTCCGTTTTTCAGCATCAGCGGCAGCGAATTTATTGAAATGTTTGTCGGTATGGGCGCTGCCCGCGTGCGCGACTTGTTTAAACAGGCGCAGGAAAAAGCCCCGTGCATTATCTTTATCGATGAAATTGACGCCATAGGCAAAAAGCGCGACAGCGGGCGCTTTGGCGGCAATGATGAACGCGAGCAGACTTTAAACCAGCTGCTTTCGGAGATGGACGGTTTTGACGGCAGCAAAGGCATAGTAATTTTGGCTGCTACCAACAGGCCCGATTCGCTTGACAAAGCACTTTTGCGCCCCGGACGTTTTGACAGGCGTATACCGGTTGAACTGCCGGATTTACAGGGACGCGAAGCAATTTTGCGCGTACATGCCAAAAATATTAAAACCGAACCCGATATTGATTATAAGGCCATTGCGCGTGCAACAAGCGGTGCTTCCGGTGCCGAACTTGCCAATATCGTCAACGAAGCTGCGCTGCGTGCAGTACGTATGCACCGCGACAGCGTAACGCAGAGCGATTTTGAGGAATCAGTGGAAGTTGTCATTGCCGGTTATCAGCGCAAGGGCGCGGTAATACCCAAAGAGCAAAAACGCATTGTTGCTTACCATGAAATAGGCCATGCCCTTGTTGCGGCACGGCAGAAAAATTCTGCGCCGGTGCATAAAATAACCATTGTTCCGCGTACCAGCGGCGCATTAGGCTACACCATGCAGGTTAGCGAGGACGACAATGTGCTGATGAGCAAGGAAGAACTGTTCAATAAAATTACCACGCTTACCGGCGGGCGCAGTGCGGAAGAAGTTATTTTTAAAAGCATTACCACAGGCGCCAGTAACGATATTGAACAGGCAACGCGCATTGCCCGCGCCATGGTTACGCGTTTCGGCATGACTGACGAATTTGACATGATGGCGACTGAAACCGTTACCAACGCATATCTGGGCGGCGATACTTCACTTGCCTGCTCGGAAACCACTTCCGGCAAGATTGACGCCAAAGTAATGGAAATTATTAAAGATGCTCATGCGAAAGCACGCGCAATTTTGGAAAACGATATCGAAAAGCTGCATGAGCTTTCTGCATATCTTTTGGAAAAAGAAACAATTACCGGCGAAGAATTTATGTATATTTTGGAACATGGCAGGCCGGAAACCAAAAACGAAACTGCCGGTGAAGTTATTGACACAACCGCACCAGCGGCTGACGAAAATGCAGAAACCAAAGAACCTGCCGCACAGGCAGAAGAAACAAGCACTGCGGAATAAATTATATTTATTGGATTGAGGTGAAGGTATGGATCCGGCTATTGGCTGTTTGATCCTTTTGGGCGTAATGGCCCTGCTGTTTATTACAGAATTGATTCCTTTGGCGGTAACCGCAATGGGCGGCGCCATAATTTGCGGCTTTTTAAACTTTATACCCGATAATGTTGTGTTTTCAGGGCTTTCGCACCCCACGGTTACGCTGTTTGCGGGCATGTTTGTTGTGGGTGCGGCAATGTTTCATACAGGGCTTGCGCACAGCATAGGCGTATTTATCGTTAAACGCGCCGGCAAAAGCCAGAAAAATTTAATGCTTTGCATTATGATTGTAGCGGCCGTATTAAGTATGTGCCTTTCCAATACAGGCACGGCGGCATGCCTTTTGCCCGTGGTTATGGGCATCTGCGCGGCGGCAAAAATGGCCCCTTCGCGCCAGCTGCTGCCGCTTGCTTATGCTGTTTGCAGCGGCGGCATGATAAGCCTTGTCGGTACGCCGCCTAATATTATTGTCAGTGGTGCGCTGAGCAATTTTGGCTATCGTCCGTTTGGCTTTTTTGAATTCGCTTGGGTTGGCGTGCCCCTTACGGTGCTGACCATACTTTATATGTATTTTGCCGGGCGCAGGCTGCTGCCGGAAGGCGGCGAAGTGCCGGAAAAATTTCTGGCTGAGCTTGACCCCATGCAGCACAATGTGCCGAAGCAGGTAATTGCAGGCTGCATTTTACTTGGCTGCATAATTGTTATGTGCCTTGATCTGCAAAAAATAACCATTGAAATGGCTGCCGTTATCGGTGCGCTGGTATGTGTGCTTACGGGCTGCCTTACGGAAAAACAGGCTTATCATTCTATCGAATGGAGTACAATTTTTCTGTTTGCAGGCATGATGCCCGTATCTCATGCGCTGTACAACACCGGCGCAGCAGAACTTTTGGCACGCTGGATACTGGAAGCGCTTGGCACCCCTTCGCCGCTCGCAATAACCATGCTGCTGTTTGCTGTAACGGCGCTCCTTACGCAGTTTATGAGCAATTCCGCTTCGGCGGCTCTCATTGCCCCGATAGGCATTGTAATTGCCCAGAAGCTTGGCATTTCGCCTTATCCGCTTTTAATGGTAATTGCGGTGGCCTCTTCCTGTGCTTATGCAACACCAATCGGCACGCCGCCGTGTACACTTATGGTTGGCCCGGGCAACTACCGCTTTGTAGATTACATTAAAGCGGGCCTGCCGCTGATATTGTTATGTTTTGCTGCCACGGTAATTATTGTACCGCTGGTTTGGCCTTTTTAAAACTGGCGTCTGACGCCCTGATGGGAGGTATTAGATGAGACAATGTATGGATGCTGACAATCTGCACCGCCGCCTGAAAAAAATTATCGGCCAGGTGCAGGCTATTGACAGAATGGTTGACGAAGATGTGGCCTGCGAGGACATTCTTATGCAGATTAACGCTGCAAAATCGGCACTGCACCGCGTAGGGCAGGTTGTGCTGGAAGGGCATATTCAGCACTGCGTGCGCGACGGCATTGAACACGGCGACGCCGAAAAAACCATTCAAAACTTTACCAAAGCAGTTGAGCGTTTTGCCAATATGGCCTGACGCATTAGTTATATAAGCAGTAACCGCTGAACGCAAATACATTATGTGTTTGCGTTATTTTTTTGCATAAAAAAAGCCCCCGCTTAATGCGGAGGCCAAAGAACGAAGTTAAAACGCATTTAAAATGTAGCTTACAATTCCCATAAAAAACATGTAAATAACCATAAAAAACAAAACCTTAAACATAATGCGGATGGCTTTATCATAAGGGGTCATGTTATCAGCTGATTTTTTGGGACGCTTTCTATAATCAAGTTTAATTAAATCGTTATCATAGTTATCCATAACAGCAATCCTCCCTTTATAACAAAGATTTTTCCTTACCTTTATTATAAACCAAATTTGCCGTAAGCGCTATAAATTTTATAGCTGCAAAAGCAAAATAGCAGTAATCCGGCGTAAAAAACAAGTTTGCTGCTGAGTTTTAGATGTAGAGATTTTAACGAAATTATTTATTGGGCTAATGTATATATATACGGATAACTAATATAAAAATGTTTATAAAATCAGTTATAATTGGTTAACATAAGCAATAACTGTTTACAATAAATGTGACAAAAATTAAAAAGTATAAATCAAGGTACTTGTAAACAGAATTTTGATGTATTAAAATATGGTTAAATATAGATTAATTTAGTATAAAAATTTATCAGAAAATTCAGAGGAAGGCAGAAGCGGAGGAGTAATTATGAAAAAAAGTAAGAAAATCGCTATAATACTTGCCATTTCGGCAACCTTTGGAGGTGTATTGAGTTCCCCCCCCCCGAGCGGACGTATGCAGCGGACATTGTTATCGACACACAAGACAAATTTGATGGATTAAGTGATGAATGGGTAACTGAGTCTCATTTTTATAATAAAAATTCTTATAATAACAATAATATAATTATTGAAAATGTGGAAACTGATAAGGGAATTAGAGGTGCTTACGAAGAATCTGACGTAAGTGGTAATAGAGTGATTATAAAAAATTCTACCATAAATAATCAGGTTTATGGTGGTTGGAGTGCAGGCTTAACCAATGATCCATCAACTGGCAAGCATACGGCAAGCGGAAATACTGTGATAATTGATGGTGGATCTATAAATGGCACAATAATAGGGGGATACAGTGTTCGCGGAGATGTAATTGGTAATACAGTAATTTTAAAAGGTGATGCTAAAATTTACGAAGGTAGCAACGCTACTGGTGGTGTAAAAACAGTGTATGGTGGATTTAGTTATTGCCCGGAAGCGGATGAAGCAAATGCTAAAAATTTGGGAACAAAATATGACCCAAATGCCAAAGGTGGAGCGGCAAGAGATAACACCATTATTTTAATGGATTCTGTTGATGTATCTAATGTTGTACTGCATGGTGGTTTTAGTTCTAAAAACAATAAGGAAAAATCTAATAATACATTAATAATTAATGGGTGGACTGGTTCGGTACAAGCTGTTCGTAGTTGTGATAATGTTAATTTTTATAATACAAAATTGAGTACAGATCCTGTAATGACTATTTTAGGAGACGATAAATGGAATGATAAATTTGAAAATACAGTTGGAGATGAGCTGCAACAAGGAGAGTATCCTGCCGGGACTATTAATGTTGGTTTAAGTTTTGCAGGTGGTCAACAAATTAAAGCAGGTGATGAGATTACTCTTGTACATATGCAGGACGAAGATGTTTTAATAGATAAAGAAAACATTAAACCTGTAAGTAAGATTGTTTATGCCGGTGTATCACAAATTGCAAACGGTGAATTTGAAATAACTGATAATGATATAAAATACACAATTAAATCCGTCGGTTTAAATGACCAGGTAAACGTAGTTAACGAAGGCCGTGCAGCTTCCGCAGCCTTCCTTAACCAAAGCGATGAACTCATAAGCGAAGCACTGGCAGGCTTAAATCTTGAAGATAAATATGGCTTTGAAACCTTTGCCATGGTTTACGGCAATGACAACCGCTACGGCACAAACAGCGATTTAAGCATTAACGGCTGGAGCGGACTTGTAGGCGTAGGCAGCAACAACAAAACCAAAGCAGGCGACTTTGCCTGGGCGGCCTTCTTTGAAAACGGTGCAGGCAACTATGACATCAGTACAACTATGAACGGCATAACAATGGAAGGCGATGGCAGTACTGTTTATAACGGCGGCGGCATTGCGGCACGCTTAACCGGAGAAAACGGCGTATATGGTGAAGCATCCCTGCGCGCAGGTTTGTTAAAGAACGATTTGGAAAACGGTTTGCTTGGTGCCGATAATAACAAATACGGCTATGAAAGCGAAAGCAACTACTATGGCATGCACATCGGCATAGGCA
>UMHI01043181.1_pt1 | contig 127387 bp, 101 predicted proteins | sample 1965481 | NCBI WGS metagenome assembly UMHI01 (sample SAMEA4836093, study PRJEB28245) | human gut metagenome | biome: gut microbiome; material: fecal sample | place: Denmark | collected 2008 | reverse complement strand
AAAAGGCACGAGCAGATGGTGCAGGTGAATTTGAAAATAGTATTATGCCTTTTGACCAATCTTGCGTTCCGTGCCGTGAATCAGCCGCCCGATGTTCGCGTGATGACGATAGATGCACAGCCCCGCAATCACCCAGACCCACGCAATCACCAGCCAGTTTCCCCAGTTCGTCGCAGTGACGAGGATGCCGAACAGCACCACCAGCGCCAGCGAGCCGAGGGAAACGAACTTCGTGATGGCAATCAGCGCAATGGTGATGACGTAGCAGATCAGCGCCTGCCACCAGAAAGTCATCAGCATCACGCCGCAGGTGCTGCTGACGCCCTTGCCGCCCTTGAAGCCAAAGAACACCGGCCAGTTGTGTCCGAGGATGACGAACAGCCCCGCCAGCAGCACACCATTCTGCCCCATCCACAAGCGGCCAACGAGGCATGCCAGCAGCGCTTTCACCACGTCGCCCGCAAAGACAATCGCGCCGCCCTTTTTGCCCATCGTGCGCAGGGCGTTCGTCGCGCCCGTGTTGCCGCTGCCGACCTTATGCAGGTCGGGGCCGCCCATTGCCTTGGAAACGAGCATCCCCGTCGAAATCGACCCCAGCAGATATGCAATAACCGCAATCGCCAGATATGCCAATATATCCATCGGTTACTTTTCCTCCTTCGTCTTTTCCCGCAGGATGAAACGAATCGGCGTGCCGGTGAAATCGAACGTCTTGCGGAAATAGTTCTCCAGATACCGCTGATAAGCAAAATGCATCAGCGCTTCCTCGTTCACGAAGAGGATGAACGTGGGCGGGCAGGCACTCTGCTGCGTGATGTAGTAGATTTTCAGTCGCCGTCCATTCGTCGCCGGAGGCTGCAAGTCCGCCGTCGCGTCGTTCAGCACGTCGTTGAGCACGCCCGTGGGGATGCGCTTGCTCGTCTGCGCCCAGACCTGATCCACCATGTCGATGACGGTATGCACGCGCTGCCCAGTTTTGGCGGAGAGGAACAGTACAGGCGCGTAGTCCATGAATTTCAGCGCATCCAGCACTTCCTTGCGGAACTGCTCCAGCGTGCCGGTTTCCTTTTCAACCGCGTCCCACTTGTTGACGATGATGATAACTGCCTTCCCCTCGTCGCGGATGAGCCCGGCGATTTTGGTATCCTGCTCGGTCACGCCGTCCTGCGCGTCGATGAGCAGCAGCGCCACATCGCAGCGGCGGATGGCGGCAATCGACCGCAGCACGCTGTAGCGCTCCAGCGTCTCGTCCTCCACGGCGCGCTTGCGGCGGATGCCCGCAGTGTCGATGATGTTGTACTGCGTGCCGTTGACGGTGAAGAGCGTGTCAATCGCGTCGCGCGTCGTGCCAGCAATGTCAGATACCATCGTGCGTTCGCTGCCAACCAGCCGATTCACCAGCGACGACTTGCCGACGTTCGGGCGGCCGACAACCGCCAATTGGAGGATATGTTCTGTCTCGTCCATCTCGTCCTTGCCTGCGGGCGGGAGCTTTTCGCAGATGGCCTGCAGCAAGTCGCCCAGACCCAGCATGTTCGCGGCGCTGATGGCAATCGGGTCGCCCAGTCCCAGCTCGTAGAACTCATAGATGTTGTCATTCATGCTGATGTGGTCAACCTTGTTGACAACGAGCAGGATGGGCTTCTTCGTCTTGCGCAGCAGGTTGGCGACTTCGCGGTCGTCGTCGGTCAGCCCGTCGCGGCCATCGGCGAAGAAGCAGATAACATCCGCCGTATCCATGGCGATTTCGGCTTGGCGGCGCATCTGGGAGAGCAGCACATCGTCGCTGTGCGGGTCAATGCCGCCGGTGTCGATGAGCGTGAAGCGGCGGTTCTGCCACTCCACATCAGCATAGATGCGGTCGCGGGTCACGCCGGGGGTATCCTCCACAATGGAGATGCGCTTTCCGGCGATTCGGTTGAAAAAAGTGGATTTGCCGACGTTGGGGCGGCCAACGATGGCAACAAGCGGCTTCGCCATAAAGATAAATTCCTCCTATATAGGAAATGAAAGCTTCGTGTTCGTGCAAGGAACTGCGGGCGATTGAAGCAGAAAAGCGCCTCTGCAAATTTCCCCACCTTGCAGTTTAGCATGACTTGCGGCAAAATGCAAGCGATTTTCCGTCGAAAAAAAGCGGCAGACGTATTTTTGTCTGCCGCAAGTGATTATTCGTCGTAATGATTGATGACCGTCTGGGCGACGGCGACGCGCGTCTGCCGCGTGTCCATTGCCTGCTTTTCAATCGCGCGGTGCGCCTGCTCCTCCGTCAGTCCGCGATACTGAATCAGCAGACATTTCGCGCGGTCAACTACGCGCACATCCGCCAGCTTCTTCTCCAGCTTCGCTTTTTCGGCGCAGACCGTCATCAGCCGATTCCGCAGCACCGCCGCATAGCGAATCGCCTGATCGAACAACGGGCGCGCAACAGGCTTGGCGACAACGAACACCCCGTAATTCTCCAGCTGTGCCTGCACTTGGTCAGCCAATTCCGCCTTGACGAGCATCAGTACGCTGGTTGCCGTGTGCGACGCGGCGTCAATCGCCAAATCAATGCCGCTTTCGTCGCTAAGCGGCGTGTTGATGACAAGCAGCGGCCAGTCATCCTCGCCCAGCGCGCGGCGGGTTTCCGCACCGCTCATGCACATGCGCGGCGGCGGGTTTGTGCCGGGCGGCAGCAGGGTTTGGAGCAGCATCCGACTCTTCTCCGTGCTGCCCGCCAACAGGATTTGTTCCTGCATGGTGATTCCTCCCCTGCCTTCTCAGATGGTGCGCAAATGCTGCTGGAAGACCGCGTTTGCGTCCGCCTCAAAGCGCGCCGCCGTCTTTTTTTTCTCCGCCAGATACGCGTCTATGACGTTTTCCGGCAGCACCTCGCGGATGAACGCGCTCTTTTCCGCCAGCGAAATCGCCTCTTCCAACGATTCCGGCAGACTTCCGGAATCATCAAGGGGGGCTTGCAGCGGCGTCACCTCGGTGATGCCCTCCATCGCCGCCGCCAGCACCAGTGCGAACGCCAGATACGGATTGCAGGCAGGGTCGGGCGAACGAAGCTCCATACGACCCGCGCCGGGATGCGCCGCTGGAATGCGCACAAGCTGACTGCGGTTGCCGAACGACCAGTTGATGCGCTTCGGGGCTTCCCAGCAGCCCAGCCGCTGATAGCTGGACGGCAGCGGATTCAGGAACAGGCTGATTTCGCGGATTCGGCCGAGGATGCCCGCGATGGCATGCTGCGCGTCAAGCGACAGCTGTCCGTCCTGCTGCTCGAAGATGTTGATGCCGCCACGCTCAATGGAGAGGTTGATATGCAGCCCATTGCCGCTTTCGTCGCGCAGAGGCTTGGGCAGGAACGACGCGCACAGCCCGTACTGGTTGGCAATCGTGCGCACGGTCGTCTTGAAGGACATGGCGTTATCCGCCGCCTTGAGCGCACCCGCGTACTGGAAATCAATCTCGTTCTGCCCCGGTCCATGCTCGTGGTGGCTGCTTTCAGGGATGATGCCCATGTTTTCCAGCGTCAAGCAAATATCCCGGCGGACGTTCTCGCCCTTGTCCAGCGGCGACACGTCCATGTAGCCGGCGCTGTCCTGCGGGTGCAGGGTAACCTCCCCCGCGTCGTCGGATTGGAAAAGGTAGAACTCGTACTCCGTGCCGATTTGGAACGTCAGCCCCAGCGATTTCGCCTTTTCGACCTGCTGGCGGAGGATACTCCGGCTATACCCGGTAAAGAGCGTACCGTCAGGCAGGAGGCAGTCGCACATCATGCGGGCGACGCGCCCCGTCTGCGGACGCCACGGCAAGAGGGTGATGGTCTTGGGGTCAGGGCGCAGGAACAGCTCGCTATGGCTGATATCGCAGAAGCCCTTGACCGCCGACGCATCGAAGGAGACGCTGCCGCTTAGTGCGCGGTGGAGCTGCGTGGGCATGATGGAGATGTTTTTGAGCGTGCCGAACAAATCGACGAATGCCAAACGGATAAATTTGACGTCGTTTTCTTCGACGAAGTCAAGGACTTCCTGTTCAGTCATAGGGGGAACCTCCTTGTTTCGCGCGGCGTGCGCATGGTGGTTGGGAAATTGGCTTGATGATTCTAATAGACTTGATTTTGCTTGTTGCGCAGGGATTTCGCTCCTGCGGGAGCGACCAAAGGGCATGAAAACAGGTGAAACCTGCGGTCGCCCTCTGGAAACCTTCGGTGCGCACTCCCGTAGCTGGTCTTTACCGCTGCTTTGGATTAGTTGGTCACATACATCGACCGATACGGATTCGCGCTGTCCGGCACGAGGACAACGAAGCGGTCAGCAAGAATCGCCTCCGCATCCTTGCCGAACTTTTCCGCGAACTGCCGCACGAACGGTGCGATTTCCGCCTTTTCCGCATCATCAGCTTCGTGGGACAGCACCTGCGCGGGAATGTCGAACGGCATATCGCAGTCGGTACGCAGGAATATCTTGCCGCCGTGCATTCCAGCAGCGGGGAAACGCCCAACGGGGGCGTGGTCGCGCGTGTTCAAGCCAAGGACGATGATGTAGCCGCCCGCCTGATATTCGCCGAGGAACGAACCCGCTTCGCCGCCAACGACAAGCACGGGAATGTGCGTCTGGTACGCCTTCATGTGGATACCCGCGCGATAGCCGACGTTCCCCTCGATAAAAATCGTGCCGCCGCGCATGGCGTAGCCCGTCGCGTCGCCGCAGTGACCATGGATGGTCAGCGTACCGCTGTTCATGGTATCGCCGGTGGCATCCTGCGCATTGCCGAGGACTTCGACGTCGCAGCCGTCCAGATAGCAGCACAGCGCATTACCCGGAATGCCGTGAATCGTCACTTTTTTTCCGGACAGCCCAGAGCAAATATACCGCTGTCCGCACACGTTGTCAAGCTCGATTTCCGCGTCCGGACAGGTGTTAATTTCCTCGTTCAGCTCGCGGAAGTGCTTGTCGCCCGCTACGATTCTCACAGTCTGCTCCCTCCCATCAGCGTCGCCCGATCGCGGCGGGAGAACGCCATCAATTGCGGCTTATCCAGCATGAGTTCAAAGTCGATGCTGGAAAGCGGCGTTTTCTCGCGGATCAGCGCCGTATAAATGCCCGCGCGCGCCACGTTGCCCACGAGGATGTACCCCATCAGGCGGTCGTCCTTCGTGCAGAGGCGCTTGTAGCTGCCGTTCTCGCGGATGATGTGGTCGTCGCCCGTCATCGTCCCCGCGGTAATCATGTGCAGGCCAAACATGCCCATTGCGTTCATCGGGATGGCGTTGAAGCTCTTGCCGCTCTTTCCTGCCATCGCCAAACCGCAGATTTCGCCCTGCTGCGTCGCGTTCGGCAGCAGCGCCAAGACTCGCTCGGTGTCGGTCGTCACGTCGAAGGACTTCGCGCAGTCGCCCGCAGCGAAAATGTCCGGAATGTCCGTCTCGCCCTGCGCGTTGGTGTGAATGCCGCGCGCCGCGTCCAGACCGAGGCTCTGCGCCAGCTCCGTCGCCGGACGCACGCCCACCGCCATCACCAGCTCGTCGAACTCGACTTCCTTGCCGCTCTGCATGATGGCCTTGCCCGGCTCGAACCGCGCGGCGCTGTCGCCCAGCAGGAACGTCACGTCCTGCGTTTCGCAGTGCTTCTGCACCATTTGCGCAGCTTCCGCGTCCAGAATCGACGGGAGCACCTGCTTCGCCAAATCGCAGACGGTCACGCTCGCCACGCGGTCGCGGATGCCTTCCAGACACTTCATGCCGATTAAGCCCGCGCCGACAATCAGCACGCGCGTGTTCTTTGTCAGGCACGTTTCCAGCTCGTGTGCATCCTTGAGTGTCATGAACGTGTGATACTTCACGCTTTCCAGCCCCGGAATCGGCGGCACAAACGGCTTCGCGCCCGTTGCCAGCAGCAGTTTGTCATAGGGGTAGACGACGCCGTCCGAACCCGCGACGGTCTTTTCGTCCTTGTCAATCGACACCGCCGCCACGCCGGCATGGAAATCCACCCGGTTGCGCGCGTAGAAATCCGCCGGCTTGTAGCGCATTCTGGTTTCGTCCGTCTTGCCGCAGAGCAGGTAGGAAATCAGCGGGCGGGAGTAAGTAAATTCGTCTTCCTTGGACAGCAGGGTGATTTCGCCCGCATCATCCACGCGCCGGATGGTTTCCGCCGCCGTGACCGCCGCAGGCCCGTTGCCGATAATCACATACTTCACGCTCTTCTCACCTCTCCTCGTAGACAATCGCCTGATTCGGGCAGTTCTTGACGCACAGCGGCTCACCCGCGCCGTTCTTGGTGCACAGCTCACACTTCTGCATCACATGCCCCGTCTCGTCCGGCTCAATTGCGCCGTAAGGGCAGGACAGAATGCAGGTGAAGCAGCCGACGCACTTGTTCTCGTCGATGACGATCATGCCGTTTTGCCGTGTCAGCGCCCCGGTGATGCAGCCCTTGACGCACAGCGGGTCAGCGCAGTGACGGCAGTTAACGGCGAAGTGGACGCCATTTGCGCCCTCCTCGATGTGAATGCGCGGATGAATGCGGATGTTTTTGAGCGCCTTGACCATGTCGCTCTTGCCGGAATTGGCAAACGCGCAGTAATATTCGCACAGATGGCAGCCCAGGCACCATTTTTCATTGACGTAGATTCTCTTCATGCCGCTCACTCTCCCGCATGTTTGACGCCGAGGATTTCAAGCTCCTTCTCGTTCAGCCCGACGCCGCGCAGCATCAAGCGGTTGCCGCGCAGGGCTTCGATGGAGTTGATGCCCATGCCGCCCATCATTTCCTTAATTTCGTGGTTCCACGCTGTGATGAGGTTGACCAGCCGCTGGCAGCCCATATCGGGGTTCAGGCGCTGGGTTAATTCCGGAATCTGCGTGGCAATACCCCAGTTGCAGCGCCCCGTCTGGCAGGAGCGGCACAGGTGGCAGCCCAGCGCCATCAGCGCCGAGGTGGCGATATACACCGCGTCCGCGCCGAGAGCGATCGCCTTGACGACGTCCGCGCTGGAACGAATCGATCCGCCGACGACGAGGCTCACGCGGTCGCGGATGCCCTCTTGGCGGAGGCGCGTATCCACCGCCGCGAGCGCCAGTTCAATCGGGATGCCGACGTTATCGCGGATGCGGGTCGGCGCAGCGCCCGTGCCGCCGCGGAAGCCGTCAATGGCGATAATGTCCGCGCCGGAGCGCGCAATGCCGGACGCAATCGCCGCGACGTTATGCACCGCCGCAATCTTGACGATGACGGGCTTTGTGTACCGCGATGCTTCCTTGAGCGAGAAAACCAGCTGGCGCAAATCCTCGATGGAGTAAATATCATGGTGCGGCGCGGGCGAAATGGCGTCCGAGCCTTCGGGAATCATGCGCGTTTTGGCAATGTCCGCCACAATCTTCCTGCCCGGCAGGTGACCGCCGATGCCCGGCTTCGCGCCCTGCCCCATCTTGATTTCAATCGCCGCGCCCGCATTCAGGTAATCGTGATTCACGCCGAAGCGCCCCGACGCGACCTGCACAATCGTGTGTTCGCCGTACTTGTAGAAGTCCTGATGCAGTCCGCCCTCGCCGGTGTTGTAGTACGTTCCGAGCTTCTCCGCCGCGCGCGCAAGGGACTCATGCGCGTTGTAGCTGATGGAGCCGTAAGACATGGCGGAGAACATAATCGGCACTTCGAGCTTGAGCTGGGGCGGCGTGTCGTCAATGAGCTTGCCGTCCTTGTCGCGGCGGATGCCTTCAGGACGGCTGCCGAGGTAGACGCGCGTCTCCATCGGCTCACGCAGCGGGTCAATGGACGGGTTCGTGACCTGCGAGGCGTTAATCAGCAGCTTATCCCAGTACACAGGCAGCGGCGCGGGGTTGCCCATCGCGGACAAGAGCACGCCGCCTGACTGCGCCTGACGGTAGATTTCCGTCATCGCCTGCGCAGTGTAGTTGACGTTATCCTTGAATGTGTTATCGGTCTTGACGATTTTCAGCGCGCGGGTCGGGCAGAGCGACACGCAGCGCTGGCAGTTGACGCACGCGCTTTCGTCGGAAATCATCAGCCCCAGTTCCGCGTCGTACTGATGCAGCTTGTTGGCGCATTGGCGTTCGCAGACGCGGCAGGTGATGCAGCGATCCTGGTTGCGCACCACCTCATACGCGGGATAGAAAAAATCCACAGCCATCAGGCGCGACCCCCTTCCGTGGTAAAAATGACAGGCTGACCGCCGCGCGGCGCCCAGACGTTCGTAACATCCGGGGCAATACGGCGAATCGCACATTCTTCGCTGGCAACATACGCCATGTCTTCCGTCTCCGCGACGACCATCGACCGCAGCTTCAGGCGGTCATTGAGCGCCATCATGCCGCCGGTGAACCCGACGAGGATGGAGAACGGCCCGTTGATGAGCATCGACGGGAAGCGCTGGCGCAGGAGCAGCATCCGTTTTTTCTCTTCCTCCGGCATGTGCTCAATCGTCGACCAGAACGGCGCCGCCAGCACGTTCGCCGCTTCCGAATACGTCAAGCCCTGCTTGCGGACGAGGTAGTCAATCATGTACGCAATGACCTCTGTGTCGGTCATCAGCGTGCAGGTGTAGCCGTACATCTCCATGCAGCGGCGGTTCGCGTCGTAGGAGGAGATTTCGCCGTTGTGGACGACGGACACGTCCAGCAGCGTGAACGGGTGCGCGCCGCCCCACCAGCCGGGGGTATTCGTCGGATAGCGCCCGTGCGCCGTCCAGCATGTCGCGGCGTATTCCTCCAGGCGGAAGAAGCGCCCCATGTCCTCAGGGTAACCCACGCCCTTGAAGACGCCCATGTTCTTGCCGGAGGAGAAGATGAACGCGCCGGGGATGTTGACGTTGACGTGCAGCACATGCGCCGCCGTGAACGCATCCTCATCCATCGCCTCTTCCTGACAGCGCCACGCCTTCGGGGTGACGAAATAGCGCCAGATAATCGGCGGATCGGTAATTTCGCGCATCGGGCGCGTCGGCATGACGGACATGCTGTGAATATCGAAGAAGCGCTTCAGGTAATGCTCGCAGTCATCCCGCGCGGACTCATTGTCGTAGAACATATGGAAGGCATAGCAATCCGCAAAATCAGGATAAATGCCATACCCCGCGAAGCCGCCGCCCAACCCGTTGGAGCGGTCGTGCATGGGTTCCATCGCTCGGATGATGGTATCGCCGCCGATTTTGCCGCCCTTCTTGTGGAAAATGCCCGCGATGGCGCACCCGCTGGGAATGCGCACTTCCCCTTCCATCGGATTGCGTGTGCCGAAAAGGGATGAATCCCGCGTATCAATCATGGCTGAAACCTCCTTCGAGTTGTCTTTCCGGCGTTTGTGCTGTCTGCCGAAAAGAGATGCAAAAAGGCGCTCATGCTGCGCACAGGGCATACTCCGTCTGCAACATGCAGGAAGCATTCCCATCTGCGTGGCATGAACGCCGTTGTTCACCACATGCTCGATTGTACAGGATTCGCGCTGTTCCGTCAAGGTATTTCGCTGTTCTTTCCATGTTTTTATGCAGATTTTGATGGTTTTCAGCGAATTTTTGCGGCGAATTGCAAGTTTGTTATATCTAACCGTCATTCATAGCAGCGGCAGTTCTGCCAATCACGCCTGTTCTAAACCGCTTTTTCCCATCATATTCCCTCCATCGGAGGTGAACCCAGCATGACAGACTTGGAACTTTTTGCGCGTCTCATCCAGTGTGAAGCCGGCGGCGAAGGTGACAACGGCATGAAAGCCGTCGCGAGCGTGGTCATGAACCGCGTCCGCACCAGCGTCGGGGAATACGGGCGCTACAATACCATCCCCGCCGTCATCTATCAGGACGGTCAGTTTAACTGCGTCCGCACACGGCTATCCGGCCGGACGAACCTGCAAAACGTCTACAATATGAATCCGACAAACGTTCACTACGAAATTGCGGAATGGGCGATGGCGGGCGGGCGGCTGGCGAATCTCTGGGAAGCGCTGTGGTTCTTCAACCCGTATTCTTCCACATGTCCAAACAATTTCCCATCGAGCGTGGGGTATTTTCAAATCCGCATTGGCAATCACTGCTTTTACAATCCAGCGCCGTCGTATGCCAATACCTGATGGCAAAACTGCCCTCACCGTCCGCGGCATTGCAAGGCGCATTCCCTCCCGGAAAGATTGCAGACACAAAACCTTCTAATTCCGCAACTGAATCCACCCCTCCCTTGACGCGCTGGCGGCATCGTGCTATGCTGATGATGTATACGCAAGGAGGGACGTACTTTCATGACACGCGCACGCGGCAGGGATGCCGACATGACGCAGGGCAATATTCTGCGGCAATATATTGATTTCGCGCTGCCGCTGACCGTCGGGCTGCTCTTCCAGCAGCTGTACAGCGCGGTGGACAGCATCGTGGTAGGCAATTTCGTTGGGGAAACGGCGCTGGGGGCAGTCGGTTCAACGGGCAACATTATTAACATGCTCATCGGCGTATGCAACGGTCTGTCGCTTGGTGCCGGGGCAGTCATCAGTCAGGCGTACGGCGCGAAAAACCATGAGCGCATCAGCAAAGCGGTGCATACGACGATGCTGATGACGTTCCTGCTGTGCATCGTGGCGACGGCAGTCGGCGTGGCAATTGTAAAGCCAAGTTTGCAGCTGATGCGCACACCGGATTCCATGCTGGTGGAAGCAACCGAGTACCTGACCATCTACTTTGAGGGCATTGCGGGACTGCTGATTTACAACATGGGCAGCGCGATTCTGCGCGCCGTGGGCGACTCGCGGCGGCCACTGTACTTTCTCGTTTTCTCCGCGGTCGTCAACACCGTGCTGGACCTGCTGTTCGTCATCTGCTTCCACATGGGTGTGGCAGGTGTGGCGTATGCGACGATTATCGCACAGGCGGCAAGCGCGGTACTCGTGCTGTATGTGCTGACGAAGGAGAACGCGTCCTTCGGGCTGCGGTGGAACAAGCTGCGCATCGACGGGCGGACACTGAAGGAAATCCTGATTATTGGCCTGCCCGCGAGCATCCAGCAGGGTCTGACCTCGTTCTCGAACGTGTTCGTGCAGGCGTACATCAACGACCTTGGCGACCTGAGCGCATCGGGCTGGGCGGCGTACAACCGCATCGACATGTTCCTGATGGTGCCCACGACGGCAATTGGGCAGGCCTCGACGACATTCGTGGCGCAGAACTGGGGCGCGCAGCAGCCGGAGCGCGCGCGCAAAGGCGTTCGCACAGGCATCCTGCTGTCGCTGGGGTGCATGGGCGTGTGCGCTGTCGGCGTGATACTGCTGGCGCGCCCGCTGTTGTCGATTATTTCCCCGTCGGAGGCGGTCATTTCCTTCGGGGCGCGCTTCCTGTATATCATCACGCCCTTCTACCTTGTCATTTCGTTCAACCAGATGTACGCGGGCGCACTGCGCGGCATCGGCGAATCGGTGGTTCCGACGGTCATCATGCTGTTCTCGTTCGTCGTATTCCGCCAAATCTACCTCTATCTCGCCACAACGATGATTGCGGATGAACAGCTGCGCTTCGTCATTGTTGCGCTGGCGTACCCGGTAGGATGGATGCTCTGTTCGGCGCTGGAGGCGATTGCGTACCACCGCAGTCGCCTGTTCCATCCGGCGCTGAAGAAGGCGGAAGCGTAAGTAATTCGGAATGAGCAATCGTGGGTGAAAAGCTATCCAGTATATCAAAAGACGGCACTGTCCCACCTGTTTTCAGGAAAGGCAGTGCCGTTTTTTTTTGTGGTGTTAAATTTTCCAGCTGCGGATGCGTTCGACCGCCTGTTCCGTCTTTTCCAGCGTGTTGAACGCGGTCAGGCGGAAGTAACCCTCGCCGCTCGGTCCGAAGCCCGAACCCGGCGTGCCCACGATGTGGCATTCATCCAGCAGACGGTCAAAGAACGTCCAGCTGTCCATGCCTGCCGGAACTTTCAGCCAGATATACGGCGCATCCACCCCGCCAAACACGGTGATACCCGCCGCCGTCAGACCCTCGCGGATAATCTTGGCGTTGCGCATGTAGTAGGCAATCGTTTCCTGAATCTGCTTCTGCCCTTCCTCGGTGTACACCGCCGCCGCAGCGCGCTGCACGGGGTAGCTGACGCCGTTGAACTTGGTGGACATGCGGCGCTTCCACAGCGCGTTCATTTCCACCGGTTCGCCCTTGGCATTCAGCCCCTTCACCGCGTGCGGAACGACCGTGTAGCCGCAGCGCGTACCCGTGAATCCCGCCGTCTTGGAGAAGGAATTGCACTCGATGGCGCACTCCTTCGCGCCATCAATCTCGTAGATAGACAGCGGAATATCCGGCGTGGACACGAACGCGCGGTATGCCGCATCGTAGATTATCAGCGCGCCGTTCTCGCGGGCGTAGTTCACCCACTTCGTCAGCTGCTCGCGGTTCAGCACCGTTCCAGTCGGGTTGTTGGGGTAGCAGAGGTAAATCACATCCACAGGCTTATCCGGCAGCGCGGGCACAAAGCCGTTTTCCGCGTTGCAGGGCAGGTAGACCAGCCGATTCCACTTGCCGTCAGCATACTCGCCAGCGCGGCCCGCCATAGCGTTGGAATCGACATACACCGGGTACACCGGGTCGGTGACGGCAATCACCGCATCGGCGCTGAACAGCTCCTGAATGTTGCCCACGTCGCACTTCGCGCCGTCGGAAATGAACACCTCGTCGAAATCAACCTGCACGCCGCGGCTGGCATAATCATGCTCGCGGATGGCGTTGACGAGGAAGTCATAGCCGTAATCCGGGCCGTAGCCGTGGAATGTCTCCTGCACGCCCATTTCGCTGACCGCCTTGTGCATCGCTTCGATGACGGCGGGTGCCAGCGGGCGGGTGACGTCGCCGATGCCCAGACGGATGATGTCCGCATCGGGATGCGCGGCGCTGTACGCCTTCACGCGGCGAGCGATTTCCGCAAACAGGTACGACCCCGGCAGGCGGGTAAAATAATCGTTGATATGAAACATAGCTATCTACCTTTCTACATATTATATAGGGATATGCCCCGGGTTTTACTCCCCCAGCCACTCGCCGTCAAAGACGAACTGTGCTGGTCCTTCTTGATAGACGTGACCGTCGTCGGGCGACCAGTCCAGCGTCAACGAGCCGCCGAGCAAATCCATCACAACATGGCGGTCGGCGCGGCCCGTCATCACCGCCGCGACAATCGATGCACACGCACCCGTGCCGCACGCCAGCGTCTCGCCCGCGCCGCGCTCCCACACACGCATCCGCAGGTGATCGCGGGAGACAACCTGCACAAACTCGACATTCGCGCGCTGCGGGAAAATCGCGTTGTTCTCCAGCAGCGGGCCAATCTGCTCCAAATCCACATAATCCGGATCGCGCACAAAAATCACACAGTGCGGATTGCCCATCGACACGCAGTGGATTTCGTACGTCGCGCTGCCGACATTCAGCCGATGCCCCATGACGACCTCGCCCGGCAAATCCACCGGGATTTTCGGCGGAAACAGTTCCGGCATTCCCATATCGACGCGTACCGTCTGGACTTTTCCGTCTTTGACGTTCAGGTTCAGGATTTTCAGCCCCGAATCCGTCATCAGGCTGACCGTCGTCTTGTCCGTCAAGCCGCGGTCGTAGACATACTTGCCGATGCAGCGCGCGCCGTTGCCGCACATGCCGCCGTTCGAGCCATCAGCGTTGTACATCTTCATCTCAAAATCCGCCACGTCCGACGGGCAGATCAGAATCAGTCCGTCGCTGCCGACCCCGTAATGGCGGCGGCTCATCTGTTTCGCCAGCTCTGACGGGTTCTCCACATGCTCCTCAAAGCAGTTGACATACACATAGTCATTGCCGATGCCCTGCATCTTTGTGAATCGCATTCGTCCCCGACCTCCCTGTTCTGTGATGTTCCCTATTATATCGGATTTTTCCCGGTTCGTAAAGGGATTCATGGAAAAAAGCCGGAAAAAGCGCAGTGGTCGATTATCGCCCAGCGCGTACAATGGGCTTTCTGTCAAAAAAAGTGCGATTTTTTCTCATTTCCCTATTGACAACGTTTCCGGTCTGTGGTATGATACAGACAGTTGGAAACGTTACCGACACCGTTTCCTATCAATGACCGCCATTGGAAGCAGGAAGGAGCGCTGCGGTTGAAAATCTACACCATCCGCGATATTGCGCGACTTTCCGGCGTCAGTGTCACGACCGTTTCCCGCGTGCTGAATCACCGACCGGATGTGAATCCGCAGACACGCGAAAAGGTTGAGCAGGTCATGGCAGAATGTCATTTTGTCGGCAACGCCAACGCGCGCAGTCTCAAGCAGGCGGATACGGAAACCATCGCGCTGATTCTGCGCGGCAGAGAAAACCCGTTCCTGAATTCGCTTGCAGAGGCGATGCTTCAATACACGCACGGCCTGACCCCCGCCTTTCTGACCGAGTTCATCGACGAGAAAGCGGACGAATTCCAAACCGCCGTGCAGCTCTGGCACGAAAAGCGCGTCAACGGCTTCATCTTTGTGGGCAGCCGCATCGACGAACGCGCACAGGTGCTGGAGGGAATGGATTTGCCCATGGTCTTCGCAACCGTCAACGCAGACAAAACGGCGCTTCCCCGCGCTGCCAGTGTCTTTATCGACGACCGGCGCATGGGTTACGAGGCCATGCGGGTGCTGCTGAACGCGGGGCATCGGAAAATCGCTGTTTTCGGCGGTGCACGCGTCGGCGACGACTCCTTCGCGCTCCGTTACGCGGGCGCTATGGCAGCCATGCAGGAGGCAGGCGTGCCGTTTGAGGATAAGCGCTTCGTCGAAACGCGCTTTTCGCTCAAAGGCGCTTACGACACTACGCGTGCCTTTTTCGCCACGCAAAGCGACACCACCGCCGTCTTCTGCATGTCCGACACCGTCGCAATGGGCGTCATCCGCGCTCTGACGGACATGGGGCGGCGCGTTCCGGAGGATGTGGGCGTCATCGGCTTTGACGGCATTGAAATGAGCAAATTCTTCGTGCCGCGGATAACGACCATCGAGCAGCCCATCGACGAAATCGCCCGCGAGAGCGTCCGCGTTCTGATGGACATGCTGGAAAACGGACGGCCGCCGCGCCACATCGTCGTTCCTGCGAAGGTGCAAATGCGCGAATCCGTCTGATAAGGACATAGCAGACCGCTTTTGCGGTCATACTGCATTCGGTATTCTCAGCGAAAAGCTGTGTGATACATAAAACTGTCATCCGCGCGGCGGAAAGCCGTGTGAGATAGAAAAGAGGAGGTACTTCCCTATGAAAAAGCTGCTGGCAATGGTTCTGGCTGCTGTAATGGTGCTGTCTCTGTGCAGCTGCGCGACCGCTGAGGAGACGGTTGCCCTGCGTGTGTGGGTTGGCGATAACGCCGACCTGCCGTGGATCAACGGCGTGATTGAGAACTTCAAGGCTGCGCATCCCGAAAAGACCTACGACATCTCCGTGGATATTCAGGGCGAGGGCGACTGCTCCAAGCGCGTCCTGAACGACACCGAGGCCGCTGCGGACGTGTTCACCTTCGCGGACGACCAGTTCAACTCCCTGATGAACGCCGAGGCGCTTCAGCAGGTCATGGTTGATGCGGACGAAATCATCGCGGCGAACGGCGGCGCGGACGCGGGCGCTGTGCAGGCGTCCACCGGTGCGGACGGCAACCTCTACGCCTATCCGGCAACTGCCGACAACGGCTACTTCATGTTCTACAATAAGGAATACTTCACCGAGGAAGACGTGCAGACCTTGGACGGTATGCTGGCGAAGGCTGCCGCCGCCGGCAAGTACGTCGGCTTCCCGATGAGCGACCCATGGTATCTGTACTCCTTCTTCCAGGGCGCTGGTCTGGACATGCACGTCACTGAGGACGGCGTGACCAACACCTGCAACTGGAACGCGACCGACACCGAAATCACGGGTGTGCAGGTTATGGAAGCTCTGCTGGCCATCACCTCCAACCCCGGTTTCCGTGAAGCGAACTCCGACCCCTTCGTGGCGGGCGTCAAGGACGGCTCCATTATCGCCGGCGTGTCCGGTACTTGGAACGCGACCGTTGCTCAGGAAGCGTGGGGCGAAAACTACGCGGCCTGCAAGCTGCCCACCTACACCGTCGCGGGCAAGCAGGTACAGATGGCTTCCTTCGCTGGCTTCAAGCTGGTTGGCGTGAACCCCTACTCCCAGAATGTGTATGACGCGATGCTGTTCGCGGAATTCATGACCAACGAAGAAAACCAGATTTCCCGCTTTGAAATTCGTGGTCAGGGCCCGTCCAACGTGAATGCTGCCGCTTCCGAAAAGGTGCAGGCTGCTCCCGCGATTGCCGCACTGGCTGCTCAGTCCGCTTTCTCCACCGTGCAGCGCGTTGGTAACAAGTACTGGGATCCCGCCGCTGCGCTGGGCAAGATTCTGGTCAACGGCAATCCTGACGGCATCGAGCTCCAGACCCTGCTGGACAACGCTGTGGCGGGCATCACCGCTGCCGGCGATCTGTAATCCGGCTCTGTAGAATTCTCTCTGCCGCTCCGCTTCTTCATTTCAGTTGAGCGGAGCGGCTCTTTTTCTTCCCTGCAAAACATAAGTAAGGAGCGCGGATGCTATGAGTCAGACCAAGGCCAGAAAAAAGCCGGGCGTCGTTCGGTTCTTGGAAGGCATCGCAGAATTTTTCACCAGTACCGTCAAAGCCTTTGTCGAGGGCGATATTTTCGTCAAGCTGTCTGCGCTTCTGTGCGGTACAAGCTGCTTTGCGCGCAAGCAGTACTTGAAGGGCTTCTTCATCTGCTTGATTCAGGCAGCCATCATGCTTGTTTTCCCAACCTTCTTCTTCCCCTACATGAGCAAGCTGTCCACCCTGGGCACGGTACAGCAGAAGCGCGTTTTCAATCCGGAGACGATGAAGAACGAGTTCAACGACTACGATAACTCCTTCCTCATCCTGCTCTTCGGCGTTCTGGGCGTTGTGCTGCTGATTACGGCGGTCATCCTGTGGATGCGCAACCTGCGCAACGCGCGCGAGGTGGAGCTCACCGCCAAGAGCGGCAAGCACGTCAACACCTTCCGCGACGACCTGAACGACGCGCTGGACAGGAAGTTCCACCGCACGCTGCTGACGCTGCCGGTGCTGGGCGTGGTGCTGTTCACCATCATCCCGCTGATTGTCATGATTCTCATCGGCTTCACGAATTATGACCGCAACCACCTGCCCCCGTCGAAGCTGTTCACCTGGGTTGGTCTGGATAACTTCACCAGACTCACCGCCCTGACCGCGGACAGCTCGTTCGGCTATGCGTTCACTCGCGTACTGGTGTGGACGCTCGTCTGGGCAGTGCTGGCGACGTTCACCTGCTATATCGGCGGCATCCTGATGGCAATGTTCATCAACAACCGCAACACGAAGGGCAAGAAGTTCTGGCGTACCTGCTTCATGGTCGCGATGGCTGTTCCGCAGTTTGTTTCCCTGCTGCTGGTTCGCAACTTCTTCGCTGACCTTGGCATCGTCAACACCATCTGCAAGAACATCGGTCTGACCGACTGGCTCTACTCCATCGGCGCAATTCCGACAGCGAACTTCATCCCGTTCCTTACCCACCCCGCTTGGGCGCGCCCGATGATTATCCTCATCAACATCTGGGTCGGCATCCCCTACCAGATGCTGATTGCGACCGGCATCCTGATGAACATCCCGACGGAGCTGATTGAGGCGGCGAAGATTGACGGCGCGAACGCGTGGCAGTCGTTCAAGTCCATCACCATGCCGTACATTCTCTTCATCACAGGGCCTTCGCTGGTCAACTCGCTGGTGGCAAACATCAATAACTTCAACGTCATCTGGCTGCTCAGCCGCGACGTGTACACCACGTCCGACCAGCTGATGGCGAACGCGAACGCGAACGAAGTTGACCTGCTGGTGACGTGGCTGTACCGCCTGACGCAGGATCAGAGCAACTACAAGATGGCGTCGGTCATCGGCATTCTGGTCTTCGTGGTCTGCGCGATTCTGACGCTGGTCGCCTTCAGCCGCATGATTAAGGGCGATAAGGAGGAGAGCTTCCAGTGAGTACGACGAAATATGACCATCTGCCGGAGCAGGAGAAGCACGCGGCATTGGCGCGCGAGGAAGCCGCCATCAAAGCCGAGGCGCTCCGTTATCACGACAAACACCGCATGACACCCGCGAAGGTTGCCAAGCTAACGGCTCGCCACGTTGTGCTGGCGCTGCTTGCCGCCTTCTGGCTGATTCCGATTCTGTGGCTGGTTGTCACGTCTTTCGGCGTGGACAAGGGGCCGAACCTTTCCACCTTCTTCCCGAAGGCGTACACGCTTGACCATTACAAGGCGCTGCTTTCGCCCGACTCGGTCAACCAGTTCCCGCAGTGGATGCTCAACACGTTCATCGTTGCCTGCTTCACCTGCGTCATTTCGACGCTGTTCGTGCTGATGGTGGCGTACGCGATGTCGTGTATGCGCTTCAAGGCACGCAAGCCGCTGATGAATATCGCTATCATCCTGAACCTCTTCCCCGGCTTCCTGAGCATGATCGCGGTTTACTTCATCATGAAGCAGTTCGGGCTGACCGGCACGCTGACAGGCTTGATTATCGTGTACAGCGCAGGTTCGGGCATGGGCTACCTGATTGCGAAGGGCTTCTTCGACACGGTGAGCAAGTCCCTGCGGGAATCGGCGTATCTGGAAGGCGCGAATGAGTTCACCGTTTTCTGGAAAATCATTCTGCCGCTGTCCAAGCCGATTATCGTCTACACGGTTATCAACTCTTTCCTCGCGCCGTGGATGGACTTCGTGTTTGCTGACCTGATGATGACCAGCGGCACGGCGGCCAACAAGACCGTCGCGCTGGGACTTTTCACGATGGTGAACAAGGTGAACCGCAACAACTACTTCGCGCAGTTCTGCGCCGGCGGCGTGATTGTCTCCATTCCGATTTCCATTCTCTTCGTCATCATGCAGAAGTTCTACGTCGAAGGCATCACGGGCGGTTCGGTGAAGGGGTAACCAGAGGCTCTGCCTCTGGACTCCGCAAGGGAGTTTCTCCCTTGACCCTTTCGCGCGATTGAGTTGCGCGCAACTTCATACTGTGTCCGCGTGTTTAGCTGTGTATTGCAAGGAGGAGCCTTATGCGCAAGTTTCTTTCGGGTATCCTGTCTCTGCTTCTGCTCATGGGGCTTCTCCCTGCCGCGTATGCAGAAGAACCTGCCCTCGGCGTGACCTACGAAATTTTCGTTGCCTCCTTCCAAGATTCGGGCGGCGACGGCATCGGGGATTTGCAGGGCATCATCGACCGCCTGGATTATTTGCAGTCGCTGGGCGTTCGGCAGATTTGGCTCATGCCTATCCACCCCTCCCCCAGCTATCACAAGTACGATGTGCTGGATTACTACGCTGTTGACCCGTCTTACGGCACGCTTGATGACTTCGACCGCCTGACCGCCGCCTGCAAGGAGCGCGGCATCCGCGTCATCCTCGATTTGGTGCTGAACCACTCGTCGAGTTCGCATCCGTGGTTCCTCGCCGCGTGCGACGACAAATTCTTCTCCCGCACGGGCGAAACGACCGACTGGTACGTTTTTTACCCGGAGGAAGGGAACGCGCGGCACAAAATCAGCGGCTGTTCGTGGTGGTACGAAGGGCAGTTCGGCAGCCACATGCCAGATTTCAACCTTGACAGCGAATCGCTGCGGGCGGAGTTCGCCAAAATCATCACGTTCTGGCAGTCGCATGGCGTGGGCGGCTTCCGCCTGGATGCCGTGACCAGCTACTACACGGGTGCAAACGCCTCCACCGCTGATTTCCTGCGCTTCGTTTGCGAAACGGCGAAAGCGAACGACCCGGACTGCTACCTCGTTGGCGAAGCGTGGACGGACGAAGCAACCATTCTGACCCTCTACGAAAGCGGCATTGACAGCCTGTTCAACTTCCCTGCCTCGGACAGCACCGGGCGCTTCGTGAAAGCAGCGCTGGCGGGCAAAAGCAGCACCGTCGCCTCTGCGCAGGCGGACTGGAACGCACGAATCCGCGCCGTCTCTCCGGCTTCGGTGGACGCGCCGTTTGTGAGCAACCACGATATGGCGCGCGCACGCGGAATGCTCCGCTCCAAGGTGCCGAACGAGAAAGCCGCCGCGCTGCTGTATCTGCTCATGCCGGGTGTCCCAACCGTCTACTATGGCGAAGAACTTGGCATGTCCGGCTCCGGGAGCGACGAAAACAAACGTCTGCCGATGGTGTGGTCAAGCGACGCAGCCACGCAGTGCAAAGCCCCTGCCGCTGCCGACCAAGCCCAGCGCTTGACAGACGGCGTGGCGGAGCAGGACAGCGACCCGGACAGCCTGCTGAACTGGTATCGCCAGCTGATTGCCCTGCGCAATCTCGCGCCTGAGCTGACCCGCGGCGAAATGACCGCGCTGGACGGCGGCAATGACGCAATTTGCGCCTACACCGTGACCGACGCGGACAACACCGTCGCTATCATCAGCAATGTCAGCCAGAAAGATACGCTGACTGTCTCGCTGGATGTGCTGCGCGGTGCGGAACTGCTGGGCGGCATCGGCGGTGCGGCATTTGCGGACGGTACGGCGAATCTGCCGCCGCTGTCGGGCATAATCGTGCGTTTACCGTAAACTTTTTCCCCGAAATCAGCAGGATTTTCGCGTTTGACAGCGAATCTTCTTCCTTGAACAAGAATGCGGGATGAAAAACCCGCATTTCTTTCCACGATTTTCGGAAACGTTTCCGATTTCTCCATTTTTCCCGAAAGGATGGACTCGACTCATGCGCAAAAGCGGTATTTTGATGCACATCTCTTCCCTGCCCGGTGCAGGCGGCATCGGCAGTCTGGGCAAGGAAGCCTATGCGTTTGCGGACTTTCTGGAAGCAAGCGGCATGAAGCTGTGGCAGGTGTTGCCGATGGGACCGACCGGCTACGGCGAATCTCCTTACCAGTCTTTCAGCGTCCACGCGGGCAATCCAATGCTGATTTCCACCGAGAAGCTGGTGGCGGATGGTCTGCTGACGCTTGACCCCGGTGAAGAATTTATGCCCACGCAGGATGAGCGGGTGGAATTTGACCAAGTGCGCGAGAACAAGGAGAAGCTGCTGCGCAAAGCGTTCCATCAGAGCGAAAAGGGACTTCTGCCGGAGATTCGCCAATTTCTGCGCGACGAGCGCTGGGTGAGCGACTTCGCGCTGTTCACCGCCGTCAAGCAGCATTTCGGCGGCGTCATGTGGCGTCAGTGGCCAGACGAGGGCATCAAGATGCGCAGGAAGGAATCGCTGCTGCAATACCGCATGATGCTCGACGAGGATGTGCGCTACCACGTCTTCTGCCAGTTCATTTTCTTCCGCCAGTGGAAGGAATTCAAGGCTTACTGCAACAACAAGGGGATTGAGCTTTTCGGCGACATGCCGATTTACGTCGCCGAGGACAGCGCGGACACATGGACGCAGCCGGAAGTTTTCCAACTGGACAAAAACCGCGCGCCGAAGCGCGTCGCGGGTGTGCCGCCGGACTACTTCTCCGCTGATGGGCAGATGTGGGGCAATCCGCTCTACCGCTGGACGTACCTGTTCTTCCGCCGCTACGACTGGTGGGTGGAGCGGATGCGCGGCATGAGCAAGCTCTACGACATTGTGCGCGTTGACCACTTCATCGGCTTTGCGAACTACTACTCCATCCCCTACGGCGCGCCGAACGCCCGCAGCGGCAAGTGGATTGTCGGGCCGGGCAAGAAGCTGTTCCGCCGCCTGAAGAAGGAGCTGCCGAATCTGCGCGTTGTGGCGGAGGATCTCGGCGTACAGAGCGACCGTGTGCGTGAATTGCTGAAATTCGTCGGCTATCCGGGCATGAAGGTGGCGACCTTCGGCTTCGGCGGCGATGCGGACGGCAACCAGCACTTCCCCGGCAACTGGTCGGAGAACTACGTTGCCTACACCGGCACGCACGACAATGACACCGCCGCCGGGTGGATTGCCACCGCCGACGAAGCGACGCTCAAAGCCGCGAAGGACTACCTGCACTTTGACAGCACGGACGACGGCGTGGAAGCCTTCATCCGCTGCGTGCTGTCTTCCCCGTGCTGCATGGCGGTTGTGCCGATGCAGGATGTGCTGCATCTGGGCACTGAGGCCCGCATGAACCTCCCCGGCACCATCGGCGGCAACTGGGCATGGCGCATGAAGCCCGGCGCCGCGACGGAGGATGTCGCCCGCCATCTGCGCGAAATGAATCAGGAGTATCAGCGTATCTGATTTTGTGGAATTCCCACTATCAATCGACGAATATAAAGGAGAGAGCAACATGATGAACGCCAAGGAACTGCTTCGGCAGACCGAATCGCTGCTGCTGCAGAACGACCACATCACCCTTGCGGAAGCCTCCGCGACGCAGCTGCACAATGCCCTGTCCACCGCCGCCATGAACGCGCTCACCCCCACTTGGGTCAAGTGCGAAGCGAAACGGCAGGCGCATCGGCAGGCGTACTACCTGTCGGCAGAATACCTCGTCGGCCGCATGGTGTACAACAACCTGTTCTGCCTTGGGCTGCTGGACGACGTGAAGACACTGCTGGCGGAAAAGGGCGTTGACATCGCGATTCTGGAAGACATTGAGGACGATGCTTTCGGCAACGGCGGTCTGGGCCGTCTGGCGGCTTGCTTCCTTGATTCCGCGGTCACGACGAACGTCCCGCTGACCGGCTACGGGCTGCGCTACCGCTACGGGCTGTTCAAGCAGACATTTGTCAACGCCTATCAGCACGAAGAGCCGGACGATTGGAGCCGCTTCGGCGACCCGTGGAGCATCCGCCGCATTGACCAAGCGGTCGTCGTGAAAATGAAGACCGGCGACGTGCTGGCTGTCCCCTACGACATGCCGATTATCGGCTATGGCGCGAAGAACATCGGCACGCTGCGCCTGTGGCAGACCGAATCCCTGCACGAAATCGACTTCACTGCCTTCAACAATCAGCATTACGCGCAGGCATCCGCCGACAAGAACAAGGCGGAGGACATCACCAAGTTCCTTTACCCCAACGACGACCGCCGCGAAGGCAAGCAGATGCGTATCAAGCAGCAGTATGTGCTGGTCAGTGCGTCCCTGCAGGATATGCTGCGCGCCTACAAGAAGCGTCACGGCGATGATTACGCGTGGTTCGCCGAGGAACACGCCGTGCAGCTGAATGACACGCACCCGGTCATGGCGATTCCGGAGCTGACCCGCCTGCTGATGGAAGATGGCTTCACGTTCGACGCGGCGTTTGAGATTGTCCGCAACGTCTTTGCGTACACGAACCACACCGTGATGCAGGAAGCGCTGGAGAAGTGGGATTTGGCGCTGCTTGCAAGCGTCTGCCCGGAACTGGTCGCCATCATCCGCAAAATCGACGCGAAGTTCAAGGCGGACATGGCTGCACGCGGTGCGGAGGTCAAGGCAACCCGCTGCATCATCTGGAACAATCAGGTGCATATGGCGCAGCTGGCTGTCTACGCGACCGTCGCCACGAACGGCGTCGCCGCGATTCATACCGAAATCCTCAAGGACGACGTGTTTGCGGACTGGTACGCGCTGTACCCGGAGCGCTTCCAGAACAAGACGAACGGCATCACGCAGCGCCGCTGGCTGGGGCTGTGCAATCCGGAACTGACTGCGCTGATTGAGAAGCACATCGGCAGCGGCTTCCTGACCGATTTGGACAAACTGGAAGCCTTGAAGCCGCAGATCAGCGACGACATGTGCCGCGAGTTCATCGCCGTGAAGAAGGAAAAGAAAGCGCAGCTTGCCGCCGAGATTGAGAAGCGCGAAGGCGTGAAGCTCGACCCGAACATGATTTTCGACATTCAGGTGAAGCGCCTGCATGAATACAAGCGCCAGCTGATGAACACGATGTCCATCCTGCACCTGTATTTCTGCCTGAAGGACGGTACGCTGACCGACTTCACGCCCACGGCGTTCATCTTCGGCGCGAAGGCTGCGCCGGGCTATGCGCGCGCCAAGGCGATTATCCACCTGACCAACATGGTCGCCGACATGGTGAATAACGACCCTGACACCTCTTCCCTGCTGAAGGTGGTGTTCGTGCACAACTACAACTGCTCGTGGGCGGAGAAGCTGATTCCCGCGGCGGATGTGTCCGAGCAGATTTCCACCGCCGGCACGGAAGCGTCTGGCACGGGCAACATGAAGCTGATGCTCAATGGCGCGGTCACGCTGGGAACATATGACGGCGCAAACGTCGAGATTACCGAGCAGGCAGGCCGCGAGAACGAGTACATTTTCGGTGCGACGGTTGAAGAAATCAACGCGCTGAAGAAGAACGGCTACGACCCGCGCGCGATTTACAAGGCCGACAAGGAAATTGCGCGCGTGCTGGACACGATGGTGGACGGCACCTTCCCCGACCCGGACGGCTCCATCAAGGAGCTGGTGTCCTCCCTGCTGCTGGGCGCAAGCTGGCACAAGCCCGACCACTACTTTATCCTCCACGACTTCCACAGCTATGTGGACGCGAAACTGGCGGTCAACCGCGATTACCGCGACGAGTTGTCCTTCGCGCGCAAGTGCCTGATGAACATCGCCAGCGCAGGCATGTTCTCCTCCGACCGCACGATTGCGCAGTACGCGAAGGAGATTTGGAAGGTCTGAGTTCTTCTTTCCCTATAAAAACTGCCCTGCGGGTTCAAACCGCAGGGTTTTTTGATGTGCTTGTTTTGGGGAAATTCCACACTATTTCCAGATGGATTTGGAAATAGTATCAGATGTAATCTATCATCCTTCTCTTGCCCTGCGTGCGCAGCTGCTTCAGCGCTGTTCACGCAGGGCGTTTTGTTTTGCCATGCTATCCGGTCGCGCCCATCGGCGCGACAATGTGCAGGTTATGGGTAATGCTGATTGGGGGGCGCGTCTGCGGACGCGCAAAGATACAACCGCTGCGCTGAAAGCGCTTCGCTGTTCAGCGCTCGTGGAGCGGAATTGTCGCGTTTGGCATAACTGGTCTAACGGTGCAGCAGTTGGGGCGTTGCCCCAAACCCCACAAGGGACGCCGCCCCTTGACCCTGCAAGGGACATTGTCCCTTGACCCTTTTCGGGCTGCCCGGCTTGGTCGCTTCTCCATACTCCCCCTCCCGCAAATTTTTCTTTCCCCCGCCCTTCCCCTTTTCCCTCCTCCACATATTCTACCATTGGAGGGCAGGGGCATTTCCCCCTGCAAGAAAGGGAGTGACGCCATGCCTACACCTTATTTCGAGGTCGCACACCTCACCAAACACTTCTCCACCGATGAATCCACCGTCGCCGCCATTCAGGATGTCTCTTTTTCCTTGCAGAAGGGGCAGTTTCTCTCCATCTTGGGACCCAGCGGCTGCGGAAAATCCACCCTCTTCAACCTCATCGCCGGGCTGATGCAGCCGGATTGCGGCGACATTCGGCTGCAAGGCGAATCCATGCTCCTGCGCCCCGGTCTGACCGGCTACATGCTGCAAAAAGATTTGCTCCTGCCGTGGCGGACGATTGCGGATAACATCGTCCTCTCCAAAACACTTCATGGCACGCGGCGGCAAGCAGCGCTGAAATCCGCCGTCAGCGACATTGCTGCGTGCGGACTGCGCGACTTGCTGAATCGCCGCCCAGACGAATGCTCCGGCGGGCAGCGGCAGCGTGCGGCGCTTGTGCGGACGCTGCAGACAGGCAAACCGCTTCTGCTGCTTGATGAGCCGTTCGGCGCGCTCGACGCCATCACCCGCCTGCACCTGCAAGCCCTGCTGACCGAAATCGCAACGAAGAAGCGCCTGACGATTCTCTTTGTCACGCACGACGTGGATGAGGCGCTGCTGTTGTCGGACGCGATTCTGGTCATGGGCACTGCGCCGGGGCGAATCCTGCGGCAGTACACGCTGGAAGAACCGCGGCCGCGTACGATGCGGGTGCTTTCGCAGCCGGAGTTCATCCGCGTCAAGGGCGAAATTCTGACACTGCTGGACAAGGAGGTGACTGCCGATGCGTGAGGGGAAGAAGCATCCATTCGCCATCAACGTCTGGCGCTGGGGGCTGCTGATTCTGCTGCTCGTTCTCTGGGAAATCGGCGCGCGGCTCAAGTGGATTGACCCGTTTTTCTTTTCCAGCCCTTTGGAAATCGCCCGAACCGCCGTCATTAAGTGGCAGGGCGGCACGCTCTGGCGCGACATTGCCTATACGGGCGCATCAACGCTCCTCGGCTTCGTGCTGGGAACGGTCATCGGGTCGATCGTCGGGCTGCTGTTCTGGTTCTCGCGCCCCGTGGCGCAGGTCGCTGAACCGTGGATGATTGTGCTGAACGCACTGCCGAAACTCGCGCTCGCGCCCGTGCTGGTCATCTGGTTCGGCATCGGCTTCCTGTCAAAGGTGATTCTGGCATTCCTGATGACCGTCGTCGTCGCCGCCATGTCCGCATACAGCGGCGTCCGCACGGCTGATTCGGCGCTGGAAACGCTGATGGTCTCCCTCGGCGCGCGGCGGATGCAGATTTTCACCCGCCTGATTGTGCCGTCCGCCATGCCGAGCATCATTACCGGCCTGCGGGTCAACATCGCGCTGGCGATGGCGGGATCAATTGTCGGCGAGTTTATTGCATCAGACCGCGGGCTGGGGCGTATGATTGTTTATGCCGGCACGACGTTTGATCTGAAGCTGGTGTGGGTCGGCGTGACGGTGCTGTCCATCCTGTCCGTGCTGATGTACGCATCGGTCGTCCTGCTGGAAAAGGTGCTGATGCGGCACTGGCGCGGCACAGTAACCGAATAATCAGAAGGGGGAATTTCCATGAAAACCCGATTGCTCTGCTTCTTGATGGTATTAGCGCTGCTCCCCTGCCTTGCGCTGGCGGAAGACGCGCCGCAGAAGCTCGTCGTCGCCGAGCCGGTGCACCTCATCGGCTATCTGCCCCTGTATGTCGCGATTCACGAGGGCTATTTTGCGGATGAGGGGCTGGACGTGACGGTCGTGCAGGCGACGGGCGGCGCGCATGTGACTGCGGTCGTCTCCGGCGACGCATTTGCGGTCATCGGCGGCGTAGACAGCAACAATTTTGCCAATCAGGGCAATGCTGATCCCATCGTCGCCATCGTCAACTGCGTCAACCGCGCCAACGTCTACCTGTTCGCGCGCGCGGGGCTCTCCCCCGCATCCGACAGCGACGAGGATATGGCAGATTTTCTCCGCGGCAAAATCATCATTGCAGGGCGTTACGGCGGTTCACCGAACGTGCTGACGCGCTACCTTGTCAAGCGTGTCGGACTTGACCCGGACACGGACGTTACCTTGCTGGAAAATGCCGACGCCGCGACCGTAACCGCCATGCTGCAATACGGGCAGGGCGACATTGGCAACGGCGGCGAACCGCAGATTTCCGAGGGCGTGACGGCGGGCATCTTCGAGGAGCCGTTCGTCGCCTTCCCCGATTTGGGGGACTACGCCTATTCGGTCATCGGCGTGAAGCGCTCGACGATGGAGCAGCAGCCTGAGACGTGCCTGCGGTTCGTGCGGGCGATGATGAAGGCGCTCAAGGCGGTGCAGGATGATCACGAACTGGCGGCGCGTGTGCTGGAACTGGAATTTCCGACGCTGACGGAAGCCGGGCGGCAGGCTGCGCTGGAGCGTGCATACGCTGACAACCTTTGGAGCGCGGACGGCATCATTTCGCGTCAAGCGGTGGATACGTTGATGGAAGTGGTGATTTCCTCCGGTATTTTCGACGGGACGTACGACGTGGATGAGCTGATTGACATGCGCTTTGTGGAGCAGGTCATGCAGGAAAGTGCGCAGGAGTAAGGGAGGTTCGCCGTCAGACGAAGGTGCTGGCGGCGAGTTTTTCTGCATGTCCAAATATAGCTTTCAGCACATCCCCTTTTGTTTCTTAGATCCCCCGGAATTTACCTTTTACGTCTGCTTTAGCCTGCGAAGTAGGGGAAAAAGTAGGAGAAAAAAGAGCCTTCAAACCCAGTGAAATCAAGGCATTGCGGATTTGGCAGTAGGGAAAAAAGTAGGGGAAATCGGCAAAAACGCATTTTTGCCCCGAAAAACACTTCTATTTTCATCACAATGAAAAACCCGGAAGCCCTTGCAAATCAAGGCTTCCGGGGAAAGTGGGGTTAAATGGGCTCGAACCATCGACCTTCACGATGTCAAGCGCCCTAAATGTCAATTTTTATGCAACCATCACATACTTTTGATGAAAATTTAGTTCATAATAAATGAAAGCTGGTTCATTGCTGTGCTGTGTCAAAGTGACTACTTCTCGAAGGAGAGTATTCACCATGACAGAATCCGAATACATTCAGCAGCATGAAACCTATTTGAACAGCATTGTCAGCCGCTTCATTGCACGCTATCCCGAACAGCGTTGGAAGATGCGGGATGACCTGATGCAAGAAGCGCGAATTGCCCTTCTGATAGCCTACCGCAGGCAGGAAGACGCGGAGGGCTTGGAGCGCAGGGCGTACATTTGCATTATTGATGCACTCTACACGGCTGCGGTTCACGCCTACCCGATTCGCATTCCACGGCGGAAATTCAGAAAGAACGTTGGGCGGTTTTCCTGCTGTGGCAGCGATGCCCTTGCACTGTGGGAGAAGAATCAGCCGGAGGATGAAAGCGCGCAGGAGATGGAGCTGTGGGCGATTCTTGCAGGGATGAACGACAAGGAACGGGCGTTTGTGCGTTACAGGCTGGACGGACGGAATTGCATTGAAGCGGCGAAAATGCTGGGCATGTCCAAATCCGCATGTTGTCGGATGCAGCAGAGAATCAGGCGCTACCTGACGGCGCAGATGCGGGCGGAATGATGAAAGATGTAAGGCGGCGGGAAATGTTCTGCCGTCTTTTTTAGTGCCATAAGTTAAAAGTATTGACACTGAAAGCGTGATGTGGTAAAATCAAGGTGTTCAGCGGTGTCATAACAAAGGGTCAAAAATGACACCGACTTTTAGGAGGGAAACACTATGATTTACGGCTATGCGCGAGTATCGACGAAGGGACAGGCACACGACGGGAACAGCTTAACCGACCAGCGGGCGAAGCTGGAAGCGGCAGGGGCAGCCGTGATTGTGGAAGAAGCGTTCACGGGAACGAAGATGGAGCGCCCGGAGTTCGGGAAACTGCTGAACCGTCTGGAGGCGGGCGACACGCTGATAGTCTGCAAGCTGGACAGATTCGCACGAACAGCGACAGACGGCGCGAAGGTGGTGCAGGAACTTCTTGCGCGTGGGGTCAAGGTGAACATTCTCAACATGGGTGTGGCGGACAGTTCCCCGATGGGCAAGCTGATGCTGACGATTATGCTTGCATTCGCGGAATATGAACGTGACATGATTGTAGAGCGGACGCAGACCGGGAAAGCGGTTGCGCGGCAGAACAATCCCGACTACCGCGACGGTAGACCGCAGAAGTTCACGTTGAAGCAGTTAGCACACGCGGAGGAGTTGCTGGAAAGTCACAGCTACAAAGAGGTTGAAGCGCTGACGGGAATCAGCAAAAGTACATTGATTCGCCACCATCGAAAGGGGCTGTGCTGAACGCAGTTCCTTTTTTTGTGCAGGAGAAACAGAAGTGATACAAAAATTGGTTCGCCGATGGAAGAAAAACAGGGGCGTTTGAAACGGCAGAAAGGAATCAGCTATTGCGTTTGTCTGAAAATGCACAGATAGCGCAGAGTTTTTGATGCTGTGAGCGCTTCCAGCCCATTTCAGGTATAATTCCACCCCCGAAGCTGGAACGCCTCAGAGCGCTTGCGAACACAGGGAAAATGCCAGTGATTTCAGACAACCTGAATTTGTCGGTTTTTTGACCATAGCGAACCCGGAGTTCGGGAACGTGCGAACCATCGTTGAGGATGACAAGGTTCTCTTCTGTGCAAATGATGTAGCACAAGCTCTGGGATATAGTAATTTGCATGATGCACTGATAAAGTATTGTAAGCATAGCACCCTAATTACAGGGGTCGCGAATCGCGACCCGGATAATAAGGTGTCATTCAGAGCCAGAAAATACATCCCTGAAGGTGATGTCTACCGTCTGATTGTGTCGAGCAAGCTGCCGGGAGTTTAAGCGGCATCAGATTCACAATTCCATATGTTCAAATGACGGAATTTCCCCCCTCGCCCATTTACGTTTCCGGGAGAAAAAGCGCTGTGAAAGTGCTATACCTGTCATATTTCCACCTATCGGTCAAAAATCCTATGTATACAAAGCATGAGTATTTGCGAATGATAGCGTTTGTTATTTAATTGTCAATCAAGAAAAGTTCAGGAAGCCATAAAGAAGTTTCTTATCATTTCTAAACTGTTGGTTTATTGTCTTGTATAATAATAGCAGAATTGTTTTATTGCTGTGGATTTGTCTTTGAAAACGTATTGTAATTTTATAATATGAATAATGTACGGGTTATTGTATTCCCGATATTTTAACAAGGGAGGTTTTTTTCATGGCGAAGGTAACTCATTAGAATGAACGACCGTCTGATTATTGGGCGGTACTGGATGCAGCATTGACAGAGGTCAGACTGGGCGAAAAGGCGCAGGAGCTTCTTCTGTTCTATGCAGGCATGAACGAGGGCGCGGAAATCACAGCTTCCGCATTGCAGAGCGAAACAAGCCTGACGTTGACGGGAAGCCAGACCTACAAGAACGCGCTGCTGTTGAAACGGCTGATTTTGCGCAACCGTCGTTTGAATCTGATTGTTGTCAACTGGAAGCGAATCAAGCTGTTGGCGGAACTGTCGAAATGTTGAGGAGGAAGGCACATGGATAACTTGTTTTTCAGAATGCGGAATGATTTTGACCGCATGATTCAGGCGAACATACCGGGACAGAATCACGATTGCAGTATCATCCCCGACTACGGGAACGGATAGGACGCTGTTCACGGTTACAGCGCCGAAACCCGCTGTGTGCTGTATGCAAAGAACGCAGGAATGAAGCCGGTGCTGCGAACGTCACTCAAAGATGAAATCTACCGGGGGAATCTTCTGTACGTTGAAGGGCGGTTCTACCTGATTGCGGATGACGTGCAGGAAGCCCCGAACTGCTTCATGACACATGCAACCCCGTGTTTGCATTTCGTGAAGGTAAGCCGCAAAGTCAACCCGCAGACGGACAAATTCGGCTTTGCGGTGGAGGACACGGGCGACCGCCTCCACCCGCTGATTGATAACTTTCCTGCCGTGCTGACATTCAGCGGCACGATGGCAGACGCGAAGAATCAGGCGGGCGCATACTTTGCGGACATGATAGAGGTCAAGCTGCAAGGCAATCACTGGACGGATGAAATCAAGACGGGCGATATTCTGACGCTGGAAGGGAATCCGGGGGAATATGAGATTGTGAGTTGGATTCGGGACAGTTTGACCGCCAAACAAAAAGGCGGTGTGCTGACGATTCAGGCACGAAGGAAACCGTGAATCGGTGATACAGAAGTTGGAAGATGGAGGGAATGGCGTGATGCTGTTCCCTCTTTTTTTGTCCATGTTTCTGGAAGAAATTACCTGACCCACCCCCCTATAATATAATAGAGATATAGTTTATAAGATAATCTCTATCTTTCTTTTCTTTGTTACTTTCTTTTCTTTGCGACGGCTGAAAGAGAAATCCCGACTTCTACCGCGCAAGCCGATTTCTTGTGAATCCTATTTTTCTTTATAATTTTTTCAATGATTTTTATTTTTGTAAAATTTTATTGCAGTTATAGTGCATCGGTGAGAGCCTTATTTTTACAGACCGGGCACATGCCGCGAATAAAGCCTATGACTTCTGAAAAAAGTCCAAAAAGATTTTGATTCAGGCGAAACTCTGATGAAAAAAGCACACCTATAAGATATGTACCCGCGCAAGCAAGGTACAACAATTTCATAAATCTTGAAACGGAGGAAAATCCATGCCAAACACTGGAAGGAACTACCGCCACCCACCCGCTATTCATCACATCGGACAGCGGGACGAAAACCATGCCCAAACGGTTCAACAAGCTGCAAAGGTTGTACGACTGCCCGACCGTGCAACAAAGCTGCTGACCTACTATGCGGGTTGTTCAGACGGCTTTCGACCTGCCTTGAATACCATTCGCGAGAACACGGGCATTGCGAAAAATGCCGTCTCCACCATTCGCAAATACCTTGTGACCGCCGGATTCATCCTGTACGGCGGCGGGAACATCTGCCTACTGTGGGACAGGATTGAAGAAGTTGCCCGAATTGAAAAGCTGCTGAACGCAAGCAATGAAAAGTGAGGTTTGAGCAAATGAAGAACATTCGTCAACCGCCCATGATTCACCACTGCAATCAAACAGAATACATCCAGCGCGGCGCGAACCTTGTCCAAATGGCGGCGGATGCTTGCGCGGCGATGTACCTGCCCGACCGCATGAAAAAACTGCTGACCTTCTATGCGGATTGTCCCGACGGCTTCTTCCCTGCCCTGAAAACCGTTCATGACGCAACAGGCATGGACAGAAAGGACATTTACAAGGCGCGGAAAGAACTGGTTGATGTCGGATTCATTCTGTACACGCCCGAAGAAATCCGCATTGATTGGCAGCGGGTTGCAACAATGGCGATGCTACCGCCCGAAGCCTGTTTCAGTCTACGGCGGCGTTCTATGCCAGAGCGGGCGAAAGTGGAGAAAATCAAGCCTGCGTTCTGGAAGCGTGAGCCGATGAAGTGGACAACGCCGAAAGTCTGGATTATCGACCCCGATACCAACAAACGTTATTTCTGCCATTCTTACGACCGCCCGAAGATTGGGAAGCGGCAGAAAATGCACAGTTGTGTCATTCAGCAATACATGACAGCGGACGGCTGGAAGGCTTGCGAGAAAATACGGATTCGGGAACTCTTGCTTGTCCTGCGAGACGGCGGGAAGATTTATTTCCCCGCTTGTGGAATCTATCATAAAATTAAAAATTGTTATTGAAGAAAGTAGAGGTTTGAATCATGAAAATCATTCGTAACATCGACGGTAAGAAGCTGGAACTGACCCTGACGAACGAGGAAGCTATGAGCGTGTTCATGGATGTGTTTTTTGACACGGACAGATTCGCGGATTGTCCAGCGAACGGATTGTTCGGCAGAGGGGACGGAGTTTTCGCGGAACGGTGCAAGCGTGACATTTCGGCTGCACTGGACTGCGAAGGAACACGAAAGCCGTCTGACCTTGTGTTGCAGTATCTGGGGAAGCAGATGCAGGACACTTTGAATTGCGAGTATGAACACCTGTCGGATGATATTGCCGAACGCTACACGAACATCCTGCATTGGGCAGAGCGGAACAGCATGAAAGCCGTGCAAGCGGCATTTGAAGAAGCAAAGCGGCGGTATTACTGCAAGGCGCATACCTTCACACACGGCGGTTATCCGATGCAAGCGCATGACTGCAATGATGAATTGTTCGCGGTTGTGCTGGAAGACATTCTGTTCCATCACCCGGAAATCATCGGGAGCAAGCCGGAGGATGCGGAATAACCCCGCATTCATGACAAGTTTGAAAAATAGAAAGTTGAGGAATTGAATCATGAAGATTACGCGAATTGTGAACGGTCAGGAAATGGAATTTGAATTGACGGATTCGGAACTGCGGACGGCGCTTGTGAACACGATGTTTTCGCCGGAGAAGGACGGCGTTCTTGCAGAAGAAGCCGGAGCTTGGTTCAGTGATGCCCTGTTCGACATGGACGAAGAAATGGCTTGCGCGGTATCGCCGAGCGAATACACGATGACGGAACTTGTAGGCACTCGAATCACGGAGCGCTTGCAGGATACGCTTGCAGAAACCGCGCAGGAGTACGCCGACCGCTACAAGGCTATTGTCGAATGGGCAGAGCGGCACGACGAAGCGACGATTCAGGCGAACATCAAGGCGGTTCAGCGGCGGTATGTCGAAGGGGAAAGCCTGTTTACCATGCGGCATGGGAAGATTGCGCAGGGGCAGGACGTGAACGACGAAGATTATTTCGAGGATTCGTTTTTTGTGACCGTGCTGGAAAGCCTGTTGACGGAACACCCGGAGATTATCGGCACAAAGCTGGACGCATAACCCGCATGAGGCGGCGGGATATGACTGCCCTGCATTGAGCGCCCCCTCCACAGCCGTTTCAACGGTGGACGTGGATTCTTTTACGGCTTCTGTTGGAACGGCTGGAAGGGGCATTAGCGCGCCAGAGACGGCAAGCAGACAGAAAGACGATTGAGCAGGAGGAACGAAATGGAAACGTGCTGTGAATACACTGATTCGGTGATGTGGGTATCGACGGACGAACGGCGGATGATTACGCGCATGATGAAGCTGATTGCGGAACATCCCGACGAAACGGAAATCATCAAGCGCCCGGAGGAGAACGACGGCTGCCTTTACTGCAAAGTGCCGTCAACGTGGTTGAAGATTGCCCCGCCTGTCAAGCGGGAAATGAGCGATGAACAAAAGGCGGCAGCGTCTCAACGGATGCAAAAACTCAACGAACAGGCGCGCTTATCCAAAACATCGTTATCTTAACGTGAAAATCGACCCTGTGAGGCGTTTCAGGGGCAAGGTGGTATTATTTCACCTTTGACGCTGGAACGCCTTGCAGGGGTCAAAAATACGCAGAGGAAGCGCAGATTGAAAACATAGGAGGAAAACAGGATGCACGAACCGGGAAAATACAAAGTCCATGATGCGGGCTTGCAAGCATGGCTGCGGTATCAGAAGATTCAGCCGCTGTATTGGGAGCGGGACGAACACGGCATGATGCTGATAGTCTACGAGAAAACGCCTGTGCTGATGGAGATGGTACGGATGTACTGGGAGAAGAACGCGAAGTTTCTGCCGAAAGACCCGCCCAAAACGTGGTATGACACGCTTGCAAGCATCGGCAGAAAGCCGAGCCAACGGGAAACGTTGTGACGGAGGAAGAACGGATGGAGCAGACAGTATCTGTCAGCGTGGATGCACTGACGCAAGCATTTTCCGCAGCATTTCGGCAGGAATTTCAGCCCTTGAAGCAGGAATTGCAGATATTGGCGGCGAATAGTACGTCTCAGCACCTTGACAACGGAACAGCACTTGAACCAGAATTGACGCGGAGGAATCAATACACAATGAGTTCAAAGCAACAATTCCGGGTTACACTGCCAGACGGCAGGAAGGTTTTCGCGACCGGGGACACGGTGGACGGCGCATTTGCCAGCTTTGCCAAAAAGTACGGGCGTTTGTATCAGCAGGAAGAACCGATGCAAGAAAAGAAGGAGTGCCCGACACTCAAAGAGTTTACAAAAAGCGTCTACCGCCCTTCTTTTATGGCGAACTTGAAACCGACAACAAGGAAAAGTTACGAGTATGTTCTGAAGGCGTATGTCATGCCATTTCTGGGTGATATGCGGATGGATGAAATTACCGTTGCGGTGATTCAAGACTTTTACAATAAACTTGCGTCAGCGCAGGAATACGGCTACCAAAAGAACCTGAACGTGAAGACCATTGAGCGTATTCGCGGACTGGTATCGCGGATTTACAGCGTGGCGGTGGAAATGAAAGTTGTGGACGAAACGCCCTTCAAGAATCATCTGTTGAAGATTCGCGCAGAACGCGGCACACATCACAAAGCGCTTCCTGATGAGGAAATCGACCGTGTGAAGCGGGAAATTCCCCTGTTGGAAGATGACGAAATCCGCCTGTATTTCGCTGTTTTAGCCTATACGGGAATGCGCCGGGAGGAAATCATGGGCTTGCGCTGGGAGAACATCGACCTTGAGAAGGGCGTGGCTTATGTGCGGTGTACCGTGACATATCCTGGTTGCAACAAGGCGGTTGTTCAGGATGACGCAAAGACGGAACATTCGATTCGCCCTGTCATTCTTCCTGTTCCGCTGGTTCAGCTTTTGAAGCCGATGCAGAAGGAAAACGGTTACCTATATGGCGGTGAAGAACCGTGGTGCTATTCGCGATTTAGCCGCCGATACGAAACAGGCAAGCGTCTGCTGGGCATTGAGCAATTCAACAATCATGATTTCCGCACGACTTTTGGAACGCAACTGAAAGAAAGCGGGATGTCCAGCGCACTTGTGGCGGATATGATGGGACACGCAGACACGCGAATGGTTGAAACCGTCTATGCCCGGACGCGGGAAGAGGGGATTTTGAAACAGCGCACATACTTGAACGAGTTGAACGAGAAGTATGCGAAGCAAAATTAACCCGCGTGTTTCAAAACTGCAAAAATCAGCAGATGAATAAAACCAACAAAAAAGCGACGCATTTATTCATTTTCGTAAGCCAAAAGCTGACCGAAATGCTGCCCGAAAAGTGCCGTCAAACGCAGGAATTTCAAGGGGTTCAGGAATCGGCATGATGACCAAAATGTAGGGAAAACGCATTATGCAGACCTTGAACCCCGAAAAATACTTCTATTTTCATCACAACGAAAAACCCGGAAACCCTTGTAAATCAAGGCTTCCGGGGAAAGTGGGGTTAAATGGGCTCGAACCATCGACCTTCACGATGTCAACGTGACGCTCTAACCAACTGAGCTATAACCCCATCTGCTTGCTGTCAGTGCTTTAAGAAGAAGCGCTGTCAACGTTTGATAGTATAGCAGAGAATCGGCAGATTGTCAAGAGGATTTTCGGAATTTTTTGCGTTTTTTTGCGCACGTTTTCGTTTTTTGCCGATGATTTTCCTTTTTTCCCTCACCTCACCCCAAAATCAAACGCCCGATACACCAGCATCACGCCATCCTCCTCGCTGTGCGCGCAGAGCATTTTCTCATCCTCCCGCGCAATCTCCCTCCACGCCAAAAAGCAGATGTTCTCAAACTGCTTCGCGTGTTCCGCATCTTCGCGCACTGTCAGTTTCTTCCCCACTATCTCGAAGGGATACGCCTCCTGCGTCCAGCGCGAATCCGACTGCACCTGCTGCGCCATCGCTGCGTTTTGGGCATCCGACAGGCGCATCAGCAGAATTTCGTAGTTATCCGTGTAGCCAAGCCCCATAAGATTGCGGCTGTACCACAATTCCCGGCTGTTCGTGTAGTCCGCCAGTTCCGCCCGATTCAGCAGCGTCCGAACCGTATTATAGTGGAAATAGCTCACCGCGCCCCACACGACGCAGACCAGCACCGTTAGCACGCAGAGTATCTTCATCCAGCGTTTCATGCGTTTTCCTCCTTGATTTTTCCAGTCTGGTTGATTGCATGATACCACATTTTCCCCTGCCCTGTCAACTTTGCCACCGCGCGCCCTCTTTATTTCGCTTTTCCCGCCGCCTTTGCAGGAATCTCGCCCTTTTATCTCGAATATAGGAAGGTGGCGGATTCTCTGCTTTCCGCCTTGATGACTGCATTGTTCGCGCACACGCGCAGAAAGAGGTATTATTATGCCGAATCAATCCCAAAAGCCCGTCGATATTGGCGGACAGGCTGTTCTCGAAGGCGTCATGATGAAGGGGCCGGACGCGATTGCCATCACGGTGCGCCGCCCAGACAAGACGATGGTGGTGGACTACAAGAAGTCCGAGCCGCTCAGCAAGAAGCACAAGTGGATGGGGCTGCCCATCATCCGCGGCGCGGTCAACATGGTCAACATGCTTGCGATGGGCATGACGACGCTGGAAACGTCCGCGAAGATGCTCGGCACGGAAGAGGAAGAGCCGACGAAGTTCGAGAAGTGGCTCGCAGCGAAGCTCGGCAAGAGCATTGACAAGGTCGTCATGGGCGTGGCGATGGTGCTGGCGGTGCTGCTGAGCGTCGGGCTGTTCATCGTCCTGCCGTCGCTGGCGGAAAAAGGGATGTTGTCGCTGGGCGCGTCCGGCACGGTCGCGACGCTCATCGGCGGCTTGACGAAAGTGCTGATTCTGATTGCGTACATGATTTTCTGCGGCATGGTGCCGGATGTGCGCCGCACGTTCCAGTACCACGGTGCGGAACACAAGACTGTCTACTGCCATGAGCACAACCTCCCCCTGACGCCCAAGAACGCCCAGCAGTTCACGACCCTGCACCCGCGCTGCGGCACGGCGTTCCTGCTGATTGTCATGCTGATTTCCATCGTTCTGTTTCTCTTCGTCGGACGCGACATCACCAATGCCGCCCTGCGGATGCTGGTGCACCTGTGCCTGCTGCCGGTCGTGGCGGGCGTGAGCTACGAGGTATTGAAGGGGCTGGCGCACTCGGAGAGCAAAATCGCGAAGATTCTGCGCTGGCCGGGCTTGCAGCTGCAGCGTCTGACCACCCGTCAGCCGGACGACGGAATGCTCGAATGCGCCATCATTTCCATGAACGTCGCGCTGTATGGGCTGCCGAAGGACGCGCCGCGTACGGAAGAAGGTTGGGCGATTCTGACCTCCTACGAGCAGAGCGAGCCGGACTACGTTTTCCCGCAGAAGGGCGAGGACAAGCAGTGAATCCGCGCGCTTTGCTGAAAGCGACCGCGTCTGCCTTCCGGGATGCCGGGATTCCCGACCCGGAGGTGGACGCGGCGCTGCTGCTGTCCCATGTGACGGGTCAGCCGCCTTTGTCCCTGCGTCTGGATATGACGACCGTGTTGTCTGATGACGTGCTGACTCGCTTCGATGTCCTTGTTTCCCGCCGCTTGACCCGTCAGCCCCTGCAATATCTGCTCAACACGCAGCCGTTTCTGGGGCGTGATTTCTATGTGGATGAACGGGTGCTGATTCCGCGCCCGGAGACGGAGCTGCTGGCGGAACGCGCGATTGCAGCGCTGCGGGAACATCCGCATCCGATTGCGCTGGACTTGTGCTGCGGCAGCGGTGCGCTGGCGGTGTCAATGGCGCTGGAAGTGCCCGGCGCGCAGGTACACGCGGCGGATTTATCCCCCGATGCACTGGCGGTCACGGCGAAGAACGCGGAACTGCTTGGCGCGTCCGTCACCCTGCATCAAGGGGATTTGTTCGCCGCCGTGCCGGAAATCGCGTTTGACGTGATTGTCAGCAATCCGCCCTACATTCCGTCTGCGGACTGCCTGACGCTGCAGGAAGAAGTCCGCCGTGAGCCGCTGATGGCGCTGGACGGCGGCGCGGACGGGTTGGATTTCTACCGCCAAATTGCGCGGAGCGCCCCTCATTTCTTGCGTCCCGGCGGCGTTCTGCTGCTGGAAGTCGGTTTTGACCAGGCCGAAGCGGTTATGGCGCTGCTGGCGGATTTTGCGGATGTGCAGGCGCACGAGGATTATCAGCACATTCCCCGAATGATTGAGGCAAGGAAGCATGTTTGAGAAATATCCGCTAATTGTCAGCCGCTACGAGGAGCTAAGCGAAGCCATTGTCCAGCCGGACATCATTGCGGACACGGCGCGCTATCAGGCGTACCTGAAGGAACGGGCGGCGCTGGAGGAGCAGGTGACAGCGTGGCAGTCGTACCAGTCGCTCTTGCGCCACCGTGAGCAAGCGCAGGAGATGCTGTCCGACCCGGATCTGCACGAGATGGCGGCGGAGGAATTGCAGTCGCTGGCGGCGCAAATCGCCGAGGCGGAGCAGCAATTGCGGATTCTGCTTCTGCCGCGCGACCCGGACGACGACCATTCTATCATCATGGAGATTCGCGGCGGCGCGGGCGGCGAGGAATCGTGCCTGTTCGCGGCGGAGCTGATGCGCATGTACATCCGCTATGCCGAGCGGCATCACTTCCGCGTCGAGCCGATTTCGACGACGGAAACGGAGCTGGGCGGCATCAAGGAAGCAGTATTCAGCATCGCGGGCAGCGGCGTTTTCGCGCGCATGAAGTACGAGAGCGGCGTCCACCGGGTGCAGCGCGTGCCGATTACGGAGTCCAACGGCAAAATCCAGTCCTCCACCTGCACGGTGGCGGTGCTGCCGGAAGCGGAGGACGTCGAATTGCAGATTGACCCGAAGGATTTGCGGATTGACGTGTACCGCTCGACGGGTCACGGCGGGCAGTGCGTGAACACGACGGACAGCGCCGTGCGGATTACGCACCTGCCGACTGGGCTGGTGGTGACGTGCCAAGACCAGAAGAGCCAGCTGAAGAACCGCGACACAGCGATGCAGGTGCTTCGCAGCCGCTTATTGGCGAAAATGCGCGCGGAGAAGGACGCTGCCTACGCGGAGAACCGCCGCGTTCAAGTCGGTACGGGCGACCGCAGCGAGCGCATCCGCACCTACAACTTCCGCGAAGGCCGCGTGACCGACCACCGCATTGGTCTGACCCTCTACCGCATTCAAGACATCATCGACGGCGACTTAGACGAAATCATCGACGCGCTGCACGCGGAAGAGGTTGTCGAGAAGTTACGGGAAATGCGGTGACCCAAGGGGCGCTGCCCCTTGACCCCGCAAGGGAGTTCCTCCCTTGACCCTTTTTCGCGATTGAGTTGGTCGCATTTTCATGCTTTGCCCGCGTGTTGATTGGAGGAACCCAAGGGCTCTGCCCTTGACCCGCCAGAGGCTTTGCCTCTGGACTCCACAAGGGACTTCGTCCCTTGACCCTTTCGCGCGATTGAGTTGGTGACTACTTCATGCCTTGCCCGCGTGTTGATTGTGGGTACGGCATTCCGAATTCCGAATTAAATAAAGAAGGGATATTATGACCCAAGTTCTCTCCCCCACCCCTGAAGCCCTCGCGCTTGCGTCGCAGCTGCTCCACGACGGGCAGCTCGTCGCCTTCCCGACCGAAACGGTGTACGGATTGGGCGCGAACGCCCTCGATGCAAAAGCCGTGCTGAATATCTTCGCCGCGAAGGGCCGTCCGGCGGATAATCCGCTGATTGTCCACGTCTACGACCGCGCGCAGCTGACGCCCTTATGCGAGGTGTCCCCGCTGGCGGAAAAGCTGATGGATGCTTTCTGGCCGGGGCCGCTGACGCTGATTCTGCCGCGCAAGCCCGCCATTCCGGATGAAGTCGCCGCCAGTCTGCCGACCGTCGCCGTGCGGATGCCGTCGCACCCGGTCGCGGCGGCGCTCCTGCACGCCTGCAAGCTGCCGATTGCCGCCCCCAGCGCGAATCGCTCCGGCAAGCCCAGCCCGACCACGGCGCATCATGTGCTGGTGGATATGGACGGGCGCATCCCGCTGATTCTTGACGGCGGCAGCTGTGACGTCGGCGTGGAATCCACCGTCTTGGACGTGACGAGCGGTGCGCCGTGCATCCTGCGTCCCGGCGGAATCACGAAAGACATGCTCGAAAGCGTACTGGGGCATGTGGACGTGGCAGGCAGTGTCCTGCGTCCCTTGCAGAAAGGTGAAAAAGCGCTTTCCCCCGGTATGCGCTACAAGCACTACTCCCCCGATGGTCAGGTGACACTGGTCGAGGGGGCGGAGGCGGATGTGGTCGCCGCCATGGCGAAGCTGGCCGCCCATGCCGACGCGCAGGGGCATCGTGCATGTGTGATGTGCTTCACGGAGCATATGGATGCGCTCAAGAATTGCCATCCGCATGATATCGGCTCGCGCGACAACGCATCCGAGGTCGCGCACAGGCTGTTCGACACACTCCGCCGCTTGGATGAGGAGCACATGGACGTGATTTTCAGCGAGGTTGTGCCGCCGGAGGGCGTTGGGCTGGCTGTCATGAACCGGCTTGGGCGCGCTGCGGCGTTCCACACCATTCAGGCGCGCGACGTGCTGAAAGATGAAGAAGCGTAACGGAAGCTCTGATGCAATGAGGTGGTCAGATGACGGATGAATTTTTCGTCAGATGCAATTGCGCAAATCGAAGGTTTACTGGAGGTAAATCGAGATTTGCGCAAGCAGCAGATGGCGGAAAAGGCATTCGTCAGATGTGCCGCCGAATAAATCAGAGATTCCGCAGCGCAAGATTTACAATCTGCACATTTACAGACACGGCTTTTTCATGATACAATAGGAGGGAAACCACCCACAGGAGGGCTTGACCATGTTTGATGAAATTCTGCAATGGTTCTCCAGCCATTTGTCGAACCTGACCGACGCGCTGGTGTACTGTGCCATCGCGGGGGTCACGCTGATTGGCGTTTTCAAGTGCCTGATTCCCCTGATTACCACAACCCACGCCCTGCGCCGCGCTATCACCCGCTTGCAGCAGGATGCCGGCACGCGGCAGGGCACCCCTGTCTGGCAGGAAAAGCGCTTTATGGGCAATCGGCTGAAGAACTGCTGGCTGCGCTTCCTGCAAAACGCCGAGCAGCTTGACCGCCGCGGTCTGCCTTGCAACGTTGAGGACTACATCAACGACGATACCGTCATCCACGGGCCGGGCAATGCGCAGTTGGCCGATCTGATTCCGGGTCTGCTGACCTCTTTGGGCATTCTGGGCACGTTCATGGGCATGATGGACGGTCTGGGCGGCCTCGACTTCTCCAACGCCGACAAGATTATCGAGGGCATCCCGACGCTGCTGACGGGGATGCAGTTCGCCTTCGGCACATCCGTCGCGGGCGTCAGCTGCTCCATCTGCTTCAACATTATCAACCGCATTCTGCAAGGCTCCAGCTATCGCGCGATTGACGACTTTGTGTCGAACTTCACTTCGCTGGCGATGTCGCGCCCACTGGACAACGATGTGCAGCTTATCTGCCAGAATCAGGACTCCAACCACATGCTTTCCACCCTCACCGACACCCTGCCGGGGCAGCTCGCGGGCGCGATGGAGCACTCCGTCCGCAGCGCGATGCAGCCCGTTTCGCAGGCGATGGACAATTTCCTGATGGGGGCGACGCGCGCGCAGGTGGACGGCGTTGGGCGCATCGTCGGCAGCTTTGTGCAGCAGATGAACGCGTCCCTCTCCGACCAGCTGCTCACCCTTGGCCGCACGATGACCGAGGTGAATCAGCATCAGCAGGCGTCGCTGGAGCAAGTCCGCCAGTCGCTGAACGCCGCTGCCGCCATTCAGGTGGATATGCGCCAGCTGCATGACGTGACGAACGATGTGATTGCGCACTTCGAGCAGTACATCAAGGAACTCAGTGCCGCCCGCAGCCGCGACGAGGGCTTCGAGCGTTCCTCTGCTGATTTGCTCACCCGCTTGGGCAAAGTCAGCGATCAGCAGTTGAGCGCGCTGAACCGCATCCGCGCCGGACAGGAGGAGCTCGCCCGCGTGACGGAGCAATTCACCCGCCAGAGCAGCGAAACGACCGCCGCGATGAAGCAGTCCAGCAACGCCACAACGCAGGAGCTTTCCGGCGTCGCCGATGCCATGAAGCAGTCCGCCGCCGAGCTTTCCGCCGGCTGCCAGAACTTCACGCAGAGCGTCGTCAGCGGGCTTAGCCAGTCGCTGGGCATGTTTGACGCAAGTATGCAGGGACTGATGGCAATGATGGGCGAAACGACGGACAAGCTCTCCGGCACAGACAGTGCCGAAGCGACCCGCCAAGCCGCCGAAACACAGCGTCTGCTGACCGCACTCAAGGAGTCGATTGACGCGGCAACCGCTGCGCTCCGCCAGAAGGAGGGGTAAGCATGGCGCGTATCCGCAACCGGCGCGCCGCCCGCACCAGCAACAGCGGCGCAAGCTGGATCAGCTACTCTGACATGATGGCAGCGCTGCTGCTTGTGTTTGTTCTGATTTTGAGCGTCAGCCTCTACCAGTATTTCACGATGCTGGAGACGAAAACCGCTGAACTGGACGCGCAGAAGGCGCTCGTCAGCCAGCAGCAGGTGACGCTCGACGCGCAGACGTTGCAGCTTGCCTCCCAGCAGGTGACGATGGACAAGCAGGCAACGGAAATCGCCATCATCCAAGTGCAGCTGGATTCACAGGCGAAGGAGCTGGAAAATGCCTACATCGTCCTGAGCGACCAGCAGGCGCAATTGCAGCAGGCGCAGACCGATTTGGCTGACCGCGAGGCAAAGCTCATCATCCTGCAAACTGACCTGAAGAACAAGGAAATGGCGCTGCAAGCCGCGAACGAAGTGCTGGAAAATCAACAGGCGGCAATGGCGGCACAGGCGGAGCAGATCGACGCGCTGATTGGCATTCGCCCGCGCATCATCACGGCGCTTTCCTCTGCGCTGTCCTCCGCGAACCTCAGCGCAACGGTGGATCATTCCACGGGCGACATTGTGCTGGACAGCTCTGTGCTCTTCGACACGGGCAAATCCGAAATCCGTGCAGAAGGCAAGGCGCTGCTTGACCGCTTCGTGCCCGTCTACCTGAACGTGCTGCTGCGCGACGAGTACAGCGCGTACCTCGGCGAAATCATCATCGAGGGCTACACGGACTCCACCGGCGACTACTACAACAACCTGAAACTCTCGCAAGATCGCGCGCTGTCCGTCGCCACCTACATCCTGAAAATGCCCGGTCTGACGACCCGCCAGCGCGATTTGCTCAAGAGCGGTCTGCTGACCATCACCGGACGCGGCGCCACGGGGCTGATTTACGACCAGTACGGCAACGAGGACAAGGAAGCTTCGCGCCGCGTGGAGTTCCATTTCAGCCTGAAGGACTCCGAAATGATTGACCAAATGAACCGCCTGCTTCAGCAGACCGAAGGAGATTAAGAAGAAGTTTCATGAAGCGTTTTGCCATTGTGAGCGTCGTTCTGCTGCTGATTGCACTGCTCGGTGTCGGCGCAATGTATATGACGTCGAACGTGACGGTGATTGCGCAGGGCGTTACGGCGCTGGAAGCCTACCGGAACTACGACCTGTTCACTGACCTGAGCGCGCAGGTTCGTGCGGGCGCGGTTGTCGGCACGTCGTTCGTCGCCCCGCAGGAGCTGTCCAGCGCGGAGGATTACGTCTTTTACACCTACACGTTCCGGCTGGAGAACAACACGACCCTGCCCGCGGAAATGATTGAGGTGCAGATTACGCCCATGAGCGGCGACATTCTGCAAATCGGCAGCGACCAAGTGCTGACCCTGCCCGCGCACACCATCGGCGACGTGACTGCCACCATCCTGACGAGCAAGGACATGCACGCAATCCGCGAGGCGAACATCACCTACTACATCTGGGGGATTCCCTTCACTATCCGGACAACCATTCAGACAGGCAGCTGACAAGGTGATTTGCCATGGAATACAGGATAGAGCACTACAAAACTGCGAGCGGTTCAACGAGCAGTATCAAAGCATTTGCCAATTTCTTTTGAAAGCGGGAACGCTGGATTACAACGAGCATTTTCATTGGGGACGTTTTGAATGATTTGTCCAATCCGCTGGTCTATTGTCTGCCGGACGGCTATACCATGAGCCCGCAGGAATTTGCCGCCGATCCATGGCAATACCAGCTGGTGATTCACAGAGGGTTTGACAATGACGGCACGCCCGAAAAATGGGATGCGGAATTGCTGAAGCGAATCCCCCACGCAAACGACGCGCTGAAAACCTTTGCAATTGCCAACCGCGAATATTGCGCGCACTGCGGCTTATGGTACACAACCGGTGACACCGCTTATGTCGAGCCTGTCGCCAGAAAGCGCGGCTTGGCGAAAGCGGTGGTCTATGAAGCATGTTCGCGCGCCCATGCGCTTGGTGCAAAGCGCGCCATCGTCTTGTCTGACCAAGCATTTTATTCCCGAATCGGTTTCACGCATTCTTCGGAAGTGTATGATTGGGAGTACGCTGATTCTGATTGATTTCGCAGGGAAAGCAAGCAAAAACCCCGGCTGCAAAACGCGGCTGGGGTTTTGTTGTTTTGGAATTATATATTATACTATTTGCAGATGGCGCAGGTGAACCCGGAAATAGCATTACCCGTTCAAATTGTCATCCGCATCGTCTGGGCGCGTGACGTTCAGCTCACTCAATTCCACGAAGCCGCGAATCCGCTGCCCCTGCGCCGTCGTCGTCTCCACAAACGCCCATTCCTGACCCAGCTGTCCCAGATACGTCACCTGCTGTCCCGCCTTCAGCGTCATCACCGCGCCGCAGGAATTCAGCGGGTCGTCTGTGAGCGCCGATGTGCGCAGGACTTGCGCCGGGTAATTCGCCCAGCTGCCGATTTCCGCCACTTCCGACAAATTCGACACCGCATCCGCCTTGATGTACCCGATGCGGTACTGATGGCGGCTGATGGCGTACTGCACGAGCAGATAGCCGTCCTCCTCGAAGAAAACCTGCACCCAGTCGTTCGTGGACAGCAGTGCTTTGCCGTTCGCCGCGCGGAAACTGGCGTCCGACGGTGCGGAATACACCGCATACTGCTTGCCTGCCGCAAGTTTGGCGTACTGCGAAGGCTGCGGGAAGCCGTAGGGGTACGTCCAGCTCCACGGGGAATCCGGAATCGTCGGCGGATTCGTCAGGTGCTCGCGCGCCGCCGCGACCGTCCGCGGGAAGCGATCCATGCTGAACTGCGCCATGGCCGTCTCCACCACGCCGGACACCGTCGTCTTAACCCACTTGCCGTTGTCCGACAGAGTGAGGAAGGTCATGCCGCTGCGGGTCACTTCCACCTGTGTCGTATCACCGAAGGACAGGTTTGTCAGCTGCCAGCCATTTATTTCATGCGTGAAATACGCGCTGTCGCCGTTCGGGTAGTGGATGACGAAGCGCCCGTCCGCCAGCACCGCCAGCTGCGGCACGTTCGCGTCACCCTGCCCCACCGCGCCCCAGTTGCGCATGGTGATTTTCCAATCCGCTTGTGCGGATGATTTTTCCGCCAGCACCAGCACGTTTGTTTCGCTCTTGGTGTTGCGCATCACCAGCAGCGCCGCCTCGTAGCCGGATTTCTCCTGCATCACCGCGAACGCCTTGTTCTCCGGCATATCTGGCTGGTTCGCGATGGCGTAGTGTGCCCACGCCTTCACGGTGAACAAGTCCGCAACTTCCTCCGGCAGTTCGCTTTCCGCCTGCGCCGTCAGCATCGTCAGGCACATCACAAGTGCCAGCAAAAACGTTCCAATCCGCGTGTACTTTCTCATGTTTCTTCCTTCTTTCTGCCGCACTTTCCTGCGGTCTTCACCTATCTAACGCATCAAAAGCGGCATATCTTCCCTCCATTACAAATTTTCTGCACAAAAAAACGCCCAACCATCGCTGATTGGGCGCAAATTTGCTTATTCCGTCACCGTTTCGGACGGCTGCGGTTCAGGCGTGATGACCTCCACCGTGTCCGTCGGCGCGGGTGTTGCTGTCGGGGCTTCCGTCGGCGCGGGCGTAGCCGTAGGGACTTCGGTCGGCACTTCCGTCGGCGCGGGTGTCGCCGTCGGCGCTTCCGTCGGGGCGGGTGTCGCCGTCGGCGCTTCCGTCGGGGCGGGTGTCGCCGTCGGCGCTTCCGTCGGGGCGGGTGTCGCCGTCGGCGCTTCCGTCGGGGCGGGTGTCGCCGTCGGAACTTCGGTCGGCACTTCCGTCGGCGCAGGTGTCGCCGTCGGCGCTTCCGTCGGCGCAGGTGTTGCCGTCGGCACGTTCGTCGGGGTCGGCGTGACGATTACCACCGGGCTGGTCGGCGTCGGCGGCACATTGCCCGGATTCACAGGCGCTTTTTCGTCGAAGAGCAGCATCAGCGTATCCGCATCAGCAACGCCGGTGATTTTCTTCTCCTCATAACCGCAGACGGTCTGGAATAGCTTGATGGCTTCCGTCGTGCGCTTGCCGTACACGCCATCAACTTCCTTCTCCACGTCGTTAGTAGTGAAATAGCCGAGATCGAACAGGCGCTGCTGCATCAGCTTGACAGGCGTTCCCTTCTTGCCTTCCTTCAGGGGCATGTAGGGATCGTAAACCGGCGCTTTCTTGGAGTACAACTTCTCCTGCATGGCTGCCGACGCATACCGGTGCTCGGTGTAGCCGATGGCAGACTGGAACAGGTTGACCGCGAACTGCGTGTCGTCACCCCAGACGCCATCCACCTTGCCCACGGGATAGCCCAGCTTGGACAGGCGGTTTTGCAGCTTGCGCACCGCCTTGCCCTTGCTGCCGTAGTTCAGGCGCGTGTACTCGGACGCAGCCGTCGCAGTTGCGGTCGGGCGGGGCGTAGCCGTCGGGCGGACAGTCGCCGTCGGACGCGCGGTCGCGGTCGGCACAGTGGTCGCGGGGGCGGGCGTTGCCGTCGCAACAGACACATTGCCGCGGTCTGTCACAACTTCAATTGCCGGCAGACCCGCGCTGATTTCCACGTTCCAGCCGAAGGACTCCGCGGGCGCGTAGCGGAACAGCTCACTGCCGATGGCGGATGCTTTCTCCGTCAGCTCCGACGTCGCCGGATAATTGGTGGTCGTCAGCGCGACGCGGTTGTAAACCGTGACGCTGTGGTCAGATGCGACGATGGTGATGTTCTCGCCGTTCGCCGTCATGCTCAGCACAGGCGCGGTGATGCCCAGAATCGCCAGCGTCCGCGCAGTCGCGACGTTCTCCGTGCGCACCATCAGGGCAGCGGTGTTCGTCGTGTTCTGTTTGAGGTACAGCAGTTCATCCGGCGCGGTCGTGGTCTGCTCGTCCGCCAAATCGCAGAAGGCAAGCACGCCCGTATCCACAATCGTGGCGCCATTGCGCAGCACGCCGTCCGTCAGCGTATAACTCGACTTCGCCGTCAGCGCATTCACCTGCTCGTCGGTCGGAGCTTCCGCGATAATCAGCGACTGCGAGCCGTCCAGCGCAATGCTGAGCAGCTTGCCATCCTGCGCACGGCAGTAGACAACCGTGTCCGTAATCGAAAGAATATCCGCAATCGGATAACGCAGGACGCGCACCGTACCCGTCGGATCCTGCAGATACAGCTCATTGCTGCTGCCAAGATACGCCGTGTAGCCCAGATGCGTTATCGTCGGCTCAGCAAACGCAGTCGACAGCATCAGCAGGCTTACCAGTCCTGCCAGAAACTTCTTCATCCGTTCTTCCTCCTTTTGCGCGGAGCGAACCAGCTTTGGGCTGTTTCCCTCCCCTTGCAAGAATAAAACGCATGACGCTGCTGTTTTGTTCCCAGCGGAATCAAATTTTTCCGAAATAATTTTTTTCCATGCCGGAATCCATAGGAAAAACTTGCATTCCATTGCATTTCCTGATATAATAGAAGCTGTCGTGATGGGCAAACCGTCCATCAAGTTTTTGCTATCCGCTTTTTTTCCCGCAAGGGCACAGGAATTTCCATGATATGAGGAAAGGAAGAGAACGAATGAAAAAATGGAAGCTGCTCGCAGGGCTGACGCTGCTGCTTCTGCTCCTGCTGAGTGTCACAGCGCAGGCGGATTCCAGCAGTTACGGCGTTGTGTTCGGTGCGGCGAATGTCAACCTGCGCTCCGCCCCCACTACCAGTTCCGCCGTTTTGGGTGCGTACAACAAGGGAACGTGGATGACCGTGCGCGGATACAGCAACGGCTTTTATCAGGTGGAAACACCTGACGGCCGCTATGGCTGGATGCGGCAGGATTACCTGCTCGTTTCGGCGGATGCAACCGGCACAATCGGCTACGTCTCCCATGCGGGCTACCTGAACCTCCGCCGCGAGGCCAGCACATCCGCCAAGGTGCTCGGCAAGTACGACGACGGCACGCCCTGCGTCATTCTCGACCGTGCGGGCGACTGGTACTATGTTTCCGTCGGCGGTCAGACCGGCTATTTTCTCACCCGTTTCATCTCCACCCGCAGCGGCGTCTACTCCGACAAGCTCGGCATGGTCATTTCGCCGAATAAGGAGAACGTTCATCTGCGCTCCGGCCCGGGTAAGAATTACGGCAGCCTCGCTTCCATCCCCGGCTGCACCTACGTTATGATTCTCCAGCAGGGCAACGGTTGGTGGAAAATCGCTGTCAACGGCGGCGTCGGGTTTATGTCCTCAGACTATCTGCGCGCGGGGCATATCCGCCGTTCCGAAGGCGAAGCCCTCTGCGCGAAGGCGGCGGGAAGCAGCGCATCGAGCGGTTCTTCCTCCACGGCACAGCAGGCAGCCTATGCGGTCGTCAACAACCCGAATCCGCGCGACAAGCTGAATCTGCGCAGCAGGGCAAGCACCCGCGGCACGAGCTTAGGCAAGTATTCCAACGGCACGGTGGTCACGATGATTTCGCAGGGCGACCAGTGGTGCAAGGTCAAAACGCCCGACGGCAAAACCGGGTATATGATGACCGACTACCTTTCCATTCCCTCTGCCGGCTCGTCGAGTTCCACACGCATTGTCCGCCATCCGCAGGGGACGTATGTGAACCTGCGCAGCAGCGGCTCGAAATCCGCACGCGTGCTGGTGCAAGTGCCGCACGGATCAACGGTGGTTGTGCTCTCCGCGGGCAAAACGTGGACGAAGGTGCGATACAACGGGTACACAGGATATATGATGACGGCGTATTTGAAGAAGCAGTAAGGAGATATTAACACGCGGCAGGGGGCTGAAAAAATCAGCTTCCTGCCGCGTCTTTTTAGGTTCTTCACGGAATCTTGGGGGAAGAGCAGCTTGGGGGCGCGTCTGCGGACGCGCAAAGTTACTGGCAGGGACGCTTCGCTGCCTGCGCCTTTGTTGAGTGCATTTAAGATGATGGTCGCCCGCGGAACAATTGGGGCGTTGCCCCAAACCCCGCAAGGGACGCTGTCCCTTGACCCTGCAAGGGGCAGACGAAAAGGGACGAAGTCCCCCCTTGACCCCTTTCCGCGATTGAGTTGGTCGCGCTTTCATGCTCCTTCCGCGTGCAGCTTTTTGGCGCTTCGCCTAAGCCCTTGTTTGCCCCCAACTTTCCGTGAAGAACCTCTTTTTATGCTGATGATTGATTATTCCCCGCATTCTCCCCCGCTGCCCTCGCAGACATGCTCCATGCCCTGCCGCAGCAGCGTCGCCACATGGTCATCCGCCAGCGAATAAAACACGGTCTTGCCGTCGCGCCGCGCCTTAATCAGCCGTGCCTGTTTCAGCACGCGCAATTGGTGCGATACGGCGGATTGTGTCATGCCCAGCAGCTTCGCGAGGTCGCACACGCACACCTCCGCCGTCAGCAGCACGAACAGGATGCGCACGCGCGTCCCGTCGCCGAACACCTTGAACAAATCTGCCAGCCGCAGCAGCGTTTCCTCCTGCGGCAACTCGTGCTGCACTTTTTCCACCACTTTCTCGTGCACACACAGGAAACCGCAGCCCTCTACCTCCAGCTTCTCTTCTGTCTCCGCCACGCATTCCGCCTCCTTGCCTAAATCGCTCTCATTATAGCATGGTTGGCGGAAAAACGCAAATGGTTAGTCGAAAAAATATGATGTCCTGTTCATATGTTGCGTTTTCTATGCAAATATGCGCATCATTTCTGAAGTTCCAGCGTAAACCCCTTCTCCTCATCCGGATGGCAAGCATCCCACCTCTCTCCCATATTGCGAATCGGTACAAACGTCAGCCGCGTGATGTCCGTCTCCGCCGGGTAGAAGTCGAAGCCGACAGTCAGCTGTTCGGGCGTATCCACGCCGTACGCGCCGTTCGTGACCTGCTGGAAATTCGCGTAGGCGTCGTAACCGGAATCGGTCTCGCCGTTGACATACACGCGCCAAGCGTTCGGCAGGTTCGTCATTTGGCAGATTTCGTCCTCGGTATACGCCGCTGAAAATTCATAGTGCATGGTGATGTTCGCGCGCATAAATGACAAGTTCACATTGTCAATCACGAGGTCGTAGTCCCCCATGTCGATGCGCTTGCCGACCAGCTCCGGATGCGCGTATTTATCCGCAAAATCCGTTGTGAACTGCACGATGATTGTGTCCGCGCGCCGGAATCCGCCGCAGGAAAGCAGCTGCTCCGTCCGGCTGCCCGAAAGCGGCTCGGTAATGGTGCCGTCCGCCAGCATCGCCGCCTCCGCCGCATACTGATACTCTACCAGACTGCCATACGTCACGGTGATGATTTGCTGCCGCCAGTTATTCTGCACATAGGCTTCGAGCGTGTCCGCTCCGCCCGCCAAGAGCGCCTGATACTGCGCGTCCGGCAGATATTCCACCTCCCACACGGGCTGAAGCAGTTCGAACGTCATCGCCCACGCAATCGGCACGCCTTCCGGCGGCGACTGCATGTCGTCATCCCAGAGCACACCGTCGAACCCAAATGGTGAGTCACTCCAGCTGTCCGTTTCATCCGGCAGGAACATGCCGCTCATGAAATCGCCGCCCCCGCAGCCCTCAATTTCCAGTGTGTACGCCCGCCCGGCACACTCCGCCGTGACTTCCATGTCCATGAAAACCTGCTTGCCCGCCTTGGGCTGCACGTTCATGGCAACTTCGACCGTCGTGCCGTCAAACACAAGGTCATTGACGGACAGCGTGAGCAAATCGCCGTCGTAGGCTTCGTTCAGCGCGACCAAATGTGACATGTATTCCGGCGTCAGCCCCGACGGCGGCTGATAGTCCGTCACGCTCGCCATCTTCGCCGCCGCTACGCCGACCGCCGTGAGCATCATCAGCATGAGAGCAAGCGTGACAATCGTCCGCATTCTCCGGCTCATCCGGACGGGATTGCGCGTTTCCACTCGGTGGTGCGTCAGCGAATGCTCAAAGGCGGCGCGGGTTGCGTCCGGCATGGTTCCGTAGGCGGATTGCAGCTTCTCCCGCAGTTCCCGCTCGGTCATTGCACGTTTGCCCCCTCTCCCTCCGGGGCGTCCAGCTCCACGCGCAGCTTTTTCCGCGCCTGATGCAGCCGGAATTTCACCGTGCCCACCGGAACGCCCAGTGCCTGCGCGGTTTCAGCCACCGTCAGCCCGTCCAGATAGTACAGCACGACCGGCAGGCGCAGCGTATCGGGCAGATTGTCCAGCATCAGGCGGAAGTCCGCGTCTTCCGGCGGCGCAGGGATTTCCGGCACGTCGTCAGTGGACATAACGGGCTTGCTCTTCCGGCGGATGTCCTTGCACACGTTGATGCAGATGCGCACCGCCCATGTGCCGAAATATTCCTCTTTGCGCAGCGTCGACTGCTTCTCCCACGCCCGCAGCGCCGTCTCCTGCATCGCATCCCGGCGGTCATACTCCTCGCGCAGCATGGCGCAGGTCACATGGTAGAGTGTTCCCTCAACCGCGCGCATCTTTTCGATCCATGTCGCTTCGTTCATTCCGTCCCCTTCTCTCCCGACAAATTCAGCGTGAAGCCTGCTTCGCCTTCTGGCACGATGCGCAAGCTCGTCAAATCCGCGCACGGCGCAAAGTACAGGCAGATGGACGGCTGATTCACGTCCACCACGCCGCCCGGCACGCCCGCATAGCCCGACGCGCGCGCCCATCCCGCTTCACCCGCCGGATTCTGCTCGTCGTTGCGGTAGATTCGCCACACGTCCGGCAGTGCCGTTCCATTTGGCAGTGCCGTCCCATTCGGCAGTGCCGTTCCATTCGGCGCTTCGCAGTGCAGCACCACGCACCCGCCGAGGAACGATGCGCGCACATAGTCCACAACCGCCGCGTACCCGTCCAGCGGAATCCGCAAGCCGGACAACTCCGGGTGGACGTACTGCGTATTCCCTTCCGTCGCGAACGCCACGGTATATGTTTCCGCGCGCTCGAAGCCGCCGCAGCGCAGGAGCAAATCCGCCTTGGAGATCTGTTCTATCTCGTCCCAGCCCACGCCGCACATTTCCAGCAGGTAGTCCTCCACGCCCGCGTCCGTCAGCGTGATAACGCGCTGCTCCGCCTGTTCACGGATGTACTGCGCCACGTCGTCCTCTTCGCTGAGCGCTTCATACAGGTCATCCGGCATGGTTTCCGTCTGCCAGACAGCTTTCAGCACGTCGATTTCGATTGTCCACGCAATCGTCTTTCCTTCCGGCGGCATCTGCCCATTTTCGTCGAGCAGGATACCCTCCGCAGCGTACTTTTCTCCATCGAATGTGCCGCCGAGGTCGGGCAGCATCAGCAGGCTTTGGAACTCGCCGCCGTAGACATCCAGCGAGTCAAAACGGTACATTTTGCCGTCGCATTCGCCGCATATGCGCACTTCCACCGCCAGCACGTCGTCCGTCTTTGCCGTCATCTCCATCGTGAATGCCAGCACGCTGCCGTCGTACACCGCGTCGTTGACTGACACAGACAGCAAATCGCTGTCATACCGCTCCTCCAGCGCGAGATAATGCGCCTGATAGTCCCCTTCCGTGCCGTCCTGCGCGGGGTGGACGTCGGTAACGCTGAAGAACCGCGCCGCCGCCACGCCAACCGCCGTCAGCATCAGCGCCATCAGCACAGCGGTGATGACGATGCGCATCGTCCGGCTCAAGCCGATGTTTCGGTGCGTTTCCGGTGCGCGGTGGTGCGTCAGCGAATGCTCAAAAGCTGCGCGGGTTGCGTCCGGCATGTTTCCGTAGGCGAATTGGAGCTTCTCGCGAAGCTGCTGTTCGGTCATTGCGGTTACGCCTCCTTTCTGATTTTGGGGTGCGATTCGCGGGAGTGTTCCCTTTATTGTGTTGCGTAGGGTGGCGCTCCTGTGTGAGCGCCCAGAGGGCAATGAATCACCTGCACCCTGCTGTTAGCAGTCTTTCCCGTTGCTGGGGATTCCCCATATCATTAGATGCCGCATTCAACGGTTTGGTTGGCGAAAATCGAAAAAAGAGGAAACGGGCGAAAATGCCGCGCTTCCCCTTGATAGAACAGATTAGCCGGAGATTTTGAGCGTGCTAGCGTCCACAGACGGGCTGCCGATGCTGCTGCCCTCGAAGGTCAGGTCGCTGCCGACGGCGCAGATGCTCTTCAGCAGCTGGTAGAAGTTGCCCGCCACCGTGATTTGCTCCACGGCGCGGCCGCGCTTGCCATTCTCGATGGTGTAGCCCTTGCTGAGCAGGCTGAAATCGCCGCTGGAGGGATTCGCGCCCGCGTGCAGACCCGCCAGTTCAGTAATCACCACGCCGTTGCCCACGTCCGCCATCAGTTCATCCAGCGACTTCTCGCCCGCGGCAATGTACAGGTTCGTCGGCGCAACCATGATGCGTCCACCCACGCGCGCGGCATTGCCGGTCGATGCAACGCCCTGCTTGCGCGCCGTCTTGCGGTCGTGCAGGAGGGTCGTCAGCTTGCCGCTGTCTACGACCTTCTTCGTGCGGCTGGCGCTGCCCTCGCCGTCGAACGCGCTCGTCGCCAAGCCGCCCTTCATCAGCGGGTCATCGACGATGGTCACGACGTCCGCCGCAACATTTTCCCCTTCCTTGCCCGCGAAGAGGGACAGATTCTGTTGGGCATTCTCCGCCGAGAACACGCCCCAGAACGTCTGCAAGAGGCTCTGCATGGCGTCATAGCGGAAAATCACGCGGTATTCGCCTGTCGGCACGGGAGAAGCGTTCAGCTGAGACAGCGTTTCTTTCGCCGCATCCGCAGCAATTTTCTCCGGGTCAATGCCGTCAAATCGACTGGACACAGCCACCTTGCCATTGACCGCAGTGGACGCGCCGTCCTTCGCAACCAAGCTGGTGTAGGAGAAGAAGTAGCTGCCCGAATCCTGCAAATTCAGCCCATAGCTGTTGCGCAGGATGACTTCGCTGCTGGAGGACGCGACCATCGCGCTCGGCACACGGACAATGCGCGGGTCAGCGGCTTTCGCCAAAGCTTCCAGCTTCAGGCACTTCTCAATTTTCGCTTCAGCGCTCGTCGTCGCGACGTCGCTTTCTTCCTTCTCGATGGTCGGATAGCGCTCTTCGCCCGCGAAAATCTCGTCCTGTTCGTCGGTTTCCAGCAGGGTGGCAGATTCCTTCACACCGTCAATCAGCTGGCGGACAGCATCAGCGTCGAACGCCTCGGTGGACGCGCTGCCCATCTTGCCGCCAAACATGCCGCGCAGGGACACCCCGCACGAGGATGCCACCTTGTAGTCGCTGATTTCGCCGTCCAGTGCGCTCACGTTGAAACTGTCGCCGCCGTGATAATATACTTCCGCCGGGTCAATGCCTGCCGCCTTCGCAGCAGCAAGCACCTCATTCAAAAATTCGTTGACTTTCATCTGCTTTTCCTCCTTAGCGGCCGCCCACGGTGATGCTGCTGACGCGAATCATCGGCTGACCGACGTCGGTCGGGACGCTGCCGCTCTTGGAGCCGCACATGCCCTGCGACAGTTCCAATTCTTTGCCAACGCGGTCAATCTTCATCAGGATTTCGCTGCCGCGCCCAATCAGGGACGCGCCGCGCACCGGGTGGGCAATCTTGCCGTCGCGCACCAGATACGCTTCCGCCACGGAGAAGTTGAATTCGCCCGTCGCCGGGTTGACGGAGCCGCCGCCCATCTTGCGGGCATACAGACCGTCGCCCATGGACGCGATGATTTCCTCGTTGCTGTCATTGCCGGGGGCGATGAAGGTGGAGCGCATACGGCTCGTGGGGGCATAGGCATAGCTTTCGCGGCGGGAGGAGCCGGTAATCGGGTGATTCATCCGGCGGCTGCCGAGGCGGTCCACCATGTAGCTCTTCAAAATGCCGTTCTCAATCAGCACCGTGCGCTGGCTGGGCGTGCCTTCGTCGTCCACATGAATTTGACCCCAGTTGTTGACAAGCGTGCCGTCGTCGATGGCGGTCACGATGGGCGACGCAATCTGCTGGCCGAGCTTGCCGCAGAATTCGCTCACGCCGATGCCCACGCTGGTAGCCTCCAGAGAATGGCCGCACGCCTCGTGGAAGATAACGCCGCCGAAGCCGTTGTCAATCGCGACGGGCATCACACCCGCGGGGCAGACCGGTGCATGAAGCATCGTCACTGCCTGCTGGGCAGCAATTTTCCCTGATTCCTCCGCATTCACGCGCGTGTCAAACAATTCAAAGCCCATGGACGCGCCGGGCGCATCACTGCCGGACTGATTCTCCGTGCCGTTGCTGGCAATCGCACTCACGCGCAGGCGCGTCTGCACACGGCGGTCGGTCACGAACACGCCCTCGGTATTGCAGATGCACACATCCTGCACATGGTCGCCATAATTCGCCATCACCTGCACAATTTCCGGGGAGACACTGCGCGCCGCCGCTTCCGCCGCGCGGAGCTTCTCCGCTTTGAGTGCCGCCTTCACGTCAGTCGGCAGGAGCAGAATTTCTTCCGGGCGGGAAGCATCCCACGGCTTAAACGGCGCAACGACGCAGCCCTTGCCGCCGCGCACCGCCGCTGCTGCCTGACGCGCACAGTTCATCAGCCCTTCCCGGCTGGTATCGTTGGTGTAGGCATAAATCGCATTCGTACCGCTGAACACGCGCACGCCCGCGCCGTGCGTCCGGCTTGTCGTCGCGCTTTCCAGCTTATGAGAGCGCATCCCCATTGCGTGGTCAATGCGGTCTTCCATGAAAATTTCAGCGAAATCACCGCCGGTACGTACCGCTTCCTGCAATACTTCCCGTGCAACGTTCTGATCGAGCATTGGTGTTTCATCCTTTCCGAGCCGTTCCTCGCGGCTCATGTTTTATTATACCACATTCTTTCCCATTTGTACATGACCCGCCGGGAAACTTCGCGGCTGCACAATTTTCCACCCGCGATTTTTTTCGGTGGTGCGCGTTGTCTTGCGCACACAAATGTGTTATGCTGAGGATGGCAGCGTATGCTTCCGCTGCTGACATTTTCTCATGGAACTTTATTGGTCGCAGTGGAATCGCGTCCGCAGTGGCGAAACCCCTGCGCAATGCAAAAAAACACTATTTATCATCATTGAAAGGAGTCTCCCCCATGGAAACCATGCAGAACATCCTCACCCGCCGCAGCGTGCGCAAATTTGCTGACAAGCCGATTGAACCCGACAAACTCCACACCATTCTCGAAGCCGGGATGAGCGGGCCGTGCGCCGTCAATGCGCGCGAATGGGCGTTCATTGTCGTAACCGACCGGGAAAAACTCGCGCAGATGGCGGAGGCGAACGGGCGCGTCGCGCGGATGCTGAATCAGGCAGCGGCGGCGATTCTTGTCTGCGGCGACCTCGACCGCGCTTTTCCGCCCGCGCCGGATTTCTGGGTGATTGACGCCGCGATTGCCGCGCAGAACATGACGTTAGCGGCAAACGACCTCGGCATCGGATCGGTCTGGCTCGGCACTTGGCCGGACGAAAAGCGCGTGAAGCGGCAGGCGGCAATTTTCCAGCTGCCGGAGACGATTGTACCGCACTCGATCCTCGCGCTCGGCTATCCAGCAGAGGATATCGACATGCGTGCAGTGCGCCCCAGCCGCTACGAAGAAAATCGCGTACACGTTAACCAGTGGTAAGAATCGACCCGACCGCCGATATTTCCGGCAGCCGGGTCGTCTTTTATGCTTTGGATTCCGCAGGTTTTGCGCCGTCGCCCGGTGCTTTTTCGCGCTTCACGTTAAGCGGCGGCACGTCAAGCTCGCACCGCAGCGTCTCCCGAAGTTCCTTCAGGCACTCAATCAGCAGCGGATTAAACACGCCGCACTCGCCGTTCAGGATCATAGCCATCGCCTGTTCGTGGCTGTATGCGGGTTTGTAGACGCGCTCGCTGATGAGCGTATCGTACACATCCGCCAGCGAAACAACCTGCGCCGAAATCGGGATTTCGTCCCCCACCAGACCATCGGGATAGCCGTGCCCATCATAGCGCTCGTGGTGCCAGCGGCAAATGTCGCAGGCCGTGCGCACCAGCTTCTCGTCGTGGTGCGCCGCAAGATCATCGAGCATCTTCGCGCCAAGAATCGTGTGCTGCTTCATCTGCTCGAACTCTTCCGGCGTCAGCTTGCCGGGTTTATTCAGAATTTTCGCGTCAATGGCGATTTTACCAATATCGTGCATCGACGACGCAAGGGCAATCAGGTCGCAGTCCTGCGGGGTCAGGCGGTAGCGGTCGGTTTTGGCGCACAGCGTCTCCAGAATCCGCTCCGACAGTTGCCGCATATGCTGCACATGCGAGCCGTTTTGACCGTTCCGGAACTCCACCACATGGCTCAGGATGTTAATCAGCACCATGTTGTTCTTTTCTTTTTCGAGGATTTGGCTCGTGACCATTGACACCAGTCGCCGCTGCTTGGCGTACAGCTTAATGGTGTTGTAGACGCGCCGATAGACTACTTTCGCATCGAACGGGCGGCTGATGTAGTCGCTCACGCCCTGCTCGTAGGCGCGGCGGATAAAAGCATCCGAGTCCTCGCTGGATATCATGATAACCGGCAGATTTTCCAGCATGTGGCTGCGGTTCATCGACGCCAGCACCTCGAAGCCGTCCATCACAGGCATCAGCAGATCCAGCAGCATCAGCGAAATTTTATCGCTGCCCGCGTTCAGAATGTCCATGCACTCCTGCCCGTTCGCAGCTTCCAGAATTTCGTAGTCGTCCTCCAGCATTTCCGTCAGCAACGCGCGGTTCAACTCCGAGTCATCCACAATCAGGATGCGTTCTTTCCGCGCGTGCAGCTCATTCTCCTGCTCCGACGACTGCGCCAGCATCATCTCCGTCATAACCATGTTCGTGCGCGTTTTCGCCTGATACATCAGCTGGTCGGCCTGCTCCACGGCCGTTTCCAGCAGGCGGCCATTGCCCATCACGCCGCCGATGCTAATCGAAATTTGCAGATTCGTGTACCCCGGCACAGGCGTATTGTGCACCGCCTCGCTCACTTGCAGCAGGCGGCTGTACAGGCGGTCAGCGGGGATGCCGGGCATAACCAGCAGGAACTCGTCTCCGCCCAGGCGCACCAGCAGATCGCCGCTCGCGGTATGCAGCTTAACGGACTGCGCCATCGTCTCCAGCACAACATCGCCCGCGCGGTGCCCGAAAACATCATTATAAAGTTTGAAGTTATCCACATCAATCATGGCAATGCCCGCCTCATAGACGGTTTTGCACATGTGTTCCTCGTAATAGCGGCGGTTGAGCGTCCCCGTGAGCGCATCGTGGTACAGCTTGTCCTCATAACTGGACAGGCGATTGGCAAGCTTCTCGCCCGACTCGGCGTCAATCATCATGTCGTCGTCAAGTTTCTGCACCAGTTCCAGCACATAGCGCCCGCCCTCGACATGCAGGTAACGCGCTGTCACCTGATAGACATTCGGGTCATCGTATTCGAGCTTGATTTTCTTGCATTTCTCCATGTACGCCCGGAGAACGATGCAGTTTCGGCATCCCTGCGATGTCATCCGCCCATCCCGGCAGGGGCAGGCGCGTGAAGCCGGATTGTGCTTGCGCGCTTCAATTGTACGCAAGATATCTGCCTCGCTGATGAGGCGAACCGCGGTAAAGTTCTTGCGGTAAATGGCCAGCTCCTTCTCCATTTCCTGCATGGTAATCATTGGCTTGTCCTACTTTCCATCGGGCGGTGTGAAACCAGAGGTTGCAAAATCGGCAGACAAAATACCCCCCCCCGATAATTTTGCGTCGGAGGGCATTTCGCATCTGCCAAATTCGGTTCTTAGTGACACTTCAGCCATTCTTATACATTGGCAAGTGGACGAACCGCATCCCCGCAATCAGTCACCTATACCAACGTATATTGTCCATTATACACTACTTTCGGATGGTGTCAAGTAGGTTACTTGTCATCATTACAGCGTTACTTCCCTGTTTTCGGGCGTTTTGTACATTTTTTTCGGCTAAATGCGCCATTTTTTCGTATTTTTTTCGAAAGCTTTTGTTGTTTTTCACCAAAGATATCGTTTTCGGAGGATTTTTACCCGTTTTTTGCATTTTTCGTCACATTTCGGTCGAAATAGTCCAGCAGCGACGCATATAGGCATTCGCGTCCCTGCGGAAAGACGTCGCGACTGCGCCGGATGAAGTCCTTCACATCCTGCCGGCGCGTATGCCCATCGGCAGGGCATGGATTCTTGACAACAGGCAGATCCTCCCTCCGTGCAAAGCCAATCACGTCGCGCTCCTTGACCATGAGCATGGGGCGAAGGACTTGCAGGTTCGTGCGGTCAAGGTGCGTCACGGGCGGAAAGCAGTCGTAGTGCCCCTCCAGCATCAGGTTCATCAGGCTCGTTTCGATGAAATCGTCCTGATGGTGCGCATACGCGATTTTATTGCATCCCAGCGCCATTGCCTTGTCGTTGAGCGCGCCGCGTCGGAGCTTGGCGCACAGGCTGCACGGGTGCTTTTCCTTGCGGATTTCAAATACAATCTGGTACACCTTTGCATCCACAAAATAGAACGGCACGTCTAATCCTTCGCAGAACTGCCGCATCGTCTCCACGTCTGCCTCGCTGCCCGGCGCACCGCTGCCGACGTGAATCGCGCACAGCCCGTACGGCACGGGATAGAACCGCTGGAGGTGCTTCAGCCCCATCAGCAGCGTCAGGCTATCCTTGCCGCCGGACAGTCCGACCGCGATTTTATCCCCCGCCGACACCATATCGTAGCGCTGCATACACTGGCGCAGCAGACTCATCAGGCGCTGCAAATCCATTGCCATTCAGCATTCCTCCAGCGTCTTTTCGAGTGTCTGGCGCGCCGACACCGCGTTCTGCGGATTTGTGTTCTCCAGCGTCATCGGCAGATTCCGGCGCTTCGCGAGCTGCATCAGCGGGCGGTAATCCATCTGCCCCAGCCCCGGCGCAATCGACAGCAGCCCATCAAACATGTTGACATTCGCGATATTCTGCCGCGCCCATGCGCACTCGTCCGTGCCATCGGGCAGGAAATCCTTGATGTGCAGCAGCTCGGCGGAATCCCCCAAACGCGCAATCGCATCCGTCACGACTTCTTTCGCCTGATGGACGTTCTCGCGGTCGAGCAGGTTCACTGCGTCAAGAATAACCCGCAGGTTTTCGGACTGCACCTCCGCCAGCACCCGCTGGCACCTTTCCGCCGTGCAGACGATGTGCCGCGTGACCGGCTCGATAGCGAATATCATGCCCTCTTCCTCCGCCCAGCGGACGACGGGCTTCACGCGCTCGATAAACAGGCGCAGGCTCTCCTCCGTCCGGCACTCCGGGCAGGATTTGTAACCGATATTGGGCGCGCCGGTTTCCGTGCCGACCATCAGCGCGCCGATTTTTTTGCCGAACCGCAAATGCGCACGATAATTCATCAGCGTGCGCTCGTGCGCCGACAAATCGGGGCTGCACAGGTTCAAATAGCACCCCAGCAGCACGCACCGCTGATTGTACTTCTCCAGCAGCCCGCGCACCTCATCCGCCAGCGCGTCCGTCAGCAGTTCCGGCGCATCCGCCATCTTAAACCCCGGCACAACCTTGCTCATCGCGATATGGACACAGGAAAACCCCTGCTCCTTTGCGTTACACAGGTGTTCCTCCAAATTACTCCCCGCCGTATCATGCAGCCGAATTCCGATTTCCATGTGGATGCCCCCTTTACAAGGACAGTATACCGCATTTTTCGGGGGAACGCAAGGGGCGAATGAAGCGTGCCGAAGTCCTCCACCTTAGTCCTTACACGCGATTCAATCGGTGACACTTTCATGCTTCTCCCGCATGTTTATTGGGGAACGAGGCGGCTTTCGCAAGGCAATCCTCCACATCGCAGCGCTTCTCCCCGTCCAGCGAATTACGAACGCTTTCCAAGCACGCCTGCATCTCCCGAATCAGCTGCACAGCCGCGTCATAATCCTTCTCCCACGCAATCCGCCGCAAATCCTGCTCCACGCGCATTCGATCGAGCGTACGCTGCAATTGCTCCTTTTCCTCCGCCGCCGACGCCCGCTGAAGCAGCTCCTTCATGCCCTCCAGTATTTTCAGCACGCACGGTTCCGCCATCATCTGGGACGCGGCGCGGTTCTCTGCCTCATCAGGCGGATTCTTCCCCTGCGCAGGCGCAGCAACGCCCTCTGCCAGCAGCTCCTGCCGCACCTGCGCAATCATCTCCGGATGATGCTTCAAAATCGCGCGGTACTTATTCTGATAGCGCAGCATCCGGCTGTGGTCGCCGTCTGCCATCCGCATAACACACGCGCGGACGCTCATGCCCTGCCCGCAGCCCGTCAGCACCTGACGCAAGAGGTCATGCGTCTCCGCCTCCGTGAAGGGAATGAATGCCTGTACGCGCGGCGTATTCTGCTCCTGATTCCGCAAACAAGCGTAATAGTAGTTGCGGATGCTGTTGGGCTTGCGTCCCAAGTCCACGGATAAGTCCTCGAACACTTGCCGAAGCGGTGCGCCGCTGCCCCGCGCCTCCTGCACAGCGGAAAACAGGCGGGATGTCTCCTGTTCCTGCCAACCGACACATTTGCGTTCTTCCATGCGTCTTTCCTCTCTTTCCTGCATCCTTTCCGGGTGCGTATTCCTATCATATCCCGGCACATATGCGTTCATGCACAAAATGCGTACACAAAAAAGGCGCTCCGAGCCATTTTCGCCCGAAGCACCCAATTTCACGATTTGCTTTTCCTTCCCTCCGCCCACTGGAACAGCGCCGGATACAGCACAATCGCGAACAGCATCAGCCCGAACATCTCTGCAAAGCCCAGCCAGTGCGCATCCAGCAGCAGATTACCCGCCGCCTTCAGCCCCTTCCGCACCGCCAGCAGCAGCGCTACGCCGACCACGCCGCGAATCATGCGCGCCTTGCCCGCACCCTTTGCATCAAAACCGACAAAGTGCCTCTCCAGCACCCAGCCAAGGCAGAAGCCCATCATCGCCCCCGCCGCCTTGTAGCAGTCCGTCACCATGTCCCACGGGTCAACCAGCAGCGTTCCGTCCGGCAGCACATCCATCGGATACGGCTTCACGCTGGTGTAAATCAGCATCGCGGCAGACAGGATGACGCCGATAGTCGCCAGCAGCCAGTCGCGGTTCTTGCCGCCGTCCGCCCAGTTCAGCAAGTATTTTGACAGCAGCAGCACGACCAGCGCAATCATCATCCCAACCAGCACGTCCTGCGGCGTGTGCGCGCCGAGCCAGTTGCGGGCAAACGCCGTCAGCAGCGTCAGCAGCACGCACGGCAGAATCCACCATTTGCTGTACTTTTTCAGGTATGCCGCGATGTTGCCGTAAAAAGACGCTGCCAATGTCGCATGTCCGCTGGGAAACGAGTAGCCCGTTGCCGTTGCCGCCGCTTCCGGGGCGATTTGCAGCCGCGCATCCTGCTTCCACGGGCGATAGACGCACGCGATATTCTTGATGAGCTGCGTCACCATCGTTGCACCCGCGAAGCACAGCCCCATCCGCTGCCCGGTGCGCTTGTCGATGCACCAGTAGAATACGACAATAATGACAACCGGCAGCGACCCGGCGGCAAATTCCGAAATGAAGAGCAGCAAGCTGTTGATGAAGTTCGGCGCTTCCGCCCGGAGGTTCTGCAAAAACAGCAGATATTCAAAATCCAACGCTATTGACTCCTTTGTTACTTAATGACGCTCATGTCCAGCGCCATCTTCGCCCATGCGTCCGAAGCGCCGCTTGCGCCCGTGACTTCCGTGCCGGGCTGGTAATCCGGCGTGGTGTACCAGCCGCAGAAGGTCATGTGCGGGTAGGTCGGAGCATCCGGCAAATCCGCCTGATGAATCGCGCTGCCGTTCACATGGTAGGTCGTCTGCGCCGTCGCCATGCCCTCCACGGTGATGCGGTAAGCGGTAATCTTCCCGTTCGTCGCGATGACATAACAATTTTGCAGCTGTGCAGGGTTATCAACGCCGTTTTTGCGCATTTCCGCCAGCAGGATTTCGCTCGTGAACCACGCGGTCTTCGTGCCGTCCGCGTTCTGTTCGACGTTCGCCGCATCCACCGGAATCCACCAGACGCTCTTCTCCGCGCTGTCCAGCACGATTTTGGGCGTACCCGCGCCGGAATAGCGAATGCCAATGCGTGCGCCGTCCGCGAACCACTCCATTTTCGCTTCGAGCTGGATGTAGGAGGAATCCCATTCCTTCTGGCTCGTCAAGCCGTCGGCGTTCGCCCAGAGGATGCTCTCGTCCGCCTCCGCGCGCACTTCCGTCAGCGCACTGCCCCATGCCGCGCTGTTCTTGCCCTCCCACAGCGCGTCCAGCACCTGCGGGTACACCACGCTCGTCGCCTGACTGCGCAGCTTCGGATTCACTGCGCGGCGAATCCAGGCGTGGCACTCACCGCCGGACGTCTGATTGTTCCCATTGTCCCAGATGACAATCGGCACGCCATAGCGCTGGGCATTCTGTGCGACACAGTACGCCCACTTCGCGCGCTCGTCGTGATTGCCATTCGTGTTCGTCGCACCCGTTTCGCCCATCACGACCGGAATCCCCCGGTCAAGGAAGGTTTCCTTGATGTTCTCGAACACGCGGTTGATTTTCGCGCCATCCTTCTCCGGGTCGAACGTCGTCTGCGTATCCTGCAGGCAGAAGGTCTGCGGATCATACGAATGCACGGACACGATGATGTTTGCCGCCGCTTCGCCATCCACCGTCGGCAGGGCAATCGCCGCCGTGCCCGCCGGGGAGCTGGTCGCCGCGTAGCCCGGAATCATCAGGCAGCGCTCGGCGTTGCAGCCCTTGGCGTCCTTGCGGATGGTGTTCACGAACACTTGGTTGAGGTAGTTGACGGCAGCGTAGCACGCCGCGTTGCCGCTCCACTCATAGTTCGTACCCTGCGCGCGCGGCTCGTTCATGCCCTCGAAAATCACATGCTGGTCAAAGTCGGCGAAGGTGTCCGCAATCTGCCGCCACATTGCCGTCAGCTGCTCGCCGATTTTCTCCGCGTCCGCCGCGAAATTCGGCTCGTTAATCCACGCTTCGTGGTGCACATTGAGGATGACAAACAAGTCCGCCTCTCGCGCCCACTCGACCACTTCATGGACGTGCTGGAGGAAGTCCTCGCGGATGGTGTACGTCCCATCGTCCGAGGTATAGCGGTACCAAGTCACGGGAATGCGGATGGTGTCAAAGCCCGCTTCCTTCACGCGCACCATCAGTTCCGGGGTGATTTTCGCGTTCCCCCACGACTGCTCCTGCGCGGTCACATCCGCGGTATTGCCGCCGGTTGCGTCCAGCGTATTGCCCAGATTCCACCCGAAACCCATCATCTCAACGATTTCCGTCGCTGTTTTGCCTGTCAGCATGGTTGATTCCTCCTCGGCGGCTGCCGGAAGCACCGGCAGCAGCATGGTCAAGAATAGCGCAATCCATTTTCGCATGTTTTGCATGAATTTTCCTCCTATTGCTTATAGGATTGGATTGTTACGCAGGGATTTCGCTCCTTCGGGAGCGACCAAAGGGCTTTCCGATCGCCCTTTGGAAACCTTCGGCGCCCCTTCGGATGTTACAGGTCTGTTATGTTAGTTTTTTCGTTTGTGTGCTTTTGGTTGTTGAGAAATTGCCTTACCCTTTCGCCGGCGGACGCATTGTCAGACTAATTCTGTTCGTTTTCGCATCCGCTTCCAGCACCCACACGGTCACGATGTCGCCGACTCGGACGACTTCGCTCGGATGATTCACGCGTCGCTGCGCCATCTGGCTGATATGCACCAAGCCGTCGCGGTGAACACCGATGTCCACAAACGCGCCGAAGTCGGTCACGTTGCGCACCGTGCCGCGAAGCTCCATGCCGGGCTGCAAGTCCTTCAAATCCATCACGTCGCTGCGCATCAGCACCTGCGGCAGCTCATCGCGCGGGTCGCGGCCGGGGCGGGACAGCTCCGCCGCAATGTCGCGCAGGGTCGGTTCACCCACATTCAGCTGCTTCGCCAGCGCCGCGAACCCCTCCGCGTCCGCCAAGGTCAGCAGCTTGCCGACCGCCTCCGCCGGGGTGAGCGAAAAGTGCTTCAAAAGGGCGCGCGCCACGTCGTAGCTTTCCGGGTGAACGCCTGTGTTCTCCATCAAGTCCTTGCCGCCGGGAATGCGCAGGAAGCCTGCGCACTGCTCGAAGGCTTTGGGGCCAAGGCGCGGCACTTTCTTCAGCTGCGCACGGGTCGTAAACGCGCCGTTTTCCTCGCGGTACGCCACGATGTTCTTCGCGACGGTCGTGTTGATGCCCGCGACGTAACTCAGCAGCGACACGCTCGCCGTATTCACATCCACACCGACGCTGTTCACACAGTCCTCGACCACGCCGCCCAGCGCCGCGTCCAGTTCCGCTGCTTTCAGGTCATGCTGATACTGTCCTACGCCAATCGCCTTCGGATCGATTTTGACCAGCTCCGCCAGCGGATCCTGCAGCCGCCGCGCAATCGACACCGCCGAACGCAGACTGACATCAAACTGCGGGAACTCCTCCGCCGCCAGCTTCGACGCGGAATACACCGACGCGCCCGCCTCGCTGACGACCATGTATTTGAGCGCATCGCCCAGCGCCAGCTCCTTCATCACCTCGACGAAGAACTGCTCTGTCTCGCGCCCCGCCGTGCCGTTGCCGATGGCGACGATGCCGACGTGGTGCTTCTGGATCATCCGCTTGACGGTTTCCTTCGCCTGCGCAACCTTGCCGTGGCTGGGCAGCGGGAAAATGACGCCCGTATCCAGCACGCGCCCGGTTTCGTCCACAACCGCGACCTTGCAGCCCGTGCGGATGCCGGGGTCAAGCCCCATCGCGACCTTCCCGCGCACCGGCGGCTGCATCAGCAGCGGGCGCAGGTTCAGCGCGAACACGCGAATCGCCGCTGCACTCGCCTTGTCGGTCAATTCCGCGCGCAGTTCCGTGTCCAGCGACGGCGCAATCAGCCGCGTATACGCGTCGTCGCACGCCTGCGCGACGTACTTGCACGCCGGGCTGCCCGTCTGCTGCACAAAGCCGTAGCGCACGAGCTGCTGCGCTTTCTCCTTGTCCACGTCCAGCGCGACTTTGAGGAAGCCCTCCTTCTCCCCGCGGTTCATCGCCAGCACCCGGTGCGACGGCATCAGGCGCAGCGGCTCGCGGTGGTCGTAGTACATGCGGTAGGTGCTGTCCTCGTCCTTCGCTGCGGCCGTCGCGACCATCGCCGTTTGATGGTAGTACGTTTTGAGCTTCGTGCGGACGGCGGCATCGTCGCTGACGACCTCGGCGATAATATCCATCGCGCCTTGCAGGGCATCCTCCGCCGTTTCGACGCCCTTCTCCGCGTTCACATAGCGCAGGGCGATGGTTTCCGGCGCCATCATGTTCCGCTGCTGGAGCATCAGCGCGTTCGCAAGCGGCTCCAGCCCCTTCTCCTTGGCAATCGACGCGCGGGTACGGCGCTTCGGGCGGTACGGGCGATAAATATCCTCCAATTGCGCCAATGTCGCGGCAGCATCGAGGTCGCTTTGCAGCTTCTCCGTCCAGACATCTAACTTTTGCAGGCTTTCACTGATTTCCTGCCGACGCGCTTCGAGCGCCCGCAGCGCCGTCAGCCGTTCGCTGATTTCACGCAGCTTCTGGTCATCCAGCGACCCGTGCTGTTCCTTGCGGTAACGCGCGATAAACGGCAGCGTGCAGCCCTCGTCAAGCAGGCGAATGACGGCGTCGATTTGCCACGGGGCGGTTTGGAACTCCTGACAGAGCGTTTGTGTGATAGTCATGTCCTCACCTCAAATAATGATGCCTTCCAAATGATCCACCTCATGCTGAATCACCTGCGCGGTGAAACCAGAGAACCGCTGCACATGCCGCTGCAGCTGCTCATCCTGATATTCCATCAAAATCTGCTGATACCGCAAACACGGGCGCTCGCCGTCCAGCGACAAGCACCCCTCCTGCGCCGCGAAGGGAATCTGGCGATCCGTGATGACCGGGTTGAGCATCACCAGCACGGTTTTCCCCGCCATCACCGCAATGATGCGCTTGCGGACGCCAATCATGTTCGCCGCCATGCCGACGCACTCGTGCGCATGGGCGCGCAGGGTATCCGCAAGGTCGCGCGCAACGGGCAAATCCTCCGCCGTCGCCATCTGGCTCTTGCAGGACAGGAACATCACATCTCTCACAATCGGCTGAATCATTGCTTCTTCACCACCACGCCGCCAGTTTTCCAGATGCTTCTTTCGGGCACTTCACCACGCACGCAGCTCAGCGGGTAGATTTGGCTCTCCCGCCCGATAACCGTGCCGGGGTTCAGCACACTGTTGCAGCCGACTTCCACATAGTCGCCAAGCATTGCCCCCATTTTCTTCAAGCCGGTTGCCATGCTTTCGCCTGCGCCGCGAACCGTCACCAGCGTCTTGTCGCTCTTCACGTTGCTGGTAATCGACCCCGCCCCCATGTGGCTGCAATAACCGAGGATGCTGTCGCCGACGTAGTTGTAGTGCGGCGTCTGCACATGATCAAAAAGAATCACGTTCTTCAGCTCCACAGAGTTGCCGACCACGCAGTCTGCCCCCACCAGCGCACTGCCGCGGATGAACGCGCAATGCCGCACTTCCGTCCGCGCGCCGATGATGCAGGGCGCACCCAGATACGCCGTCGGCGCAACCGTCGCGGTTTTGTGCACCCAGACGTGCTCGCTGATTTCGGTGTATTCCGCCGGGTCAAGCGCCGCGCCGATGCGCAGGATTTCCGCCTTGATGCCCGCAAGCGCCTCCCACGGATAGGTAAACTGCCGCAGGTAATCCGCCGCCAATGTGTGGTTAAGGTCGTAAAGCTGTTCGATTGTCAGCATAATCTGCCTCCTATTTATTATGTTGATTTCTTTTTCGCCCTGCGCCGCCGAATCAGCCAGAGCATGAACATCGCCAGCAGCAGCCCCGCCAACGCGCCCGATGAATCCAGCAGCACATCCTGCCACTTGCCCGTGCGCCCGGCAACGAAAAGCTGATGGATTTCGTCCGTCGCGGCATAGAGCGTACATCCCGCCCATGACAGCCAGTGCCAGCGGGCGCGGTAGCTGTCCAGCAGCAGCGTCAGCAGCATTCCCAAGAGCGTGTACTCCAAGAAATGCGCCGTTTTCCGCACGGCAAAATCCACCTGTGCATACAGCTTCCAGTACGCCTGCCCCGTCAGTCCCTGCCGTTGCGCCAGAGAATCCGTAATTGGACGGGCAATTTTACCGCTGATGCTGCCGGACTGCACGCCTTCCTGTGCCGAGAAACCGAACATCATCAGCAGCAGGGACAGCGTAATCAGCCAGAGGATAGCACGATAAAGGTGTATTTTCCAGTTCAAGTTTGCTTTCCTTTCCTGCGGCGAAAGTAACGCCGTGCTTGTTTATTTCGCGCTCCACCCCGTCAATTCCTGCCGGATTGCACGGATTCCACGAAAAAAGGGCTGCCCGTTGCAGACAGTCCTTTTGTTGGATTATTTCACGCGCTCGCAGTACACCGCCACGCGTTTTGTACCGCTGAGGGTGCAGGTCACAAGCGTCAGGTCATAGTCGGAATGGGCAATTTCGTTCGCATCGTTGGGCGAAATCGTGTTTTTCTCCCGCACAACGTAGCGGAAAACGTTATTCTCCATGTCCGTGAAGGTAACGGTTGCGTCCAGCGCCAAGCTGCTCAGCTTGCCAAAGTGGTAGGTGTGCGCAATAATAGCGAGGTTGTCCGCGTAGGCGCTGCCGGAATAGCGGCACGGCGACACGCTCAGGTTCTCGTACGACCAGTTGCGCTGCACCGGCACTTTCAGCCCCAGCGACGGGATGGACAGCGTGCCGATATACTCGTGCCCATTGACCTTCTCGCCCGGCATTTCGATTCCCGGCACGCGCTCGTAGAGCTTACCCGTCGGCGCGGGCGTGGGTGTCGGCGTGGGTTCGGGGGATGGTGTCGGTTCAGGCGTTTCGGTCGGTTCTGGTGATTCCGTCGGCATGGGCGTTTCGGTGATTTCCGGCGTGCTCGTCGGATTTGATGTCTGCGCGGCATCCGGCGTGCTCGTCGGCTTCGGTGGATTCGTTGCAGTCCCTGCCGTCGGCGTATTTGTCGGCTTCGGTGGATTCGTTGCAGTCCCTGCCGTCGGCGCGCTCGTCGGCTTCGGCGAATTTGTTGCAGTCCCTGCCGTCGGCGCGTTTGTCGGCTTCGGCGGATTCGTTGCAGTCCCTGCCGTCGGCGTGCTCGTCGGCTTCGGCGGGTTCGTTGCAGTCCCTGCCGTTGGCGCGTTTGTCGGCTTCGGCGGATTCGTCGCATTCTCTGTCGTCGGCACGCTCGTCGGATTCGGCGGATTCGTCGCATTCTCTGTCGTCGGCACGCTCGTCGGATTCGGCGGATTCGTCGCATCCCCTGCCGTCGGCACGCTCGTCGGTTTCGGCGGGTTCGTCGCAGGATTCGCCGTCGGCGCGCTCGTCGGTTTCGGCGGATTCGTCGCAGGATTCGCCGTTGCGGGCGCATCCGTCACAGGGGTGTTCGTGGCGGTTACGTCATCACGCGGAAAGTCAGTCGGCAGTGCGTCAGTTACAGCGGGCGTGGATGCTGCCGGGTTATCCGCCGCAGTGGCATCCGCCGTCGGCGCGTCGGTTATCGGCGCATCCGTCGCGGGTGTGTCCGTCGGCATCATCGTCGCGGTGACTACGGGCGGTGCGGCGGTCTGCTGCGATTCCATCTGCCGCTGAATGCGAATCTGCTCCAGCGCCATCAGCGCATCATCCGACTCCTGCTGCGCGCGGCTGGCATCCCACTGGTTGTAGCCCACCAGCGCCAGTGCCGCCAAAATCAGCACCAGCCCCAGCGTCATCAGCAAATTGCCCTTACGGTTCTTCATGCTCTTGGCTCCATTTCCGGTGCAGAATCCAGCCAATGACGAACAGAATCATGCCCGCACCCGCCAGAATCGGCACCGGCCACCACAGTTGCCCCGTTTCGGGAATCGGGGCGGTCGGGGTCGGCGTGACCGTGCGGCGGTTGGTAATCACATACACGCCGTTTTCGATGGAATATTCCGGCTCATAGTACACATCAGACCCCAGAATCTCGTTGAGGGTGTACACATGGTCAGCCGGCAAATCCTTGAAGATATGATGCCAGTTGTTTTCGCTGTTCAGAATCACCGTGTCGATATGCTGACCGTCCTGCATCAGATGAATTTCAATCTGCACAGGGCGATATGTGCCGCGGTTGTCGTCGTCCCACACCTTGACGCACTCAAGGTCAATCAGCGCGGGTGAACGTTCCAGCTTGATGGTGGAGAGGACATCGTACTGCCACTCGTCGTCCACATTGCGCGTCGGCACAGAGGTCAGGAAGGACTGGAAGCTGTACGCCCAGCCGCCGATGATGACCGGCGTGCCAGAAACAAGGTACAGACCGGGGTTCAGACCCGTAAATGTTACTCTGCCATTTTCGTCCGTCGTGCCGGTGAAATCAGGCGTTTCGGACGCGGTGAGGGCTTTCATCGCTTCGGACGCGGCTGCCCAGTCCGCCGCATTCTTCAGCGCGTTAATGTCGATATTCAGGGTGCTGTACGGGCTGCGCAGGGCGAACCGAGCGTCCGCATCCATGTCCGCCACCTGATACAGCTGGAAGGTCACGCCGGGCAGGTGCGCATCATCCTCGTTGTCATCCGCCTGAATGGCGAACGTCAAGGGGTGCGTCAAATCCACCCGTTCAAAGGCAAGCGCGCAGGGCGCAAGCAGAAGGCAGCACAATGCTGTCAGCAGGACAAGCGCCAGCAGGCGCGAGGGTTTGCGGCTCATCACGACCGCTCAGCTCCTTTCCGCTTCTTGTGTTTCGGGCTGGTCGTTACCAGCATGAGAATGAGGAGAATCAGCAGCATCGGCGCGGCAACAATCGGCGCGACGATGTAGGGGTCAATCACGAGTGCGTCCGCGGAGATGCGCACGGATAGCTGCGCAAGCGACGTTTCGACCCGGTGTCCGCGGACAAGCAGCCGGTGCGAGTTAATGCCGTAGGGCGTGCAGGTGACGAGCGTGCACAAATCCATGCCGTCATAGATTTGCAGTGCGCTGACGTCATGCGGCTCAACAATGAGAATTTGGTCGATTTCATAGGTCAGCACCTTGTCCAGCACGCGGAGGGTGAAGGTATCGCCGTAGGTGAGCTGGTCAAGGTTGGTAAAGAGCTTGGCGGAGGGCAGCCCTCGATGCGCCGAGAAGGCGGAATGCGTCCCCGGTTCGCCAGTCGGCAGGCTTGTGCCCTCAATGTGACCGACGGCGACCTGAAGCACGTTGGCGTTCGTAGAGTGATACAGCGGCAGCGTCACGGCAATCTGCGGAATCTCAATCACCCCGATGATGCCCGAACCGCCGACATTCATCACCGCGTCGTACTCCTCGCGTTCCTCGTCGGTCATGATCAAGCGATCAACGGTGGACTGTGCGCGGAGTTTTTCGTTATAAGCGTTTGCCGCCGCCCAATCCGCCTCGTAATCCTTCTTGGACTCCTGCTCCACCGCCGTGTTGTAGGTGGCTACGGCACGCGACTGGTGGAAGGAATTGTAGAAATCCGACACGGACGGGTACAGAAGGAGCGCCAGACCCACAAACAGCACCACAAACAGCAAAATGGTTGTCATATTGCGCTTCATGAGCCGCCTCCTTTCTGCAAACATGCTCCATTATTTCCACTTGGGAATGCCGGGCGGCGGCATTGCGCGCACCGCCCGGCAGGGGTTTCATCAGAACATGGGGATGTTCAACGAATTGCGGGAGAGAAATTAGATTTCGTCCGCTTCGGCCTTGCGGCGAACGATGAGGATGAGCGCCGCGCCCACGAACATCATGCCGCCCAGCACGTAGAAGATGGTCGTGCCGATGCCGCCGGTTTCAGGCAGGGTCGCGCCGGACTTGTTGACAAGCTTGTTGTTCATCGTAGAAGCCGCCGTGAGTTCCATGGATGCGCTTGCGCCGCCAGCAGCTTCCTTGTGGTCTGCCGAAATCGTGATGGTGACAGGATCCAGCGGATTATAGGTAGCAGGAACCGTGGTTTCCTTCAACGTGTACGTGCCGTGATCCAGACCGATGATGTTGAACTTACCATTGGCTGTCGTAATCATTTCATTGTTTTTGACATCCACATAGGTATCATTCGGCTTCGTGGTGCCTGCGACAATGTAATTGCCATCGGCATCCTTCCACAGCGGAACAACACGGTCATTTTGATCATAAAGCGTGAAGCCAGCGCCTTCCAGTTCGTTGCCTGCCTCAGCCGTGTTCGCATACTTCGTGTTGTTCACAACATAGGTGAAGAGCCACACATGGTCTTCCGGCGTTTTGCCCATGCCATCAGCATTGGGGTTGTTGGAGTATTCCAAATCGACGCTGTTCTTGTTGTCCGTGCTGTTGGCGCTCGCGTTGAAGACCTGCGCTTCTTCGTTCAGATACGCCGTGTAAACGACCTCAACCGTAATCTTGTCCGTAACAAGGATGCTGGTGTTTTCTTTCATCACCTTTTTCAGGTCTTCGATTGTGAGCGTCCAAGACGGCTTATCCTGATTTTCACCAACCTTGCCTGCGCCCTTCTGACCAGCCGTTGCAGTGCAAACATAATCGGTATCTTTCAGTGCGATGCCGTTCACCTTCACAGAATCAATCTGAACGAAGGTAATGCCCTTGGACATGGTGTCGTTGAAGACCAGCTTGTACGTCGGATAGTCATTATAATCCGCATTGACCGGAATGGTTGCGACCAGACGGAACTTGAAGTTCTCAAACAGCGCATGGTCGGCACTCTCGCCCCAGCCTTCCGGATTCACTTCTCCGCCGTTCTTTTCGGCATCGCCAACTTCGTCCTGCACCTGCTTGTCCACAGAGGGCTTTTCAGACTTTGCAGTCGCAACGATGTCCTGATCCAGCACCTTTACAATCAGCAGCGTGGCAGCGCCGTCCTTGCCTTCCAGCTTTGCCTGATTGTCCCGCACAAGGTAATAGCCGGGGGTCAGCTTCTTGCTCGTGCCGGGGGCTGCTTTGGTGGAAGCGAACGTATCAACCGGAGTGGAGTCAGCATTCCAGTACTTCGTGATTTCAGCCAGCTTTTCCTGATTCGTGCCCGAAACAGCTTTCAGAGCATCCAGAACAGCGTCCGGAACAGGGTCGCCAGTCCTGACCGCATCAGTATCGTTCTTGGCATTTGTGCCCCACTTGACGCTCGTCAGCACCTTTACTCCTGCATTTGTTTCAACATCAGCAGTGAAAATCTGGTACACTTGGTATTCGTGATCCACATCGTCCTTCGGGTTTACCGTAATCGTAAAGCCTTCCGCGCCCGTAGACGGATTTTCCACTTCCGTTGCGCCTGCGACAGTGACCATGCTCAGCACGAGCATCATGGCCAGCAGAATTGCCCAAAACTTTTTCATGGTTTTTCTCCTTTTCGTTGTCGTTTTTCATTCATTGGGAAACGTTTTTCGGGGATTACCGGGGTTGCCTACGTCGGGAGGTCTCCTGACGTATAGCTGCTATGCTTTTTTCATTCCTCCTCCCGTCGTTTTTTTCCCCATGTTTATACAAGGGCTTTCGCCCGCGTATACGGATTGAGCTGCCCCGGAAGGGGGCTGCCGACTGCTCAGCAGCCTTCCCTCCGGCGTTTGATTTCCTGCCCCAGCAGCAATGCCGCCGCTGCCATCAGCAGCAGACCGCCCGCCGTGTACGGCAGTGTGCCGATGCCGCCCGTCTCGGGCAGCGTGTAGGTAATGGGTGTGTTCGTAATCTGGAAGACGCGATTTTCGCTGTTCGCGGGAATCGGCGCGGTGTTCGTGGCGTTCGGGTCGTCCGTCACCAGCTGCCAGCCGCTGCCCACCGGGGTCTGCTCTTTGGCGTAGTAGCGGTAGATGTTGCCACCCGCGTCATACGCCGGGAGATTGTACCACTTGTAGCCCCACCAGATGTTCTTGCTGCCTTCCGGCGCGGTGTATTCAACCACTTCGCCAAACTGCCAGCCATCCAGATTCTTCGTGACGACCTTCCCCGCTTCCGCGTCCCAGCCAAGGGTAACGGTCGCGATGATCTTGTCGCCGTCCGCCGCCGCTTCCGCGGTGGTCTGCTTGAGCGTCAGCGTGATGTCCGGGAGGTTCGCGGGATTCAGCGTGAACTGATTGTCCAGCGACGTCCAGACCTTGCGGGCGCTGACGTCGGTCAGGGTGTTGGTGACGGTGAGTGTCTTGACGTTCAGGTTGATTTCCGGCCGTTCGCCGTTCGTCGGGGCAGAAGCCGAATGGACTTCGTTGCCTTCCGCGTCCACTTCCTTGACGTAGTAGTACCATTCGCCGTTTGCGCCTGTATCCTTGTCGAACCAGTAGCGCGGCAGGCGGGTCAGCGTCAGCGTTGCGGCGTCGGTCGGCGTATTCGTGCCGACCGTCAGCTTCACGGTGCCGTCCGGCAAGATCGTCGCGTCCATGTTCGCTTCCAGCGCGCCCAGCAAGGGCGTGTAGCGTTCGTGTTGGGGAAGACCAGCGCCGTCACGCTTTTCGCGCCAGATTTGCAGGTACACGACGGTATTGCGGACATTCAGCGGCAGTTCGCTTCCGCTGCCTACGGGGAAATACGCCTGCTTGAACTGTTTGGTGATTTTCAGCTTCGTCGGCGTGTTGGTAATTGTGCCGATTTCGTTGAAGCCCAGCTCCAGCTTGCCGTCCGGCAGGTTGTTCAGGTAGCCCGCCAGCTCCACTTCGCGGATGATGAAGGACGCACTGTTGTAGCCCGGCAGATTCCGGATGGTCACGCGCCACGGTTCATCCGCCTTCGCCAGCCCCGACACATGTAGGTAGGGCGCGCCGTTAATCTGCACCAGCTCCGCCGTGAGCGAACTCGGCGTGCAGATAACGTTCTTCAGGCTGAAGTAGCTCTTTTCCAGCAGGTTTTCCGTTTTCCACTGCGTGGAGTAGAGTTCCTGATACTTCATCATGACTTCAAGGTAGATGTCCTGCATCATGCCCTCTTCGCCGAACGAGTCCGCGTCCGCCCATTGCTTGACAATGCTGATGCTCTTGGGCACGTTGGTGATGGTCACGTTGTTTTCCGTCGTATCCTTGAAGGTGATGTAGAGAATCGAGCCGACGAGTTCGCTTTCATCCGCCGTCATCACCGGCGTGTAGCGGTCCAGCGTGTCGTTGCCGACGCTCGTGTTTTCGAGGATGTAATAGCGGTACTTGCGCAGGCTGCCGTCGGGATTGAGGGTCGTGTCGTACAACGGCAGGTTGTCGATGGTCAGCTTCCAGCCGTTTTCCGCCGACAGGACGTAATTCTGCTGGAAGGGGTCATAGGACCAGTTGTAGTGCACCACGCCATCCGAATCCGTCCAGTTTTCGCCCCAGACGTTGCGTAAGAGCGAAATCGACACCTGCTTGATGTCCAGCGGGTTCTGTGCGCCGTCGTACTCCACTTCTTCCGCCCACTGCTTCACAATGTTGAGCTTGCCGGTCTGCACGTTGGTGATGGTCGCGCTTGCGTCCGCGATGGTGACTAAGAAGCTTCCTTCCATTTGTGACGAAGAGGCTTTGAACGCATCCTTTGCCTTGATTGGCTCGCCAGCCGAATTGAGTTCAAGGACGTCGCCCACTTCTTTCGGCCAGTTCGCCGAGAAGGTGTAACTGGGGAGCGTACCGTTCACAGGGGCTTCCGTCAACTCATAGGTGTAAACATACGCCGTGTGAATAGAGCCGTCCGGATTATACTCAACATAGTACGCTTGCAGCGGTTGCGTTGTCGTCCAGTTTCCATTCGCATCCGGCATTATTTCAACGGTACTCGGATTGGGGTCGTAAGTTATCCACCCTTTTGTTTTATCCCATGAATGCGTTGTCTCAGTCAAGTTGAGCGTAACCTTTTCCGGCTTCTCGTTGACATTGACCCATTCTTTCGTCAAATTGAGGTTGAGATTTCCCACTTCATACCCCGGCAGGTTCCTCGCGTGGATGTTCGCCGTTCCGCCGTCTGCAGGCTGGTTCACCGCACCGGTTGTTTTCTTGACAAGCGTAGCGTCGCCTGTGTAGCTCACCTGATACAGATACGGGTTTAGCGCACCATTAATCGTTTCGTACCCCTCTACGATGTAATAGTAGTACGGCTTCTTCTGCGCTTCGCCGTTCTCATTCACCGTAAAGTAGTACTTCGGCAGGTTGTTGAACTCCCAGACCGGTTCTTCGCCGCCCTCCGTCCAGTTTTTCGTGACGTAGGTGTACTGCTGATCAGCCGTCTTGATGGGATTGCCATTTCTGTCAAAGGTGAGCTGCTTTTTCGCCTGAATCAAGCAGAACGTCAGCTCATCCCTGTCGCGGAAGCGCGCCCAAGTCTTGTCCACCTTGACGTTGAACCGCTCGACGTAGTAGTTCTTTTCGGTCACTTCCGGGAGCGTGTCCGTCAGCGGCTGACGATAAATCTCCTTGATATCGGTCAGTGCCGCGTCTGTGAAGTAGTCGCTCGGCTGCTTCGGGAAGTCCGCAGGCAGATGCTGCGTGCCGAAGTAGCCGTCAATCGCCGCTTCCGACACCTCGTAGGTGTACGCCCACGCGGATTTCACCGTGCCGTCGGCGTTGTATTGCGCATAAACCGACTGCGTTTCGTTCCAGTCTGCCCAAAGCGCCGTATACGTTGCTGTGGTGTCCAGCTCGATTGTCTTTGCGGTGGGCGTTTCCGCTGTCCAGCCCGTATCCGGGGCATAGACATGGCGGGTGCGCGTCACGGTAATCTTCGCCTTCGTGCCTTCCGGCGTGGGCTTGTCCGCGGGATTGCCGGAAGCGTCCAGCCACTGCTTCGCCACGTTGAAGCGGTACAGACCTTCCTTCTCGCTCGTCAGCTTGTTGTTCGTCACGGTGACGGTGGTGCTGGTGTTCGCATCGCCCTCCGTCGTCACGAAACCGTCCGCCGGGCTATAGCTGACGCTGAACGGGAGGGTGGCTTCGTTTTGGTACTTGACCTCCTCCACCTTGTAGCGGTAGCTTTGCCTGATGGGCTGATTCTGCTCGTCGAAGCCCGTCACAGCGTACTTCGGGAAGGTGCCGAACACGACCTTGCTTGTGTTCAGGCTGCTGATGCTCATGACCCTCGTGACCGCCTGGAAGCTGTCATCCGCGACCCACGCGCCGTTCTCCTGCTTTTCGCGGGTCAGGCGGAAGGTCAGCGTATCCTGCATGTTTTCAGGCTTCGCGCCTTCACCCCAGCGCTTCTCGGCTTCGATGGTCAGCTTCGCGATCTCGTAGTTCCGCAGCATCGCCGTGCCGCGTGCATTCTGCGCGTCCGCCTTCGGATTGGCGGGCTTCCCGTCCGTGAAGTACTCGCTCGGGTGCTGCGGGAGACCGCTGTATGCCAGCTGGCAGTAGAAGCCGCTCGGCACGTTCAGTTCCCGGAGGCTGTAGGTGTAGGCACGGGCGTTTTGGACAACGCCGTTTTCCATGGCGACCGTGTAGGTTTCCAGCCCCTCGAACTTGGCGCTCCATTTGTTCGCTTCTGCCAGCGTGACCGTGTCGCGGCGTTCCGTGCTGCCCTTCGTCCACGCGCCGTTGACGTAATCCCAGCGCGTCTTGTAGAGCGCGACCTGTACGCCGCCGAATTCCTCGGTAATCGTGTGCTTTGTGCCATCCGGCGCGTACCATTCCTTGGACAAGTCGATGCTGATTTCGCCGTACTTGTCCTCCGGGCGGTAGACGTTGGTCAGCGTCGCCGTGACCGTGCCGGTGGTTTTGCTGGCGTTCGGGTCGATGGTGTAGGTGATGCCGGATGTGGTGTAGCTCGGCACTTTGCCCTCGACGATGTAGTAAATGTAGTAGAGCTTGTTGCCGTTCGCGTCCGCGCCGGTGGATTCCAGCTGCGACCACTGGGTGTGCCAGCCGTTCGCTGCCGTCAGCGTAGCCTCGCGACCGCCGTAAGCGTCGTCCGGGTGCTGGCGAATTTTTGCCCACTGCGCATCGGTGAACTGCGTGACCTGCGTCGGCACTTCGTCAACCGGCGTACCTTCCGGGGTCATCGTGATGCTCACGTTGTTATAGTAGCGACCGTCCTGCCATTTCCCTTCCCAGTTTTTCCACTGCAAGCAGAAAATTACTTTTTTCTGATGCGTCATCTTGGTGGTGTAAACGAACTGTTTTCTCGACGTATCTTGCGGTTCCAAGACCACTTCTCTTCCGTCTACGCGAGCCACAATACGCGCAGCGTTGTCAAGTGCGCCATCAAGCAGGTTCAGCGTTAGCGTAACGTCCTGATTCTCCGGGAACTGCTGCGCAACCTTCGTGCTATTGTTGACCATTTCCGCAGACAGGATGCATTGCGGATTCTGCGTTGCACCCGTGTCCAGCACATCGGTATACTGTTCCTGCGTCAGCGCATAGCGACGAAGCATCACGAGGACGCTGGCAGGGCGCGCATTCTCATGGGCGTCGTCGCCAGCCCAGTTCTTCTGCACCTCCATGTCGTGGCGGTCCTTGCTGTTCTTCACCTGAACGTTGATGCTCGCAGAGCCGTTGACGGTGTGCGGTCCATCCACCACGCCTTTGATGCCGGAAGCAGTCATGAGCTCCTGCAGCCGACTCTTCGAAATCGTGCCGAAGTTGCCATTGTTGAGACCGTCCGGGTATCTCGCCGGGTGTTCTTCGGTATCGTCCGCTCTCGGAACGATGTGGAAGACGACCAGCGGGCGATCCTCCAGCACGAGGTGGTACGGCTCGACTGCCTTCGTTTCCGCCAGCATGTACGCGACGTTCGGGTCGAGCGGACGCTCGTTCAGCTTCTCCGAATTGTATTGGTAAGTAATCATACCGCTTTGATCCGTGTAGACCTTACCATTTTCGCCGCCAACCGCCTCGAACTTGTTGGTTTCCGTGTTCCATGCGTAGAGGGTGAACTCCGTCCCCGGCAGCAGCAGCGAGGTGTTCGCGCTGTCCACCTTGCGGATGACCAGATTGTTGTGGATGTAGCCGCCGCCCTGACTGAAGTAGTCGTTATTGCTGTTGTTCAGTTCGGTACTTGAGCCGTCTTTTCCTTCCAGGTTTGCGTGGTTTCTCAACGCCGGACTGATGCCCTTGTGGTTCACGTCGTTGAAGTTGTACTCGTTCGTCACCTCAGGCGGCAGCAGAATGTTCTCCTGCGCCGTGTATTCCAGAATCAGCGCCTTGCCATCCGGAACGGTGACGGTCATGTTCAGCTTCCGCGTTTGTGCCGTCGAGCCGGCAAAACTCGGCGTTCCCTGCGCGGGATACTGGTAGTTGGAAGTGCCCTCCTCCGTTTCCGTGAACTCCATCTTCCAGAGATACTTCTCTATCTCTGCGCCGCGCACCAGATGACCATTGCCGCTTTCATCAACGTCCAGAATCGGATTGCCGTTTTCATCCTTCAACGCCTCATAGAGCCTGAAGGAACCTTCATCCAGCGTGACGTCTCGCAGATAGATGTATCTATTGGGCCAGTCACCGCAGAAATCCACCACGCCATAGCTCAGCTTATCCGTCAGCGTGAGCGTGCTGGATGCCGGATTCAGCTCCGCGCCGGCCTGGTTGATGTCGATGGTGTAGGTGATTCGCGCCTGCTGGTCGCCGCCCTTGACGCTGTAGCCCTTCTGGACGTTCACCGCCTCGACCGTCTCTTCCTCGTAGGTCAGCTCGGTCTTCTGCTCCTTGTGATAGAGCGCCGCGTCGTATCTCACGTCCAGCTGGTTGTTCAGTACGCCCAGCTCCAGCTTGCCGTTCACCGCATTCGCCAAGAAATCGTCGGCAATCTTGCAGTGAACCTTGACGGTCATATCCGCCTTGCCGTTGAGGACCGTTTCCGGACCGCCGGTATTCTCATTCGGCTTCATGGAGATGTTGATTCTCTGCTGCTGCTGTGCGCCTTCGCCCACCGTCGTCAAATCAGCCTTGATGGAAATGCGCTGCTCGCCCCACTCGTTGCTGACCTCATAGCCATCCGGAATCGTACCGGCATTGTCCAGCTTCTTATTGACAACGGTCATCTTCGTGCTGTCCGTTTCGCTAAGAATCAGCCTCGAGCCGCCGTATTCGATGTAATCCACCACAATGTGCGGCGGGAGCGTTTCGGTCAGGGTGATTTCGTCGTGCGCCACGCCATCATTGCGCAGGAGGATGGTCCAGTACAGCTCGTTCTCATGGATGATCTGTCCGTTCAAATCGCCAACGCCATGGTTGCCGAACTTCTTCTCCACCAGGTCATTCGGGGCAGCCTTGTACCACGCGTCTCCGTTTTTGCCCGCGTTAACAGCCGTGTTCTTGAAGTCAACCCCGCTCGTGCGGGACTCTTCCAAATAGATGGTCGTCTGATACGGGAGCATAACGCTTGTCGTCGCGTTCACATCCGTATTGGCGTCGTTCAGCACAACGCCTTCGCCCGTCGTTTCAAACCGGAAACCATAGTAGTAGCCTTCCGTCAGCGTCGTTTCCGCAGACACCACCATCGTGCCTTCATTTTTGCCCTGACTGTCGCAGGTCAGCAGCGTAATGGTGTACGGCACATTCTGCGCATCATGCTTTTTCACAACATCAAGGTCTTTGATGGCGTTGAGCAATGTCTGCGCCTGAGCCGCCGTCATGTAGTGCTGCATGATTTCTATTCCGTTTTTCCATTCCACCTTCTTGTCAAGCGTATCGCCGAAGTTCAGCTTATACTGAACATCCTTCGTCGCCGGGAAGGTGTACGTCGCGTTCCACGCTACCGGATACAGACCATCGGTGTATTCGCCGTTCTTCGTCGGATCCGCCGGCATACTCGCGTCAACCGACTTCACCACATTGTAACGCTTGTCCTGCCCTACATGCGCGGTGCTTGTCTTTTGTTCGCCGTCGAATTCCGCCGTGTTTGTAATCTGTTGATTCTGCGCGGTTGCTTCCACCGGCGTTTTGTATTGGATTACGATCTTAGCGGTGGTGTCCTTGAATTTCAGCTGCGGTTTGCCGTCCACGCCGGTTTCCACGGTGAAGTAATCCGTGTAGTTTTCAGGGGTGATAGGCGTGTTATTCGCCGTGATTTGCGACACATAGCCCTTGCCGTCCGTCTTCGAAAACAGCAGACTGCCGTTTTCGTCCACAAGCTGGTCGAACATCGTGTCCGTCAGCGTCTTGTCCTTGATGTTGAAACGGTTTTCGTTGACGGTGAGCGTCCACTGAATGCAGCCCTCATTGGTGTTGTACCAGCTGCTCTTTTGCAGCTTTTTAATCTGAACGTCAGTAGGGTTGCTGTTAGAGGAATTCTGGGAATGATCCCACTTTCCGCCACTCTGCGCAGTGAAAGTATTTGTCAGCTGATCGTATTCACCGGTCATTCCGTCCTTATCGAACGTGTATTCATACTTGATTTCGTATGTTTCATTTGCCGAAAGCGGCGGCAGCACATAATCCGTCGTCATGGTATAGACCTTGCCGCTTTCGTCCGTCGTGTTCGCATAAACGTAGTGAATGTGCGTTCCCGTCGTACCGCAGGCGCATGTACCGTCCGTCTTGATTTCTGTCGAAGCAGAGTCAACAGCGGGCACCTGACTCCAGTTAGAGTGTACTTTAACCTCCGTGACGGTCATGTTTGTCAGGGCAATTTGCTTATTCACCGCCGTCATGACGTCTCGAGCAGTCGCGTTCTTGCCGTTCGTGCCCTTTGTGGATTCGATTTTGACGGTATACTCAATCGTTCCTTTTTCCCAGTTGACATTAGCCCCGCTTTTCCAAGTTCTCAAATCGCTGAGGATGGAGTTGTTGCCCCTGTCGATGTCCTCCCACTTCACAGTGGTCGATGCGCCGCCGAACTTGATGGTCAGGTCGTCGTTGCCCAGATCCTTAACATCGTCCTTGCGGATTTCGGCGCTCATCTTCATGGTGCCGGTTCGGTCGTCATGGCTGGGGTGTTCTCGGACAAAGTCCATATACTCGTCGGTGAACCACATTTCAACTTGTTTCGTTGTGGGATTATACTGGAACTTAAACGCCGGCTTTTCATTGCTGAATTTGGCGTCCGTGCCCGACCAGACAGAAGTACTGTCCGTTTTGATATGCGTATTCTCTGCCGGAATAATAATCTTGTTGCCTTCGCCATGGCGAAGAATAGCTTCATCCGAAATCTTGAAGTCCGCCGCGAAGCTATAGTTGTACGCATTGGCATTTTCCGGAAGTATGATGTTCGATACCGTAATATTGGTAATCTGCATGCCGCTCTCGCTGACGGCAGGCGGTTCGTTCGCCATCATCTGGAAGTCCGGGTCAAGTCCAAACGACGGCATCATCATGTCGTCCGGCTTCGCGGCATCAGCGTCCATCGACGGAATCACCGTAAGCGCAGGTGTCGGGGACGGCTCGTCCATCGGGGCAGCTGTTTCGGCGGCGTTTTCCGTCGGCGCAGGCGTTACAGACGGCGCAAGCGTCGGTTCTTCCGTAGGCGCTGGCGTTGCTGTGGGCGCTTCCGTGGGCGTTGACGTTGCTTCGGGGGCTGCCGTCGGCTCAGCTGTCGCTTCGGGCACAACCGTTGGCTCGGCCGTCACTTCAGGGGCTGCCGTCGGCTCAGCCGTCACTTCGGGGGCTGCCGTCGGCTCAGCCGTCACTTCGGGGGCCGCCGTCGGATCAGCCGTTACTTCGGGGGCTGCCGTCGGCTCAGCCGTCACTTCGGGCGCTGCCGTCGGCTCAGCAGTCACTTCGGGGGCTGCCGTCGGCTCGGCTGTCACTTCGGGCGCTGCCGTCGGCTCAGCTGTCGCTTCGGGCGCTGCCGTCGGCTCAGCTGTCACTTCGGGGGCTGCCGTCGCATCGGGGTTCGGGGTCGGGTCATAGTAGCAATCCGCCGTGTGCGTGTGCTCTTCTTTGCCGCAGATATAGTGGCGTTCGTAGCAGTCCGCCGTGTGATGATGACCGGAATCCTCCGCCGTCACCGTCACAATGCATTCATTTGTATGCTGATGCCGCAGCACCTGAATGTAGCCGCAGGTGTAGTAACCGGTTTTCGCATCGACGCAGGACGCGGAATGCGTGTGCACTTTCGCCGGGTCGGGATAGAGCTTGCATTTCAGTTCGCCGCGCACCATCTCGTAGCAGGAATCATCATGCGTGTGTGCGCCTTCGCCCTCAAACAGACCGCAAGTCGGTTCTTCCGTCGTCGGATAGCAGGCATCCGTGTGGTGATGCGCGCCCTCGCCTTCCGTCAGGCCGCAGGTGTACGTCCGGGTCACTTCGTAGCAGCTGTCATCATGGACATGCGGCATGTCGGAGTTCGTCGCAACGTCCTCGGTGCAAATCAGCGTGCGTGTTTCCGTCACGCAATCCGCCGTGTGCTGGTGCCCTTCACTCTCAAACAGACCGCAAGTCGGTTCTTTCGCCCGATAGCACGCATCCGTGTGGATGTGCCCCTCGCTTTCCGGCAGCGTGCAGGTCAGCTGCTTCTCCCAATTGTAGCAGGCATCCGTGTGCTTGTGCATCGGATGCTCCTCCAGCGTGCAGATAAGAACGCCGTTGCTGTCGTAGCACTTCTCGTCATGCTCGTGGATGTAGCCATCCCAGTAGCCGCAGCTGAGTTCACCCTGCGCATTATAGCAATCGGAGGAATGGTGGTGCGGCTCAAAGCTGCAGCGCATAATATCGGTAAAGACTGTCTCCGCCTCGCGCTCGGAAATCAGGCAGGTCAGCTCGTCCACATAGCAGTCCGCCGTGTGGGTATGCTCCTCCAGCCCGCAGTACGTTTCCGCCGCCATCGTCAGGCCCGGCATCATCAGCACATAAGACGTGCAGATGGCGACAACGAGTGCCAGCGCCGTGACCGTCTTGAGCAGACGCATCCGGCGCTTCCGCTGCGCAACGTATTTTTCTGCTAATTCCATGAGTTTGCGGTTCATGTCAGCATCCTCCGATTCTGGAACCTGTGTTCCTCTTCTTGCTGTATTGTACTTACGTTATTGCAGGAATCCAATGCGGTTCAGCGGCCAAATGCGGAGCGTTACGCGCCCCATAATCTGCTCTTCGGACACTGGGCCAACCAGTGTGCTTCGGCTGTCGCGCGAGGTGGAGCGGTGATCACCCAGAACAAAATACCGCCCGTCCGGCACTTGGTACGGCAGCGTGATGGAGCAGTCGCCCAGCGCGCGGTCGGTGATGTACGGCTCATCAAGCAGTTCGCCATTGATGTAGACGTTGCCGCTTCCGTCGATGTTGACCCACTCGCCCGGCAGGCCGATAACGCGCTTAATCAGCACCTTATTGTTGTAGTAAAAAGCGATAATATCGCCGCGCTGCGGATTTGACCCGCGCACGACCATTGTGATTTCGCCCTGCCCGACCACTGGCGTCATTGACGTGCCGGTGATTTGCAGGATGGGCATGACCATGGTTGCAATCAGCACCGCAACCGCCGCCACCACCAGCAGCGTATAGAGCGTGCTGCGCAGGGCGCGGTTGTAGCTGTGCTTGCGCTTTTCATGCTTCAGTTCCGTTTCCAATTGTGCGGATGTGGGGTTCATTTGCCGCAGCAGGTGGGCGCGTTCCGCCGCTTCCTGCGTGTCGTTAAGCAATTGTTTGCCCGTTTTCTGCTGATTCTTGTCTTCTGACACCTGCGCGCCCTCCCTTCTGTCATGTTTCTTTACTGCTGATTGGCGGCTTTCTTTGCGCGCGCGAGGATTTCCTGCGCTTGGCTTTCTGCCGCGCTGATTTTCTCCTGGCACAGCCGCTCGACGTTCTGCTGATACTGTTCTGCGGCCTTCTGCGCCGCCTCAAACACGCCGTTTAACTTCAGCGATGCCTCCGCAATCGAGCCGCACGTTTCCAGCTGCAGCTGCTGACTTTGCAGCGCCGCTTCTGCCGCATTCAGCCGCTGCTCCAGTGCTTCAAATTCCCGTGCCTGTTCCAGCAGCAGTTCCAGCAGCTCTGCGCGTCCCAGCTTCCGCAGTTCCTTCTCTGTCACAGTTCACGTCTCCTTCACATGTAACGTATTTATCGTTTCTCGATATGCTTTTGCCGAATTACTGGCAAACCACAAGTCGAGCTTTTTCATGGTTTATTATACCATCAAATCTTCAACTGTCAAGTCGGAAAAATAACATTTATTATGCTCATTTGGTGCATTTTTGTGTGTTTTGCCATGCTTTCGTGTGGCAATTTTGTCATTTTCATCTGTTAACGGCTTGTTAGTTTCCTGAGTATTGTTATTTTAATGTTAAAACTATCGCATCAGGAATATTCCTGTTCTGTTGCCCCCTTCGATTTTTCGTAATTTTCGTTCAGTGTACGCAAATCTTCAACCGGTTTTTCTTTGTTTCCACGCCATTCGTTCGTCTTTTTCAATGTAACATTCCAGACTTAGCAAACAAAAAAACAGCATAATATTGTTGATTCGCAAAAAAAGCAGGAGCAACCCGCAAATCGTGCTGCTCCTGCCAAATATTCTGTTACCCATTCGGGTTTGCGCTGTCGTCATCCTGGCGATACTGATCTGTACGGCGACGATGGCGCGGCGCTTCCTCTGCCGATTTCGCCACCGGGCGCGCATACGGATTCTCCATCGTCGTCGTGCTCTTCGGCGCGGCAGTGGACGGGGTCTCCTGCGGCTTCGTCAGGGGCTGAATCGGCGTGCGATAACCGACTTGCGGTCGGTTTTGCATGTCCTGCGTCTGCGGAACGGGTGTCGCCGGGCGCACCTGCACAGGCGAAACGCCATTGCTCGTCTGCGGACGCTGCTGCGGGGTCGTGTACGCGCCTGTGCGCATCTGCTGCGGCTGGCCCGCCTGACGTGCAACCGGACGATCCGCATTGCGCGCTGCCTGTGCGCGGCGCTGTGCCGCCTTCATGGCAACTTCACGCTGTTTCTTCTGGTATTGCATGAAGGCGAATCCGCCGCCGCCCAGCAGCAGCACGACCGCAATCACGATGAAGATAACCAGCCCGCTGTTGCCGCTCTCGTTCACCACAGGGTACGTCGCGGCTGCGGTGGGCAGCGGTTCGAGCGTCGGTGTGGGCGAAGCGGAAGGCGTCGGCGTGGCGGTTTCCTGCGCGGGGGCAGTTGTGGGCGAAGTCAGCGGACCGGGCGTTGAAAAGCCCTGCCACGGCACATAGCTGACCGTTGCGCCGCTGCCCTTCCAGTCGTTGATGGTCTTGTCTTCTTCCGGAATCAGACCGCTGGTCGGTTTTGCAGTGGCATTCCCCGTCGTGTTGTTCTGGATGCCCTGAATGTACTCGCTGCTTTGCAGGAACTCTTCCAGCTCCTCCACCGTCATCCAATGGAAGTATTTTCCGTTGACGTAACCTTCTTGGTCATTGTAGCGGATGTGATACCACGTTTCGCCGTCCGTGCCGGTCGTTGTGCCGAGGACAAAGCAGAACGCGTAGTTGTACAGCTTTCTGATACGGCTCGCGTTCATGCTGGGCTGCTGACGGAAGTTGACCGAGGTCGTCGTGGTCACATAGCCGTAGCTGGAGTAGTTCGTCGGGTCGTAGGGCTGGGGCGTGGTGACAAGCGTGGGTGCGGGCGTGGCGTTCAGGTTGTTCAGGTACGCCTCGATTTCCGCCTGCGTCATGAAGCGGAGCATGTCATAGCGCACATAGCCCCACTGACCATTATACTGCACGCGGTGCCACGGCATACTGCCCAGATAATCCTGCCCGGAGACGTAGACAACTTCGCCCTGCATCAGGTACGCCTCAATCGCGCTGAAGTCGCCCGCCATCTGCCGCAGCGGCACGTTGTTGCCCACGGCGTAGGCGTAGCCCATCTCCTGCGCGGGAACAGGCGTCAGGTACGGCGTGGGGCTGGGCGTGGGCGTGCTGCGGGACTGATTCCACTGCTGAATGTACTCCTGTGCCTTCTCGTCGGTGACGTAGCGGAGGTTCTCGTCCGGCACATAACCAGACGTCCCTTCCAGCGTGGTCACAATGTCCCACGTTTCGCCCGCCGTATTCAGCTGGCTATTCACATACACCAGCACGTTCGCCTGCAGCGTCGCCATGACGTAGTTGCCCGTGCCGATGCCGGTGCGCATTTCTGTTTCGCGCGTGGTGATGGCATAGCCCTCGTACGGCACAGCGGTCGGCGTCAGGGTCGGAGCCTCGGTCGGGGTCTGCTTCGGCGCGGCGGTCGCCACCTGACGATACCAGAAGGCAATATCCGCCGCATCCATGCTCAGCGTGCCGTCTTGGAAAACAGTCAGGGTGATTTGCTCGCTGCCGGGAATCAGCTCATAGCCATCCCGCAAATTCGTCGGCATCGGGCGCAGGGTGTATGTGCCGGGGGCGAGCGTCATCGACTGCGCATTCGCCACCGGGCTGCCGTAGCTGTCCAGATACTGGATGATGATGGTCGCGTTCTGCGGCGCGGCGGTCGGAGTGGCCGTCGGCACTTCCGTCGGAATTTCGGTCGGAATCGCCGTCGGGGTCTCGGTCGGAACCGGCGTTGCCGTCGGCACAGGCGTTGCGCCGGTGGATGCGGCATACGCGTCGCTTTCCGCCTGCGTCATGATGGTCAGGAATTCGCTCTTGATGTAGCCGCTCTGTCCATCCACCATGACGACGCTCCACCGTTCGCCCTTGTCATTCAGCATTTCGTTGACGACGTAGACGTTCGAGCCATTCGCCAAGCGCTTGATGACCGTGTTGCTCTTACTGGTCGAGGGTTCACTGCGGAACGCCACCTTATTGCCGTTGATGGTCGCGTAGCGGTTGACCGGCTGCCCGACGGGAATCGGCGCTTCAGTGGGCGCAGTGGTCGGCGTTTCGGTCGGAATCGGCGTATTCGTGGGCGCTTCGGTCACGGGAACGTCCGTCGCAGCGCTTTGAACCGGGCGGTAATAGAACGCAAGGTCTTCCGCCGTCGCTTCGTCACCGTTGATGGCAATGGTGCCATCCGCATAAATCGTTAGGTCGAACGACGTCCAGCTGCTTTCCAGCTCGTAGCCGGGAATGCTGTCATACGCGGGCGTGACGTGGTACGTTCCCGGCATCAGCTCCGCCACGCTTGCGTCGGCAATCTCCTCGCCAAGCGTGTTGTAGTAGCGGATGGTGACGGTCACGAACTGCTGCGCGGGCGCGGGGGTATCGGTCGGCGCGTCCGTCGCCGGAACGTCGGTCGCAGGCACGTCCGTCGCGGGCGCAGGCGTGTCCGTCGGCGCTTCCGTCGCCGGAACGTCGGTCGCAGGCACGTCCGTCGCGGGCGCAGGCGTGTCCGTCGGCGCTTCCGTCGCGGGAACTTCCGTCGGAGTCTGCACCGGGTGGTAGTAGAATCCGACCGCATCCGCCGGAATTTCTTCGCCGTCCATGTACAGCGTGCCGTTCGCATCCACCGTCAGGTCAAACTGCGTCAGCGTGCTGTCCAGCTCGTAACCGGGGATTTCGCGCTCCGGAATCATCGGGTACGTCCCCGGCAGCAGTTCCTTCACCACCGGGTCGGCAATTTCCACGCCGCTCATGTCGAAGTAGTGAATCGTCACCGGCATCGTCTGCGGGGCGGGCGTGTCCGTCGGCGCAGGGGTGTCCGTCGGGGCTTCGGTCGCGGGTGCTTCCGTCGTGGGAATATAATAGTAGAAATACACCTCGCTCGGCGTCGCGATACCGCCGGAAACGTTCACTTCCACCGTGCTTTCCGTGCCGGGCATCGGCACATAGCCGTCCGCCATGCCCTGCGGATTCGCCGTCACAAGGTGTCTCCCCTCGCCCAGCGTCAGCGTGTCGTCCATCGCAACAGGCTCACCCTCGGAATTGAGGTAGTGCACGGGCACGTTCACTTCGGTCGGCTGCGGGTCGGCATAGAAGAAGGACACACTCGCCAAGTCGGTCGTACCGTCAGGACGCAGCGTGACCGTCTGCGGATTCTCGCTGATGAGGTCGTACCCGCCCACGCGGTCGCTGGCGGCATAGATGTAGTTCACGCCCTCGGTCAGCGTCTGCGACTGCTGGTCCAGCAGCGTGCCGTTCTCGTGATAGTAGAACACGTCGATGTTGGATGTTACCGGCTGCGGCGTGGCATAGTGGAACACAACGGGATTCACGCTCGCCGTGCCGCCGTTGTCCACCCACACATGCACCGTGTCCTCGCCGACAAGCTGATACCCAGCAGTCATCGCGCTATTGGCGGTGACATAGTTGTCGCCCTGATTCAGCGTCACATACTGCGTGTCCAGAATCGTGCCGTTGTCATCCAGCTGATACAGCACGGTCACTTCCGCCTGAATGACGGGCGGCTCGGTCGGGGCTTCGGTTGGTACTTCCGTCGGCGCTTCGGTCGGCTGCTCCGGCACGGCGTAGACAAATCGCACCTCGCTCGGCGACGCGTTGCCCATGCTGTCCACAAACACATCCATCACACCGGACGCAGGTTTGACAAGCAGATAATCCCACGGCACAACACTGGAATTGGCGTACACTTGGGTAGTCGCGTTCGTCAGGCAGCTTGCGTACTGGAAATCCAGCTGCTGGCCATCCTCCGTCACATAGTACACCGGCACGTTGACGCTCTCCTGCGCGGGCGTTTCGGGCATTCCCTGCGACGAGAGGTACAGCGGGAACATCCCTTCATAGACGCTGTTGCAGTAATAATCCACTTCATACGAATACATCGGGTCAAGGGCAGTCGCATCCTGCGTCCACATGATTTCCGACGCATAATCTTTCAAGTAGAAGGTATACGCCGGGTCAGACGATACAACCTGCACCTGAACCGTGCTGAAAAGGGCGGACGCATCCAGCGTCGCCCAATACGCATGTTCCGCGCTGTCAGGCACGGGGAACGCCTGCGTTGTCTGCTGCTGTCCCTGCGAATCCGTCCAAATGACGGACACGACGACGTCCTCCCAGCGATCCAGCGCCAGCGCCGGAACCATCGCGGTTGTCATCAGCAGCGCCGCCACCATCAGCACAGACAGCAGACGGCCAAGACCTTTGACGCCGGATTTTCTCATGTTGGGTTTCCTCCTTGCTCCTGCCCTTTGCGGGCCTGATGCCATTCTATTATACCGCAGCGGCGCGGTTTGTCAATCTTCCGCACCCTGCCGCATTTTTCCTTGCGATTCGCAGGATTTTTTGCGTCTCTTGTCGAATCACTATGGCGAAAATCATCCTATTATTGAGGAGGACATTGACCATGATGGACGACAAGCAGCTGACGGAAGAGTATTTGGATGGGAAAGTCGTTTTCCCCGGCAAGATTATCCGCGTTGAGCATTGGCATGTGCGCCTGCCCAACGGCGAAACTGCCCTGCGCGAGGTGGCGTGCCATCCGGGCGCGGCGGGCATTGTCGCGCTGGATGATGACGGCAACGTGATTCTCGTCCGCCAGCACCGCATCGCCGTTGGCCGCTTGACGCTGGAAATTCCAGCGGGCAAACTTGACGGGGCGGATGAAGACCCGTTCGTCTGCGCCCAGCGCGAGCTGAGCGAGGAAACCGGGCTGACCGCCGACCACTGGCGCAAGCTGACCGTGCTGGAGACGACCCCCGGCTTCTGCAACGAGCGCATCCACCTCTACTTGGCGACGGGGCTGCACGCTGGAAAGACGCATCCGGATGAGGATGAGTTCGTCTGCACACTGCGGATGCCGCTTTCCGACGCGGTACAGAAGGTGATGGACGGCACGTTCCGCGACGGCAAGACCGCGCTGGCGCTCCTGATGGTACAGCAGCTGCTGTCCGCCCCCTGCAAACAATAAACGTGCGAAACGCGCGTTCTGTTCCATCCACGCTTATTGTAACAAATATTTCATCAAAATGCAATCGCGTGGACGGATTTTTGCGCGTTTTTTCGGAAAATTTCGCTGACAGAGGTGCTTTATGGCTGGAAAAAAGCAGCGTCATCCCCTGTATGTTCTCTTTCTGCTGCTGATGCTGCTCATGCTGGCGCTGGGTGTGTATCTGCTTGTTGTCGGCTGTCAGCAATGGAATCGCCCTGTGCCGCTTGCGCCGTTTTCGCCGCATATCATCGGAGGTTTCTTCCGCCATGTATGAAAAGCTGGGGCAATGGCTCTCCCACCGCAATCCGCCGAATGAGCCGATTCCCGCAGCGGATTACTTCGCGTCCCTGCCGCGCCTGACGACCGACCGGCTGCTCCTGCGTCCGCTGACGATGCGCGATGCGGCGGATATGTTCGCTTACTCCCGCGACCCCGAAGTCGCTCGGCATGTTCTCTGGGATGCGCACAAGTCGATGGCGGATACGCGCGGCTGCCTGCGCTACATCATCAGCCAGTACCACAGCGGCGCGCCGTCCAGTTGGGGCATCGTGCTGCGCGAAACGAACCGCGTCGTCGGCACGATTGGCTTCATGAGTTACAGCGACGCGGACAGCGTGGTGGAGCTCGGCTATTCGCTCGCCCGCTCCTGCTGGAACGGCGGACTGATGACCGAAGCGCTGGCAGCGGTGCTGCGCGAATGCTTCACCGTTCTGCGCATCCACCGCGTCGAGGCGATGCACGAGTGCGACAACCCTGCCAGCGGGCGCGTGATGGAAAAATGCGGTATGCGCCACGAAGGGACACTGCGCGGCAAGGTGTTCAACAAGGGCAATTTCCACGATGTGGAGCTGTGGGCGATGCTGCGGGAGGACTGGGACGCGCGCCATTGAGTGAGTTTCTTCCTATTTATATGCTGGAGGATACGCTAATGCAGTTTGACATGATTTCTGGGCTGCGGTGGATTCACTCGTCTCGTCCAACGAAGCGGCGGCGCGCGGAATAAGCGCATCAAAAAAAGAGGGCTTCTGCCCCCTTTGAATTGGATTTATACTAATTCGATTCTAAAACATGACATCGAGCATAGCAGTTTTTTCGTTCCGGCAAAGCTGAGTGAAGCGAGGCGTACTGGAGGTACGCGCGAGCGGAACGAAGCAAAGCCGGGGCGAAAAAGATGCTGTGCGAATGACATGCTTTAGATGAGAATTAGTATTACTTCGTCAGCGCGTCCATCCGCCGCTTGAGTACCTCCGGGCGCGCGACGGAGTAACCGAAGAAGCCCAGCACATCCGCCGCCTTCTGGTATGTGCCATGCGTGTACGTCACCAGCCCCGCCTTTTCCAGATGCAGCGAACCGTCCGCCGCGAACAGGTCGTCCCGCACCTGCACACCGACGATTTTGCCCACGAACATCGTATGGCTGCCCAGTTCCAACTGCTGCACTACCTTGCACGCCAGATACGCCGGGCATTCGGCAATCGCGGGGGCATAATCCATGTTCAGCGCGGGCATGGGCGTAAGGTGGCACTCCTGCCACTTGTCCACATCACGCCCCGACCGGACGCCGCAGAAATCCAGCGCCTTGCAATGGGCTTCATCCACCAGATTCACCACAAACTCGCCGCTCTTCGCAATCAGGTCATGGCTGAAGCGGTTGCCGCGTACCGAAATGGACATCATCGGCGGTTCGCTGTTGACCGTGCCGACCCACGCGACAGTAACGATATTGGGCTTGGCATCCGCTTCAGGCGCACGGCAGCTAACCATCACCGCCGGAACGGGCGCAAGCAGATTGCAGGGGTCAAAGGTGCGGAAATCAGCCATTTTTTCTTCCTCCATTTTTCAAGGAAATATGCTATGATTCCCTTGACATTCTTCTGAAATAGTGTACAATATCGACTTGCGCTTGTCAATACGCATTTCAGAAAGGATGTAATTTATGGCTGTCTTTTTGCAGGTTATCACCCTGTTTCTGCTGATTTTCTGCGGCTTCTTCTCGGCGAAGGGGAAGCTCGTTGATGAAAACGGCATTTCCACGCTCAACAAAATTGTTCTCTACTTCGCCCTCCCCGCCCTGACGCTCTACGGCTTGCAGAAGGACGCCAGTCCGGAGCTGATTCATGACCTGATTCTCGTGTTCTTCATCAGCCTTGCCATCATGATTCTGAGCGGGCTGATTGCCTACTTCCTCTACCGCAGCGAGCCGAACGAGCGCCGCAGCGTGCTGACGAACCTGTCCATGCTGTCCAACAGCGCCTATATGGGCTACCCGGTCGTCATTGCGACGCTGGGCGAGGATATGCTGATTTACGCCGTCGTGTTCGTCGGCGCGTTCAACCTGATGTGCTGGACGTTCGGCTCGTTCTTCTTCGGCGGCATCAGCGCGATTCAGCCCAAGAAGCTGCTGACAAACCCGTCGCTGATTGCGGTGATTGTTGGTCTTGTGCTGTTCCTGACGGGCTGGCGGCTGCCGGGTTTCATCAACGACGCGCTGTCGATGATGGGCAATGTGACGACGCCGCTTGCCATGTTCGTCATCGGGGCGCGGCTGATTGATCTTCGCTTCGCACACCTGCAGGACTGGAAGCTGCTGCTGGCGTGTGCGCTGCGGCTGATTATCTTCCCAGCGGCGGTGCTGCTGCTGCGCTTCACAGGTCTGCCCGCGGCGGTGGTGAGCGTGCTGTACATTTGCACCGCCATGCCCTGCGCGGCGACGACGGCCATGCAGAGCGAGATGTACCACTGCGACAATTCGCTGGCTTCGCGCGGGGTGGCGCTGTCAACAGCATTCTCGATTTTGACGCTGCCGCTGATGCTGCTGCTGGCGTAAGCAGGGATTTCGGGTCTGCAGGCGCGAGGAGGGGTTCCGATTACCCCTCCACCCTTCGGTTTCCGCTCCCATCGTTGATTGTTTCCGAAGCTGTTTTGATGATGCCCCCCCGACAAAGGAGGTTTCCGCCATGCGCAAAAGCTGGCTCTTTCCCGGCGACAACGACGAACCCTATGTCTCCCAGCGGGCGGGCGCGTATCAGCCGCAGAGCGAGAAGCGGCGGCGGTGGACAAAGCGGCTGGTGATTCTGGCGCTGATTCTGTGCGTGCTGTACCCGTTTGTCGAGCCGTACACCTTGCGGACGACACAGACCGCCATCACCTGCGAGGATTTGCCTGCGAGCATTGGGCAGCTGCGCATCGTCTACGTCTCCGACATCCACTACGGGACACAGATGTTTTCGGACGCGCGGCTGTCGTCGCTCATCAACCGCATCAATGCGCTGAATGCGGACATTGTGCTGCTGGGCGGCGATTACGCGCGCGACAAGTGGTCAGCGGCGGCGTTTTTCGAGAATCTGCCGCGGCGCATTTCGAGCAACTACGGGGTGTACGCCGTTGTGGGCGAATGCGACCGCAGTCCGTTGGAGAAGGACGAGGAGCCATCCACACTGCGGAACAAAATGTCCAAAGCGGGGGTGACGCTGCTGTGCAACGAAGTCGCGACCCTGCGCATCGGCACAAGCGACATCTACATTGCGGGCATCGACGACATCAGCACGGAGATGGACGATGCGAAGAGCGTGGCGGCGCAAGTCAACTCGAAGGATTTCGTCATCTTTCTGGCGCACAACCCGTCGGTGATTTCGTCCTCGCTCCTCCTGACCGACCGCAACGGACGCGGGAACTGGTTTGATTTGGGGCTGTTTGGGCACACGCACGGCGGGCAGATTCCGTTTCTGGAAGAAGCGTTCAACTTCAACGGCGTGCCGTCGCGCTACGAGAGCGGTCTTTTGCTGGAGAACCGTTCGTGGCTGCTGATTTCGCGCGGTGTCGGCACAACGGGACTTCCGGCGCGGTTATTCTGCCAGCCGGAAATTCACTTGATTACCGTGCAGTCGGGAACGTAAGAGATTTCGCCTCTGCAAGTGATTTCGTCCCCTGACCCTTTCGCGCGATTGAGTGGGTGACTTCTTCATGCTGTGCCCGTGTGTTTAGCCATGAAGCACCCGCGGTGCTTACAACACATTGCCCAATGTCAGCGCGTCGCGATGGTACAGATGCTCGGCGTGTTCCCCCAATTCGGCGCACGCCTCCAGACACAAGGGCAGTTCGCGCGACGAAATCCCTGCTTCGATTTTTTTCAGTGCCGTGGTCACTGCATCCACATCATCATGGTTGATGAGCGTTTGCAGCCACGGCACTTTTTGTTTCCACACGTTCCGGCATTTTTGCAGCGCAGCCTCCGCGCCCGTCCAATTCTCCGCTTCCGCGAGTGTCCGCAGTTCTTCAGCGCTCGCCGCGTATTCCTCGGACAGCGCGCGCACCTCTTCCCCGCTCCACACGCCCAGCCCAATCGTCAGCGCAAGCAGAATCAGCGAAATCCACACCCCGGTCTTCATTCACCACACCACCTTCTGCGGCGGCAGCGCCTGATGCGTCTGCACCTGCGTCCGCCCCTTCCCCTGCGCCAGCAGCATTCCCTGCGTGTTCAGGCACAGCAGCAGCACGTCCTGCGCGCCCTCAAACCCCAGCGCGCGAATCTGCCCCATCAGCCAGCTGAGGCTCAACTGCCCGCGCTGCAAGTTTTCCGTCTGTACTTCGCCGTCCAAAATCAGCGGCAGCGGAAGCCCCTCCTTCGGCGGCATCTTGCCTAAGTCGCTGGGCATAAGCGGGCGGCTGTCCGCCTTCGGAAAGACGGAGATGTTCCCGCCCGGTTCGAGCACCGCCGTGCCGACCTCCAGCGGGTCAAGGATGCCGCCGGCGCGTATGGCTTCCATCAAGTCGTTCAAATCCACCGCACAGGCGCGCAGCTGCTTCTCGCAAATCACGCCGTTGCGCACCAGCACCGTCGGCTGCCCGCAAAGCCACACCCGCACGCGCTCAGACTTCATGCACAGCGCCGTCAGCAGCCCATGGCACACGACGAGCGCCGCCATCGGCAGCAAGCCGTAGAGAATCGGAATGCCCACGCCGCCCATCGGGGTCGCCGCCAGCTCCGCAATCATGATAACCACCACCAGCTCAAACGGCTGCAATTGCCCCACCTGCCGCTTGCCCATCGCGCGCATCGCCAGCAGCGACGCGGCATACAAAATCACCGAACGCAGAAAAATCGTCAGCATATTCTCATCCTCCGCGGTCATTCTGCCCCATTATGCCGCGGATGATACTTGCGCGGCGCAGTCCGTCATGCTATAATGGAAGAAACTTGGCGAATTTCGCCGGAAATGAGGGCTTTCCTGATGAAAAAGCTGCTTTCTCTGCTGATGGCATTCTCCTTGGCGCTCGTGCCGATGCTCTCCTTCGCGGATGAAAGCAGCGGCGCGACGCAGAACATCTACAACATGCTGCTGGAAGAATTGACGGCAGCCAATTTGTCGATGACCCCCTACGACGATATCAACCGCATCTATCTGGGCTATATGCTGGAGAAGAACGCGCTGGGCAACGCCGTCGTCATCTTTGACGCGCACAGCGACGGTTTCACTATCGGTGTTGGTTACGGCAAGCCTATTGACGAGGCGCTTGTGCCGCAGGTGATTTCCCTCTTCAACGACATCAACTGCGCTGTTTATGTCGGCAAGATGGTGGTCAGTCAGTCCAGCGACGGGTGGCATCCGTCGTACGAAATCTTTGTGTCGGCGAATCCGGATGATATCAGCACATGGGCGCGCGAAAACGTGCTGGCGTACATGTATTTGGCGCTGGGCACGATGGAGGAAATGGTCGACTACATCACCGAACTGGCAAACGGCGAAACGCCCGAAAACGTGTTTGCTATGTGGTATGCCGATTCGTCAGCGGAATGACCGCAAAAATCCCTTGCACGTCGCACTGACCCATGCTATAATGGAAGAAACTTGGCGAATTTCGCCGGAAATGAGGGCTTTCCTGATGAAAAAGCTGTTTTCTCTGCTGCTTGTGCTTGCGCTGGCGCTTGTGCCGACGCTCTCCTTGGCGGATGATGACGCCGCCTGCCAGAACCTCTACAACATGCTGCTGGATGAGCTGAAGTCGGTCGATTTGGAGATGACCGCCGACGAGGAAAGCTACCGCATTTATCTTGGCTATGCGCTGGACAAGAACTCGCTGGGCGACGCGGATGTTATCTTTGACGCGTACAGCGATGCCGTCACCATCAACGTCAGCTACTCCAATCCGCTTGATGAGGCGCTTGTGCCGCAGGTGATTTCTTTCTTCAACAGGGTCAACAGCACGCTGTATGTCGGCAAGCTGATGGTCATCAAGTCGGACAACGTGTGGTACGCGGCGTACGAGATTTTCCTCTCCGTTGACCCGGAGAACATCACCGATTGGGATCGCAACAACGTGCTGGCATACACGGCGCTGGCGCTGGACACGATGGAAGAGATGGTGGACTACATCACCGAGATTGCAAACGGCGAATCGGCAGACAACGTGTTCGCCATGTGGCAGGCGGATATCGGCGCGGTGTAATCCCCAAAACGCAAAAAGGCAGGAATCGCTATGGATTTCCGCCTTTTTTTGATACCGATTATTCTTCCACGCTGAGGTTCTCGGTGCAGAATAGTGCAATCACGTTGTCAATCGTTTCCGCGTCAGCGTTCGCGTCGATGCCAGCTGCCAGCCAGTAGGCATACTGCCCCTTCATGTACTGCTGAAGCGCCGCCAAATCGCTGCCATAGCGGAACTCGATGTGGTAGGTCGTTTCCATTGTGTCGTCGCGGAAGAAGAAGTAGGTGAAGTCGCCCGCTTCGTCAGTTGCCTGATACACTTCGCAGTCAAACGCCGGGCAGAATGTCTCACCGCCCCACGTCATCGTTTCGTCCGCGCCAATCTGGTAGGTGCCGATGCAGCGGTACTTGTGCGTTTCGCTTGTGCCATCCAGCTTATTGATGGTAATCTCGTCGCCGTTCATGGTGAAGGACTTGACATCGTTCAAATACCAGCAGTCGAAGATGAAACCCTCCGAGCCGTCGCCGTACAGCGCTACCGCGTCGTCGCCATACACGTCGCCGCTGATGAAGGATTTGAGCATCTCGACTGCTTCCGCCGCGTTCTCCTCGCCCACAATCGCCTTGCAGTGTTCTTCCCACACGCTGTCGTAGTCGTCAGACAAAATCACATCGAACAGATTGCTGTACGTTGTGCCGTTTTCCCCGCTGATCGTTTGCAGGCAATCGGGTTTGCTCTCAGCCAGACTGGGCGCAATCGCCACGCACAGCACAAGGGCGAACATCAGCAGATGGGAAATGATTTTCTTCACAGGGTGCTTCATGTTTTCCTCCTTGTGGTTAGTTTTCGCTAACCATCCGGTCAAAAATTTGCGGTTAGTGTTTTCTAACCGCGTTTCTATGATAGCACAGCGCACCAATCTTGTCAAGCAGGTCAGGAGAACATTTTCTCCAATTCCTCGTACTTTTCGTGCGTGATGAGCGCGTCCTGCTCCGTCCCCTGCAGGTGGACAATGTACGTCCAGCGCCCATAGGGGGTGATGTTTTTGATGTGGTTGATGTTGATGATGTAGCTTTTGTGGCAGCGGAAGAAGATGGATGAATCAAGCCGTGCTTCCGTGTCAGAGAGCGAATCGGACGTAACATATCGTTCGCCGGACGCGGTGTAAAACACGGTCGTGCGGTCTTCACGCTGCACAAGCACGATATCGCTGACATTCAGGAACGACACGCCGTCCTTATGGTGCAGCATCAGCCGCCCGCTGACCGGGTGGGGCGTGGGGTGCACGGGCAGGGGCGTTTCGCCATCGGTTTGATGGCGGATACGCTTCTTCGCGCGTTCGAGCGTCTGCATCACGCGCTCCTTCTTGAAGGGCTTGAGCAGGTAATCGAAGGCGTACACCTCAAAGGCGTCGCCCATATATTCATCGTGCGCCGTCGCGAAAATCAGCACAATCGCGGGGTTCATGTCCTGTATCACCCGTGCGCACTCCACGCCGGTTTTGCCGGGCATTTCAACGTCAAGGAAAACGAGCTGGGGCTTTTCCTGCTCCACAAGGGTGAGCAGCTGCACGCCGTCCTCCGCCTCCCCCACGATTTCAAAACCCTCTGCGCGGCTGATCATCATGCGTTCGATGCGCCGCATATCGGCATTATCGTCCGCGATGACCACGCGGATTGGTGTCTCCATGGGACTTTCACCTCCTGATGCCAAGGGGCGTTGCCCCTTGGATTCCCACCAGAGGCGCTGCCTCTGGACTCTGCAAGGGACTTCGTCCCTTGACCCTTTCGCGCGATTCAGTTGATTTCTCTTGCATACAGTTTTCGCGTGTTTATGCAGAGATTTCGCCTCTGCGGAGGCGACCAGAGGGCTTTGCGGTCGCCCTCTGGACTGCTTCGCAACCCCATCTAAGTTACTTGAATGTTATTGCAGCTAATTTCAGTTAGTGCGCCTTTATGCGACAAAGCAGCACCACCATACAACCGCAAATAACCCCAAAAGTAGCGGCGCCGAAGGTTTCCAAAGGGCGATCGCAGACGTTCGTCTGTTTTTATTGCCCTTTGGTCGCTCCCGCAGGAGCGAAACCCCTGCTTCGCAAAAGCACGCTGACATCGGCAGAGCCCCTCTGCCATCAATCACCGATAGCAGAGGGGCTGTGCTTATCAGCGCTTCCTTCTCTCGCAGGGGCGCGTCAGCACCTCCTGCATCACCATCGCCTGCACCATCGCATTCGGACTGAAATCCAGCTTCAAGCCGGACCGCACCTCCTCGTGCGGCGCTTCCGGGCGCTTCTCGTGCGCCGGGAACAGTTCGTCCTCGTGGCACTTGTCGCGTCCCTCCGGGCTGTCGTACCCTATGCTCCCCTGCAGTTCCGCATCCAGGTCGCACTCCGCCGCCAGATGCTCATGCACCTTCGGCTTCGCGGCATGGACGGTCGTGTGTGCATGGGCGGGCATCGGTGCGGGCATCGGCACAGTCGGCTGACTGTGCACCTTCGGCGCGGACTGCTTCGGCTGCTGCGCCTTCGCGGTCGGCATCCGGCGCGCTGCCTCGGCTTCTTTCTTCTTCTGTGCGCTCTTCAACGCGTTGATGACAATCACGATGATAATCAGCGCCAAATAGGATGATATTGACATTGCTGCCCCTCCTTTCGGTCAAGCAGCGGCTTACTTCTTCTCCAGGCTATGCGTGGGCGTGCTCTGCGGCGCACTCGCCTTGGCAATGGAATCGCGCATGGAGGTATCCGCAATCGTGTTCTGCATCTGGTAGTAGTCCATCACGCCGAGCTTGCCTTCGCGCAGGGCAGCCGCCATCGCCTTCGGAACTTCGGCTTCCGCCTCGACGACCTTCGCGCGCATCTCCTGCACGGCGGCCTTCATTTCCTGCTCGTGCGCGACAGCCATGGCGCGGCGTTCCTCTGCCTTCGCCTGCGCAACGCGGCGGTCGGATTCCGCCTGATCCATCATCAGCTGCGCGCCGATGTTGCGGCCGACATCCACGTCGGCAATGTCGATGGACAGAATTTCGTATGCCGTGCCCGCGTCCAAGCCTTTGGACAGCACCGTACGGGAAATCAGATCAGGATTCTCCAGCACCTGCTTGTGGGTTTCCGCCGAGCCGACAGTGGTCACGATGCCCTCGCCGACACGCGCGATAACGGTTTCTTCGCCCGCGCCGCCGACCAGACGGTCAATGTTCGTGCGGACGGTGACGCGCGCCTTGGCACGCAGCTCAATGCCGTCCTTCGCAATTGCGGCGACGACGGGGGTTTCGATGACCTTCGGGGTGACGGACATCTGCACCGCCTCGAACACGTCACGGCCCGCGAGGTCAATCGCGCACGCCTTCTCGAACGCCATCGGGATGTTCGCGCGCTGCGCCGCAATCAGGGCGTTAATCACGCGGTCAACGTTGCCGCCGGCGAGGAAGTGCGTTTCCAGCTGGGAGATGTTCAGCCCCAGACCCGCCTTGTTCGCCTTAATCAGTGGCTGGACGAGGCGGTGCGGCTTGATGTGGCGAATCTTCATGCCGATGAGCGCGCCCATCGACACATGCACCCCGCTGGACAGCGCGGAAATCCACAGTCCGAGCGGAACGAACGACAGGAATACGCACACCACCACAAACACTACAGCGATAATACCCAGAATCATTGCCATATTGCCATCCATGATGAAAATCCTCCTTCTGAAGGGGCGCTGCCCCTTCACTCCGCCAGAGGCTTTGCCTCTGGACTCCACAAGGGTCTTCGACCCTTGACCCTTTCGCGCGATTGAGTTGGTTACTTCTTCATGCAGTTTCCGCGTGTTGATTGGGGGAACGTGTTATTCCATCGGAACCAGCAGGAACATCGTCTCCGGATTGTCTGGCACATCGTTCAACCGCAGCGTCGCATACAAGCTGCCGTCCGCCGTCTGGAAGAACGTCAAGTCGTAGTCCACCACGATTTCCTTCACAAGCGCCGACGAAGCTGCCATCTGCACCGTCAGCGGAATCGTCGTGCGCAGTACGCCGTCCTCGAACGTCAGCGGGAAGCTCGTCCCTTCCGGGAAACTTTCCAGCCCCGCACCGGGGAACATCGTCAAGCCGTCAATCGTGCAGAACACCTGACGTTCGCCCATTTCCGGGGTATACGTCAGCTGCATCGTGCCGAGGAACATGGTTTCCATCGTCCAAGTCCCCGCGAATGCTTCCAGCGGCGTGTCTGTCCGGGGCGTTCGTTCCGTCCGCAGTTCTTCCGCGTCCCGCGCCATGTGTACCACTGCACCTTCTGCTGTGCTGCCATAGAAAACATCAAGGCCGCTTTCCGTCAGCCGCGCCGTCATCGTCATGTCTGGAACAGGGGCTTGCGAATCCACCATACTCATGATGACATCCAGCAGACTTGATGACCGATTGGTGTACGCCAGATTGTATTCGCCATCCGTCGTCTTGCGCCATTTGCCTTCTATGCCGCTGATTCCCTCCGTGCCGAAGAAGAACGTTCCGTCCTCCCGGAGCGTCAGGCGAAGCACCGTCTCGTCCGAGGGCAGTGCGTACCAGTCGCCCAGCGCCGCGTCCGGCGTTTCTTCCGCCAGCGCCATGCCAACCAGCATCAGCAGCGCCAGCAGAATGCTTGTCAGCCGCTTCATTCCTTTTCGCTCCTTCCCAAGTACCGCATGAGCCGCCGCCAGAACGTTTCCTTCCGCGGAAGCTCCGCTGTCTTTCACACCTTCTTGACCACGATGCGCGAGCCTTCAATCTGCGTAACGCGGATTTTCGTCCCGTTCTCGATGAAGTCGCCCTCGCTGACCACGTTCAGCCGAACGCCGTCGAACTCGCCGAGCCCCGTAGGTCTAAGCGCGGTTGTCGCCGTGCCTTCGCGCCCCAGAAACACCTGCATGTCCTCCGCCGAGCGGTAGCCTGCGTCCGTGCTTTCGGTGTGGCTGTTGACGATGCTGCTCTTGCTGAGCTTGCCCTTTGTCAGCGAGTGCAGTGATGTGGAAATCGCAATCGCCAGCACGGACAGCACAATCAGCAGCATCCCCAGCGTCGCCATCGTGCCGTGCTGCTGCCACGTCAGCACCAGCGCGACGACCTCCAGCGCAATGCCGCTGAAGCCTGCGATACCGAACCCCGGCATCAGCGCTTCCACAATCAGCAGCCCAATCCCCAGCACAAAGCAGACAATGATGGGCAGATTTGTCATGATGAAGTCTATCACGTCCCGTACCTCCTTCCGCGTGAATTGATACTCTGAGTATAGCAGTTTTTTCGCCGTTTGGCTATGCTTTTTGTCTCAAAGATACATTTTTTCGTCTGAATTGTCACTGCGCCGCCAGCACGCCGTGCAGCCGCTCCAAATCCGCCTGATACACGTCTTTTAACTTCTGATTATAGATAATCGACGCCGGATGATACAGCGCGAACAGCGGGAAATCCCCCGCCTGCTTGTCCGCCTGAACATGTGCCGTCAGCACCTGCCCGTGACACGCCCCGATGGTGCTTTTTGCGCCAAGCAGCGCGTGAAGTGCCGTATTCCCCAGCGTGACGAGCATTTTCGGCTGCACGAGCAGGATTTCCTCCAGCAAATACGGTGTAAACAGCGCCAGTTCCTCGCGGTTCGGCGTGCGGTTCGACACGCGCCCTTTTTCGCTCACCTTCGTCGGGCGGATTTTCACGACGTTGCTGATATAAATATCCTCACGGTTTAATTGCAGCACTGTCAAGAAGCCATCGAGGTTCTTCCCTGCCTTGCCGACAAAAGGTCTCCCGGACATGGCTTCCTGTTCCCCCGGCGCTTCTCCGATGAGCATCACGGGCGGGCGCTCACTGCACCCCTCGCCCAGCACCAGCGGCTTTTCCTCCCCCGGCCACAGCGGCGCGAAGAAGGCTTGCATCCGCTCGTTGAATCGTTCCAATTCGCTTGGCATGGTGATGATTCCTCCAATTTTGCTGATGACAATTTTTATGATGGCATAGTTGTTTTTTCTATCTTTCTGGTAATCGCCATGCTTCCAGAGGGCTTTCCGATCGCCCTCTGGACTCCTTCGGAATAGAATTGTCCCGGAAGTTTTTATTATGCTTCCTCTGGATAACGTAGCGTCAGCGTCATGCCGTCCGTTGCACACGTCGTTTCCGGGAACACCGCCTGCGCATTCGGCAGAAATTCCTCCGGCGTCTCAATCGACGTCGAGAAATGCGTCAGCAGCAGCCGCTTCGTTCCGGCGTCCCGCGCTAACTGCGCCGCTTCCCGGAAGAGCATGTGGCAGTTTTTATGCGCCAAAGGCAGCTTTTCCTCCGCGCCGTACATGCCCTCCAAAATCATCAGGTCGCTGTCCTGCCCCATGCGCACAATGCCCGGCACAGGGCGCGTGTCCGTCGCGTAAACGAACGTAATCCCCCGCCGCGGCTGCCCCAGCACCTGATGCGGATAGTACATCTGCCCGTCCATGCTGACCGTTTCGCCGCGCTGCAGGATGCTCCACAGCTTCACCGGAATCCCCTGCGCCCGCGCGCGGATGGGGTCGAACAGCGCCGGACGCGGCAGATGAAACTGGTAGCCGATGCAGGGCATCTCATGCCTGAGCGGAAAGGGCGTTATCGTCAGCCCAATGGCGGCAAACGGCGAATAATCGTCGATGATTTCATGCAGCACGATGGGGCAGCTCAGCGACGGCGCAATCACCCGCAGCCCGGCGACTACGCGCTCCAGCCCAATCGGGCCGTAGATGTGCAGCGGCGCTGTCCGCCCGGCTTTGGTGATGGCAAGCAGCATCCCCGGCAGCCCGGAGCAGTGGTCGGCGTGGTAGTGCGTCAGCAAAATGGCATCAATACATTGTATGCCCCAAGACAGGCGCTGTATGCCGATTTGTGTGCCCTCTCCGCAGTCCACCAGCACCGCGCGGCCGCCCACGCGCACATACAGGCTCGCCAGCGCGCGATCCGGCAGGGGCATCGTGCCGCCCGTGCCCAGCGTGCAAAGGTCAATCATCCGTGTTAGCCTCCCCATTCGTTTTCCACCTGTTGATTTCGCCGCGGGAGGGGCAAAATCCTGCTGAATCAGCGCACGAAAAAATCCCCCGGAACATCTTCCGAGGGAAATTCGTCATGCGACTTTCTTGAGTTCCTTCGCCAGCCGTTCCCCGACCAGCAGCCCCAGCGCGATGCAGATGATGCACTCGACGAGCATGTAGCTGCCGTTGTAGGTCAGCGAGTACCAGACGGGGTTCACGCCCTCAGGCGCGTACTGCCCATAGAAGATGAAGCCGGAGAGGAACGACGCCATGAACCGCCCAAAGCAGCCCAGCACGAAGCCCGCCGTCATCTTCGCCTTGCTGCCGCGGAAGCAGCCCGCCAGACCCAGCAGTCCGAATGCAATCGGGTAATCCAGCAGGTTCGGGATGGCACCCAGCGCCGCCCACGCCATGCCGTCCAGCAGGAACTGCATCACGCCGTACAGTGCACCCAGCACCATGCCGGGGCCAACGCCATAGCAGTACGCGAACAGCAGCAGCGGCAGCATACTCGCGGGGGTCACCGACCCGCCCATCGGCATCGGCCAGAGCTTGATAAGGCTCAGCACGGACGACAGCGCCATGCACATTGCGCCGACTGCCATCGTCTTTGCCGTCCAGAAGGACTTCTTATTACTGCTCTTTTTGCGGGTGATGAGGTACACTGCCACGCCAACGACCAGCAGCACCGCCACCGTGACCCAGAACGTCACGCCCTCGCCCAGAAACGACCATGCCGCGTTTTCCGCTTCGGCTTCCTCCGCCAGCGCGCGGCCCAAGAACCAGTTTGCCATCTTGATTTTCCTCCTGTTTTCGCCGATTTCGGCGTATTGGGTGACGCTCGTATTCCGGAAATGAAAAAATCCCGCGTTTGCACGCAGGAAACAGGAGGGGGAGATTCTTCTCCCAAACGCGCCGTCCGCACGGGAAAAATCCCCTTCGAAATGCGCGTGTCCCTCCGCTGTCCCTACGGTAGGATGACCTACACAGGTTCAAATGGTCGGCAAAATGCCCTCTCAGCCGTGCAGCCCTCGCCCACAGCTCCCATCGCGGATGATACGATTGTCCTCCCTATCATACCCATTCCTGTGAAATTTGTCAACATCTTTTTGCTTTTTTCCCCTTGATTCGCGCAAAAAAAGCAAGTACAATAGAGAGGCGCAAGGGGCGCTGCCCCTTGACCCTGCCAAAGGGTCTTCGACCCTCTGGACTCCCTTTTTCGCGATTGAGTTGGTCGCTACTGCATACAGTATGCGCGTGTTTATGGGGGAACGCAGGGGCGCTGTCCCTTGACCCTTTCGCGCGATTGGCTTGAGCGCGCTCTCATGCTGTGTCCGCGTGTTTAGCCAAGAAACATTATTCGCTTCCATCAGCACAAAATCACCCCAACAGGAGGAGTTTTCCCGATGATTCACCACTTTTTCGCCTACATCGCCCGCCTGCGCTATATCCGCCGCTGGGGGCTGATGCGCTCGTCCATGTCCGAGAACGATGCGGAGCATTCCCTGCAAGTCGCCATGCTTGCCCATGGAATGGCGCTCATCGGCAAAAATCGCTACGGGCGCGACTGCAACCCGGAGCATATCGTCACCCTCGCCGTCTATCACGATGCCAGCGAGGTTATCACCGGCGATATGCCCACGCCCGTCAAGTACCATTCATTGGAGCTTCGCGGCGCATATAAAGATGTAGAAAAAATGGCGAACGACCGCCTGCTTGCCATGCTGCCGGAGGATTTGCGCAAGTGCTTTGCACCGTACCTGTGTGAAGGGCGCGACTATGACCACCAAATCGTCAAGGCGGCGGATTCGCTCAGCGCATACCTCAAGTGCGTGGAAGAGCGGCGCGCGGGCAATCACGAGTTCGACGCGGCGGGCGAGGCGATTCGCCGTCAGTTAGATGCCATCACCCTGCCCGAAGTACAGGACTTCATCCGCGAATTTGTCCCCTCGTTCTCGCTCACGCTGGACGAGCTGAATCAGCCGGGAGGGCATCAGGCATGAAAATCGGGCTATCAAGCGCCGCCTATTACGGCCAGCTGGAGACGGATGAGGCCGCCGCGCACATTGCGGAGCTGCCGCTGGACACCTGCGAAGTGTTTCTGGAAACGCCCAGCGAATACACGACGGATTTTACCTTTCGGATGCGCTACAACATGAACAACTTCCCCGTCACGTCGGTGCACCCGCTGGGCACGCAATTTGAGCCGCAGCTGTTCGGCCGCGCCGCGCGCCAGTCGGACGATGCGTTTGCAATGTTTGCGAACGTCTGCCGTGCGGCAGAGTCGCTCGGCGCGGCGTACTACATTTTCCACGGGCCGTTCGGCGTGCGGGGGCATCTTTCGCCCGCAAATATCCCCTTCCTGGAAGAGCGTTTCGACCAAATGCGTGAGCGTGCGGCGCGCCATCACCTGCGCGTGCTGTGGGAGAGCGTCAGCTGGTGCAGCGTCGCCACGCCGGAGGACGTGCGCCTCCTGCTCAAACGCATCCCGGACGTGGAGTTCGTGCTTGACACCAAGCAGGTGCATCAGGCGGGCGTTGACCCCCTCGACATGCTGCGCGCCATGCGTGGACATGTGCGCCACCTGCATGTGCTGGACTGGACGGCGGATGGCAAATTGTGCCTGCCGGGGCGCGGCGTGTTTGACTGGCAGCAGTTTGCGCGCGTCCTGCGCGAGGATGGCTTCGACGGCGCGGTGATTCTCGAACCGTACGCGCAGCTTGTCGAAAGCGAACAGGCCTTGCTGGAAAGTATCTGCTTCCTGCGCGGCGTGTTCGGCGTGCCTGCACAAATGTAACAATTTCCGCGAAAAGTCGGCAATGGATTGCAATTTTTCCCCCAAGCCGCTATAATAGGAACGTATACGACGAAATTTCCCGTAAGGAGGCAATTTGCCCATGAAGATGTGGAAGCAGTGGATGGCGCTGCTGATGATTTTCTGCCTGCTGATGCCGGGTGCACTGGCAGGCAGCATTGACCTGACGGATGATTTGGACGAGGAAGTCGGCAGTGTGACCGAATCATCCGCGGGTGAGGACTACACCATCAGCGATAATGGCGATATTATCCTCGATGATGACGACGACCTTGGCGGCGACGTGATTTTTGATGACGACGGCTCGACCATCGAAATCACGGACAACGAAATCGACGACACCATTGACCCCGATAAGCTGGACATCAACACCAACCTTCCCTCGAACGTCGTCAACATCCTGCTCGTCGGCGTGGATACCCGCTCGACGTCGCTGGATGACGGCTTGCAGAATGGCGACGTGCAGATTATCGTGTCCATCAACAAGGACGACGGCTCGATTAAGCTGACCAGCATCCTGCGTGACCTGTATGTCACCATTCCCGGCTACAAGAACAAGAACCGCATCAACACCGCCTATTCGCGCGGCGGCGGTCAGCTTGCCATGCGCACCATCAACAAGAATTTTGAACTGAACATCGAAAATTACATTACCATCAACTTTTATGGCTTGGCTTCCATCATTGACAGCTTGGGCGGCATTGACATTGAAATGACCGCAAAGGAAGCAAAGGCCATTAACACCTACCTGCGCCAGCATCCGCCGAAGTATGACAATCAGAGCAAGGATTACACGCGTGAGAATCTGCCCAACAAAGCCGGCACGCACCACTGCGACGGCATTCAGGCGGTCATGTACGCCCGTCTGCGCAAGGTGGACAACGACTTTGGCCGCACGGCGCGCCAGCGCAAGCTGATGGAGCTGCTGCTGGAAAAGGTGCTGGACGGCGGTATGAGCATGACGGAACTCAACAACCTGCTGAACGCCTGTATGCCCTATGTGCAGACAAACATGAAGGCAAGCACGCTCTTTGATTTGGCGCTGGGCGTCCTGCGTTCGGGCATTTCCGACCGCCTGACCCGCGGCGAGTCTCTCTTGGAGCAGCACCACGTCCCGATGGACGGCACCTACTCCTACCTCGACGTGGACGGCGCGAGTGTCATCAACATGGGCAGCAAGTCCTTCCCGAAGAACGTGCGGGCGCTGCACGAGTTCATCTACGGCGAGTACATCCCGGCGGATTGATGCCTAAAGATGCTTAAATCAGAAATCCCTGCTGATATGTCCTTTAAGACAGTCAGCAGGGATTTTTCTATTTCTACATCAGTGAATGCTATTTCCAGATTCGCCTGCGCATCTTGGCGCATTTTCATCTGGAAACAGGATATTCGTTATGCTTTGCGGATAATCCTGTTTTTCAGCGCCAGCAGCCGGAAATACGATTCACGCGGATTTTCGTTCTCGTAGAGCATCGCGCCGTTGCCGGAGAAGCTCGGCTCGATAAAATCCCACCACGTCAGTGCCTGAATCTCCTTGCGCGACGCGGCGATGGTGTAGAACTGCTCCAGCCAGTCCGCCTGCGTGTGTTCGTTCCAGCCGCCATGCCAAGTACCCTCGGACATTGCCATCTGCGACCAGCTGCTGCCCGCGTTTCCTTTCTGCCGGAAGCCGCCGTTGACGCCCATTTCGGTGATATGGATCGGCTTGCCCAGCGCAGCAAAGGCGTTCAGCAGCAAGTCCACCGCCACCAAATCCCTGCCGGGGAAATACAGCTGAATGCCCACCACGTCAAAGTCAATCCCCGCTTCGATGATGGCCTTGAAGTAGCTCAGCGGACTGCGCAGATGCTCCGGCAGCGCGCCGTAGCAGTTGTACCGCCCCGCGACGTACTCCGCGAACGGCAAGCAGACGTTGACAATCGACACCGCCTTGTCGTTTCCTTCGCGCAATGCGTCGGTCGTCGCGCGGGTGAGGTCAATCAGCTGTTCCTGCGTCAGCTCGAAGCAATTTGCCCAGTCGTGCGCTTCGTTCATGGCGTCCCAGTACTGAATCGTGTCGCGGTAGGTGCTGACGTGGTGGCGCGCGATGTTCGCGGCTTCCCGGCGCATTTCCGGGTACGGCAGACCGAACAGCCACTTCGGGTTCACGTCCTGATGCCCGAACCAGAGCGGATGCCCCTTGGGGGTAATTCCCTTGTCCAGCAGAAACGACAGCGCATGATCCACATACGAATAGTCGTAGCGATCCCTCTCCGGCACGGTCGTGCGCGGATAGAACGGAATCGTCGCGAAGTCGAACGCCTGCGCGAAAAACTTCGCATACCGGGAGGCATCCGACGTGTAGCGCGCGAAGTTGCAGCCAAGTTTGAGGTCGCTTCTCGGCGCGGCGAACGCCTTTGCACGGGCAGATTCCACCAGCGCCCCCTCCGCCGCGTAAATCGCGTTTGACAGCGCGTACAGGCGGTTGTCCGGCGTATCCTGCCCACGGTTCGCCAAATGCTGCAATTCAATCGCCGCGTCAAGATGCCCCTGCGTCGTCGGGGACAGCGTGATACCCGCCGCGTACTTCTGCGCATGGTGGATATAAGTGCGGATGGCCTCCGTCACGAAGTCCACAAATTCGCCCGTGTACCCCTCCCCCTGATTGTCCGCCATCACCCACAAATACCCGTAGAGCGGCACCGCCATCTTGACGTGAATCATGTACGGTTCTTTTGTCACCTGCAGGCTGACGATACCCTCGCTGTCAATCGTCATGCGGCGCTCGTCCGGCTCGAAGTCCATGCCGGTCGCGTAGGTGCTTTTGAGCGTCTTTTCATCCATCGGCATTCCGCCGAGGCCGTCTAAACGGATTTTGACTGTCTTCATATTATACTCCTTCCTCAATTTTCACTGTGCGGAGGATTTTCCCGTCGCGGTTCGTCACCAGCCGGACGCCACAAGGGGCAGAACCGACCGCAATTCGGTTTTTGTAGATAGCACCCGACCGACCGTCGGATTTTATCTCGTACACATCATCCCCGAACCGCTGCGCATAAGTATAGGATAGCCCCGAACCCAAGCTGAACCACACTTCGTCGCCGACCAGCGCAATCCCCCAGATATGCGCGATGTACTCCAGCGCCGCCAGCAGCGTCGGGCCGTAGGAATCTTGAAACGGCTCGTCGCTGTCGCGGGAGAGCACCTCATGCGACACCATGCCCACGCGGGATGGTTCACCCGTGAAAGGATCGAACTGCTGCGTGAACACATACCCGCCGCGGATGAGGGCATCCAGCAGCTTTCTGCCGAGCTTTGTCACAAGCGGTTCGTAGCCGTAGCGCTCCAAAGCGATAATCGCGCGCTGATACGTCAGCCCCTCGCACTGCCCGCTCCAGTTGTTTTCCGGCGCGTTGCGGAACATCGGGTCGTTCACCGCAACACTCGGCAGGGGCAGCGGCGTCCAAAATTCCTGCGGATTCAGCAGGTGCTGGCGCACAAACGCATCCGCCATCTCCTGACTGATGGAACCCCAGTACATGCAGCGCAGCGTGTTATGGCACAGCACGTCGATGGTCTTGCCGTGCTTGTCGCAGTCAAAGCAGGCGTGGCGCTTGTCATCCCACAAGCGTGCTTTCAAGTTCGCCGCAACCGCGTCCGCCTTTTCGCGCCATTCGCTTTCCCGCCCGTCGCCGCGCAGGCGGCTGATTTCCGCCAATGTATCGCGGCAGGCGTAGGAGAACGACGTCACGTCCATCGACGCCATCGGCACAACGTCCGCATCTTCGGGCGGCGTGTCGGTCGTGCAGTAGACAGGCGCGTGACCGTAGCGCAGGGCGTTGTCCTCCCCCGTGTCGTAGACGCAGAAGGATTCAAGGCACCCGTCGCCGTCGGAATCGCGCGTTTTCCAGAGATACGCATCGAATTTCTCTAAGCAGTCCGCCAGCATATCCAGATACGCCGGTTCTTTGCCGGAGAGATACCACATGTTCAGCGCGTGCAGCGGGAAGCAGAACCCCTGAAACTTGTTGAACTGCGGCTCAATCGTCCCGTCGGGATGGCACTGAATCGACCCGGCGATCCGCCCGTCCGCACGCTGGGTGCGCATGAACAGCAGCTGATTGTTCATCGCGGCGGTCATGTTGCGCTTCCAGTACATTTCACCGCCCATCGGCTGCGTTTCCAGCCAAATCTTCTCGTACCCGCCGCCCTCGACCAGCACGGTATCCGCGCCGAAGTCCTTCAAATTATGAAGGCACTTGCGCTCCGCCTCGTCAAACAGCTTTTGCAGCGCCGCGTCATCGCAGGAAAAGGTCACCCCTGTTTGTGGCAGCATTGGCTATCCTCCTGTCATTTCGCGGAAGCGGAAATGTCATTTTTGTCCCGCTTCCGACCTGTTTTCCCTGTCCTATTCTACCTGAAAACGCCCAAATTTGAAATGCGCAATTTTTTCGCACATTCGCAAACCCTTGAAAAATCAGCATTTGCGCGATATGCACAAAAATTTCGTCGATTTACAGGCGGCGTGCTGCATGGTATCATATTCGTAGTTGATTACGGGGCAGCGTTCCCGATGAACGGAGGGGTTTCATTGCAAAAGGCGGTAACAAAGACGGCAGCGACCAAACCGCATCAGCCGTTTGGTGTTCGTGCTCGGCGGACAATTCACCGCGACTGGCAGCTGTGGGTTCTGCTGATTCCAGCACTGGCTTTCTTCATTGTATTTTGCTACTTCCCGATGTACGGTGTCCAGATTGCCTTCAAAGACTTCAAGGTCGGCTTGGGCATCACCGCCAGTCCGTGGGCAAGTACAAAAGGGCAGCTTGACCTGTTCAAACACTTCCGCAATTTCTTCAGCATGTACTACTGCGGTCGCATGTTTGCAGACACATTGCTGCTGAACCTCTACGGGCTGCTGTTCTCCTTCCCCATTCCGATTCTGCTCGCCATCATGCTTAACCAGCTGAACTCGAAGCGCTTCAAGGGCTTCACGCAGACGGCGATTTACGTTCCGCACTTCATCTCCACCGTCGTGCTGGCTGGTATGCTCTACCTGTTCTTCTCCCCCACCAACGGCATCGTCAACAAGGTGATAGAGGCCTGCGGGGGCAAGTCGATTTACTTCATGGTCGAGGAAAACTGGTTCCGTCCGCTGTTCATCGGTTCGGACATCTGGCAGAACGCCGGTTGGAATACCATCCTTTACATTGCCACGCTGACCTCCATCGACCCGCAGCTGTACGAAGCCGCGACCATCGACGGCGCGACCCGCTGGCAGAAGATTAGGAACATCGACATTCCGCACCTGATTCCGATTGCCGTCATGATGCTGATTCTCTCCTGCGGTTCGCTCCTGTCCTCCAACACGGACAAGGCGCTGCTGCTCCAGACCTCCGGCAATATCAAGACTTCGGATATCATCGGCGTATACGTCTACAACACAGGCATCGGCAAGGCGCAGTATTCCTACACTTCCGCCATCGGTCTGTGCCTGAACGTCATCAACTTCATCATCATCATTTCCGTCAACGCCATCTCCCGCAAGGCCAGCGACATCAGCTTGTTCTAAGAAAGGAGGGAAAGCAAAATGGCAAAGAAGGAAGCGGAAGTACACGGCATTCGCATCAAAGAGACGCGTGCCGACCGTACTTTCAACGTTATCAACCTGATTTTCTGGATGCTCGTGCTGTTTATCACGCTTTACCCCCTGTGGCTGGTGCTGATTGCGTCCGTCTCCGACCCGGATGCAGTGCTGGCGGGCGAAGTGCTCTTCTGGCCTAAGGGCTTCTCGCTCATGGGCTATGAGGCGGTTTTCCAGCACAGCGAGCTGTGGCAGAGCTACCTGAACTCCATCATTTACACGGTTCTCGGTTCGGCGCTGTCGGTAATTGTCTCCCTTGCAGCGGCGTACGCGCTGAGCCGCAAATTCGCCGGGAAAGCATTCGTCAACTTCCTGATTACGTTCACCATGTTCTTCTCCGGCGGCTTGATTCCGATTTTCCTGAACGTGCGCGACCTGGGTCTGTACGACACGCGGCTGGTCATGATTCTGATGAACACCGTGTCTGTGTGGAACCTGATGGTCGCCCGCACCTACATTCAGTCCTCCATTCCCAACGAGCTGTACGAAGCCGCGGTGATGGACGGCGCGGATCACTTCACTTACTTCTTCCGCTGCGTCCTGCCGCTCTCTGGCACAATTATCGCCGTGCTGAGCGTCTACTACGGTGTGGCGCGCTGGAATGACTACTTCACGGGTCTGGTGTTCATCCGCAACCGCGCGTATCTGCCGCTGCAGACCGTGCTGCGCGAAATTCTTGCTTCGCTGTCCATTTCCGGCTCCAGCGATACGTTCTTCGCCGCCTACGCCGACAACCTCGGCGGCCTGCAGGAGGCCATGCGCAAGGCGGAAGTCGCCAAGTACTGCTGCATCGTGGTGTCTACGGTTCCCGCGATTGTGCTGTACATCTTCATGCAGAAGTATTTCGTCAAGGGCGTTATGATTGGGTCGCTGAAGGGATAATCCTTTCAGACTTTCCTTCGGTTTTTCTCACTGCAATGCGCTTTTGTGGCAGAGGGATTTCGCTCCTGCGGGAGCAACAAGGGGGCTTTCCGATCGCCCCCTTGACCCCTTCGGTTCCCCATTTTTTCGGATTTCACACGTCCGCAGCGGCGTGATGAATCAATACCGTGCCATTCCCCGCGTGAGAATGGCGCAAAAGAAAGGAGATTTTCTCTATGAAGAAAATCGTCTCTGTTCTCCTCGCACTGGCTCTGACGCTGACGCTCGTCGGCTCGGCGGTGGCGGAAGACAAGGTCAACCTGACGGCCTTCCAGTACACGCTGGAAAACCAGTCCACGGACTTCAACAATCTCTGGTTCTTCCAGCAGATTGAAGAAAAGACCAACACGCACGTTGACTTCACCATGGTGAAGGACGGCGACTTCCAGACGCAGCTGAACCTGATGTTCATCTCCGGCAAGTACATGGACATGATTCTGCGCGGCAGCACCGACATTGAGGACTACGGCGTGAATCAGAGCCTGCTGATGCCGCTGGATAAGTACATCACCGAGGACATCATGCCCAACTATGTCTCCCGCCTGAACCTGAATAGCGCCGGCGACTCCATCCCCGCTTCTGACGGTCACAGCTACTACATCGGCTACCTGATCGCCCAGAACGTCAACCACAACGGCACTTGGTACATCAACACCACCCTGCTTGACCAGCTGGGTCTGGAAGTGCCCACCACCATCGACGAGTACACCAACGTCCTGCGCAAGTTCAAGGAAGCGGGCATCAAGTACCCGCTGTCCACCTCCACCTTCGGCTACGGCCCGGAAACCATCTGGAACGAATTCGCTTCCTTCGGCGTGCCGGAAAACTACGCCTTCTACCACATCACCGATGACGACAAGGTCGAATTCACCGGCACGATGCCCGGCTGGCGCGCGTGCGTTGAATGGCTGCACATGCTCTACGAAGAAGGTCTGCTTGACCCCGAATGCCTGACGCAGGACTCCAACCTGTGGGCGAACAAGGTCAATGCTGGTGAAGTCGCTTCCTTCCCGTACCTGCGCCTGATCAACACCGCCCTGACCCCCGACGTTTACAAGGATTTCAAGTCCATCCTGCCCCCGGCTGACCCGACCTACGGTGCTGCTGTCTCCGCGATTCTGGAAGTGCCGGAACAGGGTGCTATCCTGACCTCGACCAACGCTAACCCCGTTGCGTCCCTGAAGTGGATTGACGCGCAGCTGGAAACCGAAACCATGATGGTGGCGGCGAACGGCAAGGTCGGCGAGCAGATTCAGCTCAACGACGAAGGCAAGTACGAAGTCATCAACGTGCCGGAAAACAACGGCCTGTACTCCTTCGTGCCTGTCACGATGGGTCAGTTCTTCGCGCCCGGCGAATACTACACCCAGATTTATCAGATGGCGCCGCACCGCGTCGAACGCTACCTCGACTCCGAAATGTACGCTGCTGCGGGCGTTCTGGAGCACAAGAGCTACCAGTACGTCTCCAAGCTGAGCAAGATGGACAACGAGGATTCCATCGAGGCCGCGAACATCTACACCGAGCTGAAGAAGTTCATGGAAGAATCCGTGACCGACTTCATCAAGAACGGCGTGACCGACGAAAGCTACAACACCTTCGTGGAAACCGCCAAGGCCATCGGCGTGGAGCGCTACATCGAACTGTACCAGAACGCCTACGACGCTTATCTGGCGAAGTAAGCTTCCGAAACAGCCCTGCCGGAGAGCCCTTGCGACTCTCCGGCTTTTCTCTTTCCGGCGTAAATTGCTTCCGAACTTCGTTTGCTATCTTCCGCAGTTTATGATATAATCATAAGCAACAAAACCATGCAAAGGGGCATGACGACATGCGAAAAAATGCGTTTTTCCTTCTGCTGCTTCTTCTTTTGCTGCTGACGCTCAGCGGCTGCGGTGATAGCATTGCGCCGGAGACAGAGAAAGTTTCTTTGACCGCGCTGCAATACGAGTTGGAGAACCAGACGCTTGATTTTGACAACATGTGGTTTTTCCAGCAGATTGAGGCGCAGACAGGCGTGCATGTCTCCTTTGACGTCGTCAAGCATTCAGACTGGACGAACCGCGTCAACCTGATGTTCGCCTCCGGGCGCTATCACGACCTGATTCTGCGCGGCAGCTTGGACGTGGAGGACTACGGCGTGACGCAGCATGTGATTCTGCCGCTGGATGACTATCTGGAAGAATACATGCCGACGTATTTCAGCCGCCTGCCTATTGATAACGCTGGGCGCACCCTCCCCTCCTCCGACGGGAAGATGTACTACGTCGGCTTTCTGCTCTCGCAGGGCATCAACACCAACGGGCACTTCTTCATCAACAAAACGTGGCTGGACAAGTTAGGGCTGTCCGTCCCGACGACGACGGAGGAGCTGACTGAAGTCCTGCGCGCATTCAAAAACGGCGATCCGAACGGCAACGGGTTAGCTGACGAAATCCCCTACGAAGCGACATTCGCCGACGTGAACACCGGGCTGTACAACGCCTTCAGCGCGTTCGGCATCCCGATGAACGAGTACTTTGTTCACCTGTCTGCGGACGGCAAGGTGCTCTTCATGCCGGAGGAGGACGGCTTCCGCGCGTGCGTGGAATGGCTGCACTCGCTCTGTCAGGAAGGCTTGCTGGACGTGGAGTCGCTCACGCAGGGGTCGAATCTGTGGGCGGCGAAGGTGAATCAGCAGAAAGCAGGGTATTTCACCTACTGGCGGCTGAAAAACACTGCGCTGAGCGACGACATTGCGGCGGATTATGTGGTCATGCTTCCCGTTCACGCGGAGGGCTACGAGGCAAGTCTTGCGCGGACGGAGGACGCAATCGAGTTCGGCGCGGCACTGACAATTCAGAATCATGATATTCCGTCATCGCTTCGCTGGCTGGATGCGCAGTTCGAGACGGAAAACATGCTGGTGGCGCAGAACGGCAAAATCGGCGACACGCTGATTCTGCGCGGCGACGGGCGCTACGAGGTCGCTTACGTTCCCGCGGGGAACGAGCTGTACAAGACCGTGCCGATTATCTGCGGGCAGTTTTTCGCACCCGCAAGCTACTACGCCTCGGTATACGTTCCGGCGGCGCACCGACAGGAGAAATCCGCCTACTGCGCGCTCTACGACGAATCCGGCGTCTTGGAAGATGTTCCGTACACGCTGCTGATTAACACCGTGCCGATTACGAGCGAGGAATCCGCGCGCATTCAGCAGCTCTACACGTCGCTGAAATCCGCCGTGAATGCGTATCTGGTGGAATTCGTCACGCGCGGCGTGACGGACGAGCGCTTTGCTGACTTTTTGGCGGAGCTGAACAGCATCGGCGCACAGGAATATGTTTCGCTCTACCAAACTGCCTATGACCGCTACATGAAGGGACTTTCGGAGCAATGAAACAGCAATCCGGCAGCAAACGCCTTTCCACCTTCGCGCGCTACGTCGTGTCCTACATGCTGGTGCTGCTTCTTGCGCTCAGCGCGCTGTTCCTGTACATGTACGTCTATATGAACCGCGAGGTGCGCGCGCAGGTCATCTCCAACGGCATCAACCGTTTGAGCCGCATCGCCTACCAGCACGAGGGGTATCTGGACAACATGCTCAACACCGCCGAGCAGATCGGCTTGTCCCCTTACCTGCAGCCGTTCAGCTACCGCGACGAGCCGTGGCGCGCCTATGAACTGATGCAGCAGCTTGTCCCCTACACGGTCAGCAACGATTTTTCTGACCAGATGTACCTGTGCTTCGCCAGCGACGACTACCTGTACTCTTCCTCCTCGATGATGACGCTGGACATGTTCAGCAGCCTGATGCACTACGAGCATGTGTCCGGCGCGGAATTGATGCGCCTGATCCGTCAGCCCGGCGGACTGTGCGTCCTTCCAGCGCAGAAAGTCGCATCCTCCCTTCTGGGCAGCGACCAGTACGACATGACAACGTTCATTATCCCGCTGGGCATGAGCCAGAAAAGTGAACGTGGGTCGATGCTCTTCCTCCTGCGGCAGAACACCTATCAGCAGCTCTTTTCTGACGCGATTGCTATGAACGCAAACACCTGCATCCTGCATGACGGCGCGATTCTGGCATCATCGGGCGAACTTCCGCTTTCGGCGGAGGAGCTGACATCCCTGCTTGCGGGCAACGAGGCGACCATGCAGCGCGAATTCGTCTCCGGCGGCGTCCCTTACACGCTGCTTGCGCTGGGCAACCGCAGCTGGGGGATGCAGTATGTGATGCTCATGCCATCGTCGGAACTGACGGGCAACGTCTGGCACAGCATGGGTGGCGTGCTGATGATGATTGCGGCGCTGGCAGTCGCGGGCAGCGTGCTGTCCTACCTGCTGGCTCGGCGCAACATCCGCCCCATCCGCGAGATTTCGAGCCTGCTCCCGCAGGACGAGAGCCGCGGCGACGAATGGTCATCCATCCAGACGGGCATACAGGAGCTGTCCCGCCGCAACAGCGACTTGACGCGCCGCCTCGAATCCTCCCTGCCCATGCAGCGGCATGACTTCGTGCTGCGGTTCATGAAGGGGCGCTTTGACAGCCGCGAACTCGCCGTCGCCGCCGCCACGAGCGTCCGGCTGGACATCGACAAGCCGTATTACGGCATGGTGCTCTGCCCCGAACAGGAGCAGAACGACCAGCCCTTCACCATGCAGGAGGAGCCGCTGAACCGCGTGACAGGCGTAACCGTCTGCTCGGTCGAAATGGCGGCGATGAACAACTTCCTCTATGTCGTTTTCGCCGACACTGAGCAGGGTCTGCACGACGTGGCAAACGCGCTGCACCAGATTTGCATCGAGCGCTACGGCCACGCCTGTGTCGCCATGAGCAATGCGCACCAAAATTTCACCCACGCGCCCGCGTGCTACCTCGAAGCCGCGACCGCCTACGACAACCGCTTTGTCATGGATGACAGCCGCGTGCTGGAATACTCGTTCGTCTCCGTCAACCTGCGCGACATCCTGCCGCAGGCGCGCAAGATCACCGACGGCATCAATCAGGCGCTGGTGCTGAACAACCGCGCCCTGCTTTCCGGCAAGCTCGATGAGCTGCTGGCGTTCCTCAAGCATTCCAGCATGACGCCATTCGCCTTCCGCCTGATTTACAACGACGTGATTCATACGCTCCTGCGCGAACACGCCGCGAACGTCGCCGACAACAGCGACATGAAGGACATGTACGACATCTTCTCCCTCTCCGGCTGCCAGAGCGTAGACGATTTGGACGAGCTGCTCCGCCGATTGTGCGACGCGATTCTGCAAGCAGAGAAGCCCGTGCCGACCGAGGAGACCGGCGGCATCGAGGAAGTCGCAGCGTACATCCGCGAGCATTACGCCGACCCGGAGCTGTCCATCAGCGCCATTGCCGAGGCGTTCGGCGTATCGACCGCGCGCCTCTCGCTGTCCTTCAAGGAGCGCAACCGCGTCTCCCCGAACGAATACCTGGCGATTCTTCGCGTCGAGCGCTCAAAGCAGCTGCTGACCGAAACCGAACTGTCCATCAAAGAAATTGCCGTGAACGTCGGCTACTACGATGCGTCGAGCTTCATTCGCCGCTTCAAGCAGATTACCGGCGTCACGCCGCTGCAGTACCGCCGCAGCAAGGAGGACACAAACCATGGAAACGACGCTTGACGTGCGCGGCGTGACCCGGCGCTACGGGACACGGGAAGTCTTGAAAGGCATCACATTCGCCGCGCAGAAGGGCGAAATCATTGCGCTGCTTGGGCGCAACGGCACGGGCAAATCGACGCTGATGAACACCATCACGGGGTATCTGTGCCAGTCGGGCGGCGACATCTCCATCTGCGGCTATGACGTGCTGACCCAGCCGCTGGAAGCCCGCCGCCGCACGGGGTATCTGCCGGAGCAGCCGCCGCTGTATCCCGACATGACGGTGACGGAGTATCTGCGCTACTGCTGCCGTCTGCGCGGGCTGAAAGCAAGTACACAGACGGCGGAAATCGCCCGCGTGATTGAACTGACAGGGCTGGAGGCATATGCGCATCGGCTGTCCGGGCGGTTGTCGAAGGGGTATCGGCAGCGCTTGGGCGTCGCGCAGGCGCTTCTGGGGCAGCCGCCGCTGCTCATCCTCGATGAACCCGGCAGCGGACTTGACCCGCTGCAAATGGCGCAGATGCGCGAGGTCATCCGCCGCGCGGGGCAGGACAGCACCGTTCTGCTCTCGTCGCACCTGCTCAGCGAAGTGACAAACGTCTGCGGGCGTGCGATTGTGCTGGACGAAGGCGTCATCCGCTATGACGGCACGATGGATGCGCTGCTGCGCGGCGCGGCGAGTCTGCGGCTGATGTACCGCGGGGATGCGCCGATGATGGCGTTGATTCGCGAACTGCCGGGCGTAACGGAAGTGACGGAGCAGGATTGCCGGGAAGACGGCTGCCATCTGCTGCTGATTCGCCACGAGATGGATGCCGACCTGCGCGCGCAGGTGTCCGCGCTGTGCTACGAAAATCACTGTGCGCTGCTGGAAGAGACAAACGGCAGCGACGCGCTGGAGGATGCGTTCCTGCACGTCATCGCCCGGAAGGACATCAGCCGAAAGGAGGTGGAGTGAATGCGCGCCGTATTCCGCCATGAATTGAGCGGCTATTTCACCACCCCCGTCGGGTATGTGTTCCTGACGATGTATGCGCTTTTGTCCGGCTTGGTGTTCGTGTTCATCAACATCGGGCAGGAAATGAGCGCGAGCATGAACCTGCTCTTTTCGGGGATGCAGCTGCCGCTGATGCTGATTGCGCCGCTTTTGACGATGCGCCTGTTCGCGGAAGAAAAGCGGATGCGCACCGACCAATTGCTGCTCACCTCCCCTGTTCCGCTGGGGCAGATTGTGCTGGGCAAGGCGCTTGCGTCGCTGGCGCTGCTGATGATTGCCATGCTGCTGGCGCTGATTTACCCGCTGCTGATTGCCCCGTATGCGCAAATCGCGTGGTCAGAAATCGCGGTGGTGTTCCTCGGCTACTATCTGCTTGATGCAGCGATGGTGTCCGTCGGCGTGCTGCTCTCGTCGCTCTGCACGAATCAGATTACCGCCGCCATCCTGACGCTGGGCGTGAACGTGCTGATGTACCTGTCGGAGCATTATATTGTCCCGCAGGCGGGCACAAGTGCGTACCTCCACCCGGTCAGCGTGATACTGAGCTTCCTGCCCTCTTCCGCGCGGCTTGGCGACTTCGCCAACGGCATCGTCAGCCTGTCCGACATCGTGTATTTTGTCGCGTTTATCGCGCTGATGCTCTTCCTGACCGACCGCGCGATGGAAAAGCGCCGCCACGCAAAGGGGTGATTTTTGATGAAGAAGAAATCCATGCCCTATGGGGTCTATCACCTGCTGACGTGCGTGCTGGCAGTTGTGATGGCGGTGCTGGTCGTGCTGGTCAGCCAGCGTGCGGAGGAAAAGTGGTACTTGAAACTCGACGTGTCGCCGAGCGGGGTAACAAACTTAAGCGACTACACGCTCTCCCGCCTGCATGCGCTGGATGAGGACGTGCTGCTCTACCCGGTGTACACATCCGGCTATGACAGCACCGTCCGTGACCTTGTGACCGAGACGCTGAACAAGATGAGCGCTGAGTGCGCCCATGTGCGCGTGGAGACGATTGACCCGGTGACGCAGCCGCAGCGCATTGCCGCGCTGAGCGGCGACGCGGGCAGCATCGAGAACGGCACAGTGTTCATCACCAATCAGGACGCGACGCGCATCATCCGCCTTTCGCCGGAGGAGTTCCTTTTCTCCCGTACGGTCTTGGGCGAGGAATACACCATCTACTGCGGTGAAGCGCAGTTAATCGGCGCGATTGGGCGCGCGTGTACGGACCATCCCGTCGGCGTGTACTTCCTGACGGGTCACGGAGAGCTGACGCAGGAGGACTGTTCCCTGCTGGCGCTGCAATTGCGTTCGAACGGCTTCGAGGTGCATTCGGGGGAAATCGCCCGCATTGCGCCCGCCGCGACGGACATTCTGCTGCTGCTTGCTCCCCGCAGTGACCTGACGGGCGACGAGGCGCAGACGCTTGCCGCTTTTCTGGATAACGGTGGGCGCGTGCTGGTTGCGTGCGGCGCCGATACCCCGCTTTCCCGCCTGACGCAGCTGCAAGCCGTCTGCAGCCTGTACGGCTTGGGCTTCCAGTCCGGCTGGGTCGTGGAAAGCGCGGCGGAAAGCGACCGCTATGTTGATGCGCCGGAGTACCTCTCCCCCGTTGTCGCGGCGGATTACGAGATTACCGGGCGGATACTGCTGCCGCGCGCGTCTGCCCTGATTACACCTGCACTTCGTCCCGGCGTGACCGTGACCCCCCTGCTGACCACCTCCGACCGCGCCGTGCTGCACCCGGATGCGTCCGGCAATGCGCTGGATAGTCAAACAGGCGACGTGTCCGGGCAATTTCTGCTCGGCGCAATGGCGAAGAAGGGCAGCGGCACAGCGCTGTCTCTGCTGGCTTCCAGCGACATGCTCCGGGACAGCGCGGCCATCAGCGGCGCATCCGTCTTGGATGCCAGCGACAACCTTGCCCTGCTGACTGACCTCGTGACCGACATGGCGGACATTGACCAGACGGCGTCGCTCGACGCGGGCGTGAAGCGGCTTCCGGCGCAGCGCATCACCTTTGACAGCGAAAGCAGCCGCCAGCGCGTAACAATTCTCGCCCTGACCTTGATTCCCGGCGTACTGCTGCTGACGATGGCGGTTGTGCTGCTGAAAAGGAGGCGGCTGTAATGCGGCGCGGACTTCGCCTGCTGCTGATGGCGCTCGTCTGCGCGCTGCTCGGCGGCGTGTATGTGCTGCTCGGCAGCACGGTTGCCCCTGCGGAAGCGCCTGCGCCGGAATCCACCGACGCGCCGGGGTACTTCATGCTCTATGAGGATTCCGTGGCGGCGCTTAAGAGCATTACCGTGCAGCCTAAAGGGTCGCAGCGCTACACCGCCGTATCCGACATGGCGTTTGACCAGAATGGCAATCTGCTTGGCGTATACAACGCGCTGTCCCAGCCGTTTCTGGTATCGGGGCAGGAGGACTTCACGTTCAGCACCGCTGCGTGGCAGATGCTGCTTTTGACTGCGCAGCACATTCCGGCGACAGCGACCTATCCTGCGCTCGACCGCGACGCCTGCGGACTGACCGACCCCGACGCCGTCATCACCCTGACGCGCAAGGACGGCACGACCCGCGTCCTGCGCATCGGGCGCTTGACCTCTGACGGCGCAAGCTGCTATGTCGCCCTCGACGGCGACACAAACGTGTACCTCGTCCCCTACGACTTCCATGAGACAATGGTGCAGCCGCTGAACGCCCTGCACACGCTCCCCAGCGCAATTGACGAAAGCGCCTCCGCCGCCGTGCAGATTGCCTTGACCGGGACGGACGACGGGCAGCTCATTTTCACCAAATCAAGCGGCAAATTGATGGCGTGGTCGGCGACCTCGCCCATCGCCCACGCGGGCAGCACCGAGCGCATTGAGGCGTTCATCACGGGGCTGTGCGCGGTTTCAGCGGACGAGTACGTCACCACCGTGGCGGACGCCGCTGGTCTGGCAGCGTATGGGCTGGATGCGCCGCGCCGCCTGATTGCCGCGTTCCAAGACGGCACGATTCGCGACATCCACTTAGGCAGCGACGCGGGCGACGGCATGGTGTATGCCCGTATGGACAGAACCGGCGACATCTACCGCATCCGCCGCACACAGCTAACTTTCGCGGAGAACGCCGGGCTGAACACGCTGCTTGACCGCTTTGTATCGCCCGTGGTTGTCGCCACGCTGTCACAGGTGCGCGTGACAACGGTTGACGGCGAAACAACCCTGCGCATCGAGTACGAAAATGGCGACGACAACATTGGTCAGCGCTGGTTCTGGGACGAAAACGCTGTCACGCGCGACGAATTTACCGATGCGTATTTGTCCATCATCGCCCTGCAGTTCGACCAGACTGCCCCGCAGGAAGCCGCAGGCACTTCCCTGCTGGCGGATGTCACCTTCACCCTGCGTGACGGCAGCACATCCACCGTCCGCTATGAAGGCTGCGACGCTTTTTACGCCTTGGCGACAACCGACGGCGGCGGACGCTTTCTGGTTCGCTTGACCGACGTCGAGAACATGCTGACAGTCTTGAAAGGAGAAAAATAACCCATGAAGCGCGAAGAAATCAACATCCGTGACCCCTTTGTGCTGACGCGGAACGGGCAGTATTACCTTTACGGCACGCGCGGCGCAACCTGCTGGGGCCCCGCGGACGGCTTTGATGTGTACGTCAGCCGCGATTTGGAGAATTGGGACGGTCCCTTCGAGTGCTTCCACAACGACGGCACATTCTGGGCGGATCGCAACTACTGGGCGCCCGAAGTGCACGAATACCATGGCAAGCTGTACATGCTGGCGAGCTTCAAGCGCGAAGATCTCTGCCGCGGCACGGCAATTTTGACCGCTGACAACCCGCTGGGGCCGTTCGTGCCGCACAGCGACGGGCGCGTGACCCCCTCCAATTGGGAGTGCCTTGACGGGACGCTTTACGTCAGCCCGGACGACAAACCGTATCTCGTCTTTGCGCACGAGTGGGTGCAGGTCGGCGACGGCGAAATCTGCGCCATGCCCCTCTCCGATGACCTTTCCCGCGCCATCGGCGAACCGAAGCTGCTCTTCCATGCGTCCGAAGCGGAATGGGCGCGGCTGGTGCATCACCGTTCCAGCGGGCGCGACGGCTATGTGACGGACGGCCCGTCGATGTGGCGGACGGCGGACGGCACGCTGCTGTGCCTGTGGGCGAGTTTCTCCGACGAGGGGTACACAGAGGGCGTGGCGGTCAGCGACAACCGCGACATTACGGGGCATTTCACGCAGGTGGAGCCGCTTTTCCGGCGCGACGGCGGCCACGGCATGGTGTTCCGCGCACTGGATGGGCAATTGTACCTGACGCTGCATTCCCCGAACGAGCATTTGAAGGAGCATCCGTGCTTCATCCCGCTGGAGGAAGTTACTGGTCGTCTGACACCGAAATACACCCTGCCGGACTGGTTCGCACCGCTTCAAAGCCGCCTGCACACGATGGCGGATGAACTGACCGCGTCGCTGACGGGCTGGCACGGGTCAGACGCGACGTTCCGCCCGGAGGACTTCGGGCTTGTTCCCGGCGAAAAGGCGACCCGCGCGATTCAATCCGCCATCGACAAGGCGGGCGAACACGGCGGCACCGTCCGGCTGTCCGGCGGCGATTACGTCTCCGGCACGCTGATTCTGCGCAGCAATGTCCGCCTGATGGTCGATAGCGGCAGCCGGCTTCTCGCGTCCACCGACCTTGCGGATTACCCGGAGCAAATCGCCCGCCGCCTGACCGTGCAGGACACGAACATGGGCATGAACCAGTCGCTGATTTTCGCCGAAGGGTGCGAGAACATCTGCATCTGCGGCGGCGGCGAGCTGGACGGGCAGGGTACGCGCGCGAATTTCCCCGGCGACGAGACTTGCCACGGCACGCCTGGACGTCCATTCCTGATGCGCATCGTCGATTGCCGCAATGTGCATGTGCATGACATTACGCTGCGCTCCGCCGCCTGCTGGATGGAAAACTACCTGAACTGCGACCGCGTCCTCTTGGAGCGTGTGACCGTCCGCAATCAGACGAACTACAACAACGACGGCATCGACATCGACGGCTGCCGCGACGTCATCATCCGCAACTGCGACGTGGAATCCGGCGACGACGCGTGCTGCTTCAAGGGCGCAAGCGAGCGCAACACTGAGCGCGTCCTCATCGAGAACTGCCGCCTGTACAGCTGCTGCAACGCCTTGAAGGTCGGCACGGACACGCAGGGCGACTTCCGCGATGTGCTGGTGCGCAACTGCCAAATCGGCGGCGTGGAATACGACCCCAGCGGACTGAAACACCGCTGTTCCGATTCCGGCGTATCGCTGGAAATGGTGGACGGCGGGACACTGGAAAACTTCCTCATCGAGAACATCACGATTGACCGCGCATGGAGTCCCTTCTTCCTGCGGCTTGAAGACCGCGGGCGCGTCAAGCCCGGCGATCCGAAGCCGCCCGTCGGCACGCTGCGGCGGATTGCCATCAGCCACGTTCGCGGCGGCGACAACGGCGCGCGTGGGTCGTACTTCATCGGCATCCCCGAAAAGGCGATTGAGGACGTGCTGCTGCATGACGTGGTAATCGCCCAGCACGCGAGCGAAAAGGCGGTGCTTGACGAGGGCGCCATCAGCGAACTGCGCGGCGTATACCCCGACGCGCACATGATTGACGACCTCGGCGACGCCCCTGCACGCGGCTTGTGGGCGCGGCATGTGCATGGACTGTCGCTGGCGGGGTACGATGTGATTCCGGATAAGAAGGATGCGCGTCCGTATCTGGTGGCAAAAACAGACGTGACGCTGGACAAAAACGCCTGTCTGTAAGTTGGAAAAAGCCGTGCTGCACCATTGGACTAAAGCGCAGGGACGCTATGGGGCAGCGTGATTTTCTGTTGAAGGAAGAGAAAATCGACAAGCTGCCCCTGCGGGCGCAGAAGCACTTCTATGTGCAGCATTACGGTACGCACGGAAGTCAACAAACCGGACGAAGCATGTGCCTCGTCCGGTTCTTTTTATACTATTTCCAGATAAG